>Ga0066709_100005884_pt1 | contig 10229 bp, 11 predicted proteins | sample GraSoiAngelo_158_FD_79665 | JGI IMG/M metagenome (GOLD analysis project Ga0066709, IMG submission 79665) | Grasslands soil microbial communities from the Angelo Coastal Reserve, California, USA - 14_1009_16_30cm | ecosystem: Environmental > Terrestrial > Soil > Grasslands | place: USA... | reverse complement strand
TCGACCGACAGGCGCCCTGCGTCGATCTTCTCCAGGTGATTGATGCAGCGGAGAAACGTGCTCTTGCCGGAACCTGATGGTCCGATCATGCACATGACTTCTCTGGGCAAGACCTCCAGGTCAATGCCGCGCAGGACTTCAAGCCGGCCGAAGTTCTTATGGACCCCCTCGGCTTTGACCATCGGTGCGCCCTGCATGTCAGCGATGCTCACTGGGCAGCACGATCGGTACTTCCGTGGGACTGGGCGGAGGAGCATGGAAGGTCACGAGCATCCGCCGAAACCGCTGAAATGGTGTCAGCGGCAATCCGCGCTGCGTGCCGCGGCCGAAATGGCGCTCGAGGTAGTACTGCCCGACGGTCAGGATCGAGGTCATCAGCAGATACCAGAGGCTCGCGACGATGAGCAGCTCCAGGACCGCGTAGGTGGCGGTGGCGATCTGCTGCTGGCGAGTGAAGAGCTCAGTGACCGAGGCGGCGAAGGCCAGCGAACTGGTCTTCAGCATCGAGATGGTCTCATTCCCGGTCGGCGGGATGATGACGCGCATCGCCTGTGGGAGCACGATTCGCCGCATGACCAGCAGTCGATCCATTCCCAGGGCTTGCGCCGCCTCTGTCTGACCGTGCTCGACGGAGATCATCCCGGCCCGAACGATCTCGGCCATGTACGCCGCCTCATTCAAGCCCAGCCCGAGTGTCGCTGCCATGAACGGCGTAATCAGGGTATTGGTGCCGACCTGCCACCAGAACGAGGTAAACGGTATCCCGATCCCGATGTGGGGAAGGACGAGGTTCAGGTTGAACCAGAAGAAGATCTGGACCAGGACGGGTGTACCCCGGAAGAACCAGACGTACAACCAACTCACCGACGACACCACCGGGTTCGGTGACAGGCGCATCACCGCCAGGATGACGCCGAGGATAATGCCGATCACCATGGCAAGGACGGTGAGCTCCAGCGTGACGACGATGCCCTGGAGAATCAGTCGATTGAAGAGGTAGTGGCGGACGGTGGCCCAGCCGGGGCCCGCTGCCGTGACATTGTCCTGGATCGCCGTCGCGATCGTATAGAGGACACTGGCGGCGATTGCCAGGACGACAACCGCCGCCACCCAGCGCCCCGGATGCCTGACCGGGATCGCCTTGATCGCCGCCGGCCGCGTTACCCCGTCAGCCACAGCCGCTCGCGATTAGGTCAGTACGAAGGCACGCAGCTTGAACCGATGGCGTTATTGTCGTTGAGCTTCACTTCGGAATTGTTGAGTGAACCCTCCTCGACGCCCCACTTCTTCATGATGGTGGCGTAGTACCCGTTGTCGATCAGGTACTTGATGGCGTCCGTGAGGGCCTTCTCCAGCGGACTGCCTTTGACCAGAGCGAGACCGTACGGCGCCACGCTGCAGGGCTGACCACCCAGCTTCATCTTGCCGCCGCTCTGCTTGACCTGGTACCCAGCTACCGGCTGATCGAGCCAGAGGATTTCGGCTCGACCCGACACGAGTGCGGTGTTGGCATCGGTCTGCTTCTCGAAGCTGGAGACTTTTATCGGCTGCTTGCTTGCAGCGGCGCAATTGTCCTTGTCACCCGCAATGGCGGTCCCGCCAACCTGCTTGCCCATATAGCCCCAGGCATCGCTTTCCTCGGTCGTCCCGGTTTCCACGGCCACGGTGCGGCCACACATGTCGGCGGCGCTGTTGACCGTCGGCCCGCCGGACGCCTTCACGATCCAGGCTTCACCCGCCTTGTAGTAGGTGATGAAGTCAATCCCACTCTTCTCGCGCTCTTCGGTGGGCGTGAAGCTCGAGAGGCTGAAAATGTAACGCGGGTTATCCGCCTTCAGCTGCGGAATGATATTGGAGAAAATCACGTTGTTGAACGTGCAGGCGACCCCCATGACTTTGCAGATCGCCTTCCCGAGATCGATATCCCAGCCTTCAATCTCCCCGGTGTCGGGGTTGATGAACTCGTTGGGCGCGTAGGTGGCGTCGGTCGCAATTTGCAGTGGCGCCAGCGACTTGATCGAATCCGGAACCTCGCTGGCAATGCTGTCAACCTTGCCCGGCCCGCCGCTTGCCGTGGACGCCGTCGAGGTTCCGCCGCAGGCTGCCAGCGTCATGACCACGGTCACCAGAACCATTGGTAAACGCTTCATGTTTATCCTCCCCTTCCGATTGTTGAAACGCCAAGTCAATGCGCTGCGAGAATTGTAGGCGAATGCCAAAGACGCCCAACCTCGATGCCCAGGTCGATGGTCCCCAGTATCTGGGTCCGGCCACGTTCATGAAAGTCAGGTCGCTGAGCGAGCCCGAGCAATTGGACGAAACGCGTCCGAACGTGGCGATTGTGGGCGCTCCCTGGGACGATGGCACCACCTACCGGCCAGGCGCCCGCTTTGGTCCTCGAGCGGTTCGGGTGGCGAACTATCAGCCGCCTAGCTGGCACCTGGATCTCGAAGTCGCGCCGTTTGACGTCCTGAGCGTCATCGACTACGGCGACGCCGTCTGCTACCCCGGGCTGACAGACCAGGCGCACGAGGCAATCCGCGTCCGGGTTGCCGAGGTGGCCTCGCGCAAGATCGTGCCGATGGTGATCGGCGGCGATCACTCGATCACCTACCCCACCGCTACTGCGGTCGCCGATGCCTATGGTCGCGGCAAGGTCGGCCTGGTCCACTTCGACGCCCACGCCGACACGGGGAAAAGCACCTGGGGCAACCTGGCCTCCCACGCCACCCCGATGCGCCGGCTGATCGAGTCGGGCGCGATCCCCGGTCGCAATTTCGTCCAGATCGGGCTGCGCGGCTACTGGCCCGAGCGCGAGACGTTCGAGTGGATGCGGGCTCAGGGCATGCGCTGGCACCGGATGGGTGAGCTCCTAGATCGCGGCGTCGAGACGGTGATCGATGAGGCGATCCGGCAGGCGCTGGACGGCGCGGAATTCATCTACCTGTCGGTCGACATCGACGTGCTCGATCCGGGGTTCGCGCCGGGCACCGGGACGCCCGAGCCCGGCGGGATGCAGCCGTCCGACCTCTTTCGGGCGATCCGGAAGATCGCGCTCCGGACGGAATTGGTCGGAATGGACGTGGTCGAGGTCTCGCCACCGTACGATCATGCGGAGATCACCGCGCAGAACGCCAACCGATGCATACTAGATGCGATTTCGGCACTGGCCGTGAAGCAATCTCGAGGAGGGAAGCCGTGAGTACTGTTGCCGAGCCGATCGCCCCTGGCCGCGCTGCCGAGCTGATCGCCAGGGAGGAGGATCACTTCCGATCGAAGCGGCAACGGTCCGATCAGCTCTGGAAGCAGGCGAAGCAGTACATCCCTCGAGGGGTTCCCTCGTCCTTCCAGGACGCGGCGCCGCAGCCGATCTTCGTCGATCGCGGCAAGGGCAGCCGCGTGTGGGACGTCGACGGCAACGAGTACGTCGATTTCCACAACGGCTTTGGTGTCATGGCGGTCGGGCACGCCCATCCGCTCATCGTCCAGGCGATCAACGAGCGGGCCTCAAAAGGCACGCATTTCGCGCAGCCGGTGGTCGATGACGCGGCGGTGGCGGAGGAGTTGTCCCGTCGATTCAAGCAGCCCCAATGGCGGTTCACCAACAGCGGCACCGAATCGACGCTGGATGCCGTTCGGCTGGCGCGCGGCTTCACCGGGCGCGATCGGCTGATCAAGATCGAGGCCAGCTACCACGGCCACCACGATGCGCTGCTGGTTTCGGTCGAGCCGCCCCCCGACCTGATGGGTCCGCCCGACGCCCCGGCGTCGGTCCCTTACAGCGGCGGCACACCGCAGGCGGTCGTCGACCTGGTCACCGTCGTCCCGTTCAATGACCTCGAAATCCTGGAGCGCACGCTCGATCGGCACCGAGGCAAGGTGGCGGCGATCATCGTCGAGCCGGTGATGATGAACATCGGGATCGTGCTCCCCGACGACGGGTACCTGGCAGGGGTTTTAGACCTCGCCCACCGGCACGGCGCGCTCCTGATCTTCGATGAGGTCAAGACCGGCGTCACCATCGCCGCTGGTGGCGCCACCGAGCGCTTCGGGGTCACCCCCGATCTGGTGGCTCTCGCCAAGGCGATCGGCGGCGGACTGCCCTGCGGCGCGGTCGGTGGCCGGGCGGATGTCATGTCGACGATCGACGAACACAAGGTGGTGCAGATTGGCACCTTCAACGGCAACCCGCTCACGATGGCGGCGTCGAAAACCACGTTGACATCCGTCCTGACGCCAGCGGCGTACTCGCACTTCGACGCGATCTCCGAGGCGCTCGAAGGCGGTCTGCGCAAGGTCATGAACGACTATCAGCTTCCCTTCCACCCGATCACGCTGGCGGCACGCGGCTGCGTCACCTATCGCAAGGAACGGGTGCGCAATTATCGCGACTACCTCACGATCGACAAGAAATACGCCTATCTCTCCTGGCTTTATCAATGCAACCGCGGCGTGCTCATGGCGCCGGGCGCTGAGGAGAACTGGACGCTCTCCGTCCAGCACTCGGAGGACGACGTGCTGCGCTACGTCCGCAACTTCGAGGAGATGGCGAAAGCCCTGACGACGTAGCTCAGGCGACCGGCACTCGGGTCAGGTAATCGAAGATCAGCTGCGACCAGGACTCCATGTCCAGGTAGTAGCTGCGCATCGCGTCCAGCGGCAGCAGCGCGCCCGCCAGCTTGTCGACCTCACGGATCGCGATCTCGGGACGATCGCCCTCCACCAGGAAGATGAGGCCCACGTGAACCCGCCCGACCGGCGTGGTCTGATCGTTGATCGCCCCCAGCAGCCGGGTTGAGAAGTGGCCGTCATAGACGACCTCTTCCTGCCATTCCCGCCGCAACCCGGCCTCGACCGGGTCGGCAGCCCCGGCGACGTCCTCGGGATTGATGTGCCCGCCCACGCCTAGCGAGTAGAGATGCCGCAGCCGGCGCTCGCTGGAACGCCGCAGCCGGTGGGTCAGGAAGTAGCGATCATCGTGACGGAAAACGACGTAGGGAATGATCTGCGGCTCTGACGGGTCGTCCTCTACCTCGCGGCGCGGCCGGAACCGGTAACTGCCGCGCACGCGCACCAGCAGATCACTCAGGCCGGTATCACGAAAGCCCGCCCACTGATCTCCGGCAAACAGAGCATCGCGAGCAACGACCAGGACCTCTTCGCGCGCACCCACGCGCTGAGTCTAGCGGTGGCCCAGACGCCGCGCCACCGCAGATTAGTGGTGGTGTTCGTCGTCCGAGGGGGTCGGCCGCGGCGTCGGGCGCGCGGTCGGCTGCGGGGTCGGTCGTGGCGTCGACTGCTCGCCAATCACCAGGGTGGGCGGCGCCTCGACCGCATCCTCTTGTTCGATCCGATCGAGCTCGTCGTTCGCGTCTTCGACCAGCTGTTTGACCTGCTGATCATCGTCGCCGCGGCTGGCGTTTTCGCGCTCCACCGCGTCGAGCTTCAGGTGCAGCTTGTGCAGGGCATCTTTCGCCACCTTGGGGTCGGCCGAATTCTTGAGCCCGGCCGCCGCATCACTGACGACCACGCGGAAAGCGCGCAGGCTATCCTCGGCCAGCCGCGGCTTGTGATTCGACGCCATCGCCTGGGCTTCACGGAGGCGCTCGTTCGCCAGCTGCAGCTGAATCGTCAACCGCTCATTGGCGGGCGCAAGCGACAATCGCACACCCTCTTCGAGCTGCTTCACCGGATAGAGCGGGTTGTCCGGGAGTGCGGCCGGTGCCGCAAAGGCGCTGCCGGCGGCGACGAGCACGGCGGTCGCGGCCATCGCGAAGGCAATGCCGAGACGCCGATAGGGTTGAATCCGAGGCATCCGCAGCGCGCGGCGCTGCGGCAATACCGCCTGAAGGTTCAGCCAGAACGGCGCGAAGGCGATGGGTGGGGCGGGCGGGAGCGTAACCAGAAGCAGGTTCAGCTCGCGGACCTCGCGCAGCTCGGCGGCACAGCTGGCGCACCCAGCGATGTGCCCGTCGATCCGGCGGCGCTCATCCACGGCAAGCATCCCGTCCGCGTACGGGATCAGCCAGTCGCGGGTCGTTGCATGACTCAACATGTTGGAGACAGCCTCTGCAAGATCAAACGGCCCGGTTTCATGCCGTATTCGCCTCCTCGGCGGGGCGAACCAGGTCACCCAGGCGCTCCCGAAGCAGGCGCTTCGCCCCGTTCAGCCGCGACATCACGGTGCCGAGCGGGATGTCGAGGGCTTTGGCGATCTCGTCATAGCTGAGCTCGCCAAAGGCCTGCAGCGCGATGGTGTCACGATAGTGTGGCGGCAGACTCGCGATCGCGTGACGAACGGCCCGCTGCAGGTCATGGCGAGCTGCGACGTCCTGTGGATCGGAGCCGGCGCTGACGAGTGGCTGCTCGAGCCCGTCGAGCGAGACCACTGGCCGGCGCCGCCGGAGCGAATCGGTCACCGTATTCGCCGCCACCCGGTGCAGCCAGTGCTTGAAGGGTTTGTCATGGCGGTAGGTCGGCAGCGACTTGTAGACCTTGATAAAGACGTCCTGGGCCACGTCTTCGGCCAGCGCGACCTCGCCCAGCGCTCGGAAGGCAACGTTGATTACCAGCCGGTGGTAGCGGAGCACGAGCTGGCGGAAGGCCTCCTGGTCCCCCGCCGCGCTCCGATCGATCAACCGGCGTTCCTCGGCATCCCCCTCGCTTGAGGGAACCTCTTCCGACTGGGCCATCTCCCGACGATGTGACGCGCCCCGGCGGATGGGCTTGCGACGCGAGTCAGGGGGCCGGCTTGACCCGCATTTGCGTCAGGAAGCGGCGGACCTGGGCGACCGGATCATCGGGCGCCTGAGCTATGGCATCCAGCAGCGCGCTCGCGACGATGACGCCGTCGGCTTGGCCCTGCAGCGCCGCCAGGTGCTCTGGTTTCGAGATGCCAAAGCCGACCACGACCGGCAGGGACGTATGCCGGCGCACCTTTGCGATCAGCGGCAGGACGGCCGGATCCAGCTGCACCCGCGCCCCGGTGACCCCGGTGACGGCGATGCAGTAGATGAACCCCGTCGCCGCTCGGCTGGCCGCCTCGATCGCCGCGTCGCTGCTGGTGGGCGCGACGAAGAACACCAGGTCGATGCCGGCGGTGCCGGCGATGGTGCGCAGGTCGCCGGATTCGGCCGGCGGGAGGTCGGGGACGATGAGTCCGTCGATCCCGGCCGCCTGCGTCGCCCGGCAGAAGCGGTCGAGGCCGAAGGCCAGGATCGGATTGAGGTAGGTCATGAACAACAGGGGCACCTCGGTCTGCATCCGCGCTGCCTTCGCCGACTCGAGGGCGTGGGCAACCGTGACGCCGGCCTTCAGCGCCAGCTGGGAGGTCGCCTGGATGGTCCGACCGTCGGCCAGCGGATCGGAAAAGGGAATCCCCAGCTCGATCGCATCGGCGCCGGCGCCAGCCGCGGCCTCGACCAATGCCGGGGTCAGCGCCGGCCGCGGATAGCCGACCGTGAGGTACGCGATCAGCGCCAGGCGGCCCTCCTCGCGGAGCCTGGCGAACATCGGCGCGATCCGGCTCACGCCAACTCGTTCACACCCCGGCGGCGGCGCCCCGGACGATATCCAGGTCTTTGTCGCCACGACCCGAGAGGTTGACCAGAAGGATGTCGTCAGCGGCAAGCTGCGGCGCGAGCGTCATCGCATAGGCGATCGCGTGGGAGCTTTCCAGGGCCGGGATGATGCCCTCCAGTCGAGAAGTTTCGTGGAAGGCGTGAAGCGCCTGCTGATCTGTCACGCCGACGTACTCGGCCCGCTGCGCATCGTGCAGGAAGGCGTGCTCCGGCCCAACGCCCGGATAATCAAGACCCGCGGAGATGGAGTGGGTCGCGAGCACCTGGCCGTCGTCATCCTGCAACAGGTAACTGAACGACCCGTGCAGGACGCCGGGCCGGCCGGCGACGATCGACGCCGCGTGCGCGCCGCTCGACAGCCCACGCCCGGCTGCCTCGACGCCGATCAGTCGGACCGGGTCGTCGTAGAACGGTACGAAGATGCCGATCGCATTGCTGCCGCCGCCGACGCAGGCGACCACAACGGAGGGCAGGCGGCCGGTCTCCGCCAGCATCTGGGCGCGCGCCTCGCGCCCGATCACGGACTGAAACTCACGCACCATCAATGGATACGGGTGCGGGCCGACCGCCGACCCGATGACGTAATGGGTCGTTCGAACATTGGTGACCCAGTCACGGATCGCCTCGTTGGTGGCATCCTTGAGCGTTTTGCTGCCGCTCTCCACCGGGGTCACCGTGGCGCCCAGCAGCCGCATCTTGTCGACATTGATGGCCTGGCGCCCCATGTCATCGACGCCCATGTAGACCTCGCATTCCAGCCCGAACTTTGCGCAGACGGTGGCGACGGCGACGCCGTGCTGGCCGGCGCCCGTTTCGGCGATGATCCGCCGCTTGCCCATCCGTCGGGCCAGCAGCACCTGGCCCAGCGCATTGTTGATCTTGTGCGCGCCGGTGTGGCAGAGATCCTCCCGCTTCAACCAGAGCGGCGCTCCGCCGGCTCGCCGGCTGAGCCGATCCGCCCGATAGATAGGCGTTGGCCGGCCGCTGAATGACCGCGACAGCGAATCGAAATCGCGCTGAAAGCCGTCGTCGCGCTGCGCGGTATCGAAGGCCATGGCCAGCTCCTCCACCGGCGCCATCAGCGTCTCGGGGATGAACCGGCCGCCGTAGCCGCCGTACCGCCCGCGCGCATCAGGTCCCTTGACCACCGATCCGCTGCTCACGCGTTGTCAGCCTCGCGCACAGCCGCGACGAATGCGCGCAGCCTGGCCGGGTCCTTGTGACCGGGCTCGGCCTCGACACCGCTGCAGACGTCGACGGCCCAGGGATGCAACGCCCGCACGGCCCCATCGACATTGGTCGGCGTCAGCCCCCCGGAGACGATCACCGGGTAGCGGCGCGCCACCTCCTTCGCCTGCGACCACTCCCACGTTCGTCCGGTGCCACCGATGCTGTCCGGCGCCCAGGTGTCGAGCAGGGGATGGTCGCCCGCGTCGAATCGCATGGCGGCCAACTCCTCGCCGGCGTGTACGCGAAAGGCGGGCAGGAGCAGCAGATTGAGCGAGCGATCGGCGGCGGTCAGCGGCCGGTAAACCTGGATCGCGGTCAGGGCGCACGCCTGCGCGACGGCGGCGATCTGGTCGGGCGGTTCGTCGACAAAGACCCCCACCCGTTCGACGGTGTCCGGCACATCCGCGAGTAGCGCCTGGGCCTGATCCACCCGGACCTGTCGCTTGCTGCGGGTGAAGATGAAACCCAGCAGGTCGACGCCCAGCTCGACGGCCAGCTGGATGTCGGCGGGCTGCGTGTTGCCGCACACTTTGATCCGGGTCACCGTCCGCTGAGCTCCCGAACCTTGCTGTCGAGGTCAGCCGCGCGCAGCAGCGACTCGCCGACCAGCACGGCATTGACGCCGAGGCGTTCGAGCTCCTCGATGTCGGCGCGCGCGTCGATGCCACTCTCGCTGATCACGAGACGGCCGGCCGGGATCCGCGGTCGCAACCTCGCCGTCGTCGCCCTGTCGGTTTTCATCGTGGTGAGATCCCGATTGTTGAGGCCGATGATGGCGGCATCAGCTCCGAGCGCGCGCTGCAGCTCCGCCTCCGAATGCACCTCGACGACGACAGCCATTCGGAGGCGTGTCGCGAGCGCATGGAGGCTTGCGAGCTCACCGTCCTCGAGAATTGCCGTGATCAGGAGAATGGCATCGGCCCCAACGGCCCGGGCGCCCATCACCTGCACCGGGTCGACGATGAAATCCTTACACAGGACCGGGATCTCGATGGCGGCATGCACCGCTTGTAGGTGATCGAGGCTCCCGCCGAAAAATTCGGGCTCGGTCAGCACCGAAATCGCCGATGCGCCGTTGGCTGCGTACCGGCGCGCCAGCCCGACCGGGTCATAGTCGCGCTGCAGCAGGCCGCCCGACGGCGAGCGTTGCTTGCATTCGGCGATCAGGGCCACGGCGGGCCGGCTTAGGGCGCCTCGAAAATCGCGTACCGGCGGCGCGGCGATGACGGATTGGGGCAAGCCGCTGACCGCCCCGGAGGCTTTGAGTCGCGCGATCGAGGCGCGCCGTGACTCGACAATGCGGTCGAGGATTGGTGCGGTGTGGGTAGCCATCAGCAGCCGGAACCCTGATTACGCCCGGGCTGCCGTCTTCTCCAGGACTCCTTTCATCCGCTTGACCCCTTCTTCGATCTGGTCAAT
>Ga0066709_100005881_pt1 | contig 10230 bp, 10 predicted proteins | sample GraSoiAngelo_158_FD_79665 | JGI IMG/M metagenome (GOLD analysis project Ga0066709, IMG submission 79665) | Grasslands soil microbial communities from the Angelo Coastal Reserve, California, USA - 14_1009_16_30cm | ecosystem: Environmental > Terrestrial > Soil > Grasslands | place: USA... | reverse complement strand
TGGCTCCGCTCCGCTCAATCCCGCATCGCCCCGCACGACTCCCCGGAGCGGTTTCGCGCCATGGGGGTGGACGTGCGGCTGTCGCCCGCACGGCTTGCCGGACCGGGGCAGGTGGACGTGGACGGCGCGCGGCTGCGCGCCCGGCGCATCGTACTCGCGATGGGGTCGATCCCTGCGATCCCCGCGATCCCCGGGCTCGCGGCCGCTGGCTTCCTCACCCACGTCACTGCCTACGATCAGCCGCGGCTCCCACCGAGCATCGCGGTGCTGGGTGGTGGGCCCGTGGGGCTCGAGTTCGCTCAGGCGTACCACCGGCTCGGTGCCAAGGTCACGGTGCTGGAGCTCCTCCCCGAGGTGCTTCCAAGGGAAGATCCTGAAGCCGCACGCTGCGTCCGCGAGCAGCTGGTGACGGAAGGGATCTCCGTCCTCACGGGCTTCCGGGCTAGCGAGGTGCGGCAAGGCGATAGCGCGAAGACGGTGCTGGCGGAGGATGGCCGGCGCGTCGTGGCGCATGAGGTCTTCGTGGCCGCAGGGCGGCGCGCCGACGCACGGGACGTTGAGCCCGAGAACGCCGGCGTCGAGCTGGATGCGGGCGCCGTGCGCGTCAATGCGCGGCTCGAGACGACGGCCCGAGGCATCTGGGCCGCCGGGGACGTGACGGGGGCCCCGCAGTTCACGCACGTCGCCGACTACATGGCGCGGGTGGTGGTACGAAACGCCCTCACACCCCTGAAGACGCGCGCGAGCTACCGCCTGGTCCCGCGGGTCACCTACACCGATCCCGAGGTAGCGCAAGTCGGTCTGACGGCGGGCGAGGCGGGCGCCGCAGGAGAGCGATCCGAGGTCTTCCGCTCCGATCTGGGCGACCTTGACCGCGCGATCGTGGACGGCGCGACGGCGGGCTTCTGCAAGATCGTCGCGCGCCGCAACGGCACGATCCTCGGCGCCACGATCGTCGGCCGCGGTGCGGGGGAGCTGATCATGGAACTCGCGCTCGCGATGCGGCACGGCATCAAGCTCGGACAGCTCGCGGGCGCGATTTTCCCCTATCCCACGATGAGCGAGATCGTCAAGCGCACGGCGGACAGCTGGTACCGCGCGCGCTACGGCGACACATCGCGTGGCCGCGTCCTGCGCCGATTGATTCGCCTGTGGCTGTGACCCGAGTGCAGGCGGCGCTCAAGCTCCTCGTGCTCGTCGCCCTGTTCGCGGGCGGCTGGCTCCTGGTGCCTGCCAGCGCCCGGGAACGCGTCACGCTGCAGGGAGCGACTGCACTGGTGGAGGGGCTGCGGCACGCCTGGTGGGCGGGCCCGGCCTTCGTCGGCACCTACACGCTCGCCGCCGCTCTCAATTTCTCAGGACTCGTCTTGACCCTCCTGGGGGGAGCGGTGTTCGGATTCGGATGGGGGGCGCTCCTCAACACCCTCGGCGCCAACCTGGGCGCGACCGCCGCCTTTTGGCTGGCGCGCCGGCTAGGGCGGGACGGGCTGAAGGCATTCTTCGGCGACCGCCTCGCGGGGCTCGACCGCCTCACCGAGCAGGCTGGCTTTGCCTGGCTGCTGCGACTACGGCTGATCCCAGTGGTTCCATTCAATCTCCTGAACTTCACCTCCGGCCTGACGGCCTTGCCGTGGCGCACCTACGCGGCGGCAACAGCAGTCGGCATCCTGCCGGGCACGCTGATCTACACGTTCTTCGCGGACGCGATTCTCTCGGGATCGCGCGAAGCGACGCGCGGCGCCTTCGTACGGGTCCTGATTGCGGGAGGCTTGTTGGTGCTGCTGAGCTTCGTGCCGACGCTGGCCCGACGAGCGGGCTGGCTTGCCGTCCGACCGTCCGGCGATCCGACTGTCCGACCATGATCGCCGCCGTTATCCCAACGCTGAACGAGGTACAGACACTCCCCGGGCTGCTCGCCGACCTGCGCCGCGTCCCCGCGCCGCTCGACGTCGTGGTGGCGGATGGCGGTTCCACGGACGGGACGCTTGCGGCGGCGGCTGCGGCCGGGGTGCGCGGGATTGCAGCCGGCCGGGGACGTGCGGCGCAGATGAACGCCGGCGCCCGGGTGGCTCGCGGTGAGTGGCTGCTGTTTCTCCACGCCGACTGCCGTCTCCCGCTGCCGGCGCGTCGCGTGCTGCTCGCCGCCGTGGTGGACGCGCCGGAGCTCGAAGCGGCTGTTTTCCGGTTCGCGATCGACCTGCCGCCGCGGTGGAAGCGCTTCATCGAGCTCGGCCAGACGCTGCGCCAGGCGCTGTACGGGCTGCCCTACGGCGATCAGGGGCTGCTCGTCCGGCGCTCGCTGTTCGAGGGGGTCGGGGGATTCCCTGAGCTTCCTCTCCTCGAAGACGTGGCGTTGCTGCGCGCGCTACGGCGGCGCACCCGGGTGCGCACGCTTCCCGCAGCGCTCGTCACCTCGGGCCGCCGCTACCGGCGCGACGGTGTGGTTCGCACCTGGCTCAAGCACACCGGAATCATCTTCCTGTACCTCGTCGGTGTCTCGCCGCGGCGACTGGCCCGGTGGCGCGATGCCTGAGCGATCGCTCGCCGTCTTCGCGCGGGCTCCGGTCGTCGGGCGGGTGAAGACGCGGCTGGCCCAGGAGATCGGCGCGCATGAGGCGGTCGCGCTGTACCAGCGGCTCGGACGCAGAGTGGTGGCGGCGAGTATTGGGCCGGGCTACCGGACGATCGTGTGGTTCACTCCCGCCACCGCCCGGACGGCGGTCCGCGCGTGGCTGGATGGCTTGGGTGTGTCCGATTTCCGGGTCCAGACCGGCGGGGGCCTCGGGACGCGGTTGGTGCACGCGTTCGGGCGTCTGTTCGGCGAGGGCGACGGCGCAGTCGTCGTCATCGGGACCGACTGTCCCGGCGTTGACCGGCGCCTAATCGCGGCGGCGTTCGCGGCGTTGCGCTCGTACGATGTCGTGCTGGGGCCCGCCCGCGACGGCGGCTATTACCTCGTCGGACTGCGCGGGCCGCAGCCAGCGCTGTTCCGCGGCATTCCCTGGTCCACGCACGAGGTCACCCGCGCGACTCGGGCTCGGGCGGGCGCGCTGGGGCTCAGCTGCCGGTTGCTGGCGCCGCTGCGCGACGTGGACACCGCGCGGGACGCACGAGCGCTTGGGTTGCTCGGTCGCACGTATCGTTGCCCCTCGCCGCACCGCGGAGCGGGCGCCGGGGGATGAGGCCAAATATTGACCTGACTTAAGGTTACACCCATATTGGGGGCCCGTCGGCACCCCGAGGTGATCCATGCCATGGAGAGTGATCGCCCACGGCGACCAAGTTTGGCACGTGGATCCCGTTGCCGAGCGCCCCGCCAACACGCAGGCATGGCAGCTGGTGCTGTCGTTCCGGGCAGCGGCAGAGCACCCCCCGGGGCGGGCGGTCTGGGCACTCTATCCGCTGGAGGCCGCGTCGAAGGCGTCGCTGTTCATCCAAGCCGAACTCATCCCCGATACCGTCCTGTCCCAGCTCCTGGCTGAGCGACTGGCGTGAGCTCGATCGCGCTCCAGGATCTGCGGCGCATCGTCGCGGCCGTGGCGCGGCTGCGCGGCGAGACCGTGCGCGATGTGACGGTGCGCTCGGACGTGCGGCATGTGAAGGTGGAGCTCGAGAGCGGGCTGATCCTCGTGGTCTCCGCCGAGCGGGACGAGCAGGGACGGCCGCGCCTCGAAGTAGACGTGGTGGCAGCGCCGCAGGCCGACGTGTCCCGCCCGCAAATCGAAGTGCGGTTCGACTGACGAGGCGCCCGTGACGGTGCCGACCGGGGGAGCCCCTCATGGCGAGCGGTTGCGCTTCCAGGACTTCATGTTCGAACGCCTTGCGAGCGGCCGCTGCCGCGCGCGGGTGGTCTTGTCGTGGGCGGACGGCCGGCAGTTCGTGGGGGAGTCCGAGGGCGTCATCTCGCAGGCCGGCGAGCTGCGCTGCTCGGCGAACGCCGTCGTCCGGGCGTTGGAGCGGGTGTCGCAGCCCAGGGTGGGGTTCGAGGTGCTGGGCGTGAAAGCCGTGCGCGCGTTCGATGCGACGGTGGTGATCGTGTCGCTGTCGGCCCGGACGGAGACGTCCGCGTCGCGGCTCGTGGGGTCGTATCTGACAGAGGCCGATCCGCCACGTGGAGCCGCGCTGGCTGTGCTGAACGCTACGAACCGCCTCCTCGGCAACTACTACTTCGCTCGATGAGCCGGTCCCGGCTGTGGATTGCTGTGGCGCTCGCCGTCGCCGCCGCAGGGTGCGGTGGGGCGCGGCGTGCGACGCTGGCCGGCGCAGTGGAGCCCACGAAGCCCGATAGCGCCGCTGCGCCTCGCGCGACCGCCGACTCGCTCGGTGCCGCCGTGGCTCGCGCTGCGCAAGATTCCGCCGCGGACCAGGCGGCGTTGGACAGCCTGCATGGGGCGCGGCCGCGGAAGGCTGACTCGGTCGTGGTGCCTGCCGTCGCGCCGCCGGTCCGGGGGGAAGAGGTGGAGCGGGAGGCGGTGCGCCTGTTCGGTGAGGAAGGGCGTGCGGCGGTCGGGGCGGCTCCCGCAGCCGAGCCGACCTTCGATATCGACGTCAGCAACTTCGCCGCCAACCGCCGGGTGCTCGAGTACCTGGAGTTCTTCCAGGTAGACGCGAGCGACCGCTTCGCCATCTGGCTCGCCCGGCTGGGGCGCTACGAAGGGATGATCCGGGAGCGGCTGCGCGCTAAGGGGCTTCCGGAGGACCTCGTGTATCTGACGCTGGTGGAGAGCGGGCTGTCCAACACCGCGGTGAGCCGGGCGCGCGCCGTGGGGATGTGGCAGTTCATCGCCGGAACGGCGCGGCTGTACGGCTTGACCGTCGACCCCTGGGTCGACGAGCGGCGCGATCCCTTCCGGGCCACAGAGGCTGCCGCCAATTATCTGGCCGACCTGCGCGAGCGGCTCGGGGGCAGCGTTTACCTCGCCGCCGCGGCGTATAACGCGGGCGTGGGGCGCGTGGAACGCGGCATCGGGCGGCTGCCGGGCGAGTCGGACTCCATCACCGACAATACGTTCTTCCAGCTCGCCGACCGACGCTTCCTGCGGCGGGAGACGCGCGACTACGTCCCCAAGCTCATCGCCGCGTCGTTCATCGCGAAGCAGCCGGCCCGCTATGGGTTCGGCGAGGTGCGCCCACTCACCCCGCTTGTGTTTGATGAGGTCACCGTCCCCGACGCGACGGGGCTCGACGTGGTCGCCCGGCTTGCCGACACCACGGTGGACGCCGTGCTGGAGCTCAACCCACAGTTCGTGCGCGGCATCACGCCCCCCGGCCGCATGGTCACGGTGCGCGTGCCGCGGGGGCGCGGCACGCAGGTCGCGGCGCGTTACGATAGCCTGCCGGTCAACGAGCGGATCACGTTCGTGGACCACTACGTCTCCGCCGGCCAAACGCTCACCGACATCGCGCGCCGCTACCGGGTGTCCGTGGCCGTGCTCCAGGGCGCGAACCCGAGCCTGAAGGCGCGCGCGCTGCGGGTCGGGCAACGGATCATCGTGCCGATGAGCGGACGCATCGTGCCCGCGGCTGCTTGGTCCGTGCCGCCCGAGCCGCGTTACCGGCGGCTGAGCCGGGGGACGCGAGGTGGCCGAGGGGGAGGGGGAGGGGGGGGCCCGAGCACCCATCGCGTGGCCCGTGGAGAAACCTTGAGCCAGATCGCGAGGGCGTACGGGGTGTCGCTGGCGGAGCTGTTGGACTACAACGACCTGACCCTGGGGTCAGTGATCCGGGCCGGCGCGGTGGTCAAGATCCCCGCGCGATGAGGGGCGGAGTGTTCCGAGATGAGGAGCGGGTGTGCCGAAAACGCGTAGGGGCACGGCATGCCGTGCCCCTACATTGTTCGTGACGTGTTACCAGCCGATGCGCCGTCGCTTACCGCTTGTACCCCTTCATGATCGCGGTCGAGTAGCCGTTTTGCGGGTCCCGTCCGGCGTCGAGCAGCTCCTGTACTTTACCCGGTCCCCGGTTGTAGGCGAGCAACGCGAGGCGCAGGTTGCCGTTGTAGCGCTCGAGCAGGTCGCGCAGATAGCGGAAGCCGAGCCGCAGGTTGGTTGAGCGGTCGAACAGTTGCCGATTGGTGAGCCCGGGCTCGTAGAGGCGGGCAGTGCTCGGTAGCACCTGGGTGTAGCCGAATGCCCCCGCCTTGCTCTTGGCGTTGGGATTGAAGCCTGATTCCGTCCGCACCAGCCGGAACGCGAGCCCTGGATCGACGCCCTCCGAGAGGGCGACGTCGTAGATCGCGGCGGCCAAATCGGCCGGAATGTTGTAGTGTGTGGAATAGTCGATGATCGCGTTTGCGCGCTCGAGCTGCAAACGCGCGACGGCAAGCTCGCCGCGGGTCGCTTCGAGCGACTGTGACAGGGCGCGCAACTCGCCGAGCAGCGCCGGCGCCGTGACGGGCGCGGGCTGGTCGTCGGCGGTCGCCCGATGCGCCCAACCCCCGATGCTGCTCACCACTAGGGAGCCGAGGAGGATAAATCCCCCCTGCAGCATCAGTCGCTGGGTCTTCGTGTGCATTCAGTGCTCCTATGTAGAGGCGTCGTCCGGTCTCTTACAGACTCGCGGCGCGCCGTCAACAATCGATCAAGCGTCACCGGTGGCGTCGCGGCGCCAGGCGCCGCCCATCCCGCCGGTCTTCTCCACCAGTCGCACACCGTGGATCTCCATACCGCGATCGGCGGCCTTCACCATGTCGTACGCCGTCAGCAGGGCCACCGACACCGCCGTGAGCGCTTCCATTTCGACGCCCGTACGGCCTACCGTCTTCGCCGCGGCGCGCACCCGGATCCCCGGGAGCCCGTCGTCCAGCGCCGCCGTGACCTCGACGTGGTCCAGTCCCAGCGGATGACACAACGGGATGAGCTCCGCAGTGCGCTTGGCGGCGAGCGTGCCGGCGATCTCGCTCACTGCCAGTACGTCCCCCTTCGCCACAGCCCCCTCGGCGACCAGGCGGAACGCCTCTCGTGACATCCGGATCGCCCCTTCCGCCACGGCAGTCCGCGCCGTGAGGGGCTTTTCCGCCACGTCCACCATCCGCGCCCGGCCGGCCGCGTCCACGTGCGACAGCTTCATCCGTTGGACCACATCTCGTCCGCCAGAACGGCGGCGAGGAGCTGCGGGTTCACGTTGCCTTGGGCCATCCCCCGCGCATCGAGCACCCGTGAGATCGCCGCGACCACCGCGCTCGTGTCCTTGCCTGTGCGGGCGGCGCCGCGCAGGTGCTCCAGCAGCCCGTCGAGCAGCGCCGTGAAGCCACCGCGCGCCTGGAACGGCTGCTGGGCCAGGGCTGTGGCGTAGCGCTGGGCCGGGGAGCCACGCGTCGCAGTGAGAAACGCATTCGCGGCGTCCCGGTTTCCGACGGAGCTGTCTCCGTCTGACGCAAGGAGCCTGCCAACGCACCCTTCGGCACTGCTAAGTTGTTGTGGCAGTGAGCGTTTGGATGCGTTACTGAGCTCGCGCTGCGCGAATTCTGTCAAGACACTGTCTGGGAGTCGTGCCACCCGGACGCGCACGACGCGAGACAGGATGGTCGCCGGCAGCGCATCGGGCTGCGAGCTCGTCAGCACGAATACCGTATCTGCCGGCGGCTCCTCGAGGGCCTTGAGCAGGGCATTGGCTGCCTCGGGGCTTGCCTGCTGGGGGACGAGGCGCTCGGCATCCCCCACGATGAAGACCTTACGGCGTGCGAGCGCAGGCGTCAGGTGGAGCCGGCGCGAGAGCAGACGGACGGAGGCGATGCCGTGGCTTGCGAGGCCGGACGGGGGCTGGTAGAGCGGCTGCTCCCGCCGCGCGGCCATCTCTTCTGCCAGAGCGTCCTCGACGAGCTCCACCTGTTTTTCCGCGTCCGCTCCCTTTCGAGTGATCTCGACCGGGACGAACCAGTGGACGTCGGGGTGCGAGAGGTTGAGCACAAGCCTGCACGGCTGGCACTCCCCGCATCCGTCCCCGGTCGACCGCCCCCCCTCCCGTTCGCAGACCATCCCCTGAGCCAGCCAGAGGGCGAGCCGCTGCTTTCCAACCCCCCGGGGTCCCTCAAACAGCAAGGCTTGTGGCAACCGGCCGGCGGCGATGGCGCCCGCCAGTCGGTGGCGGACAGGCTCGTGACCATACAGGGGGCGCAAAGGCATGCGGGAATCTAGTGGCGGCGGTGCAACGCCTCGATGTGGCCGTGCGGAAGCGGCTGCGAGACAACACTTTGGCCGAAATTCCCGGGACTTGCGCCCACCTATCTCGTTATTTCACTGATATTTATAGCGATAAGTGAGTACACCCTCACCTCGGTGCGCTTGAAGGAATGTCATGTCTTCGGCGTATCTTCGGTAAAAGTGTGGCGCCTGCGCCGCAGAGTCGGCCCGCTCCTTGCGTGCTGTGCCATCTCCAAGTCCCGCTGTACCTTGTGCCGCGCGTGACCAGGCGCACCGTCTCTCGGTGCCCATCGCAATGGCGGTTCCGTGAACCGGGACCCAGCTTAGCGTCGCCGCACCACCCCTGGAGAGGACGGACCTTGAGCAGCGGTCGCATCAAGCTCGTGCGGAGCACCCAGACGACGGCCCCTGAGGGGCAGCGTGGTGCGGAGGAAGCGCTCCGCGTCACGGCCCGCCAGCAGGAGGCGGTGGCGCACCTGGGCCAGCTTGCGCTGGCGGGCGCGCCCGTGCCGGCGCTCATGGACGATACCGTCGCCCTTGTGGCCCGCGGCCTCGACGTGGAGTATGCCGGCCTGCTCGAGTTTCGACCCGAGAGCCGCAGCCTGGCGCTGCGGGCGGGCGTGGGGTGGAACGACGGCTGCGTCGGTCGCACCGTCCTGCCCTCGGAGGGCGACACCCACGGCGGCTACGTGCTCCGGTCCCCGACACCGGTCGTCGTGGAGGATCTGCCCTCCGACCGCCGCTTCGGGAGCGCCCCGCTCCTGAGTGAGCACGACGTCGTCAGCGGGCTCAGCGTGGTGGTTCAGGGAAAGGAGCGGCCGTTCGGCATTCTCGGCGCCCATTCCCGCACGGCGCGCGAGTTCACGGTGCACGACGCGCACTTCGTCCAGGCTGTCGCCAACGTCCTCGCCACGGCGATCGACCGCGCGCGCACCGAAGACGCGCTCCGCAAGAGCGAAGAGCACTTCCGATCGCTCATCGACAACGCTTCCGACATCGTCACCATCCTCAGCGAGGACGGCATCTTTCGCTACACCAGCCCGTCGGCGCAGCGGCTGCTGGGGTACGCTCCGTCCGAGCTGCTGGAGCGGAATGCCTTTGAGTTCGTTCACCCCGACGATCTCCCGGTCGTCGCCGAGGCATTGGCGCGCGCGGTGCAGACGCCCGGAACTCCGCAGTCGGCCGAATTCCGGTTCCGCCACCGGGACGGCACGTTGCGGGTGCTCGAATCGGTAGGCCAGGCGCGCGTCGACGCCACCGGCGCCGTCACCTACATCGTCAACTCGCGTGACATCACGGAGCGGCTGGCGCAGGAGCGGGCACTGCGCGCCAGCAAGGAGCGGCTGCGGACGGTGGTCGCCGGCGCGCCCCTGGTGCTGTTCGCGCTCGACCGGGACGGCGTGTTCCAGCTGGTGGAAGGCAAGGGGCTGGAGGGCATCGGCGTGCGGCCGGCGCAGCTGGTGGGGCAGTCGGCGTTCCAGGTGTACGCGGACCTTCCTCAGGCCCTCGCCGACCTGCGGCGCGCGCTCGCGGGAGAGTCGTTCTCATCTACGGTCGAAGTGTTCGGCTTTGTGTTCGAGGCATGGTACTCGCCGATGCGCGACGCCAACGGTGTAGTGTCCGGGGTGATCGGCGTGGCGACGGACATCACCGAGCGGCGGCGTGCCGAAGAGGCGCTGCGCCGCTCGGAGGAGAGCAACCGTGCGCTGGTCGAGCACGCCACGTACGGTATCTACCGATCCACGCCGGCGGGCCGGTTCCTCTCCGTCAATCCCGCCCTGGTGAAGATGCTCGGCTACGCCTCGGAAGAGGCGCTCCTGGCCGTGGATCTGGGGCAGGACGTGTACGCCGACTCAGGCCAGCGTGCCGTGGCGCTGGCCCGTTTCGCCGCGAGCGACAGCGTGCAGGGCCTGGAGCTGGAATGGAAGCGCAAGGACGGCGCGCGGATCCTGGTGCGGCTCTCCGGGCGCGCCGTACGGCGGCCCGACGGCAAGATCGACAGCTTTGAGACGGTAGCGGAGGACGTCACGGAGCGGCGCGTGCTGGAGGAGCAGCTGCGGCAGTCGCAAAAGATCGAGGCACTGGGTCA
>Ga0066709_100005880_pt1 | contig 10232 bp, 10 predicted proteins | sample GraSoiAngelo_158_FD_79665 | JGI IMG/M metagenome (GOLD analysis project Ga0066709, IMG submission 79665) | Grasslands soil microbial communities from the Angelo Coastal Reserve, California, USA - 14_1009_16_30cm | ecosystem: Environmental > Terrestrial > Soil > Grasslands | place: USA... | reverse complement strand
TCCCCAACCCCGACGGCTCCGGCGGCAAGCACTGCACCAAGGGCAACATCGAACTGAGCGGGAGTGGCCCGGCGTGCGCGGTGGGGAAGCCATTCGAGACCATGCCGGTCGTCAACTCGGCGGACTACACCTACAACGGCGACGGCACCTTGTGTGAACGTGTCAAGATCGTCGGCGGACCGCTCGACGGGATGGAGTTCCCCTTCCACACCTACGTCGACACGAATGGCATGTGGGTGTTCGTCACGACGCAGGACATCGCCTACCCGTGCCCCAACGCGGCGTCCAACGTCTTGCAGCTGAACTCACAGGGACCCGGCTTCAAGATCGGGAAGTTCGGCGACGATCCGGCAGGGTCGGGCGAGCTGCCCTGTACGAATCCCTGACGCGTGCCAACTAACGGCCGGACACCACAGCGCATGGTCCCGGCGGTCGGGCGCCGCGGGTCGCCCGCGACTCAGATTCGCGGAGGCGCCATCATGGACCGACAAGCGACGAGCCGGATGCAGCCGACAACCATCGTCTGGCCGGACACCATCGACGAGATCTTCGCCGAGACTGCGTCGTGATGCTGGCCTATGTAACGCCGGCGAGCGGCGTCGTGCTGACTCCTTTCACGAACTTCGCCGTCCGCGACCGCGCGGCGGGCACGCTCACGTCGCTGAACAGCTCAGTCGGGGTGTGGAAGAAGCTCGAGAGGATGCGGCGAAATCCTCGGGTCGCGGTCGCATTCCACACCCGCAAGCACGCGTTCACCGATCGCCCCGAGTACGTATTGGTGCAGGGCAAGGCGTCGCTCTCGCAGCCGGTCGCCGACTACCCGCGGTCCATCGAGCAGCATTGGGAACGCATCGAGAGCTGGCGCGACTTGAGCCCCCTCTGGAAATGGTGGCTCCGCGTGTGGGCGTTGCGAGTCGGCATCGAGATCGCCGTCGAACGCCTCGTGGTCTGGTCAGACCTCGACTGTCGCTCGAGCCCGGAGGTTCATGGCGCGCCGCTGCCGGCCGAGCCCCTGGCGCCGCAACGACGCCCCGGCGGCGGGACGAGCCCACGAATCAACCCGCGGCGCGCGGCGAGGGGAGCGGCATGTCTCTCCGACGTGCTGCTCGGCTGGGTCGGTGCCGACGGGTTTCCGGTCGTCGTGCCCGTGCGGGTCCAGGGAGCTGACGAGCGCGGCATCGTTCTCGACACGCCCGCGGAGATCGTCCCTGGCGGCGGGCGGCGCGCGGGCCTGACGGCACACTGGTTCGACCGCTCCTTCACGGGGCGCGCGGCGACGGGATGGGGCATGACGATCCGCGTGCATACGGGCTGGCTCGAGGCGACTGCCGGAGAACGCCGGGCCGTGTACGCGCCGCATACCAAGGCCGGATGGGGTATTCCGACCTCCACGCTCGTGTACCGCCTGGTGGCAGGCTTGGGCACGCGCCTCGGCCTTCGCAGCGCCCGGCGTGCGGGGTTCCTGGCCGGCGCGAGGGACCGGTGAGGCGTCTTGCGATGCCCTCGGGTCGTGGCGAGCACCAGCGAATCCGCCGGGCCCTCTAGCAGATTGCCAGACGGTTTCTAGCGCCTCCCAGTCAGGGCCTCTGCGGCCTCCGCATGGACGAAGCCCTCGAGAGGAGACAATTCGATGCCCCGCTTTGCTGCGATTGCTCTGGCACTAGTCCTGATGATGCACTCGTTCCCGGGAGCCGCCGTTGCGCGAGCCTTTAGCCTGCCTCCTCCCCCGGCCGCTCTCGCCACGATTCAAATTTCCGGTCGCGGCTTTGAAGAGGGTTTTCAAGACGGGGACAGATTTCAGGTGCGCGGTTTCATCTGGTCGCTTGAAGGAGCGGCACAGTCGATTCTGGGCCCCGATGTTTCGCTGTTCGAACCGGGCTGTGTGGTACAGTTCGGCAGAGGAGTTCAGTGTGCCCAACTGCTCGTTGTGGGTAACATGTACGTTCTCGAGACCTTCGACATCTCGTCGCCAGACTTGGTGGGACACAATGCATTTCGGTTCGCCGGGGAGGTGTGGCGTGTCTACTTCGATCCTGGTCCGGATGGAACAAGGAGCTTCGAAAACCTGGCGTCGTTTGAGAAGGGTGAACCCGTCGCGGTCTACAACGTGAGAGAATTCGCGACCGCGGACTCGGTAGCCGACTTCGTCTTGGCGAGAAATGACCTGGAGCTGATCAACAGCATACCTTTCGCGTTCAAGGGCGTCACCGTTGACTTCAAGAACGTCGCCCCACGGCTGATGGGGCTGGGCCACTCCCGGGTCCCTCAGCCCGATCAAAATCCTCAACCCATTCCAACAGATGAGCCGCCATTTCAATCCAAAGGGCCGGGATTCTTCGTCTTCCATACTCCGATCTCCGGGACATTTTCAGCGGTCCAGTCGAAGTAGGCCGGGCGGCCGCGTTACGCGACGCTTCTTCTTCAGGCCGTCCGGCTACACGAGCCTGGGCGCGCCGGTCAGGGCGGCGAGACGACGTGTGGCGTGGCACCTTTCACCATAACAGGTGCGCGGACGGCCGAGGGCAACGATCGAGCTACCGTACGAGCCCGGGACATCCGGCGAGGGCGCCACTCTCAGCCCCGGGGACGCCTGGGACGCCTGCCCCGCAGTCAGATCACGGCGACCCTCTCCCGAAACCCTACGGCACGTGGCGGGAAGGAGTGAACGTCATACAGGTCATGGGCGGCCGCGGTGATCGGGCGCTTTCGCCGCGGGCACATCCGCGCCTCTTCCAGATTGCTACACGGTTTCTAGCGCCTCCAGGTCAGGGACTGCCTCCCGACAGGCGAGACCCTCGAAAGGAGGATATCCGAATGAGAGACGGACGAAGTTTGGCGGCATTCCTCGGCGTCCTGCTGTGCGGAGCTACCGCTCATGCGGACATCACGAATACGACGCCCTACGACTACGACTCTCCGCCAAGGCCGGGGAAGGAGCGAGGCACCTACATGGCGGCGGGCACGGGTTCGTTCGGACCCGATTGCTTCTTCACCTTCATCGGGACGGCCAAGTACCTGCCCAATTCCGACGGCTCCGGCGGCAAACACTGCACCAAGGGCAACGTCGAGCTGACGGGGAGTGGCCCGGGGTGCACGTTCAAGCCCTTCGAGAACATGCTGACGGTCATCTCGGCAGACTACACCTACAACGGCGATGGCACCCTGTGTGAACACGCCAAGCTCGTCGGCGGACCGCTCGATGGGACGGAGTTCCCGTTGCACACCTACATCGATACGAATGGCATGTGGGTGTTCCCCACGGATCAGGACATCGCGTACCCCTGCCCCAACGCGGCGTCCAACACCACCGGGCTGACCGTACAAGGACCCGGCTTCAGGATCGGGAGGTTCGGCGACGATCCGGCGGGATCGGGCGAGCTGCCCTGTACGAATCCCTGAGGCGCCCCGACCCCGGGGCAGGAATCCCGGCGCGGCCGCGGCGGTCGGGCACCGCGGCCGCCCCCCGACTCAGCTGGCAGAGGGCCTTCGCGATCGTTGATACGCTACGGGTGGTCCTTGCAGATCCCCTTCGGCTCCGACCGGCTGCCCTCGTTGCGCACCCAGGAATTGGCGGTGCCCAGCGTGCCGTCACCCAGCGATGCGTCGCGGCAGTCCAACGGGTCGTTCCCGCGCGACTCGTTGGAGCGAAAACGGTTCCCCGTGGAATCCGCGCTGACGTCAATTCCCACACCACTGTTGTCTTCCACGCTGTTGCTGCAGACCACGTTGTTCTGCGCGTTCTCGAGGGTGATTCCCCCCGCACCATCGTCGATCTCGTTCTTCTGCACCCGCACTCCCGAGACGCCACGCAGGAGGACACCTGCTCCGTGGAACCCCGCAAGGCGGTTGTTCCGCACCCGGACGTTGCTACCGCTGAATACGCGTATACCGATTCCCTCACCGTTCCTCAGGAGATTGTCCTTCACGAGGATGTCGTCGTTCGGCGCCCGCGGTATGCAGCAGCTGGAGCCGATGAGGATGGCCGCCGCCTCGGGGTCCGGGGAAGTGGGATCAAACAGCTTGTTCTTGCGGATTTCCACGCCGTGAGCGTCGAGCACGGAGATCCGCGAATTGCCCCGGAACGTGTTGTTGATCACGTGCACATCGGTGTCGCTGCCACTCGCGAGAAGCAGGCTTGAATCCACAAAGAGGTTCTCCGTCACCAGCAGATGGTGGGCGCAGACGGCCGGCTCGTCGTCGCTCGTCGCGATGCCCAACCGGTTGGTGAAGAAATTGTGGCGCACCAGCGTTTGCGTGACTCCATTGCTTCCCGGAAAGAGGCCGGTGACTCCGTCCGCGTCGATCCGGTTGTTGATGATCTGATACCCGGACGACAGGTTGCCGGTCAGGATGCCATGACCCTCGCCGTCGCTGAGGACCACGTTGACGGTGAAGCCGTCGAGCACGATGTTGTCCGCCCCCAGGGAGAACGGAACGTCAGTGCCCACCACGGACTCTTCGTCGATGGTGCTGGATCGTGAGCGCGCATCCCGGCCGTGCTGTGCACCGAGTAGCTGGAGGGTCTTATCGACCCTCACCCCCTCCGGGTAGTTGCCGGCGCAGACCAGGATGGTGTCACCGGAGGACGCCGCGTCCACCGCCTCTCCGATGGTCGTGAAGGCTGCGTTGGGGCACTGCACACCGTCGTCATCCACCACCAAGCGCTGACCGGACGACAACGAGCTGCCGGAGGGATCCTTGCGCAGCACCCCCGCGGCGTCAGAGGCGACACGGTGCAACAACAGGAGGGACGAAAAACAAATGGTCAGGGCGTGTGTCATGAATTCACCGCCGGTCTGGCTCTGACACTCGAGGACCACGTGTTCACCCACGATGGGCGAGACGTAGCCCCGAGTCAGTGGCCGATGGGGCTGGGGAGGTCTGGTCTGGCGAGCCCGCGACGTGACAGAGCGGGCTCGCCGACGTGGTGGTTGCCACAGCCGTGCTCGTGGGGCTGCTCGCCAAGCTCGTCGAGGTGGTGGTTCCCCCTCCGATGGTTGTCGACGTCGTGCAGCAGGGAATGGGTGCAAGGACCTGGCCGCGCGAGCCGGGGTGGCGGGGCCAAGGGCGCGGCGGGCTCACATCCGTGCATCTGACATCGGGCGTTCCGTTTACTTTGCAGGATTGTCGCAACTACCCGCTTCCCCCGGCGATTGACCACCGGCCCCACGGGCGGACACGTCCTATCCGCGCATCACGTCAGAGCACCGACACCAGCGCGTGAAAGGTGCAGTTGTTCCGTCACGGCCCCGTCCGTCTGCACTCGGGCCCCCGTCGAGAGGGGCTCGACGAAGCCCCACGCCGGTCTCGTCGCGCTCGAGCTCACCACGACGTCGAGGTCGGGACGAGATACGGCGATGGGCGGTGGAAATTCACCTGCCGTTCGTTGGAGCGGCCCTGGGTGCCCCGACCAGGTAGCGCTCGATCAGCTTCCGGTCCAGCGCCCGCGGAGCGAGCCGGAGGTAGGTGGCGAAGAGGGGCCGCGCGCGCTCCAGGTCGCCGTCCTCGCGATAGACGAAGGCCAGGGCGCGGACGGCCTCGGGGTCGTCCGGCGCGAGCTCGACCGCGCGCTCGTAATGGTGGCGTGCGGCCGGGGAGCGGCCGCCGTCGCGCTCGGTCAGGCGAGCGTACTCCGCAAGGAGGAGATGGCTGCGCCCACTCTCCGGCCGGTGCCGGAGATGCCGCTCGATTGCCGCCCGGGCGCGCTCGGGGCGTCGCGCGTCGAGCTCCTGCTGCGCCGCGATCAGCAGGAGGTCGGCGATCGCCTCTTCGTAACGGTCCGGATTGCGGGTTGCTTCGGAGGCGACCGCGGGTCCGAGCTCGCTGCCGAGCTTCCTCCGCCGGTCCCGGATATACGGGTGGCTCTCCCAGGCGAAGACGGCGCCGCGCCCCGCCATGTCGTCCGCCTCGATGAGGGCAAGCGTCGCGAGCATTTCGCGGGGGTCGTAACCCGCGCGGCGGATAAGCGCGAGCCCGGTCTCGTCCGCTTCCTCCTCGAGCGAGCGGGCGAGGCGCATACGCTCCACCGTGGAAGTGCTGACGGCAGCATAGCGCTTCCCGACGAGAGCGTGCCGGCCGATGAAATGCCCGAGCTCGTGGCCGAGGAGTCCCGCGAGCTGCGCCTCGTTCTCGAGCACCGCCAGGTAGCTCGTCGAAACGAGGATGGTGCCGTTCGGCAACACCAGTGCCTGCCGGTCGACGTTGCTGACGACCCGAACTTCCGGCGCCGGGACGCCAGGCGGTAGCGAGGCGGGCACGAGCCGTGTCAGGACATCAGTGAGATAGGCGGAGAGCTTCGGGTCCGAGACGATGAGGCCCGCTGCGTCGAGCGCGGCGAGGGCCTCCTTCGACTTCGTCCATAGCTCCCGCTCGTCGTCGTCGACGGCCCCGGCGGCCGGGTCGACCCACGCGGGCACGTGCGGCACGGGCGGCGCGACGTGACACCCTGCGCCGACGACCAGCGCGAGCGCGGCGCCGGGCCCCCACCGCCCGTGTCGTGTCCTGCGTCCGGCGGCGGTCCGCACGGCGCTATTCGGGCCCGTCGTGGCCGAGGACGTGTCGGCCACCCGGCCCGAGCGCCGACGCGATCGCCGCATCGAGCCGAGCGGCGTCCGTGAGCCATCGGTCCTCCGGAAGAAGGTCCTTGCTCTTCAGCACGGCGAGGTGCACCAGCGTCTCGATGCCCGCGCTGCGGAAGGCGACGTCGTTGCCAGCGAGGTCGACGACCCGTAGCCACAGCGAAAACGCGCCGACCCAACCGCTTTCCACTTCTCCCGCGATGGTCTGCAGGACGACCCGTCCCGTGGAGCTCACCTGCTGCGAGGCGCCGTCCCAGGTCGCCGTCCCGTACTGGAAGCTCGCGCGCACCTGTACCACGGAGGCGAGCAGCTCCGCGTCGCAACCGAGCTCGCGGGCGAGCGCGTCGCCGAGGCGATCGCGATACGCCTGATACCTCTCGGGAACCCGCCACCCGAGGGCTGTATCGATGAAGCCGCCGCTCGCCTTCAGCTCCCGCTCGCGCACGAGCTTCACCCGCGCCGGCTCCACGACCTTGAAGGACGCGCCCACGAGCGCGGCGGTCAGGCGCTGCTCGATCAACGCCCGCCGCGGGTCGTCGTCGGCCGTCCGGAAGGGCAGCATCAGCGGATGCAGGCAGAACGTCGCCCCGGGCGCCAGCCCCGCGGCAGCGCCGGAGCACGCGAGCAGCGTCAGGGCGACGGCGAGGAGGCGGCCGGACCCCCGGACAGGCGCGTTGAGCATCGCGTGCTGGCTCCTCTATACATGCGCGGGGTGGATGGGGTGAAGTCGTGCGGAGCGAGAGCCGCGGGGGAGTCCTGGCCGGCCGGCGGCTGGCGGTCGAGCGCGGCGTGTCGCGCTGCGGTGGCGCTCGCACTGCTCGTGTCGGGGTGCGTCAAACCCTACGACCCGTTCCGCATCCCGCGCGAGGAGCTGCGTCGCCGGATTCACACGATCGCGTTGGCCCCCATCCGGGTCGACCCAGACGTCGGCGATCCCGCCCCGACGCGCGCGCGGGTCGAAGTCATGGCAAGCAGGCGTCTCACCGCCGGAGGGTTCACTGTGATCCCGGCGAAGGAGATGGAGCGGCTCTGGCGCGAGGCAGCCGCCGACGTCGGCGACGTCTTCGACCCGATCACGGGCCAGGTCGACAAGAGGCGCTTCGATCTCGTCGAGGAGGCCGTCTTCCGGGAGCTCGCGGGCCGGTACCGGGCGGACGCCGTGCTCCATCTCAGCGTGTACGGCGTGGATCTCTTCCGCACCGGCGCTAAGGTCCAGTTCTGCGGCCGCGAGGATGCGGTGTACTGGCCCGGTGGACTGGGACTGGGAATCATGGAGGAAACGACGCTCGTCCGTGCGGCATGTCTCGGCGTCACGCTCTACGACATGGACGAGCACGTGCTCTACACGATCCAGGCGGGCATCGAGCCCTTCGAGACCTATGCCCATCAGACGCGCGCGGTCCGTCCGACGGCGGATCGCTTACAGGACGAATTCCGCCTGCAGGGCGCCGTCGACGACGCCGTCGGCCGACTCGCGGGGGGACCTCAATAGTGCTCCTCCAGGTCAAGCCGCCATCCGAGTTCGGAGCGGCTACCCCGAGAGCCGGGGAGGTAGGGGGCCAGGCCGGTGGCGGGGTACTGGTTGTTCAGTCGTCAAGATCGGGATTGATCGAAAACAGCGGGTCCTCGCGCATGAGCTTCCCCAAACTCGTGGTGCTGCAGCTTTCAACTGAAGGGAGCCCATCACTTCGAGGACGTGATCCCCACCCAGGATGGCGAGGACAGCCACCATTGGGGCGCGTTCTACTGTCCGTTGGGCGAGGCCCGCACATCGTCGTCTCCTTCAGCGGTCGGCCGCTTTTGCGCGACGAGCTGCCTTGGCATCGTAGCGGCTGCGGGCTTCCTGAATTGCCACCCGGTTCTCATCGGACCACTCGGCGAGCGCGTTGATGGGCTTGAGGAGCGTCCGTCCCATCGCGGTCAGCTCGTAGTCTACGCGCGGCGGGATGGTCGGGAAGATCGTCCGCGTCACGAGGCCATCCCGTTCGAGCCCACGAAGGGTCAGCGTCAGCATGCGCTGCGAGATGCCCTCGATGGAGCGACGGAGTTCGCTGAAGCGCTTGGAGCCGTCGCCGAGGAGGCCCACCACCAGCACGCTCCACTTGTCACCGACGCGGTTGAGCACGTCACGCACGGCGAGGCATCGGTCGCCTCTCGGGTCGATGTGCCTTGGTGACATCGGTGTGCCTTCTTGCGTGCCCGCGCTCGGTCACCAATATAGACACAGTTACCAACAAGAACCAGAGGCGAAAGGAGAACCACATGACCACCCACACCGCGACCTTCGGCAGCTCGGGCGAGAGCCGGCCCATCCCGTGGGCCGACGCCAGCCCCTACGTCGTCCTCGGCGGAAGGGCCCTCTTCTCGCTCATCTTCATCATGGCCTCGCTCGGCCACTTCTCCCGGGAGACGATCGGCTTCGCGGCCTCACAGGGGGTGCCGCTGGCGAACGTCGCCGTCCCGCTCTCGGGAATCATCGCGCTCGCCGGCGGGCTGAGCGTGCTCCTCGGCTACCGGGCGAAGCTCGGCGCCTGGCTGCTGGTCGTGTTCCTCGTCCCCGTCACGCTGGCCCTGCACCAGTTCTGGGCGGTCCACGACCCGATGATGGCACAGATGCAGCAGGTCATGTTCATGAAGAACCTCTCCATGCTCGGCGCGGCCCTGTTTCTCTCCCAGACGGGCGCAGGGCCGTTGAGCTTGGACGCTCGCCGAGGCTGAGAGCGAGTCTCGGCAGCGCGACGCCGTGCGTGGCGCGCCACTGCGCCAGCGGACATCAGTAGGAAGGAGTGATGATGAAGCTGAGTCTCGGTCTACCCCACTACGGTAAGGAGAGTTCCCCCGAGGTGATCGCGCGCTTTGCCCGCGAAGCTGAACAGCTCGACTACGATGCTGTTTGGGCGCTGGAACGGCTGTTGAGACCTGTCAAACCACGTAACGCGCCCTTTCCAGGCTGGACCCCGCCCGCGTACTACGCCAACGTCTACGATCCGATCGAGACGCTCACCTTCGTCGCCACCAAGACGCAGCGGATCAAGCTCGGCACGAGCGTCATCGACGCGCTCTTCCACGTGCCGGTCATGCTGGCGCGTCGACTCGCGACTCTCGATCACTTCAGCGCGGGCCGTGTGGTCGCCGGTCTGGGCCAAGGCTGGTCGGCCGATGAGTTCGAGACCGCGAATGTGCCCATGAAGCGGCGGGGAGCAGGCTTTGAGGACTTCATCGGCGCCCTCCGAGCAGCTTGGAGTGCCGATCCAGTGCGCTACGATTCTACAAGATTGCTGAGTCCGAGATTGGGCCCAAGCCGCTGCAGCCTGGCGGCCCGCCCCTACTCATCGGTCTCATGCCGACATCGAACGGCCCGGCCGCACGCGCCGGGCGCCTCGGGTTGGGCCTCCACCCGCTCCTGTCCGACTGGACGGAACTCGAGACGCTGCTGCGCCACTTCCGCGCCGCAGCGAGCGACGCCCGGCAGGTGGCGGGGCCGGTCATCGTCCGTATCAACAACCCCATCACGGAGAGGCCTGTCGTCGACCGGAAGCCCCTGAGCGGCGCCCCAGAGCAAATTCACGACGATCTGCAGCGTCTCGAGTCGCTGCGGGTCGAAGGCGTGATGTGGGATATGACGCAGGCAGAGGTCCCGTTCGATACTCAATT
>Ga0066709_100005879_pt1 | contig 10232 bp, 9 predicted proteins | sample GraSoiAngelo_158_FD_79665 | JGI IMG/M metagenome (GOLD analysis project Ga0066709, IMG submission 79665) | Grasslands soil microbial communities from the Angelo Coastal Reserve, California, USA - 14_1009_16_30cm | ecosystem: Environmental > Terrestrial > Soil > Grasslands | place: USA... | reverse complement strand
TCTCCATTGCGTTTTCGTGCGATTTAATTGCGCCTAAACTGGAACGTATCTGGAACGCCGATTTTTCGCCGACCCGCTAATTTTTCTCTCAGGAAGCAGGGTCCCGAGAGGTGCCTCAATCGTTTGTCCCCTCGTAAATTCCATACCGACCGTAGCGCTCTCCACCCGAGGGGTTGTGGTCGCAGCGTTGCGTCATATCGGGTTCCTCTCTCCAGTCATTTCCAGTCATGACACCATACTTGATACCAGTGTAGAGTATGGTAGAATTACAAGTCACGAATATGGCACGAAAAATTACAGTCGAAGTTCCAGACAAGCTTTTGGAGAGAGCGCAGGAGGCCAGCGGCGAGGGTATCACGAAAACTGTGCGCACGGGATTGCAGCTTGTCGCGGCTTCGCGAACTTATGAGCGATTGCGGGAGCTGCGGGGGAAAGTTAGATTCTCGCGAACGGCGGCGGACCTGAAAGAGGATAGATGATCGCTGCGGACACGAGTACGTGGATAGCCTTTCTTGAAGGAGAAAGGGCGCCCGACACTGAGCTCCTCGATCAGGCGTTGCGGGATCGACAGTTGCTGATGGTTCCGGTGGTGCTCACTGAGCTGTTAAGTGATCCGAAGGTCCCTGTTCAGGTCGCCAGAACCCTTTGCGACGTGCCGGCGATTGAGATTGGAAGCGAGTATTGGCAGCGGGCTGGAGCTTTGCGAGCCAAAGTTTTGGCGAAGCGACGACGAGCACGTCTAGGCGACGCATTGATCGCACAAAGCTGCATCGATGGTGGAATTTCGCTCCTCGCGCGAGACCGAGATTTCCGGGCATTTACCGACGCGGCGGGCCTCAAACTTATCGTCTAGCGTGTATCAGGGAATCTTAATCTCGGCGTGATCGTGCTCATCGTCGACCATTTGGTAGTCAGACGGCGCGCGGAACAAGGCTGGATCGGGTTCCGAGCGCTCGATATTCCGCAGACGCACGATGGATTCTCCCGTGCGCGGATCGGAAGTCTTGGTCAGCACATACTCCTTAAGGTCGGGCGAAAACCAAGTTTCCGTCACGCTTACCAAAGGTCCGTCATTGCCCATCGTGCCCACAGGAAAGGTTCTCGTCACCTTTTTCCCTTCGGCAGAGACGCCTTCCATAACTTGGGAGCCGAGTGACTCGGCGGAGACCTCGGGGGCCTTGGTGCGAGCTGTGGGAGGTTTCACAGCCTGCAACGCTGTAGCATTAGCTCCTTGCATAACCACGTGAGCTTCCTGCGAGTAGCGAACTGGATCATTAGTCTTTTCAGGGGGAGCGAATCGATGGGCGATATGATTGTAGGAGTCCAAGAGATAGCGAAATCCGCTGACGGGCATGATCCACACAATCATCACGCCCTCGGAAGGGTTGCTCGAGCCTACGAACCACTCCCTGCGCGTTCTTCCTTCTGAGTCTCGGTATAACCTAACGATTTGCGTGTTTTGGGTGATGTGCGTCCCATCTGCCAGAGTCTGGGTGCGATCGGTCACTTCTTCCGCGGAATAAGGCGCCCCGTTGACGACTGGCCTGTGAACTTCTAGGCGGGGCATCCCCGTAGTTCAAGCGATTCTTGGGCAAGATTGAGCCGCCGAGAATTCCTTCCGCCTACGGGGACTCAATATGCCAGTTGGGACGCCCAAGAGGAGACCTTCACGACATGCCTCGCCCACGCGAGGGAAGTGGTTCCATTTCCCCCGCCTCCATTACTACGTTCAGTTGGAACCTTATTGGAACGTTGATAGACCCAAAATAGGTGTAACCTATTGATTACAAACTGCTTTAATATGGTGGAGGCGGGGGGAGTCGAACCCCCGTCCGAAAAGCGCTACGGCCTGAAGCCTACATGCTTAGCTCAATTCGTCTTGGTTCGCCAGCCGCGGTCAGAATGAGCAAGAAACGCAACCGGCTAGTCCGATGAATCTCGCCCGAGCCGTACGGACCGAAAGGCTCGGGCCAGCTCACAGTGCGACGCCTCTTGCCGGGCCCGTGAGCAAAGCCCGGGGAGACGTGCGCCTAATTAATTAGGCAGCAAGTGCCAAGTTGTTGTTGGCAGTTCTAGGTTTCCACCAAGTTACGGGCAGGTGGCTCCCGGCATGCCTTCAGGTCGCGACAGCTTCCGTCGAAACCGTGTCGCCCCCTTCTTTGCAATTATATCACTCACGTCAAAACAGGTTGTCCCTCGGCGGACCCGCGAGTTGGACATCGTAGGGGCTTGCCCCCGTTTAATAAGCAATAATTGAGCACACCGTTTTGGCGACTCGGTTGACTCAAATCCGACTAGCCTCGAAAATGCCAAGGTGGGGGATCGCAGGCGAAGCAGTTTCGAAGACTCGTATGGCACACGAACTCAACGCCGTCGAACAGGCCATTGCTCGAGCGCTTCGTGATAACCTCGAGCGCCTAAAGCACACTTCTGACGAACTCCACCACGCCGTCAACGACGTCGTTTCCGCTTGTGCCAGCAACAAACCGACGAATGCGCTCCCGCCGCTACTTCGCGCGCAGACTTCGGCGGCTTCTCTGACGGCCGCGCTGGAAGTCTTGTCACGATTTGTTGCCCTGACTCTTCAGACCGGCCCGCGTTCGCCGCTCGAGGCGCAGATTACGGATTTGGTCGGCCGGGCGGCTCCCCAGCCGGCTCCCGCTCAGCAGCGCCCGGCGCCTTCTACGCCAACCCCCATGGCCTCGAAGGCTGCCCCGGCCCGCAGAGGGCAAGCGCCTCCGGCTCCGGCCTTTGAAGAAGAGACTGAGCCCGAGACGCTCGAGCTGGTCGAACCTGCTCCCGACGGAGCAGAAGAGTTCGGCGAAGAGTTCGATGTCAACCGCCTCTCGCTGGAAGAACAGGAATTGCATCGCCGCGCGAATCGCGTGGCCAAAGTTTCGATGCAGGACATCAAGATGCTTCGGCCGGAACAAGTCCGGCTGGGCCGCGAAAACAGAGATCTCTGCGTCCGATTGAAAGACGACATTGAAAAAGCGCATCGTGAATACGACCGCCGTTTCAGACCTATCATGGACCACCCGGTGGATTATTTTTATCGCTGGCTGGTGGAAATCCTCGCCGATGGCGACCCTCACGCCTTGGGCGAGTATCCTTACTCCACACCGGCGCGCCACCGTTAACCGCTTGGGCATTCATCGGTTTTGTGGCCATTCAGGAGATGCCGTATCATTGTGTATCTCCATGATTCATTCCTTCACTGCTTTGGTGCTCGCGCTGGTCTTGTCGCTGGGTAGCTCCTTTGAGCTTCTCGCGCAACCCCCTCAGCACAGGCACAAATCGAAAAAGCCTGCTGCGCCCCCCTGCCGCGAGGGCTGCAAGCCGGAAACCGCGGCTCCGCAAGTGGCTGTGGGCACCCCCGAGGATGATGCGGCGGAAAAAGAACTTTCGGCGTTGTCGCGTGAGCTTCGCAATGGCGCGCCCGACGCTTACGGAAAGCTTTCTGCCTTCGCGACGAGAAACACCACGAACGTCTGGGGTGCGCGCGCTGCTCTGGCTCTCGGTTACCAGGACTTTTCGAAGAACCGCATGGCGCAAGCTTTGGGCTGGCTGCTCAAGTCCCAAGGGGACGCGCTTCTTCGGGAATACGCCCTATACTGGACGGCGCAGACTCAACGCAACCTGGGCCGCAACGCCGAAGCTTACAAAACTCTTCAGACCCTCCAGCACGACTATCCGAATACCGCCTTGCGCGAGCAAGTGCTGCAGTCTTTCGCGCAAACCGCGGTACAAACGGGTCATGCGCAGGAAGCGATCGACGTCCTCAACGCTAATGCCGGAACTTCATCAAAGCCGGATCTCTTGATCGAGCGCGCCCGCGCTTATCAGGCAGCGCATCAGCTTCCCCGTGCCGCCAAGGATTATCAGACCCTCTTCTACAAGTTCCCCCTCGCCGACGAGGCCAAGCCTTCGGGCGCCGCCCTCACTACCATCATGCACGCGCTGCGAAAAGAATATCCGTATCCTGGCGTCGAGATGCAGGAGCAGCGTGCGCAGATTTTTTATGACACCCACAGATGGCGGGAAGCCCGCGTAGAATTTGAGAAGCTCCTCACCATGCTGAAGGATCCCGCCAATTCCGTGCGGCAGCGCGCGCAGCTTCGCGTGGCCGAGAGCCGCGTGCAGATGAAGGGGTCTGCCTCGCTGATTGCTTCCTTGAAGACGCCGGACCTCAATGTCGACGCTGAACGTTTCTACGCGCTCTCCCAGGCGTATCGCACCGAGAAGAAAGAATCAGAGATGTTCGCGGCGCTGAACAACCTCGCGCAAACTTACCCGGTCAGCAAATGGAATGAAGACGGCTTGATGGCGGCAGGGAATTACCATTGGGTGGAATTGGAGCGCGAGCAAGCTGCCGTTGCCTATCAGCACGTTCTGGACTCCTTTCCGAACGGCAAACACGCATACAACTGCGAATGGCGCATTGCCTGGGTTGCTTACCTGGATCATCAGCCGGATGCCGACGACCGCCTCACGAATTTTCTACTGAAGTACCCGACTTCCGCGAACGCCGTCGATGCGCTGTACTGGCTCGGCCGGAGCGCGGAACGCGCGGGAAACATCGCGCACGCGCGCAGTTTCTACAACAAAGCCGTCGAGCGCTTTCCGGAAACGTATTTTGGCATCGCTGCCGCGGCGCGTCGCGCCAAGCTAGGCCCGGGCGAAGAAAACCCTGCGGAGTTCCTGGAGAAGATTCCACCCGCGCCGGCGCTACGTCCTTTCGACGAGCCCATTCCCGTTGCTGCCGAGGAGCGCTGGCAGCGCGCCCAGGCGCTTCGCGCCATTGCCTTTGATTCTTCTGCGGAACAAGAGCTGAAGAACGCTAACCTTGCCAGCCCTTCCCCACGTTTTCTCCTGGAAGCCGCGCAAGCGGCCTTTGATGAGGGACACTTCGGCGCAGGCATGACTTACGCGCGCACTGCTGTTCCGAACGTGGACGCCCGCAAATTCAGTGATGTCCCCATCGAAGCCTGGAAAGTGCTTTTTCCTTTGCCCTACGAAGCGGCGCTGAGACGCGAGGCCGCCAAGAACGACTTCGATCCCATGTTCGCTGCCGGCCTGATCCGCCAGGAATCCACTTTCCAATCTGATGCCGTGTCGCACAAAAACGCTATTGGCCTCATGCAAGTGCTCCCCAAAACCGGCAAGCTTCTCGCCAGGCAGATCAAAGTCCGCTACGTAAAGAACAAGCTCTTCGATCCCGACTACAATATCGAGCTCGGCATGGTGTATATCGCCAACCTCGTCCAGCAATTCGGATCCCCCGAAGCGGCCGCTGCTGCATACAATGCGGGCGAGGACCGCATCGCTGCCTGGAAAGCCGAGCGCAACTACGAAGAGATTCCCGAACTCGTCGAGTCCATTCCTTTCACGGAAACCCGCGAATACGTGCAAATCGTCTTGCGAAACGCCCAACTCTACCGGATGATTTATAGTCAGCCCAGCGAGGCCACGCAAGAGTCCACCGGCCACGCCCGCTGAAAAACGGAAGCAAGTCTTCCGTTTTTTATCCGTGCCCTGAAACAACGCGTCCTGTCGGGCGCCATTTCATCTGCCTGGGAAGGTGCAATGACGGCTCCTGATTCCACCATGGCTAAAATCTCCCGGCGCATGCTCTCGGCCAAAGCCGAGCAGTTCACCGAATCCGTCATCCGCGAAATGACGCGCCTGGCGATGAAGCATCACGCGGTGAATCTCTCTCAGGGCTTCCCCGATTTTGCGGCTCCCGAAGAAATCAAGGAAGCCGCGCGGCAAGCCATCGCCGAGGACATCAATCAATACGCCATCACCTGGGGCGCAAAACCTCTGCGGGATGCCGTCGTTGAAAAATTTGCCCGAGCCCAGGGCGTCCGCTACGACCCGGAGCGCGAGATCACCGTCTGCTGCGGCTCCACGGAAGCGATGATGTCCGCCATGATGGCCATCATCAATCCAGGCGATGAGATTGTGGTGTTCGAGCCGTTCTACGAAAATTACGGTCCGGACGCAATTCTCAGCGGCGCCAGCCCTCGCTTCGTCAAATTGCGTCCTCCTGATTGGTCTTTTGACGAAAAAGAACTTTCCGCCGCCTTCGGCCCGCACACCAAAGCGATCATTCTCAACACGCCGAACAATCCCACCGGCAAAGTTTTCACGCGCTCCGAGCTCGAATTCATCCGCGACCTTTGCGTTCGCTGGAACACCTATTGCATCACCGACGAAATCTACGAACACATTCTTTATGACGGCGCGCAACACATTTCCATGGCCGCCATCGACGGCATGCGCGACCACACCATTGTCGTCAACGGCCTCTCGAAAACTTACAGTGTCACCGGCTGGCGCGTGGGCTGGGTTCTCGCCCCTCCAGGACCGACGCAGCCCATCCGCAAAGTCCACGACTTCCTCACCGTCGGCGCTGCGGCTCCCCTACAGCATGCTGGCTCGATCGCATTGTATTTCCCGCAGAGCTATTACCACAAGCTCGCTGCGACCTACGCCGCCAAACGCGAGCGCATCCTGAAAATTCTCACCGCCGCCGGCTTCACCGTCTTCAAGCCGCGGGGCGCTTACTACGTCATGACCGATATTTCTGGTTTCGCCGATCCCGACCCCGTGCAATTTCCCGCGGAAACCAAGGACGTGCGCTTCTCCAAATACCTTGTCGAAAAAGTCGGCGTGGCCGTTGTCCCCGGCTCCAGTTTCTACAACGACCCTCGCGACGGCGCCTCGCAAGTCCGTTTTACGTTTTGCAAAAAAGAAGAAACCCTCGCCGCCGCCGAACAGCGCCTCTCGAGACTCCGCGCCTAGGGAAGGGGTTCGACGAGCCAGCCCGGAGCGCAGCGAAGGGTCGCTAGTCACCGTCACGACCCACTAGGTAATGTGCTAGAATCGCGCGCGGAACACTTTACCCATGAAACTAACTCTCATCCCCCCCAACACGAAAATGCAAGCCAACGGGGACGGCGACTCCTTTGATGTTTCTAGGAGCTCCACGCGTACTTTCCTCTGCCTGCTGACCGTGACCGACCAGATGGAGCAGGAATCGCTCGACGTCTCGATTTACGGTTCCGCCGACGGCGCAACCTGGACCCCCAAGCCGCTCCTGAAGCTCCCTCAGCAGTTCTATCGCGGGCAGTCCAAAATGATTCTGGACCTGTCGCTCCGCCCTGAGATCAAATTCACTCGCGCCCGCTGGGAGCTCAACCGGTGGGGAAGAGGCGCTCCGCTGCCGATGTTCGTGGTTGGGTTGGAGCTGACCGAAGTACCCCCAATGTCCCGGGAAACACCTGGAAAAAGCGCCGCAATGGCGGCCAGGTAAGGGCTTAGTGCTGGGAGTATCTTTAACGTTAATTTCCGGCAGGTTTTGCGTCTTATAAACAGCGACCGGTTTAGCTAAAAGCTATATAAATCCAGGGGTTTCATCAGGTTGCGGCATTTTTAGGGGTAGGAGACTGACGGTCGGTTGCCCTGTGGTGGTTAGCCTCCTACCCCGCGAGTGGTCTTACCCATATAGACGATGCCAGCCCCAAAATAGTTTCCTGAATCCGACAAAAATCTATTCACAACCTTCGGGCTTCGGTTGGCATCTCCACCAAGCGGGGAGGCCGCCGTGCTGTAAGCAGGAATCCCAACCGCGCCGCACGCCGTTGCGTCAGAACTCGAGAGACTTCCCGCTCCCCGCTACGCTCCGAGCGGAACTGTGTCGAGGTAGCGCGCTACGGCCGCTTTCCATCTAAATTTTTCCTGAATCGCCCCCTGGAGCGCCTGCGCTGCCGCCGGCTCGCCGTGCGTCAGATAGGTTTGCACTGGCGGCGTGGGCAGCGCCGCCAGCCAGCGCAGCAGTTCGCTTTTGCCTGCGTGCGCTGAGAGCTGCCCCATCTCTACAATTTCCGCGCAAACCGGCACCGCCTGCCCAAAAATGTTCAGCGTTTTCGCGCCTTCTTGCAGCGCGCGGCCCCGGGTTCCTTCCGCCTGGAATCCCGCCAGGATGACCGCGTTCTTTGCGTCCGGCAGCCGCTGCACCATGTGGTGCAGCACGCGCCCGCCGCTCACCATACCGCTCGCGCTAATGATGATGCACGGCGTCTTCACCTTGTTGATGGCCTTTGATTCCTCCGCCGAAGGCGTCAGATGAAACTCATGCACATTCAGCGGATCGCCTTTTCCATCGCTGCCTTCCTCACGCGCAAACTCCAGGTCGTGATCTTCTTTGTGCTTGATGTACAGGTCCGTAGCGCGTAGCGCCATCGGACTATCCACATACACGGGAATGCGCGGGATCCGCTGCTGGTCCTCGAGCCGGCGCAGATAGTACATGAAGGTCTGCGTCCTTCCGATGGCAAACGCCGGAATCACGATAGATCCTCCGCGCTTCACCACGCGGTTCACGATTTGCGCCAGCAACTCCTCGGGATTGCCATCCTGATGCTCGCGGTCGCCATAAGTCGACTCGCAAATCAGCACGTCCGCGTTCGAGGACGGCGTCGTCGGCTCATTCAAAATCGGCTGCCCGTAGCGCCCGATGTCCCCGGAAAACGCCACGACAATTTTCTTGCCGCCCTCGCGGATCGTCAGCTCCAGGCTCGATGAACCGAGAATGTGTCCCGCGTCAAACGACGCCACATGAAACTCCGGGCTGATGTCGAAGCCCCCGAGGCGCGGCATGATCTTCAATTGTTTGAGGACGGGTTCAACATCATCGGGCGTGTAGAGCGACCGCGGCTCCGCATGCCGGCTATATTTTTTCTTCTTCGCGTGCTCCGTCTCCTCCTCCTGCAGGTGTGCCGAGTCCTTCAGCAGAATCTCGGTCAGCTCGATCGTCGCGGGATTGGCAAAAATCGGCCCGCGATAGCCGTCCCGCACCAGCACCGGCAGCCAGCCGGTGTGGTCTAGGTGCGCGTGCGTCAGCATCGCATAGTCGATCGCCCCGGGATCCACCGGCAGCGGCTTCCAGTTGCGGTCTTTCAGTTCGTTTGTCCCCTGGAATAGGCCGCAATCGACCAAGAGCTTCTTGCCCGCCGCCTCGACCAAATATTTCGATCCCGTGACGCATCCTGCCGCGCCCAAAAAGGTTAGTTTTGCCATAGCCCTGTCATTCTACCGATTTCGCAGGGCACGATCACTTGTCCTTCTCCATGCAGGTGCGGTCCGGTATCCCCCACCGTCATTGAGGGTCATGCAGGATTCCCAGCAAGAGCGTCTCTGAAATTCGGCTTGCCGCCGATGGATTCCGCCCGGATTGCGCCTTCTATCCCCACTGCCGTGGACTCGCGACGTACACAAGAAGACGAAAGGCTCTTAGCAGGCTGCATTGCCTAATTCAATATTAAAACTGTGCGTTTTAAAGGCTAAAAAACTGAACGTTTCTTCATGTAAAATGCCGGAATCAATTTGCCTGCCGGGCCCGCTCGGGACGGAAGGAGGACTCTCCGGATGATCCGCGCACGCGAATCAAAATCCGCCCCCGTCGGAGTGGTAGGAAAAGTGTTGCGCATTTTGGAGGTGCTCGACGCTTCTCCCACAGGGTTGCAGCTTCGTGAAATCGCCCAGCAGACTCGGGTTAACAAGAGCACTGCCTACCGATTCCTGGCGCATTTGGCGAGCGAAGGCTATCTTCTGCGTGACGATGCCGGCGCCTACGTCGTGGGTCCGAAATTGGCAAGGCTGGGCGCCGGGATTGCTTATCACGCCACGTTGCGGAAGGTCAGCCGGCCCGTGGCCATCGCGCTCGCCAACAGCACCAAGGAAACCGTGAATCTCGGCGTCCTGGACGGGCACGAGGTGTTCTACCTCGACGTGATCGAGAGCCCTCATTCTTTTCGCATGGCCTCGCAGCCGGGAATGCATCGTCCGCTGAACTGCACCGCCCTGGGGAAAGCACTGCTCGCTTTTCTTCCCGCCGAGCACCGCGAAGAGCTATTGCCGTTGCTGACCTTTGAGCGCGCCACTCCGCGCACGATTCCGAATCTTGCAAGGTTCCGGAAAGAGCTTGTTCGCGTCGTGCAACAAGGATACGCCATCGACGATCAAGAGACCGACATGGGCGCCCGCTGCGTGGCCGCCCCGATCTTGGACGAGAGTGGGAAAGTTGCCGCCGCCATCAGCGTTTCCGGACCTATCACGCGGATGAGCCGCGACCGCATTCATGGCTATGCCCTCGCAACAAAAAAAGCGGCACGAGCCATCTCCGCACAGCTTGGACATTCGCACTGACAGCGAGGGGAGAGGAGTTC
>Ga0066709_100005876_pt1 | contig 10233 bp, 8 predicted proteins | sample GraSoiAngelo_158_FD_79665 | JGI IMG/M metagenome (GOLD analysis project Ga0066709, IMG submission 79665) | Grasslands soil microbial communities from the Angelo Coastal Reserve, California, USA - 14_1009_16_30cm | ecosystem: Environmental > Terrestrial > Soil > Grasslands | place: USA... | reverse complement strand
GCGCAGTTCGCGAGCGGCGGCAGGGTGCTAGCCACGCTCGCGCGATTCCCCGGGCCGAAGCGCTTCTGGCTCTGCGCCTGAGCCACGGGCCATCCGGTATCCTCGGTCGAGGATGCCGCGCACGCTGCCGAGGACCGTCCCGCTCGCTGAGCTCCATTGCCATCTCGGCGCCGCGGTCACGCCGGCGATCATGTGGGGGATCGCCCACGCCCAGGGCATCAAGCTCCCGACGAAGGACTATTGGGAGTTCCGCGAACTCATCACGGTCGGGCCCAAGGGCTCCAAGTCGTTCGACGGCTACCTGCAGCTGTTCCACTGGACCGAGCTGATCCAGAGCTCGCCATTCGCCGTCGAGCGCTCGGTTTACGAGGTCGTCGGCGGCGCATATCGCAAGAACAACATCACGACCATGGAGCTCCGCTTCAACCCGATGAAGCGGAACCGGGGCGGCGAGCAGGACCTCGACCACATCATCGCGGCGGCGACCCGCGGGATGGATCGGGCGACCCTCGAGTACCCGGTCAAGCCGGGGCTCATCTTCTGCCTCGACCGGGCGTTCCCGTTCGAGCTCAACGAGATCCTTGCCGAGAAGGCGATCGCCTGGCGCGACCGGGGCGTGGTTGGTGTCGACATCGGCGGGCCCGAGTCGGCGACCTTCCGCGTTGCCGACTATCGCGGGCTCATGCGCCGGGTCCGCCAGTTCGGCCTCGGGATCACGGTGCACACGGGTGAGGCCGGTCCAGCGGACGAGGTGGCCCGGGTGGTGGAGCTCCTCGAGCCCGATCGGATCGGGCACGGCGTGAAGGCCGCCTACGACCCGCGGGCGATGGCGATGCTCAACGAGCGCGGGATCGTCCTCGAGGTCTGCCCGACCTCGAACCTGAACACGCGCGTCGTGTCCGGCTGGGACGAGCTCCGCTGGATCTTCGACACCTTCCGGCGCAACGGCGTGCGCTTCACGATCAGCACCGACGGGCCGGAAATGCTCCAGACGTACATCCGCGACGAGCTCGCGACCCTTGGCCGGCTCGGCATCCTGTCGGTCGAGGAGCAGGAGCAGGCGATGGCGACCGCGATGGCCGCGTCCTTCGTGCCCAATGTCTCGGACGTGCCGCTCACTCAGCGCCGGCCGGCGCGGAGACAAGTGGTGGAGCGCGAAGAGGCCTAACCCCAGACGACAAAGGCCCATGCCTCGCCGAACCCCGAATCGTCGGGGGCCATCCGTACACAGTCGTTCACCAGGACCAAGGCTGCCGGTAACTGAAACGGCTCGATCCGCCGGGCGTCAGCCACACAGCGGAGCCCCCCGGATCGCCGCATGGCGGTCGGCCCGCGACGAGGAATGAGCCATGAACGAGAATCCCGGTCGACGAATCCGTGCGTTCGGACTCGCCGTAGCCCTGGTGGCGGCACTCGCCATCCCGGCCGCTGCCCTGGCTGCCACGGGTGGGGGCGACACCATCCAGCCGAGGATGGCGGGACCCGTCGTCGTCGATGTCGAAGGCGTCACGCTGAACGACAAGCTGCTCGCGACGATCCAGTTCCGCCTTACCTGCAACGAGATCACCTATTACGACTGGGAGCTCGGCCAAGACGTCACGACGACCGAGGGCCGACTCTTCGCGAGCGGCCAGCTCATCCAGGCGCAGGGCCGCTCGATTGCATCGGCATCGGGCTTCGGCGCGCGCACCGACGTGACCTGCGACGGTTCGACCGTCAACCATCTCGCCGTGCAGGTGATCGCGGGCAACCTGCCGCTCCGGCGCGGCGCGGCCCTTATCGGGGTCACAGCGGACGTCGGCGCCGGCGACGGCGAGGAGTTCGGCGCGAGCGGGCCGACGGAGCTGCGGCTCCGCTAGGTCGATCGTTCGGTCGGGATCGGCGCCACACGGCCCGGTCCCGACCAGTCAGTCAGAGCGTGTCGGCTCTGGCTCTACGCGATAGGTGCAGCAGCGGTCGCCCGAGGCGATATGCGACTCGCGGACGACCCCGTCGCCCAGGAGCTCTCTGAACAGCGCGAGCTCCGCGTCGCAAGGCGCGGACGTGCGCCGGGCGATCTTGTCGATGGCGCAGTTGTGCTCACGCAGGAGCAGCGTGCCGTCCTCCTCGATGACCGCCTCGGCGAGATAGCCCGCCTCGTCCTGGAGGACCGCGAGCGCACGGACCCGGTCGGCAAGGGTTGCGTCGTCGGGCAGCTTCTCGGCCATTCGGCGCCGGATCCGGTCGCCGATCTGGCGCCGCCGTGCGGCGAACACCTGCTCGACGAGGTCATCGCCGCCCACCGCCTCGATGGCCTTGACCAAGCCTGATGCGAACCCGCCGTAGTCGGTCGGGAAGAGGCCCTGCGCATCGGCGGTGACGTCATAGACGTGGCGTGGCCGGCCGACACCGTGCTTCTCCGCGGCATGGCTGACCAGGCCGGCCGCCTCGAGTGCGTGGAGCTGCTGGAGGATCCCGGTCCGGCTCGCGCCGAGCGCCGCGGCCAGGGAATCGGGCGAGCTCGGGCCCGCCTGGCGCAGGTGGATCAGGATCGATCGCCGGAGCGTCGATGGCGACGCCGTATCGGAATCTCTCGGCGCGCCATTGAGCGGAGGGGAGCCGCCGCCGGGTTCGAGTCCCGCAACACCCGCTGCCTCGGGCATGGCCGTGACGGTAGCAGGAAACCCGCCGGGTGACGGCGCGGCCCGCCGACGGCCGGCGGCGGGCGCGATGGTAGGCTCGGGCTCGATGGACCTGGACCTCTCGCCGGAGCACCAGCTGCTCCGGGCGACGATCCGCGACTTCATGGAGAAGGAGGTCGCGCCGGTCGTCGACGAACACGAGCGGGAGCATCGGTTCCCGGTCGAGGTCGTGCGCCGGCTTGGCGAGATGGGCTGGCTCGGCATCCCGATCCCGGAGGATGAGGGCGGCGCCGGCATGGACACCCTCGCCTACGCGATCGCGGTCGAGGAGATCGGGCGGGTCTGGGGCTCGCTCGGGCTGATCGTCGCGGCCCACACCTCGCTCGGCTGCGGCCCGCTCCATCTCGCCGGCACGAAGGAGCAGAAGGACCGTTACCTGGTGCCGATGGCCGGCGGCAGTGTCATCGGTGCGTACGGGCTCACCGAGCCCGGCGCGGGCTCCGACGCCGGCGGCACACGAACGACGGCGCGCCTGGAGAATGCCACCGATGCCGGCGAGGGCGGCGAGTGGGTCATCGACGGCAGCAAGCGCTTCATCACCAACGCCGGTCAGGCCGGGACCTACATCATCACGGCCCGGACCGGCGCCCGGGACGATGGCTCGGCCGAGATCTCGGCGTTCATCCTGCCCGCCGACACCCCCGGTTTCAGGGTCGTCCGCATCGAGGACAAGCTCGGTCTCCACGCCTCCGCGACCGGCGAGCTCGCGTTCGACCGCTGTCGCATCTCGGCCGAGAACCTGCTCGGCGAGCGCGGCGACGGCTTCCGGATGTTCCTGAAGATCCTCGACGGGGGCCGGATCAGCATCGCCGCCCTCGCCGTGGGCATCGCCCAGGCCGCGTATGACGCCGCGGTTCCGTACGCCCAGACGCGGCAGCAGTTCGGCAAGCCGATCGGCAGCTTCCAGGGCGTCGCATTCATGATCGCGGACATGGCGACCGAGATCGAGGCGGCCCGCGCGCTCGTCTGGAAGTCGGCCTGGCTCAAGGACCAGGATCGCGACTACTCGCTCGTCGCGGCACAGGCGAAGCTCTTCGCGTCCGAGGTCAGCTCACGGGTGACGAACGCCGCCATCCAGGTTCACGGCGGCTACGGCTACGTGACCGAGTACCCGGTGGAGCGCTACCTGCGTGACGCCAAGCTCACGGAGATCGGCGAGGGCACGAGCCAGGTCCAGCGGCTCGTCATCGCCCGGAAGATCCTCGGCCTTCGAATCGGCTGAGGTGTCTCGGGGGACAAGCCGAGGTCGGTCGGCGGAGGTGGGTCGGCCGAGGTTGGTCGCGCCCACCCCAGGCCGGGCACGACCGACGCAACGGCCGGAGGAGCGATCAGCGGAACTGCACCAGCCGGACGGTGAGCCGGTAGCGGCCGTCCTTGCCGACGCAGGTCTGGAGGGTCATGCTCGGGACCGGCTGGCTGGCGATCGCCCACGCGGCATCGGTGGGCTCCACGACGCGCCATGTCGTCACCCGATACCAGTGGACGTGGCCCTGGCCGTCGGCGTAGACCGCCACCAGGCCCTTCCGGAGCCTGCCCGCGGCGTACAGGTTGTAGAGCGGCTTCATCACGCCGTACGCGTGACCGAGGATGTACACGTTGTTCGTCCCGGCGCAGCCCCAGCGGTACAGGTAGTTGTCCGGGTCGCGGCTCCGCGTGCACTCGAACGGGTAGACCCGGTCGCTCATGCCGAGGGATGGGATCCAGAAGTGGTTGCGACCCGTGTAGGTCGGCGGCTTCGGCGCAGCGGTGATCTTCGGCTGCGCCGGCTTCGGCTGCGTGGCCTTCGGCTGGGTGGCTTTCGGCTTCGTCGTCGTCGCGACCTTCGCCTGGACGACGGGCGTCGCGTAGAAGTCCTCGCGCTGCTCGTGCAGTGCGAAGAGCCAGCCGTAGCTCGACGCCGCGGTGGTATCGAGCCGCGGCTCGGCCAGGGTCGTGGCGCCGGAGGTGGCGCCGCCGGCTTCGGCGGTCGAATGGGCGAGGACGAGGCCCGACTCCGCCCAACCCATGGCCAACGCCAGGGTGAGCAGGAGCGCGGCTGCCCTGGGCAGGCCGGTGCGTGCTGTCGATCTGGTCATGGCCGGAGCGTCCGGCGCGGACGCCCCGCCGACCCCTGGCCGGTGGTCCCGCGCACCATGGCGCGAAGGAACGGTCCGGGGTCCGGTCCCGCATCGCGGACCGGGACGATGGTCTGGCGCGTGCGCGCACCGCTTCGTGCTCGCTCACGCAGGGGTTGCGCCAGGCTCGGTCGCGCGAACCTCGGTCCCTTGCCTCTGGTTGCCTAGCCTCCGTTGCCCGCCGCGGCCGTGATCGCGGTGCGGAGCGCGGCAGCGAAGGCGGGCGGCCAGGGCCCTTGGCCCGCGACGACGTACGGCGACACCTGGAGCTGCTCGAAGGTCGCCGGGTTTGTGGCCCACGCGGCGGCACAGGTATCGACGTCGGCCAGCCGTCGATCCCACGCCTCTCGATTTCGGAAGATGTAGATGCGGAGCACAACCGGGGTCGCCTGGTCGAGCCCCTCCGCGTCGAAGCGGATGGCCGTCGGGCTGAGCGACTGGTCGTCGCAGCCTGGGTCGCCAGAGACCCAGTTCGAGACGGAGATCCCGAACCGCCCGAGCTGGCCGGCGATCTCCGGGAACGATTCGGGGTCCGGCGTCGGCGCGGACTCGAGGAGCCCGGCGCAGCCCGCCAGCACCAGGGCCGCTGCGAGCAGGAGCCCGAGCCGCCGAATCGTCCGCAACCCCCTCAGCCTCGCGCCGCGGCGCGTTCCTGGGCCGCCGCGCGCTCCAGTACCGATTTGCGCTCACGGGCGAGCGACTCGAACGGCCCGAGCGAGCCCGGGTCGGCGAGCGATTCTCTCGACGCGGCGACGCTCGCGGGTACGCCGAGCAGGATCCGCTTGACCGGCACCTCCAGCTTCTTGCCGGACAGCGTCCGCGGGACGGCAGCGACGGCGATGATCGAGTCGGGCACGTGGCGGGGCGAGAGATCGTTCCGGAGGGCCCGCGCGATCCGGTCCCGAAGGGCGTCATCGAGCCGCGCGCCGTCGCGGGTGACCACGAAGAGGAGCAGTTCGCCAGGGCCGCCGCGCTCGTCCTCGAGATGGACGACCAGGCTGTCGGCGATCTCGGGCAGCGCCTCGACGATCCCGTAGAACTCGGCCGTCCCGATGCGCACGCCGCCGCGCTTGAGCGTCGCGTCGCTCCGCCCGGTCACGATGCACGACCCGCGCTCGGTGATCGTCAGCCAGTCCCCGTGGCGCCAGATCCCGGGGTAGGTCGAGAAGTACGCCTCGCGCAGGCGGCTGCCGTCGGTATCGCCCCACAACGCGACCGGCATCGACGGCATCGGCGCTGTGATGACAAGCTCGCCCTCGCGCCCCACGACCGATCGCCCGGCCTCGTCGTACGCCTCGACCCGCGCTCCGAGCATCCGGCAGCTGATCTCGCCGGCCCAGACCGGGACGAGCGGGCACGGGCCGAGGAACCCGGTGCACAGGTCTGTGCCGCCGCTGAGCGAGCCCGTCGGAATCGAGTCCGACACCGCCTCTGCGACCCACTCGAACCCCGCCGCAGGCAACGGCGCGCCCGTCGAGCCGATGCCGCGCAGCACGCGGAGGTCCAGCTCCCGACCGGGCGCGATGCCCGCCTTCCGACAGGCCATCAGGAATGGCGCGCTCGCCCCGAAGTACGTCGTTCCGGTCTCCGCGGCGACTCGCCACAGCGTGACGAGGCCGGGGAACGCCGGGTTGCCGTCGTAGGTGACCACGGTGCTGCCGACGAGGAGGCCCGAGACGAGGTAGTTCCACATCATCCAGCCGGTGGTGGTGAACCAGAAGAATCGGTCGGTCGGGCCGAGGTCCGTGTGCAGCCCGAGCGCCTTGAGGTGCTCGAGCAGGATCCCGCCGTGGCCGTGGACGATCGGCTTCGGCAGGCCCGTGGTGCCGGACGAGTACAGGATGTACAGCGGGTGGTCGAAGGGAACGGGCTCGAATTCGAGCGCACCCCTTCGCGCGAGCAGATCGCCCCAGCTCGCCGATGACGGCACATCGGCCGCGGCGGCGGGATTTAGGTAGGGGATGACCACGGTCGATTCGACCGACGGCAGCCCCGCGCGGATCTCGCTGAGGGCGTCGCGCCGGTCGACGTCGCGGTCGCCGTATCGATAGCCGTCGACCGCGAGCAGCACCTTCGGCTCGATCTGCCCGAACCGATCGATGACCGCGCGCGTGCCGAACTCGGGTGCGCACGACGACCAGGTCGCGCCGAGGCTCGCCGTCGCCAGCAGCGCCACGATCGCCTCGGGCATGTTCGGCAGGTACGCGGCGACGCGGTCGCCCCGGCCGACGCCGAGCTCTGCCAGGCCCACCCGACAGCGCGCGACGGCGTCGCGCAGCTCGGAGGCGGTCAGCGAGGTGGGTCCTCGAGTCTGCGAGACGCCGAGGACGACGACGTCGCCCTCTGCTCGGCCGGGCAGCCGAAGCGCGTGCTCGGCGTAGTTGAGCGTGGCGTCGGGGAACCAGCGCGCGCCGGGCATCCGGGCGTCGACGAGGGCGCCCGTCGGTGGTGTGTGGGCGAGGACCTCGAAGTGGTCCCAGATCGAGGTCCAGAACGCGCCCGGCTCGTCGACCGACCAGCGCCAGGCCGCGTCGTACGTTCGGAGGCGAGGGCCGCCTTTGGCCGCCAGCCAGGCGAGATAGCGGCCGATGCGCGACCGCTCCAGAACGTCGCCGGAGGGCGACCAGAGCACGTGCGGCGCGGTAGGCGTGTCGCGTTTCATGTCCGCGCTCGTCACGCGAGCACGGTAGCGCAAGCTCCCGTCTCAACCTTTCATCGTGTAGACGACGACGATCGCGACCCGCGTCTCGAAGCCGCTGCCGGTGCGGCCGACGTACACGCCGGCGTGGCGAAGCGGCATCGAGTGCATCGACGCGATCATCTGCCCATCGCGAGCGCGCTTCGCAGCGTCCTCCGCGATCTCACGGAAGATGGAGCTCGGATCGAGTTCGACCCCGGTGTCGGCCGGCACGTAGAGCACGATCCATTGCTCCGGCCCGGCCTCGAGCTCTTGTACGGCGAGCCCGGCCGACGGCGACTCCATGTTCACGCCCGCTCCCTCCCGTGGCTTCCGCCCCCGAGTCAGCCGCCCCGTGCCCGGCGCTTAGCCTCGCGCAGCCGGGCCAGCGTATCCATCTCCTCGAGCTTCGGAGGCTCCGGGGCTCCGGGCGGGATTGACTCTGAGGGCGCGACGATCGGACGCACCGCATCCGCAGCTGCGGGCCGCTGCAACCGCTCCGGCGATTCGCTGGCGCTCGCCGACGAGCTCTCGGCCTGAGGTGCCAGAGCGGGCTCGGGCCCGCGGAGCAGGGCAGCTCGCGCCGCGCCTCCGGCGGCGCGTTCCCGTGCCGCGAGCATGCCCTCGGCCGCGGCCGTCCGGGGCGCGGCAGCACGGCGTGACCGCCAGCGTCGGCCGACGGCCGCGCGGGCGTCGGCGAGCTCACGCCTCCCGATCGACACGCGCCGCAGTGCGATGTCCAGGGGCCACAGCAGCAGTGCCAGCACGAGCAGCCACGGCCAGAGCTCGGTGAACGAGGAGGTCGTCTTGAGGTCGTGGCGCCAGGGATCCGCGGGCAGCGCGATCTCGCGCCCGCCGGTCGCCGCCCGAAGCGCGGCGAGGAACGGCAGGTTCACGCCGAGCAGTCGGTATTCGGCCGCGACCGGCTCCACCAGCCCGACGGTCCGCCCGAGCGCCGCCGCCCCCGGTCGTGTCTGGCTGATCCGCACCGCGTACGCGCCCGACTCAATCTCGCCGAGGTCACTCTCGTACACGCCCGGCGCGACCTGATCGAGGCTGACCTCGTGAGGGGCAAGGTCCGGCCCGACGACGACCGCCATCGTTCGGTAGAAGTCGCGCGGCGAGCCATCGCTCTCGACGCTCTGGACGTGCAGCCGCGTCCGGCCGCCGAGCGTCTCGAACGATGCCTCGATCCCGCCCGACTCCTCGCCCGGAAACGTCCAGCCGACGAGCTGGCTGAAGAACCGGCTGAAGCCGTTCCAGCCGACCCAGTTCTTGGCCCATCGCCCCGTGGAGTCCGAGGTCCACGCCACGGACCGCCCGAGGCCGTACTGCCACTGCGCCAGGAGGGGATCGTCGCGCGGCGAGACCAGCACGAGCTGCGCCGCGGACTTGATCGTCGTGCCGTTGTAGCCGAGGAGCTTGGGGAAGCCGGACTCCAGGCCGCGGATGATCGGCGAGGTGGCGGTCTGGATCGGGTAGAACTCCTCTTCGACGATCTGCTGGCCGGCGACCTGCTGCGTCTCCTTCAGGAAGATGTCCGGGATCGACGCGACGTTCGAGGCGGCGTAGAACCGGCCGCCGCCCTGCTTCGCGAGCTGCTCGAGGAACGGATTCGCGCCGCCGCCCGCGCCAACCGTCGAGAGCGTGATCCCTGCGGCCTTCATCCGCTTGAGGATCTCGTCGTACTGGCCGGATCGCGACCAGCCGTCGGTCAGCAGGATGATGTGCCGGCGCGTCGCGGTGACCTTCTCGAGCGACTGCACGGCCTGGTCGAGGCCCGCGTAGATGTTCGTCTGGCCGAGCGGGTTGATGCTCGCGATCGTCCCCTCGAGGTCGCTGATGTTGCCCAGCGGCTTGGTCTCGACGACCCAGTGGGCGGCCTGGTCGAAGGCAACCACGCCAAGCTCGTCGCGCGCGCTCAGCGCAGCGGCCGCGCGCAGGATCGCCTCCTTGCCGATATCGACCTTGCGCACCCCTTGGAGCTGGCCGCCACCGCCCATGCCCCCGTTGAAGCTGTTGCAGTGGCAGGCGTCCATCGAGCCCGACTTGTCGATCACGACCACGAGGGCGATGTCCGGCTCACGCTGCCGATTGCGAACGCCCATGTCGACCGGCAGCGTCTCCTCCATCGGCGTCTTCGTGTAGCCGCCCGCGCCGTAGGCGCTCGGGCCACCGACCATCACCAGGCCGCGGCCGAGGTCGCGCACGTAGGTCTGGAGCGCGAGCAGCTGCTTGTCGGTGAACCGCAGACGGGGCACGTCAACGACGACCACGCTGTCGTACGCCAGGAGCGAGGAGAAGTCGGTCGGCAGCGCCTCGGGAACGATCGAGTCGACGAGCTGGCCCTCGGCCTTGAGCGCATTGTCGAGCTCGGCCGCGACGGCCTCGTCGCCGGCCAGGACGAGGATCCGGGGCTCGCCCTTGACGATCGTGTTCGAGTCGGCGCGGTCGTTCTGGCTGAAGGTGTCGTTCGCCGCTTCCACGACCGCGCGGAAGGTGTGGAAGCCGGGCTCCTTTGGCTTGACCCGGAAGACGACGCGGTTGGCGCCCTCCTTGAGGTCGACCCGCACCGTCTGGACGAGCGCTCCGTCGGCGAACAGCCGGACCGTCGCCGGCTGGGCAACGCTCGAGGTGATCTCGGCGACGGCCTCGATCTCCTCGCCGAGGCGCGCGGTCGAGGGCGTGGTCAGCCGGTCGACGAGGACCTCCTGCTGGTCGACCAGGCCGACGACTCGGGTCTCGACCTGGATGCCGCGCG
>Ga0066709_100005875_pt1 | contig 10233 bp, 7 predicted proteins | sample GraSoiAngelo_158_FD_79665 | JGI IMG/M metagenome (GOLD analysis project Ga0066709, IMG submission 79665) | Grasslands soil microbial communities from the Angelo Coastal Reserve, California, USA - 14_1009_16_30cm | ecosystem: Environmental > Terrestrial > Soil > Grasslands | place: USA... | reverse complement strand
CGCTCGATGCCGGCGCCATCCAGCGCGATGAATGCATGCGGGCGAATGGGATCCTTCAGCAGATATCGCACCCCACGCAAATCGCCGGATCCCTCTTCGCCGACGGTGGCGGCAAACAGCACCGGCCGGCGGGTCGCGACCCGCGCGCGTACGAGTGCCTCGGCGATAGTGACGAGCGCTGCGAGGCCGCGGGCATTATCGGCGATTCCCGGGCCTTCCAGCCGCGTCCCGCGACGCGCCACCGACACGTCCAATTCGGGACCAAAAACGGTGTCCAAATGCGCAGATACCACGACGCATCCAGAAATGACGGCGCATCCGTGGTGTAGGGGCGCAGCATGCTGCGCCCCTCCATACCATCCACGGACGTTGCCTACGTCGTCGGTGCGCACGTCCTTCAGCCCCGCCTCGCCCAACATTTCCGCGACGCGCGCGCCGCGTGCCCGCTCCGACCCGGTGGGCGCGGGGATCGCCGACAGCGCCGCCTGGCGGGCGAGCGTTGCCTCGTCGGAGCGTTCGATGTGCGCGCGGGCGGTGCGCACGCGATCGTGCGACAGCAGCGCGTCCATGGGTCCCGGCATGGAGGTCAAACTATGATGTCGTGTGGCGCGGTTGCAACTTGACCTAGGCTAGCACCTGCGCGACACTAAGCCCATGGAGGAGCGGCAGCTTATCTACGATTGGAACAGCGCGGGAGGCCCAAACGGCGGCTTCGACTGGACGCGCGCGCGTGTGGACCTCAATGATGAGACGTTGCGCGACGGGCTGCAGTCGCCCTCGGTCACCGATCCCGCCCTCGACGTCAAAAAGCGTCTGCTGCACCTGATGGCGGACCTCGGCATCGTCGCCGCCGACATCGGCTTACCGGGCGCCGGCCCGCGTGTCGTGGATCAGGTGCGCGCGCTCGCCCGCGAGATCCGCGACCAAAAGCTGCCGATTGCGCCTAACTGCGCCGCCCGCACCGTGGTTGCCGATGTCGAGCCCATCGTGCGTGTCTCCGATGAGGTGGGCATCAAGATCGAGGCGGCGACGTTCATCGGCTCGTCGCCGATTCGCCAGTACGCGGAAGACTGGACGCTCGATCGCATCCTCACGGCATCCGAAGAGGCGGTGACGTACGCCGTGAAGCACGGACTCCCGGTCATGTACGTTACGGAGGACACGACGCGGGCCCGCCCGGAGACGCTGAAGGCACTGTATGGGGCGGCGATTGCCTGCGGGGCGGGACGAATCTGCCTGGCCGACACGGTGGGGCACGCGACGCCCGACGGCGTGAAAGCTCTCGTCGGTTTTGTACGACGTGAGATTATCGGTAGCAAACCGATAAAGCTTGATTGGCATGGACACCGCGATCGCGGCATGGGATTGATCAACTGTCTCGCCGCGATCGAGGCGGGCGTCGATCGGGTGCATGCGACGGCGCTGGGTGTCGGCGAGCGGGTCGGCAACGCCGAGATGGACCTGCTGATCGTGAACCTGAAACTGCTGGGCGCGCACAAGGCCGACATCCGCAAGCTGCCCGAGTACTGCCGGCTCGTCGCGGACGCGGTCGGCGTGCCGATTCCGGTGAACTACCCCGTCGTGGGGACCGATGCGTTTCGCACCGGCACCGGGGTGCATGCGGCTGCGATCATCAAGGCCAAAAAAAAGGGCCACAACTGGCTCGCCGATCGGGTGTACAGCTCGGTGCCCGCGGAAGAATTCGGCTTCGAGCAGCGCATCGAGATCTCTCCAGTCTCCGGGCTGTCCAACGTCAAGTATTGGCTCGAGCACCACGGCTACGATCCCAACGATGACGAGGCCTGCCGGACGTTGTTCGATGCGGCCAAGCGCACCGATCGCGTGCTGTCGGACGAAGAGTGCCATCGGTTGTTGAGCGCATGAGCTTCCGCGACATCGAGAAGTCGTTTTTCGATCTCTACTGGCACATGGACCCCGTCGCCGCGACGCAGGCGGGGGTGCCGGGGCACGACGACCGCTACGGCCGCTTCAGCGCCGCCGAGCTCGCGCCCCATCTCGCCGCGCTCAAGTCGCTGGCGTCCGCCCTCGAGGAGGCGAATGCCGCCGATGTCGAGGAGGAGATCGACCGCACCGCGCTGTTGAACGAGATTCGCGTCTCGCTGCGGCGCTTCGAGAAGCTGAAGCCGCAGGCCAAGAATCCGGAGTTCTGGCTGTCGCACCTGCTCGGCGGCCTCCATCACCTGTTGCTCTCAGCCGATCGCACGCCCGCCGAGAAGGCCGCCGCGGCGATCGGCCGGCTCGAGGACATCCCCGATTTTCTCGACGATCTCAAGGCAACGCTGGAGGAGCCGGTACGCGTCTTCGTCGAGACGGCGCTGCGCATGACCGAAGGCGGGCGCCTGCTGGTGAAGGAGCTCGCGGCGGCGCTCGGCGCCCAGGCACCGATGCACGCCACCCGTCTCGCGGCCGCGGCGGAGCAGGCGAGCGCCGCGCTCTTCAAGTTCGATTCGAATCTCGAGCGCTGGCTCGAGATGGGGACTGAGCAATTCGCCATCGGTGAGGAGGCGTTCGACTTCCTGCTTCACTATCAGCACGCGCTGCGCGACACCGCGCCGGAGCTGTGGCGCTACGGGCTGCGGCTAAAGGAGGAAATCGAGGCCGATCTCGTTCGGCTCGCAACGCGGCTGGACGGGGGGGGCAAGCCGTGGCCCGAGTTGGTCGACAAGCTCCGCGGCGATCACCCGACGCCGAACGAGCTCGTGGAGGCGTACGCGAAGGAGATGGCGCGCGCCCGCGACTTCGTGGCGGAGCGGCGGCTCGCGCCCATCCCCAAGGCGCCGCTGGGCGTGATTCCGACGCCGGCGTTCATGCGGCCGGTGATCCCGTACGCCGCGTATGACAGCCCCGGCGCGTATAGCCGGGACCGGACCGGCTGGTTCTACGTCACCGTGCCGGACGCACGCCTGCCGTCGGCGCAGCAGGAGCGCATCCTCCGCGACCATTGCCGCTACGAGCTCGCGGCGACGGCGCTGCACGAGGGCTATCCCGGCCATCATCTGCAGCTCGTGATCGCCAAAGAGCTGCCGTCTCATGTTCGTAAGAACCTCTGGACGCCCCTCACCGTCGAAGGGTGGGCGCTGTACTGCGAAGACATGATGGGTGAGCAAGGGTTCTACGCATCGGACGAAGAGCTGTTCTTCCAGCGCGTGCACCTGCTGTGGCGCGCGATGCGTATTTTGCTCGACGTCGGGTTACACACGCGCGGCATGACGCGCGACCAGGCAGTGGATCAGATGGTGAATGAGCTGCACGTGGAGCGCGGCAACGCGGAGGCCGAGGTGCGGCGCTACTGTGCCTGGCCCGCGTATCAGCTGTGCTATGCGGTCGGCCGGCGCGAGCTGCTGCGGTTGCGCGACGATTTCCGCAAAGCGAAGGGCGGCAGCTTCACGCTGCGCGGATTTCACGACGCCGTGCTCCCGTACGGCGGTCTGCCCGTCACCTTGATTCGTTGGGGACTCGGCCTGGGTGAGTGATCGGCAAGCGCTCCCCCGACAGGTCAAGCTGTTCGGTGCGGTCTCCCTGCTCAACGATTTTGCGAGCGAGATGGTGTACCCGCTGCTGCCGGCGTTCGTCACCGGCGTGCTGGGCGGCGGAGCAGTGGCGCTGGGTGCCCTCGACGGCGCCGCCGATGCAGCAGCCGCACTCGTAAAGCTCGTCGCCGGCCGTCTCGCGGACCGGCCATCCCGCCGCCGGCCGTTGATCGTCATCGGCTACTTCGTGGCGGCCGCCGTGCGGCCCATCATCGCGGCCACCGCGGCGGCGTGGCAGGTCGTCGGCCTGCGCGTCGTCGATCGCCTCGGCAAAGGGTTGCGGACTCCGCCCCGTGACGCGCTGATCGCCGATGTGACGCCGGAACCGATCCGCGGGCGGGCGTTCGGCTTGCAGCGCGGGCTGGATCATGTGGGTGCCGTGATCGGACCGCTGGTGGCGTGGTGGATGCTGACTCGGCACGCCGATGTGCGGACGGTGATTCTGGCGAGTTTCGTGCCCGGCGTGATTGTGGTGCTGCTCGCCATTTGGACGGTAAGGGACGGTAAGGGACGGTATGGGACGGTAAGGGTAAACACGCCCTCCGAGCCCCTACCGTCTCTTACCGTCCCTTACCGTCCTTTACCGTCGTATGTCATTGCCATCGGGGTTTTCTACCTGATCCGAATGCCGGAAACATTGATGATCCTTCGGGCGCAGCAATTAGGCATCGCGGTCGCCCTCGTGCCGTTGCTCTGGGCGGCGCTGCACGTCGTGCGGTCCTCCACCTCATTCGTCGGCGGCGCGCTGTCGGACCGGATCGGCCCGTCGCGCACGATGTGGATCGGCTGGCTCACCTACATGTCGCTGGCGGCGGGGATGGCATTTGCCACGAGTCGGGTGGCGGCGTGGCTGCTGTTTCTCGCACTCGGTGTCGTCGCTGGGCTGACTGAGAGCCCCGAGCGTTCGCTCGTATCCGCCGCAACCGGCGGGCACCGGGGGACGGCATTCGGGACGTATCATGCGTTGACGGGAGTCGCCGCCCTCGCCGGTGGTTTGCTCCTCGGGGTCATTTTCCAGCGCGCGAGTGGCGCGACCGCATTCCTTGTAAGTGCCATTGGCGCTTTGGGTTTGGTCATCCTCTGGTCTTTCTGGACGAGCTTGCATAGGGTTACCGCGCGATGAGCGCCCCTACCGCCCCTCAAAATCCCACTCCTCCCCCGACCGCCAGCGCCCGAAGCCATCCACGGGGCCGCTATCTCGCGCGGCTCTCGCTGTTGGCGCTCGGCGTGGTGTACGGCGACATCGGGACCAGCCCGCTGTATGCGATGCGGGAAGCGTTCCACGGCCCGCATGGAATTCTCGTCACGCCGGGCAACGTGTTCGGCGTCTTATCGTTGATCTTCTGGTCATTGATTCTGATCGTCACGATCAAATACCACGTCGTGATCATCCGCGCGGACAACAAGGGCGAGGGCGGGGTGCTCGCGCTGATGGCGTTGGTGAACGGCAGCCGTCTGGCGCGCGGGCTTACGCCGCGGCGGTTGATGATCGTGCTGGGGATTTTCGGCGCGGCGTTGCTGTACGCCGACGGCGCCTTGACACCTGCGGTGTCCGTCCTGTCCGCGGTGGAAGGTCTGGAGGTGGCGACCCCCGCGTTGCAGCCATGGGTCATCTGGATCACGCTCGCGATCCTGGTCGGCTTGTTCATGTTTCAGAGCCGGGGGACTGCGAGCGTTGGTGCGGTCTTCGGGCCGATCATGTTGCTTTGGTTCTTTGCGATCGCCGCGCTGGGTCTCAATGGCATTCTCGGCCATCCTGCAGTCGTCGGGGCGGTGTTGCCGACGCACGCCGCGCGGTTCTTCGCTGAGGACCCAGGGCGAGGGCTTTTGGTGCTGGGCGCTGTCTTCCTGGCGGTGACCGGCGGCGAGGCCCTCTACGCGGACCTCGGACACTTCGGGCATAACGCCATCCAGCTGGCGTGGTTCACGATTCCACTCCCCGCGCTGCTGCTCAACTATTTTGGGCAGGGAGCGTTGTTGCTGACGCATCCAGAGGCCGCGCCGAATCCGTTTTATTTTCTCGCGCCACCGCAGCTCCTCTATCCGCTCATTCCGCTGGCGGCGGCCGCGGCGGTCATCGCGTCGCAAGCCGTAATCTCCGGCGCATTCTCGCTTACCCGGCAGGCGGTCCAGCTCGGCTATATCCCCCGCATGGACATCGAGCACACATCCTCACGGGAAATCGGGCAGATCTACGTACCCACAGTCAACAAGATGCTCGCGATCCTCACGATCGCCCTCGTGCTCGGTTTCCAGACTTCGAGTAATCTCGCCGGCGCGTACGGCGTGGCGCTGTCCACGCTCATGGCGCTGACGACGGTGATGTTCTACGTGATGAGCCGCGAGGTGTGGGGCTGGAGCTTCGCGAAAGCCGCCGCGGTGTCGGGGTTGTTCCTGGTCGTCGACATCACGTTCCTGGCGGCGAACGCGCTCAAGATCTGGCATGGCGGATGGGTGCCGCTCGTCATCGCGATTGCGCTGTACTTCGTCATGATCACCTGGAAGCGGGGCAGGGAGATTCTCGCCAAGCGCATGATGGAGAAGACCGTCCCGCTCAAGCTGTTGCTCGCCGATCTCGCCGCCGAGCCGCCGGTGCGCGTGCCGGGGACGGCGGTGTTCATGTACGGCAGCTCCGACGGTACGCCGCCGGCGCTGGTGCTCAACCTCACGCACAACAAGGTGGTGCACGAGAAGATCGTCTTCCTGACGGTGATGACCGAGGACGTCCCACACGTGGGTTCCGAGCAGCGCGTAACGGTGAAACGCAGCGGCAAAGGGTTTCACAGCGTCGTAGCGCGCTACGGCTTCATGCAGGATCCCGACATCAACGAGATTCTGGCGGCGTGCAAGGGGAACGGCCTCAGTATCCCGCTGGAGGGGACGACATTCTTTCTCGGCCGCGAGACGCTGATCGCGTCGGACCGGCCCGGCATGGCGGTGTGGCGCGAGCGGCTGTTTGCGTTCATGTCGCGCAATGCACTCAGGGCGACAGCCTTCTTTAAGATCCCTCCGAATCAGGCTTTTGAAGTCGGGGCTTATGTAGAGCTCTAATCGCCTGCGACCAGGGTCGTGGGAATGTATGGCGACTCGTGGACAACGGCCGGTTTGCGCTGGGATAGGACCAGCCACCATTCGCGTGCTGACGTGAAGATCAGCATCGCGACGACGGCCATGAAAAACAGCGCCACGATGGCGTTCAACCGGTCGTTGAAGATCAGCCTGCTCGCGTTGAGATCGGTTGATGTTGCGAGTGTGGCGGCATGCGCCAGAAAGCCGAGCTTCGGATCGGCGGAAAAGACCTTCTGGTATCCAGCCGTCATCGTGACGACGATCAACCATGCGAGTGGGCCCAGCGTGACCCAGAGGTAGCGCTGCCGCTGCATCTTGATCAGGATCGTGGTCGCCACGCACAACGCGACCGCAGCGAGCAGTTGGTTCGAGATGCCGAACAACGGCCATAGCGAATTGATCCCGCCCAGCGGATCAATCACGCCCTGATACAGGAAGTAGCCCCACGCGGCACACACCGTGCCGCTCGCGAGCAAGACGCTCGGATACCACGACGTTTGCCCGAATCGTGGCCAGACATGGCCGACGATCTCCTGGAGCATGAAACGGCCGACGCGGGTGCCCGTGTCGATCGTCGTGAGGATGAACAGCGCCTCGAACATGATGGCGAAGTGATACCACAGTGCCGTCAACGTCTTGCCGCCTCCGCCGAGTGCGCTGGTCAGCGTCGAGAAGATGTGCGCCATGCCGACCGCGAGGGACGGCGCCCCGCCGGTTCGGGCGATCAACGTTTGCTCGCCCATCTGCGCAGCCAGCGCCTGCATGTAATCCGGCGTCACCACGAAACCGGCCTGGGTGAGAACCTGGGACGCGCCGGCCAGGGCCGTGGGGGTCGTGTTCATCGCGAAATACACGCCGGGATCGAGCGTACAGGCCGCGATCATCGCCATGACGCCCACGAACGACTCCATGATCATGCCGCCGTAGCCGATCATGCGGGCATCGGTCTCGCGCGTGATCATCTTGGGCGTCGTCCCCGATGCGACGAGTGAGTGGAATCCCGAGATCGCGCCGCACGCGATCGTGATGAACGCGAACGGGAACAACTTGCCGGCAAAGACCGGGCCCTCGCCCGCGGTGGCGAACGGCGTGAGCGCCGGCATCCGCAGCGGCGGCAGAATGATCAGAATCGCGATGGCGAGCACCACCACCGTCGTGATCTTGAGGAAAGTCGACAGATAGTCGCGCGGGCACAGCAGCATCCACACCGGCAATACCGACGCGATGAACCCGTAGGCGATCATCATCCAGGTGAGCGACGTGCCGCTGTGGGTGAACGCCGCGGCGAGCGCGGGGTGGCTCGCGACGCTGCCGCCGCCGACTAATGCGATGAACAGCAGCAGCGCACCGACGATCGACGCTTCGCCCACTTTCCCGGGGCGCCAGCGCTTCATCCACCAGCCCATGAGCAGCGCGATGGGAATGGTGCAGGCGATCGTGAAGAGTCCCCACGGTGACGCCCGCAGCGCGTTCACCACAATCAACGCCAGCACCGCGAGCAGAATGATCATGATCGCGAGCACGGCGATCATGGCCGTCACGCCGGTGACTTTACTGACTTCCTCCTTGGCCATCTGGCCGAGCGACTTGCCGTCCCGGCGCAGCGAGCAGAACAGGATCGTGAAGTCCTGCACCGCGCCGCCGAGCACGACCCCGATCACGAGCCACAGCGTGCCGGGGAGGAAGCCGAACTGCGCCGCGAGCACCGGGCCGACGAGCGGGCCGGCCCCCGCGATGGCGGCGAAGTGGTGGCCGAACAGCACCCACTTGTTCGTGGGTACGAAGTCATGGCCGTTGTTGAAGCGCTCCGCCGGCGTCGCGCGCCGGGGATCGAGGCCGAAGACGCGCGTGGCGAGGAATTTCGAGTAGAAGCGGTAGGCGACGACGTACGTACAGACTGCGGCGATCAACAGCCAGGCGGCGCTGATCGTTTCGCCGCGGGCCAGCGCGAGCACGGCAAACGCGGCCGCGCCCAGTACGGAAATGATCACCCAGATGGCTGCCCGCACGGGCCGTAAGTTGCGACGCCGCTTGCCGATGTTCAAGTTCGAACATAGGTTCGAATCCCTTGAGCCCCTCAAGCCCGTACCCGTGGTCGTCAGGCGGGCGCGAAGCTTCCGCGCCGGTTGTGCAGGAGCGGCCCCAACCCAAGAAGAGCGCTGAATCCCTCCGCGGTCGCGTCGTCATCGTGACCGGCGGCGCTACGGGGCTGGGACGCGCCGTGGCGCTCGAGTTCGCACAGGCCGGCTGCGGCGTCGGCTTCAATTATGTCGAGATGCCGGGACGCGAGGTCGGCCCCCAGGCGCTCCTCACCGAGACCGCCATCAAGGCCCTCGGTGTCCCGTGCTACTCGGCGCTGTGCGACGTGCGAGAGATGGACCTGGTCGAGCATTTCGTCGGCCAGGTCCGCAGTCAGCTCGGCGGCGTGCACTATCTCATCAACAACGCGGGCGTGACGCATGACGGCGCGCTCTGGAGACTCACGCCGGAGGCCTGGTCGGAAGTCATGGATACGAACGTCAGCGGCGCCTTCAACTGCATCCACGCCGTCGCACCGTACATGCGCGCGCAACGCTTCGGCAAGATCGTCAATGTGGCAAGCCATCAGGCGTTCCGGCCGGGGTTCGGCATCGCGAATTACGCGGCGAGCAAGGCGGCGCTCATCGGGCTGACGAAGGCTGCGGCGGTCGATCTCGGCTCCGCCGGGATCAACGTCAACGCGGTCGCACCCGGCTTCGTGAAGACGGAGCTGCTGACGCAGCTGCCGCGCGAAGTCCTCGAGCGCGCCGAGCATGAGTCGGTGCTCGGCCGCGTCGCCGAACCGGAAGACGTATCGCGCGTGATCCTGTTCTTGTGCAGCGACGCGGCGCGGCACATCACCGGACAGGTCATCGTGGTGGACGGCGGCCTCACGCTGGCTTAGATTGGCCGCGTGACTAACCCATTACAACACAACTACTTCGTGCGTCGTGCCTGGTGCATCGTGGCACTCGGCACCCTGGTTTGCTGCAGTGGCAAGCAATCGGCTCAGCAGCCAACGCCCGTACCCACGGCGCCCTTGCCAACCGCCGGACTCTCCGGGCAGCGCGTCGCGGTCATGCCACTGGCGCTCGTCGCGGCTGAGGACACGCTGCACTGGGATGCGCTGATGGCGGACCGTCGCGCCACATTGGACAAGAGCGACAGCATCATCGCGACAGTTCTCAGCGCACGGGCGCCGGAAGTGAGTTGGGTAGCCGCCTCCGAGGTGCGTCGAGTTGCGCGTCGAGCGGCCGGTATCGCCGCCGATCCTGATCAGATGGGAACGCCGTTTCTCCGCGCCGAGAAGATCGCGGAGGTCCCCGATCCCCTGCGATATGAACTGCGGACGCTCGTGGGTCTGGTAGGAGGACGGTATGTGCTTGTCCCGGCGGGTCTCGTCTTTCGGCTTCCGGCCGTCGGGCCGTCGGGCCGTCCGGCCGTCCCGACGGCTGAGCTCTCGATAGTTCTCATCGACACGCGCGTCGGGCGGGTGGGTTGGCGCACGACGGCTCGGGGGGAGGGCACCGATCCCTGGACCGCGCTCACGCGCGCCGTGAAGAGCCTGACGCCGGGTTTGCCGTGAAGACGCGCG
>Ga0066709_100005874_pt1 | contig 10233 bp, 8 predicted proteins | sample GraSoiAngelo_158_FD_79665 | JGI IMG/M metagenome (GOLD analysis project Ga0066709, IMG submission 79665) | Grasslands soil microbial communities from the Angelo Coastal Reserve, California, USA - 14_1009_16_30cm | ecosystem: Environmental > Terrestrial > Soil > Grasslands | place: USA... | reverse complement strand
CGTGGGTGACCCCGGTCATGAGGTAGCCGGTGAGGTCGGCGAAGAGGAACACCCCGGCCAGGGTGTAGGCCAGCGTCAGCGCCGGCCGGTGCCGGGTGGTGCTCTCCAGGAAGATGAGGACGAAGTGGAAGTAGAAGACCGGCACCACGACGATGCCGAGGTGGATGATGACTTCCCAGCCGAAGGCCGTCGTCGAATCCGGCGCCTGCCGCAGCATGAAGGTGCCGAAGTTCCAGAGCGCCATCGCGGACACGAAGTACGCGAAGACGCGGTTGAGCCGGCTCCCCGGGTTGCGCAGCAGGGAGATCCCCGCCAGGGAGACGTTCAGGAGGAACGCGATGAGGGGAAGTAGCTTATGGAGACTCAATCACGGCCCCCTCGACACCCCCGAGGGGAAGCAGGTAGCGATCGCGGCGGCGCTGCTCCTCGATCTCGTCCTTGAGGATCCCGAAGATCATGATGTCCCAGTACCGGCCGTCGCGCAGCGTCGCCTTGCGCAGCGTCCCTTCGTGCGTGAAGCCGTTGCGCCTCAGCGTGTTGATGCTCAGGGCGTTGTACTCGTACGCCTTGGCCTCCAGTCGCCGCAAGCCGAGAGTGTCGACGCCATAGTAGCCCATGAGGCGGCTGGCCTGCACGCCGAAGCCCCGCCGGGCGGCCCGGGCATCGCCGATGACGGTCTCGATGCCGGCGTAGCCTTCCGACTGGTGGATGTTGAAGAGGCGCACGAAGCCGATGGGCACCGGCCACCCCTCGTTGGCCATCACCACCAGCACGATCTGGGTGGTGTCGGTGAGGACGGCCTCGAAGAACGAGGAGTCCTGCTCGTAGACGTCCTTGTACAGTTGCAGCAGCTCGCTGCCCACCATGCGATCGAGGTCGGGGTTTTCGGCCCACCGGGCGAGATGCTCGAGGTCGGTGGGCGTGAACGTGCGCAGGTGGACCCGCCGGCCGCGGGAGATGACCATTCCCGGCTCGGCCTCGGCCACCGCGTGGGCGACGTCGCCCGCGGGTGACGGCGGACCATCGCCTCTCACCTTGAGCATCGGATCCGGGAAGAGGATACCGAACTGGCGTCGGAGACGCTCACTCTCCGCGTTGGCGTTCCAGCTCGACTCCCGGCTGATCAACTCGTCCTCCCGGCCCGCGCGCTCGCCGGCTGCGCCCGGGCCGCGCATGCTAGTTGTTGTAGAAGGCCACCATCAGCTTCACGAACGGGACGTCCACGGGTACCGGCTGCCCGTTCTCGAAGTAGCAATAGCCGTTGGGGCTGGCCTCCTCACCGCAGGGGAAAGGGATCTCGAAGACGCCCGAGAAGCTGCCCCCGACGTTGAAGCCCTTGATGCCATGCCACTTTCCGCTGATCGGCGCCAGGGGAATGCCCTTTCCAGCAAGCGACAGGTCGAGCTGCCCCGCCATGTTCGCCACCACGGTGCCGTTGGCGGTCTGCAGGACGATCTTGCCGTGGGCCGGGCCGGTCCAATCGACGCGGCTCAGGATCGACGACGCCTCGACGCTGATCGCGCCGCTGAACTCGGGCGGGCCCAGGACCCCGCCGGGGAAGCCGTTCTGGCCACCCTCGAGCATCGCATCGGCGATGCGGGTGCCGAACCCGTCGCTGGCCGCCGCGGCGAAGCACATCGGATCGGCCATGGGATTGACGGCGCCGCCCGGGTGGCAGGCGATGTCCTCGCGGATCTCGTAGACGACCCCCGTCGCGTACGGCACCTGCTGAACCTGCTGGGCCACGGCGAAGGCCGGGCTCAGCGCCAGGAGGAGCCCGCCCACGAGGCCCGCCTTCCAGGACACCGAAGTCGCGCTGTTGCGCTTCATTTGCGTCTCTCTTTCAAAGCTCGCCCGGCTCGCGCCGTCGAGCAGGAAATCGCCGGATGGTACGAAGCCACTCCACTCATTCGAAGAAGACCACCACCGCCTTCGTCAGCGGTATGCCCAGGACGAACTCGTCGTCGGCCAGCGGGCACGTCCCCGTCTTCGAGCCGCACAGGCCGCCCTGGCCGGAGGGTCCCCGGTCCAGATAGAAGTACCGGGTCTCCCCCGGCACGCGGAACGGGATCAGGAACAGGCCGGCGAAGGTCCCGCCCTGGCCGGTGCCGCTGAGCGTCCACCGCCCGCTCACCGGGGCGAAGCCCTGGCCCGCCGAGGCGAGGTCCAGGTCTCCGTTGACCGTGCCGATGGCGGTCGCTTCCAGCGTGTCGAGGGAGTTGCGGCTGGGATCGAGATCGGCCAGCAGCGTGAAGTAGCCCTGGATGGGACCATGACCGGTCTGGACGTCCACCGTCGAGAGGGCGTCGGCCTGGATGAAGCTGCCGACGGCGAAGGGGCTGGCTGTGCCCAGGGGCCGCACGTCGCGGCCGAGGAGAGAGGCACGCGCCACGCGCTGCCGGAAGTCGCCCGGTCCCGTGGCGCCCTTCATGCCCTTGAAGAACGCCAGGCCTTCGTTGACTTCGTACATCACCACCATCGCTACAGGACTCTGGGCTTGCGCCACCGCCGGAGAGAGCGCGAGCGCGGCGGCAAGCCCCGCCAGGATGAAGCGTATCCCCTTGGCGTTCATGGCGCTGTGTCCTTGCTCACCCACGCCAGGAGGCTCGCTCCGTCGAAAAACGTGCGCCGGATATCCAGGACCCGGAACCCCGCTTCCTCCAGGTGGGCGGCGAACTCCTTCTCGTCCCAGTACTGCGGGCGGACCCGCTTCCGGGTCGCTTCGAACACCGAGTTGGGCAGCACCCAGAGCAGCGAGCGCAGCGCGGCCGTCACGCCTTCGCGGCGCCTCACGTCGCGCAGCGTGGAGCCGAGCCACACCCGGCGCGTGAAGTTCACGAAGATGGCCCGGCCGCCCGGCTTCAGCACCTTGTGCACCTCCCGCAGGAAGCGCTGCGGGTCGGGCTGCACGTAGAGGGAATGGATGTTGACGACCTGGTCGAAGGTGGACTCCGGGAAGACGCCCCCGCGGGCGAGGTCCGCGTGACGGAAGGCAAGGTTGCCCAGGTGGCGCGCCCGCCTCTTCTCCCGGGCCAGCTCCACGAGGCCGGCATAGGCGTCGACACCCACGGTCTCGAAGCCCGCCCCGGCGACGTGCAGGGTGAAGTTGCCCGGGCCGCAGGCGACGTCGAGGACGCGGATCTCGCGCCGGCTCGTGCCCGCCGGGACCCCGGACTCCACGAGCCGCAGCACGTCATCGTGCAGCTCCTGATAGGGCCGGAAGCGCTCCACGATATAGTCGTAGACCACCCCGTATCCGACCGAAACCATGCGGTCGAGTCCCCACTGGACGCCGCGGATGACGGAGCTCAGGGCCTGGCCCGCGGTCGGCATCGCTTCGATCATCCCCCCGCCGGGTCGCATGGCGCGCCTCAGGCCTTCTCCGCCAGGGCCTTCTCCACGGCCGCCCGCAGCTCCGACGAGCTGAAGGGCTTGAGGAGGATGGAGCTGAAGCCCATCTGCCGCGCCTCCTGGATGATGTCCGGGGTCGCGTGCGCGGTGGCGAGGAGGAAGGCCAGGTCGGGCCGCAGGGCCCGAGCCTCCTTGAAGACCTGGAAGCCGTTCATGCCCGGCATCTTGTAGTCGAGCACCATGAGGTCGAAGTGCTCGGCCCGGATCATGTCGAGGGCGGTCTCGCCGCGGTTGGCTCCCTTGACGAGATAGCCGAGGGATTGGAGAACGTTGACGCAGAGGATGATCACCGGCCCGGCGTCATCCACCACCAGGATCCTCTTCGCGGCGGGAGTCAACCACTCACCTCCTGCTGCTAGCACCGCGCGGATCCTTCTTGCCGCCGCCAGAACGAGGCGCCCAGCAGAGCCTCGGGGACGCTGGCGGAGCCGCCTTCGGAGAGCGATTCCGCCTTCGCATCGTAGAGGCGGCTGATCTCGACCAGGCGGTGGCTCGAGATGCGCCCGAAGGCCTCGGTCACCGCCGGATCGAACTGCGCCCGCTCGTGCCGGCGGATCTCTCCCATCGCCACCTCGAAAGGCAGCGCGTTGCGGTAGGGGCGGCTCGACGTCATGGCGTCGAAGGCGTCCGCCACCGCGATGATCCGGGCGGCCAAGGGGATCTCCTCCCCCTCGAGGCCGCTAGGATAACCCTTTCCATCGTATCTTTCGTGGTGGCTGCGGATGGCGTCGGCTTCCCGGGCCAGGAACCGGAATGGGGCCAGGATGCGGGCCGCGTTGGTGGGGTGCTGTCGCATGAGCGTCGTCTCCTCGGCCGACAGCCGGGTCGGCTTGCGCAGGATCGCGTCGCCCACCACCAGCTTGCCGAGGTCGTGCAGCGTCGCCGCCCGCTCGATCACACCCACCTCGCTCTCGGGGAGGGCCATGACGCGGGCGATCTCGGTGGCGTAGAGCGCCACCCGCGCCGAATGGCCCTTGAGGTAGGCATCCTTCGACTCGAGGGCGATGACGAACGAGGAGATCGTGTCGACGAGGTTCCCTTCCAGGCTCTCTCCGAGCACCATCTTCTCCATGGACAGCCCGATGGTGCGGGCGTAGCCGAGCAGGAACTCCTTCTCGTCGGTCACGAACTCGACGCCTTCCCTCCGCGCCAGGCACAGCAGTCCCGCCGGCTGCCGCACGCCCGGCACGACGGCGGCAAGGGCGACGAAAGGCGGCTCCTCGACGTTGAAGGTGGCGCTGCGGCCGCCGCCGTGCGTCAGCTCCGCCAGCCATTCCTGGGCGTGCGCGCGCACGCGACTGGCCAGCTTCGCATCCCCCCTCTCGCTCCAGGGCGGCGCGCCTGGCGCGTCCTCGAGCAGCAGGCACGCGGCCTCGCCGCCGAGGCTCGCCAGGGCCTGATCGAGCGCCTGCTCCAGGAACGCGGTCGGATCCAGGCCCTGCAGAGCGAGATCGCCCAGCCGTGAGAGGCCCTCCACCGCCGCCTGGCGGCGGGCCGAGTCGGCGGCCGGGGACGGAGCGCTGGCCGTCGGGCGGGGCCGGCGCTCGTCGCGCACGCGCTGCAGGAGCTGGTGAACGTCCTCCACCGAGAACGGCTTGGTGAGGTAGTCGAAAGCCTGGTTGCGCAGGCCGAAGACTGCCGAGTCGACCGACGGCATGCCGGTGATGAGGACCACCGGCGTGCCCGGCTGGCGGCCCTTGACCGCCCGCAGCACGTCGAGGCCGCTGAGCCCCGGCATCTTGATGTCGGAAACGACGAGGTCGAAAGGCTGCTGGGTGAGCAGGTCAAAGGCCTCCTCCGCGCTGGCGGCCGTCGAGACCACGCATCCGTTGGACTTGAAGGCCAGGGCCAGGAAGCGGAGCACTGGCGCGTGGTCGTCCACGAGCAGGACCTTGAGCACTTCGCGGGCCGGGCTGCCGCCCGTCTGGAGAGGGTCACGTCCATTGGTCATGACGAGTGATCCTTCCCTTGGTTCAGCCGGGGGTGGCGCCTCTCGGCACGTCCCGGCCTGTTGATCTCTCCCCGCTGCGTCCGGACTGGCGCCGGCCTTCTCTTACGAAGGCCCCGGGTGGCCGCGGGAGTTTCCTACCGGATGGCCTGCCCCTCCAACTGCAATGGGCATTCCATGTCCAGTTCACACAGTTAAATACTTATAAACACGGAACTAAGGCTGGTTTGTGCTGAATGCCTGGGCTGCGGCGCACCGGATGATCCTGGACCATCGGCGTTCAGTGGGCGACGACGACTAGGGCATAAGCGGCTGAGCCAGTGGTGGATCAATGTACACATAGAGGGTCGGCGGCTAGGGGTGGCGCAGAATGGACCGGTGGTCCATTGCGGACCGATGCGGCTCAGGCGCCTACCTTCCGCCGGAGCGTCTGACGCGAGATCCCGAGGATACGGGCGGCCTTGCTCTTGTTGCCGACCCGTTCCATGACCCGCAGGATGTAGCTTCGCTCGAGGTCGTCGAGCGTCTGCAGCTCGTCGACGCTGGGCAGCGGCGCCGGAGCGGACACGCCGAAGGGCGGGGGCAGGTCGGCCGCCTCGATCCGCTCCGAGCTTCCGAGCAGGACCAGACGCTCGATGAGATTCTTCAGCTCGCGCACGTTGCCTGGCCAGGCATACCCCAGGAGCAGACGCTCCGCCGCCGGAGCGAAGCCGTGGATCGACTTGTGGAACGCGGCGTCGTATTCGGCCAGGAAGTGGCGGGCCAGGGGCAGGATGTCTTCCCGCCGCTCGCGCAGCGGCAGGACCGCTATCGGGATGACGTTCAGGCGGTAGAAGAGGTCCTCCCGGAACCGCCCTTCCTTGATGAGCTGCTCCAGGGGCCGGTTCGTGGCGGCGATGACGCGCACGTCCACCTTGATGTCGCGCGTGCCCCCTACGCGCTTGAACACCCGCTCCTGCAGACAACGCAGGAACTTGGCCTGGCTCCCGGCGGACATCTCGCTCACCTCGTCCAGGAAGAGGGTGCCCCGATCGGCCAGCTCCATGAGGCCCTTCTTGGCCGCCTTCGCGTCGGTGAACGCCCCCTTCTCGTGGCCGAACAGCTCGCTCTCGAAGAGCGTTTCGGGGATGGCCGCGCAGTTGATCTCGATCAGCGGCAGGTCCCTCCGCGCGCTTCCGTAATGCAGCGCTCGCGCGACCAACTCCTTGCCGGTGCCGCTCTCGCCCTGGATGAGGATGGTCTGGGCCTCGCTGGCCGCCAGCTGGCGGACCATCTCGCGCAGCTGCCGGGTGGAGGGAGAGTCGCCGACCAGACGGCCAGGGCCGTACCTCTTCTCCTGCAGCTCGCGCAGCCGGTGGATCTCGCGCCGCGCCCGTGACTCCTCCAGCGCCCGCCCCACTGCCATGCGCAGCTTCTCCAGGCGGTCGAAGGGCTTCTCGAGATAGTCGGTCGCTCCGGACTTCATCGCCTCCACCGCGCTCTCGACCTGGCCGAAGGCGGTCATCATGATGACGATCGCTTCGGGATGGCGGGACTTGAGCGCGCGCAGCACATCCAGTCCGCTCGTGTCGGGCAGCCGAAGGTCCACCAGCACCAGGTCGGGCTCGTGCTCGTCGGCCATCTGCAGCCCCTCGGCCGCCGTCCCCGCCGAGTACACCTCCACCTGGTCCTGGCCCAGGACCTTGCCCAGCAACGCGCGGATGTTCTTCTCGTCGTCGATGACGAGCACGCTGTCCATGCGCGGCAAGGATAGACTCCCCGTCGAAGGGGCGTCAACGCGGTCGAACGCACTTGACCACGCCGCATTTCGGCGTACGCTCTGTCATCGTGGGCTCTTGCTGGGACCCAGCGAGGGGAGGCTCGACGATGCGGCAGAAGGCCAGGCTGGCCTGGCTCCTTGCGTCGCTGCTGATGCCCGCGACCGCGAGCGCGCAGGCGCGCCTGACCGGCGCGGACGTGCGGGGCACCGTGAAGGACGAGTCGGGGGCGGTGCTCCCCGGCGTCAGCGTCACCGCCACCAATCTCGAAACTGGCCTCGCCCGCACCGCGGTGACCGACGGCGAGGGCGGCTACGTCGTGCCCGCGCTTCCGCCCGGCACCTACAGGATCAGCGCGGAGCTGGCCAGCTTCGCCACCGCGAACCGCGAAGGCGTGGTGCTGGTCCTCGGGCAACTGGCGACGGTGGACTTCGTCCTGTACGTGTCCGGCGGCCACGAGGAGCTCACGATCACCGCCGAGGGCCCGATCGTCGACCCGTCCCACACGGTGCTCTCCACCGTCGTGGGCCAGCGCCAGATCGATAGCCTCCCCATCAACGGCCGCAACTTCATCAGCTTCTCGATCATCACTCCCGGGGTGACGACCGACCGCACACCCGAGCAGGGCGCCGCGGCCACCTCGGGGCTCTCGTTCACCGGCCAGCGGGCCCGCTCGAACAACATCATGGTCGACGGCCTCGACAACAACGACCTCGTCGTGGGCTCGGTGCGCGCCACCTTCAGCCAGGAGGCGGTGCGGGAATTCCAGGTCCTCACCAACTCCTACTCCGCGGAGTTCGGCAAGGCGTCGGGGGGAATAGTCAACATCGTCACCAAGAGCGGCACCAACGACTTCCACGGCAACGCGTTCTTCTATTACCGTGACAAGGGCCTGAACGCCAAGAGCCGCTTCGAGAAGTTCGACTTGTTCGGCAACCCCATCGACCGTCCGAAGGCCCCCTTCAGCCAGAACCAGTGGGGCGGCACGCTCGGCGGCCCGCTGCGCAAGGACAAGACCTTCTTCTTCTTCTCCGCGGAGCGGGTGGACGTCACCGCCAGCAACTTCGTCAACATCGACTCCGCCGCCGCGGCGATCCTGACCGCGGCCGGCTTCCCGGTGGAGCTGGGCAACGTGCCCTACGACTTCCGGAGCACGGAGCTGCTGGGCAAGGTCGACCACCAATGGGCGGCCAACCACAGCTTCGCCCTCCGCGGCAACTTCTCCGACACCACCAACGAGAACATCGAGCCTTTCGGGGGCATCGTCGCCCGGAGCCGGGGGGCGGTGCAGCTCCGGAAGGACTGGGCCCTCGCCGCCTCCGAGACCGACATCCTCTCGCCGCGCTGGGTCAACGAAGCGCGCGTGCAGTTCGCCCACCAGAAGCAGGACATCGACTCGCTCGACCCCAACTGCGGCGGCCCCTGCCTCACCGATTCGCAGGGCGGCCCCACGCTGGAGGTCACCGGCGTCGCGAGCGTGGGCCGCCAACGCTTCACGCCGCAGCCGCGGACCAACAGCCGGGTCCAGCTCACCGAGACCATGAGCTTCTTCGGCGGCGGCCACAGCGCCAAGGCCGGCGTCGATTTCAACTACATCGACTACTCCGACCAGTCGCTGCCCCTGGCCTTCGGCGGGCGCTACATCTTCAGCTCCCTGCCCGCCATCCCGGGGCTTCTGCCGGCGCCCATCACCGCGATCCAGGCGGTCGCGCTGGGGCTGCCCGCCGCCTACGTCCAGGGCTACGGCAACCCGCGCACGACCTACGGCTACAAGGACGTGTCGCTCTTCGTGCAGGACGACTGGCGGCTCACGCGGAGGCTGACCCTCAAGCCGGGGCTGCGCTACCAGCGGCAGTTCTGGCCGAGCGTCCACTACTCGGTGTCCAACGTGGGCGGGACGAGCTTCGCCTACGACCTGCCCCAGGACAAGAACGACATCGCCCCCCGGCTGGCCGTGGCGTGGGACCCCCAGGGCGACGGCAAGACGTCGGTCCACGCCGCCTACGGGATCTTCTACGACAACCAGATCACCGGCGTCGTGGGCATCACCGAAGGGATCGACGGCCGGGAACACGTGCGCACGCTGGTGCTCACCTTCCCGTCGTCGATCGCGGCCTGGCGCGCGCCGGGCCACAAGCTCCCGGAGCCGGCGACGCCCTACCCGAGCCTGGTCATCTCCATCGACCCCGGCCTGCGGACGCCCTACGCGCACCAGGCGGCCCTCGGCGTCGACCGGGCGCTCGGCAACGACGTCTCCCTCTCCGCGAACCTGGTGTATGTCCGCGGCAAGCACCAGCTCGGCAGCATCGACTACAACCCGACCATCCCGGCCCTCGGCGCCGGACGCCGGCCCAACGACGTGGGGGGGCGGGCGGGGACGTCCGCCTCGGTGCTCCAGTACACCTCGTTCGGCGAGACGTGGTACAGGGGGTTGACCGTCTCGCTCGGCAAGCGCTTCAGCCACGGCTCGCAGCTCCTCGCCTCGTACACGCTGTCGAAGGCGGAGGACACCTCGACCGACTTCCAGGGCGCCTCGGTCGTCCAGGACCAGGGCCTGGGGCGGAACCCTGCCGATCCCTTCGGCTTGCCGCTGGGCTTCGATCCGCTGAAGGAGAAAGGGCCGGCCAGCCACGACCAGCGCCACCGCTTCGTGCTGAGCGGCGTCTATCGCCTGCCGCTCGACTTCCAGGTCTCGACCATCCTCACCGCCGCCTCCGGCCGCCCATACACTCCCCTGGCCGGGGCCGACCTCAACGGCGACGGCAACGGCGGCGCGTTCCCGCCCGACCGCGCGCGCCGCAACCCGGTCGATGCTTCCACCAGCGTCGGCCGGAACAGCGAGACGATGAAAGGGCAGTTCAACGTGGACGCCCGCCTCAGCCGGCGCTTCAAGCTGGGTCCGAAGGTGGCCCTCGAGGGCCTCGTCGAAGCGTTCAACCTCTTCGACCGGACGAATTTCAGCGAGATCAACAACATCTTCGGGCGGGGCGCCTTTCCGGGCGATCCCCAGCGCGACGCGCAAGGCCGCGTGACCTATGGGCTCTACGAGCAGGCCCTGGCCCCGCGCCAGATCCAGCTCGCGGTGAAAATGAGCTTCTAACCCGAATGCGGCGCGCT
>Ga0066709_100005871_pt1 | contig 10235 bp, 8 predicted proteins | sample GraSoiAngelo_158_FD_79665 | JGI IMG/M metagenome (GOLD analysis project Ga0066709, IMG submission 79665) | Grasslands soil microbial communities from the Angelo Coastal Reserve, California, USA - 14_1009_16_30cm | ecosystem: Environmental > Terrestrial > Soil > Grasslands | place: USA... | reverse complement strand
TTCCGCGCCCGCAACACGGCCAGTCCCTGCCGCACGTCGTCCCGCGGTACCGCGACGACGAGATAGACCAGCAGCCCGGCGGTACCCGCGACGGCCAGCTGGATGAACGCGTTCGGCCCGAGCAGTGCGTGCAGCACCGCCGCGACCACAGCCGCCAGCGCGCCGCCGAGCAACGGGCGTACCAGTTTCGGCGCGATCGGGCCGAGGCGCACCCCGGACCGTTCCAGCGCGACGATCGACAGCGGGAGGGCCACGAGTACCCCGACGATGGCGTTGGCCATGGCGGCTCCCGTCGCGCCCGCTGCCCTGGTGCCGATCCACAGCGCGGGAATGACCGCGACCACCCAGCCGACGTTGATGAACATGTTCCACCGGGTCGCGCCGGTGCTCATGAGGATGTCCATCGCGAGGCCGTACAGCATCCGCACGATCATCAGGATCATCAGCCAGCGCAGCGCCGCCGCGGCCGGCAGCCACTTCGGCCCGTACAGGAACTCGACGGCCGGCTCCGCGAGTATTGCGACGAGCACCGCGATCGGTACCAGAAGAAGCACCACCAGCGGGATCACCCGCTGGACGCCGCGGGACAGGGTCTCGTCGCTCTTCTCCGACAGCCGGGAGAAGCCGGGCAGCGAGACGAACCGGATCGCGGAGCCGAGGAAGCTCGGCGCCCAGCTCGACACGCTCACCGCGAGCAGGTAGAAACCGAGCACCGTCGCGCCGGCGATGTGGCCGACCACCACCTTGTCGGCCTGTTCGAGGATCGACTCGACGCCGAGCCCGACGGTGAGCGGGATGCCGTAGGCCATGAGCCTGCGGGCGATGCGCCAGTCGATGCCGACCTTCAGCGGCAACCCGGCCCAGATCATCACCAGGGTACCGGTGGTCACCGAGCTGCCGACCTGCCCGACGGCCAGGCTCATCGGCCCGGCGCCGGTGAGCGCCAGGGGGATCGCCAGCACGCCGTTGGCGATGACCCCGGCCAGGTTCGCCTGCACGTACCTGCGTTGCTGGAAGGTGCGTAACAGGTATGCGCTGCGGATCGCGGTGACGCCGTCGATGAGGATGGTGAGAGTGAAGACGCGGACCACCGGCGTCGCTTCGGGTACCCCGGAAAACTGCGCGAACGCGGGCGCGGCAAACCAGAAGCCGAAATACACCACCGCGCTGAATGTCGCCGCGAGGGTCGCCGCGGTCGGCGCCATGTCGTCGAGCCGGCCGCGCCACTGCACCGTAGCCGGAATCAGGCCGACGTCGTTGATGTGGATGACGAACTGGGTCGCCGCCAGCGCCACGGCGTAGACGCCGAAGTCGTGCGGGATCAGCAGGCGCGCGAGGACAAGGCTCGTCGTGAAGGAGAAGACCCTTGTGGCCACGTTGCCGAGGAGGCCCCAGCCGAGCCCCTTTCCGACCTTGCGGCCGATCGACTCGGTTTCGACGGCGGCCTCTGTCACCCAGTTTCCTCCGCCTCGGTAGCCCCGCGCCAACGCGAGAAACTCTACGCACGGCCCCGCCGACGCAGTTGCGACTGACAATTTTCTTACAGCCGCCGTGGAAACGACGGTCCGGCCGGACAACCGCGCGTGGCAGGTAGGGTTGCGCACGTGAGTGGTCCGCCGGCAACGGTCTGGCGCCGGGCTTGCGTCACCGGTGGGGCATGTGCCGGCTTGCTGGCCGTTGTCTACCTGCTGGCCGTTTGGACCCCACTCGGGCAGCGCTTCGAAGACGCGGTGCTGCGGGCCGGCGGCACCATCGCCGGCAGCACCGAACAGGTACGCGCGCTCGACACCCTGGACAGCATCACCGTGTCATCGGTCATTGCCGCGGTGATTCTGGTCCTGCTGATCGGGTTGGTACGGCGCCGGATCCTGCTCGGGTTCGTGGGCGTCGGGGTGATCGCCGCGTCGGTCGTCACCGCCGAGGTGATCCAGCGGTCGGTGTCGCGGCCGATCCTGCTGTCCCACGGGTACCGGCGCGAGGACCAGAGCTTTCCCAGCGGCCACGCGGCGGTGGCGATGTCGCTGATGTGTGCGCTCGCGATGGTGGTGCCGTACCGGTTCCGCGGGCTCGTCGTGTGCCTCGCCTGGGTCTGGGCGGCCAGCGTCGGCGTCGCCACGGTGACGGCGAGCTGGCACCGGCCCAGCGACATCATCGGCGCCGACCTGATCGTCGCGTGTTACGCGTGCGTCGCGGTCGCCGTACTGGCCCGGTGGGGTATGGTGCGCGAGGCGACACCGTCAACGTCCGCGGTACGGGTGGTGCGGGGGCTGCTCGCCGCGGTGTACGGCGCCGTCGCGGTACTCGGCTTCGTCCTCGCGGCCGTGGCCGTCGGCGTCGTGCTTCACGATCCCGACCACACCGCGTCCACCGGTGCGGGATCTGCGATGCTCTTCGCCGGGCGGGCACTGGCCCTGTCCGGCAGCGCGGCCGTCACGGTGACGCTCCTCGCCCTGCTGCGCCGCGTCGACCTCGGCGCGCCATCAGCGAACGAAGCTGTCGAAGGGAGTCCGGATGGTGAACTCCGACACGACGGTGTCTATCGGTCTTCCGGTCCGTAACGCGGGCTCCCGGGTGGCGGACGTGGTGCGGTCCGTTCTGGCTCAGGACCACACAGATCTCGAACTCGTCATCTCGGACAACGCCTCCACCGACGACACCGAGGACGTCTGCCGCGAGCTCGCGAAGTCCGACAGCCGGATCGCCTACCACCGGCAGCCGCAGAACGTCGGCCTGCTGAACAACTTCGTGTACGTGATCGGCGCGGCGACGGGTACCTACTTCCGCTGGATCGGCGACGACGACCGGCTGGAACCCGACCTCGTCTCGCGGAGCCTGCAGGTCTTCGCCGCCGATCCCCGGCTGATCCTGGTGACCACCGGCATCTCCTACAGCGGCCCGGACGGCGAGGTACGGGGCGGCAGGTACCACGGCACCGCACTGGGTTCCGACGACCCGGTGGAGCGTTTCGTCGAGATGCTCCGCCTGCTCAACGCCGGCCACCTGATGATCGACCCGTTGTACGGCACGATGCGCCGCGATGTCGTGGCCGCCATCCCGCGCCGCAACATGCTCCACGAAGACGAGGTCTTCGCGACCAAGCTCGCGCTCGCCGGCCCGTGGGGGCACATTCCCGACGTGCTGGCGCACCGGCACTGGAAGGACGACAACGTCGGTGCGCTCGGCCGGCTCCTCGACGTACCGGCGTGGCAGTGGCGGGCCCGTAACGCGCTGCAGGCCCGCGAGACGCTGCGCTGGCTGCGCCAGGTGGACCTCACCGACGAGCAGCGGCGCCGCGCCCAGTCCGCCGTCTACACCATGTACCTCAGGCGGCAGTGGAAGCTGTTCCGGCGGCGCAGCCGCAAGCTGGTCCGGATGGCCACGTCGCGGTAGGTGAGGAAAACCATGAGGGGCTTCCTGGCGGTATCCGTCGCGCCGCACGCGGCCGACCGACTGCGCCGTCCGGCCGAGGCGGTACTGTCGTGTCTCACCGACGACGACACTACGGTGACGCGTGTCGACGAGACCGGCGACGGCTGGGTGGCGTTCGCCGGCAGCGACGGGCACGACATCCTCGGCCCGTCCGGGGAGGGCTTCACGGTCCGGTTGAGCCGGCTGCTGCGTACCCGCGACGACGAACTCTCCACCGCCGACATACCCGCGATGCTGACCGCCGGCACGCCGCTGGTCTCGTTGCTGCCGCCGTTCGCCGCCGCGCACCGGGAACGGGCTGGGGCGCCGGTGTCGGTCGCGAACGACTGGCTCGGGTACCGGCAGCTGTTCTGGTGGCGTGGCGACGGGGCGGCGGCGGTGTCCACCAGTGCCCGCGGGCTCGCGGTACTGGCCGGTGCCGGGTTCGACCGGGCCGGGCTCGGCGCCCAGGCGATGATCGGCTGGCAGGTCAACGACTGGACCATCTTCGACGGCGTGCACGCGCTGCCTCCGGCGACGATCGCGACACTGGACGGCGGCGCGGTGCAACTGCGGCGGTACGCCGATCCGGTGTCCCAGGACGGTCCCGCGCCCCCGCTCGACGACGCCGTCGAGGAGCTGGCCGCCATCCTCGTCCGCTGGCAGACCGCTTACCTGGAAACGCATCCGGACACCGTGCTGCAGCTCACCGGTGGCCACGACTCGCGGATCCTGCTCGGTGCGGTACCCGAGAAGCTGCGCACCGGCCTGCACACCCTCACCATCGGCGAGCCGACCCATCCCGACGTGGTCATCGCGGCGCGGCTTTCCCGCAAGTACGGCATGCGCCACGAGGTGCACCAGCTCGACGAGGTGACGCCGACCCCGGCGCAGGCGCACGCGCTGTCGCTGGCCGCCGCGCGCGCGTTGGAGTGCCTGGCGAGCCCGATGGCGCTGGCGCCGCTGCTGCTGACCGAGGCACGCCTGGCCCAGGGGCACCGCCTGTCCGGGCTGGGCGGCGAGGTCGCCCGCGGCTTCTACTACCCCGGCCAGCCGGCCGGTGCGCAGACCTCGTCGCGGCTGGTGCACCGGCTGGCCCGCTGGCGCATCTTCAGCAACGAGTCGGTCGAGGAAGCGGCGCTGGACCGCACGTTCCTCGCCGACGCGCGGGACACCACACTGGCGACTCTGGAAGACCTGTTCGCGCCCGGCGACTGGCTGCGCGCCACCGACCAGTTCTATCTGTACCAGCGGATGCACCGCTGGTCGGCGACCCACGGTACCGTCGCCGCGGTGCGCCGCAACACCGTCAACCCGATGTTCGACCGGCGCTTCATCGAGCTCGCCCTCGCGGTGGCCCCGGCGGACAAGCGCGATTCGTTGCTGCTCGGGCGGTTGATGAGCAGGCTCGATCCGGAGCTGTCGCGGATACCGCTCGACTCGGGGCTGATCCCGGCCCGGCTCGGTACCCGTGACCTGGCGACCCGGCTGTCCATCGCGACCGCCACCGCGCGGCAGGCGACCCGCAAGGTACGGCAGCGGCTGGCCCATGCCCGCAAGCCCCAACTGGGCGCGGCCGGGATGGCGGAGCTGGTACTGGCGCACTGGCGCGCGGAACCGTCGGCGTGCCGTGCGCTGTACGACCTTCCGGTACTGGACCGTCAGTGGCTGGACGGTCTGGTGGCCGGTACCCGGTCCGCGGCGCCGACGACTGTTGCCTTTCTGGTCAACTTGCTGGCCGCTGCTGGTACACCCTGAGGTAGTCGACTTCGAGCTGCCGGCTGAGCGTGGGATTGGTGAGTCCGACGTTCCACTGCCGCTGCCAGTCGTTGTCCACCATCATGTGCAGGATGATCTGCATCGGGCCGTTTTCGATGTGGGCCGCGTCGGTGAACTGCGCGCATTTGACGCCGTCGATGTACCACGCGATGTGGTCGGGCTCCCAGTCGACGGCCATGTCGACGAATTCCTTCGAGTAGTCCTTCACCGGGCAGGCACCGTTGTTGTGTTTGCCGGTGTTCACCGGGAACGACTGGTCGCGGTTGTTGTAGTGATACGTCATGAACATCGTGCTCGGGTCGTCGCCCAGCAGTTCGAGGATGTCCAGCTCGTTGCGGTAGTTGTAGCTGGGGTCGGCCGGCAGCATCCAGAACGCGGTGAAGAAGCCCTGCGTCGCCGGGAACTTGAAGCGCGACTCGACGAAGCCGTAGGTGAACTTGTATAGGTACGGCTGGCCGCCGGCGGCGTTGCGGCGGGCGGTGGACAGCAGCCCGGCGACGTAGGTGCACGACCCGCCCTGGCAGGCCGGCGAGGAGATGGGCCGCGCGGCGGGTGCGGCGACGAGCTTCGCGGTGCCGCCCGACACCCGTACCTGTCCGGGCTGGTAGTACTCCCGGCCGTGGTTGAACGTCGCGGTGCAGTCACCGGCGTTCCAGTCGAAACACGGCGTCAGCTTGCTGTGGTCGTAGTCGGTGCCGTTGAACTCCTCGCTGAAGCTCAGCGTCCAGCGCTTGCCGGCCGGGGCCGGTATCGGCGGTCCACCCGGGCCGCCGCCACCCGGTCCGCCGGTGGGGCGGCGCGATGGGCTGGCCGAGGCGGACGGCGCCGCCGAGGCCGACGGGGACGCACTACCCGTGGCGGCCGGGTCGGCTGCCTGGGCGGCCGGGTCGCCGTTGGGTACCCAGGCGGCCATCGGTGCGGGGTGCCGGCCGCCCCAGTTCACCACCAGGCCGAGTGCCGCCACGATGGCGATCGCGAGTACCGCGGCGACCGGCCAGGCGACGCCCGGCCGGGTGAGTAGCGGGCGCTTACGGGTGGGTCGGCGTGCGGAGCGGTGTGGCGCGGTGTCGAGCATCACGGTCGATACCCAATCGTGGGGGAGGTCGGCGCTGGGTCGACGGGCCGCGGGTCAGAGTATCGACGGCCGTAGGAGGGGGTCAACCAATCGTGCGGGGTTGGCATAATCATTGATGCATTTCAAATTGCAATATCGAAATCGCAGCGTGAGTGGTTGGCGACTAATCGTCGAGGCGAAGTAGCGCCCGATCGGACAAGCCTCGCCGCACCGGAGATACCCGGTCCGGATCCGCACTGCGGAACATTTTGCCTCAACAGTCGAATTTCTGGCTGTCCGGAGCCTCGTTCAACTGGTGTATGGTGCCGGACATGGCTGGTGGCCGAGAGCGCCCGAAAAGGATGCGGACGCTGACAGTGGTGGTCGGATCAGCGGTTCTGGTCATCGCCGTTGCGACAGCGGCTGCGATCGTCTTCAGCTCTCCGAAAGAGCACCGGACCGCATCCTGGGCGGAGCCTCCGCCCGCACCGGACATGTCGGCGCCGGGCGGGTCCGCGTCGCCGAGCCCGTCCGCCTCGCCGTCGGCCAGTCCGTCCGCTTCATCGTCGGCCGGGCCGAAAACGCCGGGGCGCACCAGCAGCCGGTGCGGCGGGTTCCCCAACGCCAGTTGCACCGGGGTACCGCCCGGCGTGGCGCTGGCGAAATACGCCGGCCCGTGTGTCATCACCGCCGCCAACTTCGTGGTCAACGGAAAGCAGGTCAACTGCGATCTGGATGTCCGCGCGCCGAACGTCGTTATCGAAAACAGTAAGATCAATGGGCTCGTCTACCTGGACAGCGACAATGCCAGTTCCGCCAACTGGTCACTCACGCTGCAGGATTCCGAGGTCGACGGCGGGGCGCAGCAGCGCGCCGTGGTGTCGACGGGCAATGTGACCGTGCTGCGTTCCAACATCCACGGCGGCATTACCCCGGTCCAATGCGACGAGCACAACCGGTCGTGCACCGTGCAGGATTCCTGGCTGCACGGCCAGTACATGCCGGACGGGGTCGACTGGCACCTCGGTGGATTCCTCAGCAACGGCGGCGGCAACATCAAGCTCATTCACAACACCATCGTCTGCGACCACCCGGTGAACAACGCCGGTGGCGGGTGCACCGGCGACGTCAACTTCATTCCGAACTTCGCGCCCATCCACGGCGCCCTGGTGCAGAACAACTACCTGGGCGCCAACATGGACGCGTCGTTCAGCACGTACGGCGGCGAGAAATCGACGTCGCAGTTCCCGCACTCCGACCACATGGTCTACCGCGACAACGTGTTCCAGCGCGGCGCCAACCGCAAGGGCTCCGCATACGGTCCGGTGACCGGGTTCAACGTCAACGGGCCCGGCAACCAGTGGACCAACAACAGGTGGGAGGACGGCGGCGCCGTCCCGCCCGACAACTGAGCCGGCCGGCAACCTACCTGCGGACGCGGAACCGGAGGATGGTGACGGCTCCCGACCGCGTGCTGCTGACCGGTTCCAGGTCTATCCTCGCCAGGCCCGGGGAGGAGAAGCGGATGCCGTCGCCGAGCAGCACCGGCAGGACGTACACCAGGATCTCGTCGACCAGACCCCGCCGCAGGCACTGACCGGCCACGTCAGCACCGAGGATCTCCAGGTTCTTACCGTCGGCGGCGCTGCGCGCCGTGGCGACCGCTTCCCCGATTTCACCGGTGAGGAACGTGACCGCCGGGTCCGGCGGGTCCGGCGGCTCGTGGGTCAGGACGAACACGGGTCCGGAGAAGGGGTACGTTTTCTCGCTCGATGCTGACCCGCGCTCCTTGCCGGCGTTCATCCGGTTGCCCACCTCGTAGGTCCGCCGGCCGACGAGCATGGCGCCGGTGGCCGCGGCGATGTCCGGGAACTCGTCCGGCGCCACGAAGTCGAAGATCCAGTCCATCGCATCGCCGCGACCGGCGATGAAGCCGTCAAGCGACATCGACCTGTTCACGACCACCTTGCCGGTTCCCGTGCTCGTGTCTGGCATTGTTTCCTCCAGCGGACGTTCGCCGCTACGGCTCGCTGACCGACGGCTCGGGCACGGCCGCCGGGGTCGGCTCCGGTCGGGGGGACGGGATCGGCAACGCCCGGGTGGGTGCCGGCCGCAGCCGCGCCCGGACCGCGTCGCGCAGGGCCGTCCAGCTGCGGTACCGCTGGAACGGGATCTCGAAGAACGCCGCGAACACGCGGGCGAACACCAGCGACACCGGTACCGCGACCGCCAGCGTCACCCAGAACGCCGGCAACCCGGGCGCGACGTGTGGCGCCACGAACTTGCGCGCGATGATGACGACGATCGGCGCGTGCACCAGGTAGAGGCTGTAGGAGAACAGGCCCAGGCTGCGAACCGGCCGGGTACCCAGCAGCCACACCAACGGTGCCGGCCGGCGGGTCGCCACGGCGGCCAGCATCAGCGCGATCGCCGGCCCGACCAGGATGTCGATCCAGAAGTAGTGGTTCACGGTCCAGGTCGAGTGCTTGACCAGAATCAGCACCAGCACCGGCAGCGCGGCGAGCAGCGCCAGCCACTGCAACGGCAGCCGGCGGATCCGCTCGGGCGCGCTGATGACCCCGGCGGCGATCAGCCCCAGGGCGAACAGCGGCGCGAACTGCGGGGTGAGCCGCAGCAGCATGTACACCACGTGGACATGCGGGGCGAGCAGCCCGATCGCGATGACCGGCAGGGTCGACGTCGCCAGTACCGCCCACCAGCCGTACCGGCGCATGAACAGGATCAGCAGCGGGAAGACGAAGTACAGCTGCGCTTCGACCGCGATCGACCAGAACGCACCGTTGGGCACCGGCGAGGCGAAGATGTCCTGTACCAGCAACCCGTACACCACGACGGACTTCCCGTTCGGCAGCGCCGAGGCCGGCTCCGGTACCTGCGACCACAAGGTGACCGCCATGCTGAACGCCAGCGCCGCCCAGTACGGCGGCAGGATCCGCCACGCGCGCCGCTGCGCGAACAGCCGGTTGCCGCCCAACTGCCATTTCTTGCGAGCCGGCGACACCGCCAGCGAGAAGCCGGACAGCGTGATGAACACGACCACCGCGAAGTGCCCGTACAGCAGGAAGCCCAGCCACTTCGGGCCGGTGTTGCGCGGGTACCCGTGGAAAGTCATCAGCCAGCAGTGGTGCACCACCACGAACAGGGCGGCGAGACCGCGGATGCCGTCCAGGCCGACAACCCGCCGGCTATCCGGCGCAGCCGCGCCTGTCATGCGGTTTCTCCATCCCTGCAACGGTTATCCTGTGCTGCGTGAGCGAGCCGGCAGTCAGCATCGTGGTACCGGCGCACAACGAGGAGGCCGTCCTCGCGGGCAACCTGCGCCGGCTGCTCGCCGGAACCGCGCCCGGCGAGTTCGACGTCATCGTCGTCGCCAACGCATGTGCCGACGGTACCGCCGATGCCGCGCGACAGGTAACCGGTGTGCGCGTGGTCGAGACGCCGGTGCCGGGAAAGCCGCACGCGATGCGCCTCGGCGACGAGGTGGCACGGACGTTCCCCCGCCTGTACCTGGACGCCGACGTGGAGCTCGACGCCGACGCGGTGCGTGCCCTCGTGGCGGCCTGCGCCAGCCCCGAGATCCTGGCCGCGGCCCCGCAGCCGCGCCTGGACCTCGACGGCGTCGGCCCAGTGGTCAAACGCGTGTACCGCGTCCACGAGGAGCTGGTCGCGCCGGGCCGGGCGCTGGCCGGCGCGGGCGCCTACCTGCTGACCGAGCGCGGGCATGCGCGGGTTTTCCCGATGCCCGACGTCATCTCCGACGATGGTCTGGTACATGCCAGTTTCGCTCCCCACGAACGCGTTGTCGTCCGGTCGGCCCGGTCAGTTGTCCACCCGGCCCGGACCGTCCGGGCCTACCTGAACCGGCGGGTGCGGGTCCGGCGCGGCAACCGGCAGCTCGCCGAGCTGGGCCGGTCCGCCCCCGAGGGCCGGCTCAAGCTGCGCTCCCTCGTGGCGCTGGTGCAGGGGCGCCGGG
>Ga0066709_100005870_pt1 | contig 10235 bp, 12 predicted proteins | sample GraSoiAngelo_158_FD_79665 | JGI IMG/M metagenome (GOLD analysis project Ga0066709, IMG submission 79665) | Grasslands soil microbial communities from the Angelo Coastal Reserve, California, USA - 14_1009_16_30cm | ecosystem: Environmental > Terrestrial > Soil > Grasslands | place: USA... | reverse complement strand
GACCGGTTCGCGCGAGACCGCGAGATGGCGGACTGGCTGCAGCTACGAGGAGTCGACCTGGTGGTGCTGGCGGGGTACATGCACCTGCTGACGCCGGGGTTCCTCGAGCGTTTTCCCGACCGCATCGTCAACGTCCATCCTTCCCTGCTGCCGGAATTCCCAGGTGCGCACGCGATCGACGATGCGCTCGCCGCCGGGGTCGAGACCACGGGCGTGACCGTTCATTACGTCGACGGCGGGCTCGACACCGGCGCCGTGATCCGCCAGGAGCCGGTCGAGGTCGAGCCACGGGACAGTCTCGTCGAGCGTATCCACGCGGTCGAGCACCGGATCCTGCCGGAGGTGGTGGCCGAGCTGTGCGTGCGCTGATCTCCGTCTACGACAAGACCGGCCTGCAGGAGTTCGCCCGCGGCCTGGCCGAGCTCGGCTTCGAGCTCGTGGCGAGCGGTGGGACGGCCGATTTTCTCGAGAACGAGGTCGGGCTCGACGTCGAGCGGGTAGAGGAGCTCACGGGCGTCGCCGAGATGCTCGGCGGCCGCGTCAAGACGCTTCATCCCAGGATCCACGCCGCCATCCTCGCCCGGCGCGACGACGCCGATGACGTTGCGACGCTCGACGAGCAGGCGATCCGTCCGTTCGACCTCGTCTGCGTCAACCTTTATCCGTTCAGCGAAGTCGCCGGGCGGTACGGGGTGCGCGAGGAGGACGCGGTCGAGATGATCGACATCGGCGGGCCATCCATGCTGCGTGGGGCGGCGAAGAACTTCGCGCACGTCGCACCGGTCTGCCGGCCGGAGCGCTACGACTCTGTGCTGGCCGAGTTGCACGACCGCGGAGACCTCTCCGCAGCGACCCGGCGCGCACTCGCTGCGGAGGCCTTCGCGACGACGGCCGCGTACGAAGCCGCGATCGCGCAGTGGTTCGGCGACATCGAAGCATTCCCGGAGACGCTCGTCACCGCGTTCACCAAGGTCGCGGACCTCCGGTACGGCGAGAACCCGCATCAGCGGGCCGCGTACTACGCCGAGCAGGGCGCTCGCGTTCATCTGCTCTCCCGGGTCGAACAAGTCCACGGCAAGGAGCTGTCGCTGATCAACCTGCTCGATCTCTCCGCCGCCCGGCTGCTGCTGCGCGAGTTCGCGCTCCCCGCCTGCGTGATTGTCAAGCACGCGAATCCATGCGGCATCGCCGTCGCGGGCACGATCGAGGAGGCCTATGACCACGCGCTTGCGTCGGACCCGGTTTCGGCGTTCGGGATGGTGTGCGCCGTGAACCGCCCCGTCTCGGTTGGGCTCGGCGAGGCGCTCGCGGAGCGCTTCATCGACGTGCTCTTCGCGCCGGATTACGAGGACGCCGCGCTCGCGGTCCTGCAGCGGAAGGAGGCGATCCGGATCCTGCACGATCGCGAGCGGCGAGGTTTTCCACGCGGGGAACGCGACTTCAAGCGCGTGCTCGGAGGCGCACTCGTGCAGGACCGCGACTGGGACGTCGACGACCGCGAGACGATGGAGGTCGCCTCCGGCGAGCCGGACGAGGCCTGCTGGGGCGACCTCGTCTTCGCCTGGCGTGTGTGCAAGCACGTCGGCTCGAACGCCATCGTGCTGGCGAAAGACCTCGCGACGGTCGGGATCGGCGGCGGTCAGACGAGCCGGGTCGACTCCGTTCGGCTGGCACTGGAGAAAGCACGAGAGCACGGCCACGACCTCAACGGTGCGGTGCTTGCGTCAGACGCGTTCTTCCCGTTCCCCGACGGCCCGCGGGCCGCGCTGGGCGCGGGCGTCACCGCCATCATCCAGCCCGGCGATTCGAAGCGCGACGACGAGGTCACGGCGACGGTGCGCGACGCCGGTGCCGTCATGGTGCTCACCGGCCGCCGTCATTTCCGCCACTAGCGGCTCAGCAAAGCCGCGGTTAGGCTTCATCCGTGGAGCAGCCGTGCGGCGAACTCGCTGAACTCCGAGCCGCGATGTCGTACCTCAGTTCTGAGGTGGCACATACGCGGCAGGAATTTCGAACTGACATTCGTCGCCTGGACGACCGCATCTTCCAGCTGCTGCTCCTCCAGATCGGGACGCTTGCGACTGCACTGGCGTCGCTGGTGGCCGCACTCGTGTCCTAGCCGCGAGGTCTAGTCGGGCGACGAGAAGCGGTAGAAGCAGGGACCGATGTCGTTGCTGATTCCGATCATCAGCTTGAGGAACTGCTCCTGTGGGCCGGCGTTCTCGAGCGGCCCGCCGTTGAGCGGCTCGTAGCCAGCGTCGCGAATCAGCTGCTCCGCGACCTCGCGCGCCTCCTCGTCGCCGCTCCAGATGTTGCCCGGCTTCGGACTCTGGCCTTCCACCTGGTCGTAGAGCCGCGCGAAGTTCAAGTTGAAGGACTTCACGGTCGGCCCGTTCGTCTTCGACTTGACGAATTCAGCGTTCGACCGGAACCCGGCCGGCGGCTCGAAGCCGAACAGATTGGTGGCGTCGATGACGGTCTTCCCGTCGAGGCCCTGCACGCTGTCCAACGCGTCGGCAACCGCGTCCCCCGGCACCGCGACGAGCACGACCTCCGCGTCCGAGACGTCACCACCCTCCTTGCCGATCCTCGTCACGTCGTGGCCCGCACGCTCCCAGCGATCCGCAAGGCCTCCGCCGACATTGCCCCTTCCTACGACTGCAATCTTCATCCCCCACTCCTTTCCGTTGTCGGGATGCACAAACGGCCGACACGCCAGACTATTCCGCCGCGGCCACCCGACTAAGCTTCCCTGCGCATGGCGCGCGAGTATCCCACCGCTCTGGAGCTCGTCGGCGACACACCGATCGTCCGGCTCGACTCGCTCGGTCGCGACGTCCAGCCGCAGGTCCTTGCCAAGCTCGAGTACCTCAACCCCGGCGGCTCGGTCAAGGACCGGATCGGGCTCGCCATGATCGAGAAGGCCGAAGCCGAGGGCAAGCTCAAGCCCGGCGGCACGATCGTCGAGCCCACCTCCGGCAACACGGGCGTGGGCCTCGCGATCGCCGCCGCGAAGAAGGGCTACCGCTGCATCTTCGTGATGCCCGACAAGATGAGCCAGGAGAAGATCTCGATGCTCCGCGCGTACGGAGCCGAGGTCGTGATCTGCCCAACTGCGGTCGAGCCGGATTCGCCGGAGTCCTATTACTCCGTCTCCGATCGGCTCGCAGAGGAGATCCCGGGCGGCTTCAAGCCGGATCAGTACTCGAACATGTCCAATCCGGAGGCGCACTATCTGCAGACCGGTCCCGAGATCTGGGCGCAGACCGGCGGCGAGCTCGACGCAATCGTCATCTCCGTCGGAACGGGTGGGACGATCTCCGGGGTCGGCCGGTTCTTCAAGGAGCACTCGCCGGAGGTCCTGATCGTCGGGGCTGACCCGGAAGGGTCGGTCTATACCGCGCAGGCAGAGCGGGACGTCCATCCTTACCTGGTCGAAGGCATCGGCAAGGACACGTGGCCGAAGACGATGGATCCGTCAGTGGTGGACGAGTGGGTGCGCGTCTCCGATCGCGACTCCTTCCTCACGGCCCGTCGGCTCGCGCACGAGGAGGGACTGCTGGTCGGCGGCTCGGGCGGGACGACCGTCTGGGCGGCACTGGAGATCGCCAGGCGGTTCGGCCCCGAGGCGACGATCCTGACGATGATCCCCGACTCGGGCCGCTCGTACATGTCGAAGTTCTACGACGACAACTGGATGCTCGAGCACGGGTTCGTCGAGCGCCGGACCGCGCGCCCGACCGTCTCGGAGCTGCTGAGTGCAAAACGCGAGGAAGAGAGCGACGTCCCTGCGCTGATCACGATCGCCGCGCACCAGAAGGTCGGCGAGGCGATCGACGTGATGCAGCGCTATTCGATCTCACAGCTGCCCGTCGTGCGTGACGGCGAGGTCCAATCTCTGGCCGACGTCATCGGCTCCCTGCAGGACCGCGACCTGCTCGACCGCGTGTTCAAGAACGCCGATGCATTGCACGAGGACGTCGCCGCCGCGATGCAACCACCACTCGCCGCGATCGAGGCCGATCAGACGCTCGACGAGGTCTTCGCCACCCTGACCGGCCGGACGAACGCCGTCGTCGTGGCGAGCGACGGCAAGCCGGTCGGAGTGCTCACTCGGTCGGACCTCCTCGAGTATCTCGCGCACCAGCGCGGCACCTAGTCCCGCCGCGAGACCCCACGCCCGTTCAGCGAGGAACGCTCGGCGAGCTCGCGCTCAAGCTCGATCCCCTCGATCGCCTGCCGTAGAAAGCCTCTCACGGCCTCGAGCCGCGCGGACTCCGACATGAGCTCCAGCAGCTCCTGCTTCCGGGGAGCGCCGAAGTCGACACGTGCGGCGATCTCGAACGAGAGCAGCTCCGAGTCGGCGCCCGGCTCGTCGACCTCGGCCTCGACCAACTCGGCGAGCTCGCGGTAGACCTCGAGGACACCGTCACGGTCCGCCTGCGCGGAGACAGACGCCTCATCGGCGACGGGCTCGACGTCGCCCGTGGCGAACGAACGACCGTCGGTCAACTCGACGAGCCGGAACCGCTCGCGCCCTTCGATGACGACGTTCAGACGTCCGTCGGGGAAACGGTCTACCACTTCGACCACGGCGGCACGGGTCCCGATCTCCCGCAAGCCCTCGTCGTCTCCGAGCAGCATTCCGAACTCGCGCTCCTCGGCGACGCACTCTCCGATGAGCTCGCGATAGCGGGGCTCGAAGATGTGCAGCGGGACTCGCTCCGTCGGTAGGAGCACCATCCCCAGCGGAAAGAGACCGAGCTCGGGCATCCGCCGCAGGGTAACGCGCTTCGACGGCTAGCATGGGCGTGTGGCGACCGAGCCTCTGCAGAAGCTTCTGGAGCATGCGTTTCCCGATGCGAGCGAGCTGCGCATCGAGGACCGCACCGGCGGGGGCGACCATTTTCAGGTGACGATCGCGAGCCCACGCTTCGACGGGCTCACACTCCTCGACCAGCATCGTCTCGTGAACGAGGCTCTCGCGGACCCTCTACGCGACGGCACCATCCATGAATTGCGGATCAAGACGAAAGGAAGCGAATGACCGAGCTGCGCGAGCGCATCCAGGAGGTAATCCAGAACGAGCCCGTGGCCCTCTTCATGAAGGGTACGCCGCAGTTCGTGATGTGCGGGAACTCCGACCGGGCCCTGCGCGCGCTGCGTAAAGCGGGCGCCCCCGTCACGGGTGTCGACGTCCTTGCGGATCCGGCCATCCGTCGGGAGCTGTCCGCGATCTCGGGCTGGCCGACCATTCCTCAGGTCTTCGTCAACGGCGAGCTGATCGGCGGCGCCGACATCACCGAAGAGCTCGGCGCAAGTGGGGAGCTCACGCGCGTGCTGGAAGAAAAGCTCGGCGCGGACTACCGTGCCGAGGCCGAGGAGCGCACCGCGTCCGTCCTGACACCCGCGTAGCGGAAACCGACCGGGCGAATCGCACCCGCCTGGATCAGACCCGCCTCGAGCGACTCCGTCGCCGGCCCACCGAGCCAGCGATAGAGGTACGGCCGCCACTCGAAATGCCGCTCGTCGTAACGCGCGTCGACTTCCGCACGCAACACTTCGTAGGTGTGCAAACCGGTATGGCGGGCGCGCCACGCGGCCAGGTCCGACGGCCCCTTGGGTTTCCGGCCCGTGGCGACTAGCAGGCGGTGGTGCGACTCGTACCAGTCGATCGTGGGCTCGTCCAGGTGGTTCCACGCGAACTCGTCGAGGATCAGGAGCGGTGCGAGCCCCGCGAGCCTGTCGAGTGCGGCGCCGAGCGGGTGGACGTGATGCAGGACACGGCCCCCGACGACGGCGTCGAACGGTCCGGGGTCGTCGAGGTCTTCCAGTGCGATCTGCCGGTAGAACGGGCCCTCGGGAGCTTCCGGATCGATCGCCAGCACGTCGTAACCCTTCGCCGCAAGCGCCGGCGCGACGCCGCCCTCGTAGCCGCAGCCGACCTCGAGCACGCGCCGCGGCGGCTCGGGTAGCTGCGAAAGTGCGAACGCGGTGAAGTCCACGTCATTGAGCCTCGCACAGGCACGCCGGATCGCGGTCCGAGCCCAGCTCCTCGACGGATCGGCGACCGACGTCCTCACGACCGTGCGAAAGCTCGGCTTCCTTCAGATCGACCCGATCGCAACCGTTGCGACTCCCCAGCGGCTCGTCCTCTGGAGCCGGCTTGGCCCGTTCGACGTCGCCGAGCTCGACCGGCTCCTCTGGCAGGAGCGCAAGCTGTTCGAGTGGGGCGCGTTCATCCGACCGATCGAAGATTTCCCGCTGATCCTCGCGCGAATGCGACGCAGGCGAACCGGCAAGTACTCGTGGGAGCGCCGCGGCATGGAGTTTCTGAGGAAGAACGCAGGCTTCCGAAGGTACGTACTCCGCGAGCTCGAACGCCGCGGGCCGCTTTTGTCGCGGGAACTCGCGGACAGCTCGGTCCGGACCTGGAAATCGAGTGGCTGGCACGGGACTCGAAACGTCACCGTGATGCTCGAGCTCCTCGAGGACCGCGGCCAGGTCGCGGTCACCGGCAGGCGCGGCGCGCACCGTCTGTGGGACCTCGCCGAACGCTGGTTCCCGCAGGTCGAGCCTCCGCCGATCGACGAAGCCGAGCGGATCCTCACGGACAAGCGCTGGCGATCGCTGGGTGTGCGGCTCGCGCGGAACGGCGACTGGGAAGTGCACCCGGATGCCGACAGCGAAGCGGTCCCGGCACGAACGACCTTCCTGTCGCCGTTCGACCGTCTCATCCACGATCGCGACCGCGCGGAAGCTCTGTGGGACTTTCGCTATCGCCTGGAGATGTACGTCCCGAAAGCGAAGCGCGAGTACGGCTACTACGTGCTGCCGATCCTGCGAGGAGACCGACTGATCGGGAGAATCGACCCGGTCCTCGACCGCAAGACCGGCGCGTTGCGCGTGAACTCGGTCCACTGGGAACCCGGAGTCAAACCGATCTCCCTGCAGAGGCCGCTCCGCAGTCTTGCGACCTTCATCGGCGCCGGTAGCATCGCGTGCTGATGGACTTCGAGACCCGAGCCATCCACGAGGGCCAGGAGCCCGATCCGACGACCGGCGCGATCACGACGCCGATCTACCTCACGTCGACGTACGTGCAGGACGCGGTCGGCGAGCACAAGGGTTATGACTACTCGCGGGTCGCGAACCCGACGCGCACGGCGTTGCAGCAATGCCTCGCGTCGCTCGAATCGGCGGAGCACGGGATTGCGTTCTCGTCGGGGCTCGGGGCAGTCACGACGATCATGCATCTGCTGAACCCGGGCGACCGGGTCGTTCTGATCGCGGACGTCTACGGCGGCGTCTACCGGATGACCTCGCAGGTCTATGAACCGAAGGGGTACGTCTTCGACTACCTGCCGGCAGCCGACTTCGAGGATCTCGCCGAGCACCTCGACGATCGCACTCGCCTGGTCTGGGTCGAAACGCCGTCGAACCCGATGCTCAACATCGTGGACATCGAGAAGGCGGCAACGGCTGCGCACGATGCGGGCGCGATCCTCGCCGTCGACAACACGTTCGCCACGCCGTTTCTGCAGCGCCCGCTCGAGCTCGGCGCGGACATCGTCATCCACTCGACGACGAAGTACCTCGGCGGCCATTCCGACGTGGTCGGCGGCTTCGCCGCCACGAACGATCCGACGATCGCGGAACGGCTGACGTTCCTCCAGAAGTCGCTCGGCGCGGTCCCCGGTCCACTCGACTGCTGGCTCGTCCTGCGCGGAATCAAGACGCTTGCCGTCCGGATGAGGCAGCACTGCCAGACCGCGCACGCGATCTCGGGCTTCCTGGAACGGCAGCCGCGTGTCGAGCAGGTGTTCTATCCCGGCCTGCCCCGACATCCCGGCCACCAGATCGCGGCGCGGCAAATGGATGACTTCGGGGGGATGATCTCCTTCACGGTCGAGTCGGAGGAGGAAGCCGCGGCGCTCGTCGCCCGCACGAAGCTGTTCAAGCTCGCCGAGTCGCTCGGGGGCGTCGAGAGCCTGATCGAGCTGCCAGCGCGAATGACGCATGCCTCGACAGCAGACGCCCCCTTTGCCGCTCCCCCGAATCTGATCCGTCTCTCCGTCGGCCTCGAATCTCCGGACGATCTCCTGCTGGATCTCGAGCAGGCGCTCGTTCGCTCCGTAGCCGGCGCGAGCACCTAAAGTCGCGGCGGAACCGACGCCGGGCGGCCGGTGTAGACCCGGCATGAAACGTCTACTTCTCCTAGTCGCGGCGCTCGGCGCTGCCCTGCTCCTTCCGACGCTGGCGGCCGCGAAAGGGCCCGACCGCGCTTCGATCTCTGGACCGGGGCTGAGTCACCCGGTGACGATCGAAGGGGACGGCGAGGGCGGTCCCTCCGCGCTCGGGATCCTCGCCGGCGAGGGCGGCTTCTTCGCTCAGATGTACGGCGCGACGGGGCCCGGGACTCTCAAGGCACGGCCGAACCTCAAGCTTGGTCCTAGGTACCAGGTCACCTACCGGGTGCCGGGGCAAGACGGGGCATCCACCGTGCAGCAGGATCTCTACCCCTATGCGGTCCACGGCCCCGTGAGCTACATGTCGCGGGGGCAGACGTTCTGGGGCACACAGACGACGGCCGGCGGTTGGTTCCGCGGGACACCGAGTCTGAAGCAGATGCTGGTGCAGGCAGGTTTGCCGGCAACGGCGCCGCCCCAGCGGGCCGCCCGTGTCTTCAAGCTCGGCGTCGCGCTCGGGGCCGGCGCCGGACTCGCGGTTGCCGCCGGTGCGCTCGCTCTGCTGTACCGGCGCCGCCACACCTCGCACTGAGGCGCATGGGAGGATCCGGGCTCGTATGAGCCCGGATCCTCTCGACCTTCACCACCAGGGCATGGAGCGCGTGATCGGCTCCTACCTCCTCGAGACCGAAGACGGGCCGGCCCTCTTCGACTGCGGGCCGTCCTCGTGTGTCAACCGGCTCTACGAGGCGCTCGCCGAGCGTGGTCTCGAACCCCGTGACGTTCGCCATCTCCTGCTCTCGCACATCCATCTGGATCACGCCGGCGCAACCGGGGTGATCGTGCGTTCGCACCTGGACCTGCAGGTCCACGTTTCGGAGCTCGGCGCTCCACACCTCGTCGACCCGAGCCGCCTCGAGTCGAGTGCACGCAGGCTGTACGGCGACACCTTCGACACGCTCTGGGGCGAGCTGGCACCGGTCCCGCAGGAGAACATCCACATCGCCGAAGGTGACGTTCTCGGCCTCGAGTGCTTCCCGGCCCCCGGCCATGCGAGACATCACGTCTGCTACCTGGCGCAGGACGGGACGCTCTATGCCGGCGACGCCGCCGGTGTGCGCATCCAGCCGGAGCAGGTCGTCCTGCCTCCGACGCCCCCGCCGGACTTCGATCTCGCCGCGTGGCAAGGCACGATCGACGAGATCGAGCGACGCGCCCCGGCCCGACTCGCCCTCGTCCACTTCGGTGTGGCAGACGATCCCGAGCCGCATCTTCGCGAGCTGCGCGACCGGCTCGTGCGGTGGGTCGATCGCATGACCGAGAGCGCAACGGAAGAGGAGTTCACGGAGTCGGTTCGAGGCGATCTGATCGCGGCGGGCGCCGACCTCGACGCCTACGAGCGCGCGATGCCGTTCTGGCAGTCATACGCAGGGTTGAAACGTTTCGTCGAGAAGCGAGGACTCTCGGAGCAATGAACGTGCGAGCAGGGGCACTCGGAGAGCGCAACTTCCGTTACCTCGTCAGCGCGCGCACGATTTCGTTCTTCGGCACGAACCTGGCGCCGATCGCGGTCGCCTTCGCCGTCCTCGACCTGACCGACTCCGCGACGGATGTCGGGATCGCATTCGCGTGCTGGACGCTGGCGCAGATCTCGACGCTGCTCGTCGGCGGCGTCGTCGCCGACCGCCTGCCCAGGCGGGTCGTGATGCTGACGTCCGACTCGGCCAACCTACTGATCCGCGCGACGATGGGCGTCCTGCTCGTCACGGGCAATGCACACGTCTGGGAGCTCTTCGTTCTTCAGGCGCTTGGAGGCGCGGCCACCGCGTTCTATTCGCCCGCGTCGACCGGCCTGGTGCCGGAGACCGTGCGCCCAGCGGTTCTGCAGCAGGCGAACGCGCTCATGGGCATCGCCCGTTACCTGGCGTTCCCGCTCGGGGCAGCTGTCGGCGGCGCGATGGTCGCGACCATCGGCAGCGGCTACGCCCTCCTCGTCGACGCCGCCACGTATGGAACGAGCGCCTTGCTGCTGAGTCGGATCCACCT
>Ga0066709_100005868_pt1 | contig 10236 bp, 7 predicted proteins | sample GraSoiAngelo_158_FD_79665 | JGI IMG/M metagenome (GOLD analysis project Ga0066709, IMG submission 79665) | Grasslands soil microbial communities from the Angelo Coastal Reserve, California, USA - 14_1009_16_30cm | ecosystem: Environmental > Terrestrial > Soil > Grasslands | place: USA... | reverse complement strand
CGGCAGCATCTCGAAGAACTTCGGCCGAACAAGCCCTCGGCGCAGAGGCATCGGGCCTGATCCCCGCCTGTGCGAATGCTTTATTAGAATAGCCGGCAACAGAGCCCTGTTTTTCGTCACTCGACCGTTGATCTGTTTTCGTCACTTCCAATGTTGCTATTTTTACGGTGGGGTTCCCTAAACGATTTATTGTGTCGCTACTGAGACCACATCGCAGGTCGCCCTCTTAATCTAGGCCTGGTGGCGGTGGCGGGTCAGATGACTTTAGGATACGTCTGAAATTTTTCTCGCGTGCAAACGGGTTTCCCCTTTTAGGGGTCTAGACGCAGGACATCGGAATGCGCGTAGCATCACGTATATGGAGATACAGCAAATAAAAAACGACAACCAGCACAAGAAAAACATGAGAGAGTCTACTCAAGCATCGGCGGCATCGCCCACGCGGGCTATATCCTTGGCGCGACTTGCGCTATTCGTGGGCGTGCTTGTCGCATTAGCGAGTTGCCAAACTACGTCAAATTACAAAGCCACAGAAGCGGCCAGGCATGTGGGAGAAACCGCAACGGTAACAGGTATGGTGGATGGAGTTCAACAATTGGGCAAAGGCAGCACGTTTCTGAATATGGGCGGGAAATATCCAAATCAAGCGTTTACCGCCTTTATCCCTTCCGGGAGCGCTGCCCAGTTTCCGCAGGCGAAACAATACGAAGGGCGAATCGTTTCTGTCTCCGGAAAGATTACTTTACATAAAGGGAAGCCGGAGATCGTGGTTACTTCGCCTGCGCAGGTCAGCACAAGGTAAGTTAGCCTCTTTCGTCACGCTTACGCACGCTATCCAGTTTTGAGAAAGCTCCGCCGGTATGTCGTAATCAACGTAAGTCTTGTCACTGCGTCTCTTCACGCGGCTGACCTGAACCCTGCTCCTCTTACGTCGCCATCGCCGGCTACCTTGGTACTACCGGCAGCAAAGGCCCTACCGTTCCTGCAGGGAGGAAGCGACCTCAAACCTGATCCGGCGGCGCGCTTCGGGGCGCTCGCCAATGGGCTTCGTTACGTCGTACTTCCCAATCACGAGCCGAAGGGGCGCGTCTCAATGCGCTTGCTAGTGCTTGCGGGATCCCTTCAGGAAAAGGAGGGCCAGCGTGGGCTAGCGCATTTTCTTGAACACATGGCTTTCAACGGCAGCACTCATTATGCGCCGACTACAAGCCCTATACGGTTCGCTACGGCAGACGGCCCTAACCAATCAGTAAGGCAGACCACGATCAAGTACTGGGAAATAATCACTGACAATCTCGGAAAAGCCGGTTGGACGTGGGGCTGCGTGTCAGCCGTGGATTGCAACAGGCGAACGGATCTGGATTACCGACGCTCATCGCGGCGACGGAAACCGTTTCATTGTGCGCGCCTATGAAAAGCTGACCGCGTTTATGGAATTGGAGTCGTGTGAACGTCGGTAGTTAGGCCGCCTTTGGCTTCGGAGCCTCTGGCAAAAGGCGGTGTTTGCCGAGTCAACAGGGCAAAGAACTCAAACGCCAACCGCTGAGTCCAAAAGAGCAGATAGAGAAACCGTGCGCAGCAGCCTAGCGTCAGTATGGCATCAGCCGCCAGCCGGCGGCCTGACCAAGAGCCGGTGGCTGCTGACAGTAGGGCGTCTATCAGGAAGAGCAGGGTAAGGCTGCGAAAGAGCTTGTATTCGGCCGCTTGGCGCTCTACCTCCGCGAGGGCACTGGCGCTCGCAATCCGGATGAAGGAGAAGGCGGCGTGGTAGACCTCCAAGCGGGTGAGGGTGACCCCTGGTGGGACCGGAACTTGATTCCGTACTTCTTGAAAGTAGTGATCCTTGTCTTCCGGATAGACAGCAGGAAGCAGGTGATTCAAAGATGCGCCCAAACCGATGAGAAAGTGGCCGATCACATAGGCCGCAACCAGGGCAGGAACCCAGTCCCACCAGTTCTCGCCTCGAGGCAGAGGAATTGCGGTAAGGTGGGCTAGGGTCGAACCCTGCAGGGCAAGGAGGGCGATTCCTGGGACTAGGATGCCGAAGAAATCGATGACGCCGAGAAAAAAGTCGCCGGGTTTCTCACTCATGGCGGATATTCCGTCTAATCCGCTTGTTTACTCGGGAGGAGTCGGACAAATGCGGAGTCATTTGGAAATTAGTTTTTAGCAAAAAATGCGACGTGATGCGAATAAAAAACACTTCACGGTTCCCGGAAATCCCCCGCGTGCTCGTGTGTTTCTATCACATTGCCAGCCGCATCATAAACACGAATCACGGCATCATGTGAACGGCTGCGGTGCATGGTGTACCCAACTGCATTGCTCGCCGCGTTTGGTTCGGCATACCACAACCGACCAAAAGGCAGAGCGTCTGAAATTAGGTCGACGCCGCGATGATTTTTGCGCGGGCGGACTTCGTAAACGTGTACAGAAATCACATCATTAACGGAAACAGGCGTTGCAGTGCGGACAAACGCTCACACGGGCGTGCGATAGCTTACCACCACACGCCGAGCACTGATACCATGACGCTTTTCGGCTACCGTAGAACAAGAGCCAAAGTCCGAGGATACCGAAAACAATAGGGAAGATGGCGGTCTTATAGGTCAGAATGGCAAAAACGAAGCAGACCGCGCCGATCCCTTGAAGCAAACATCCAACGCCGGCGAAACTAGACGCCTTCTCAATGCGTGCTCTCGCAGGGTGGATGACAGGTATCGGCGGCGGTATCGGCGGCGGCGACATAGAGGGCGGCAATTTCGTCGTCTGCTTGCAGTGAGGACATTCAACAGGTTGTCCGGCAAGCCCAGATGGATATTCGATGTGGCCTTTACAGTGTTGGCACTCCGTCTTGACGTACGTGGTTTCCGGCATGGGCGTGCGGGATTCAATCATAAAGCGGCGTGCGCCGTAAAGCGTGGAGAGATGCTGAATGACATCGGGGCTGAATCGCTTGCCGTTGGCTGTCCTGAGTGCGGCACTTCTTTTGGCTGAACGCGGCGCTGGCAAAATACTCCTTACAAACCGATTCGAATCCCGGCCGTCGCGACCTGCGATCTAATTTGTTGTCGCGCCGCTCCGTGCCTTTCCGTTCCAATTCCGCACGCGCGTTCGTTAGGTCCGACGCCTCCAGCGCGATTCGGCGCGGCGACGTTCGGCCGTTGCCAACACTGATGCGAAGCTGCGCGTAAAACCGTTCGCCGCGTTTTCATAATCCAGGAACTTTGCGTTTGCGCGAATCATGGACTGCCTGAAAAGTTGGCCTGGTGCGCGCCGCGTTGCGCAGATACCCGGATTGTCCGTCCGGCAAGTTTTTGTGTTCGGAATAGCTCATATAGTTTTCATGGCGCGTCAAAAAAGGTGTAGTAAAAACTGTAGTCACGCCGATGTGGCGGAATGGTAGACGCAACGGACTTAAAATCCGTTGGGCCGTAATAGGCCCGTGCCGGTTCGAGTCCGGCCATCGGCAGTTTTCTCGTCGTCGATTGCGCATTTCCGATTGTGGACTGTAGATTCCGCAGGACGGCAATATCCATCGATAATTATGGCGTCTGATTCAATCGAGCAGCGGATGACACGAGTCGGTATTCGCGAGGCCGATCTGGAAGAAAGCTTTGCGCGATCCAGCGGGCCGGGCGGTCAAAATGTCAACAAGGTCGCCACCGCAGTAACGCTGCGCCATCTCCCGAGCGGCATCAGCGTCTCTGTCCAGGATTCGCGTTCGCAAGCGGTAAATCGCAAGCTCGCCCGCGAACGCTTGCTCCAGGCTATCGAGAGCGCGCGACAAAAACGCCGCGCTGCGGAGATTGCGGAGCGGGAAAAGGCGCGCCGAACAAAATCGCCGAGACCAGCCGTGCTGAAGAGGAAAATCTTGGAGGAAAAGCGCAAACGCGGTGAGCTAAAGAAGCAGCGGGCAAAGGTTCAAATTTGAGAAGAATTCGTCATCCTAATACATCTGCCGACGCAACTTGCGACGAATTGTTTGTTGAAGAAACAATTCACGTTATGAAAAAGGGAATGATATTAACTGCTGCCTTAGCCGTGGTGGGACTGACACTGGTTTCCTGCGCTAGCGAGCCGGAGGCCACCACTACCACAACGCGTCAAACCACTGTCACGACAGCGCCTCCTCCACCTACTCAAACTACGACAACAACGACGCACATGGGCGGCGGCTACTAAGGTAGAGACGCCTCGCTGGGGCGCGGACAGCGCCGTCTCTGCGCCCAGGCTGTTACAATTTTTGGCTCGCCGCGTCGGTGCTTTGCGCTTGCTCTTCCTCCGCCTGACTTACTACGGGCGCAATGGCCTGAAGCTTTTCGCCATTGCGTAGGTCCATCAGTTTCACGCCCATCGTATTGCGGCCGGTCTCGCGAATTTCTCTCACTCGCGTGCGCACCATTTGGCCCTTGTTAGTGATGAGCATGAGTTCATCCGTCTCGCGCACGCTGAGCGCGCCAACGACTTCGCCGGTTTTCTCGCCGGCTTTCATCGTGATAATGCCTTTGCCGCCGCGCGATTGCCGTCGGTATTCGTCGAAGGGCGTGCGCTTGCCAATCCCATTCTCGCCGGCCACGAGGAGCATCGCGTCAGCATCAACAATGGCGATGGCGACGACGTGATCGTCTTTCTCCGGGCGAATTCCCCATACGCCGACGGTGTTGCGGCCCTGATCGCGCAATTGCTCTTCATGGAAACGCAAGCTCATTCCCATCCTGGTAATGAGCACGACCTCGTTGTTGCCATTCGTTAGTTTCGCGTCGATCAAGCGATCGCCCTCTTCGATTTGAATGGCGATAATGCCGCCGCGGCGGACGTTCGCGTAGTCGGACAGATTCGATTTTTTGACGATGCCGGATTGTGTCGCGAATACGATATGCAGATTTTCGTCCCATGTCTGATCGACAGCATTCGGCCCTGTGCCTGATTTTTTGGATTGGACGCGAATCGTGGCTGCGATCTTTTCATCGGGCTTCAGCTCAAGGATGTTTGCGATAGAACGCCCTTTTGCCGCGCGTCCCATCTCGGGAATTTCGTAAACTTTTTCCACATACGCGCGTCCCCTGGCCGTGAAGAACATCAGGTAATCGTGCGTGGTGGCGGCAAAAAGATGTTCGACGAAATCGCCTTCCTCCTCTTCGGTTGCGCCTTCGCGCGTTTGCATTCCGATGACGCCTTTACCGCCGCGCCGCTGCGCGCGAAATGCGCTAACGGCCGTGCGCTTGATAAAGCCGCCGTGGGTGATGCTGATGATGCAACCCTCATTGACGATAAGATCTTCCACATTGATCTCGGCTTGGTCGGCGGCAATTTCCGTCAGGCGAGGGGAGCCGTACTTGTCGCGGATTTCGCGCAGTTCTTTCTTGATGATGGTGAAGACGCGCTGTTCCTTGGCGAGAATGTCGCGCAAATCGTTGATAGTCTCGACGAGCTCCTTGTATTCGCTGACGATTTTCTCGCGCTCAAGTCCGGTCAGTTGATACAGACGCAGGTTCAGGATTTCGTCTGCCTGTTGTTCGCTGAATGCATAGCGACCCTCGGTGAGGCGCGCAGGATTGCGAATCAGAATACCGAGTTGTTCGACCTGGAGTTTCGTAAATTCGAATGCGAGCAGCTTCACTCGCGCTTCATCGCGATTAGCTGATCCGCGAATAATGCGCAGGAATTCATCGAGATTGGCGAGCGCAATGAGATAACCTTCCAGCGTTTCCGCGCGCTCTTCGGCCTTGCGCAGTTCGTATCGCGTGCGGCGCAGAACCACTTCCCGGCGATGATCTATGTAGACCGCATTAGCGTCCTTAAGCGGCAGCAGCTTCGGCCGGCCGTGGTCAATCGCCAACATCGTCGCGGCAAACGAACTCTCCAACGCGGTGTGTTTGTAGAGATTGGCAATGATGACTTTCGGGTTGGCGTCCCGTTTGAGCTCGATGACGACGCGGGTGTTTTCGTCTGATTGATCGCCGACGTAGCTGATGTCGGTGAGCACTTTTTCGTTCACCAGCTGCGCTATGCGCTCAACCAACGTGGCGCGGTTCACGCCATAAGGAATTTGGGTGATGACGATTTGTTCACGGCCGCCTTTGAGTTCTTCTACGCCCGCTTTGCCGCGTACCTTCATGCTGCCGCGGCCGGTCTCGAAGTACTGGCGGATCCCACCCATACCGCAGATCACGCAGCCGGTAGGAAAGTCAGGCCCCTTCACATGCTTCATCAGCTCGTCCAGCGTGATGTCAGGATTGTCGATTTGCGCGCAGATGCCGTCGATTACTTCGACCAGGTTGTGCGGCGGAATATTCGTGGCCATTCCGACGGCGATGCCGGTTCCGCCGTTGACGAGCAAGTTAGGAAATGCAGCAGGGAAAACCGTCGGTTCGGTGCGTGTCTCGTCGTAATTGGGAACGAAATCGACGGTGTCCTTATCCATGTCGGTCATCAGCGCCGCGCCGAGGTGGGTCATGCGCGCCTCGGTATAACGCATCGCCGCTGGCGGATCGCCTTCGACGGATCCGAAATTCCCCTGACCGTCGACCAACCGTTCACGCATGGCCCACGGCTGCGCCATGTGGACCAGGGTGGGGTAAATCACCGCTTCGCCGTGCGGGTGATAATTACCGCTGGTATCGCCGCAGATCTTTGCGCATTTACGATGCTGCCGCCCCGGGAAAAGCGACAAGTCGTGCATCGCGTAAAGAATTCTCCGCTGCGACGGCTTGAGACCGTCGCGCGCATCCGGCAACGCGCGAGAAATGATGACCGACATCGAGTAATCGAGAAATGATCGCGATACTTCCTCGGCTACATTTATGGGCTCTACTTTTTCGTTTGGATTCAACATGGCGTGGTTTAGCCAGAAGCTGGCGAGTATGCAGAAGGACGTTCCGCGAGGAAGCGCTCCTCCCACATGCGCGAAATCTCATCGGCTTGCCGCGTCGTCACAGGTGGACTGACCCGCGCACCAGCCGGAAGTTTGATTCTCAGAAAATTCAGTACTTCGTGGATCGTCGTCTCGTAATCCTGGCAGAGTCTTTCATACTCCACCTCGAACGGTTTGATTCCGATCCGTCGGAAGAAATCATCCCAGAGTTTGTCCTGGCGTTCAGCTTCGTGCAGTGACTGCTCGATTAGGTCCGGATCGAACTCCGGTTCTCGCAGAACGTTTTTGCCCTCCTGCACTTTCCAAAGTCCTGTCTGAAGTGCTCGAGCCGTGGAGAGTGCCTGGCGCAATTTGTGACGTCGCACAATTCGAACAAAACGAAGACTCGGGAAAGCGCTGCGCAACAGCTCCAGATCGCTTGTTGTAGAATTTCCAAAACCGTGTGCCTCTCGCAGCCGCGCGAGGAAATCGTCCAGATACCAGCTCATCAGTTTGAAACCGAACACCTCGTTGCGTGTTATCTTTGTGTCCACGATAGCGCGGACATATGCGGCGTAATCAGCAGCCCGATCAATCCCGAGCTCCGCGGCATAGCGGGATTCGGCCTTTGGCAGAAAAAATTGTTTAGGCATGCCTGCTCGGCGGGTGTCGCGCAACCCGTCGGTGAGCAAATTGCTCCCCGAACGAGGGATCGTGCAAACAACATAACAACGCCGCGGGTGACGCAGCTTATGAAACAAACCTCCCATCTCGTTTATACGTCGAGATTCCGCACGTTCAGCGCATTATCTTCGATGAATTGCCGGCGAGGCTCGACGACATCGCCCATCAGAATCGTGAACATCTTGTCGGCATCGACTGCGTTGTCTTCGTTCAGGTCAACCTTCAGCAGTTTGCGTTTCTCGGGATTCATTGTGGTTTCAAACAACTCCTTGGCATTCATCTCACCGAGACCCTTGAAACGTTTGATCTGCACTCCGCGACGGCCAATCTCCAAAATCTTTTGCAAGATTTCCGGAATTGAAAACAGCGGATGCGAAATCGATTTCTCGCCTTCGCCTTCGATCAACTCGAAGATCGGCCGATCGCTGGCCGCGTAATGATCGACTTTCAAACCTTTGCGAGCCAGTTCGGCGATAATTTTTTCGATCGCAGCAGATTCGTGTAACTCGACCAACCTGCCGCGTCGGCGTATTGCATCCGCTCGCGCCGGCGCCTCGCCTAACGGGAGCAACTCCTGCCCGATCTCGGTGTCGAACAAGTTGAGATCGAGATTTTCCTGATGAAATTTGCGAACCGCTTTCTCGTCGTGAAAATAATGCGCGCTTTCCTCGTTCCCGTCGCGCACCTTCACCAGATAATTGGGGAGTTTGCCCGACCTGGAACTACGGTGAGCAAGGTACGTCTCGAAATCGCCGCCGTGGCGCCGCACCGCTTCGCTTAGTTTCGCGAGTTTCTCGAGCGATTCGAGAATGTCCTTCAGTTGTGTCGCGGTGAATTCTTTCTCGTCGGCAAGATTTTTCAGCCGTACGTCTTCGGCGCCGAGTGAAATAAGAATTTTATTCAGCCGCGCGTCGTCTTCGACGTATTCCTCGCGCTTTTTTCGTTTGATCTGATAAAGCGGCGGTTGCGCAATGTAAATTCTCCCTGCGCGCACCAAGTCGGTCATCTGCCGGAAGAAAAACGTCAGCAGCAAAGTGCGAATATGCGAGCCATCCACGTCGGCGTCCGTCATGATGATGATGCGGCCGTAGCGAAGCCTTGCCATATCGAACACGCCTTCCTCTTTGCCGTTGCTCTCTTCCTTCGATTTGCCAATTCCGGCGCCGATTGCTGTGATCATCGCCTGGATCTCAGCATTTTTTAGAAACTGGTCTTCGCGCGCTTTCTCAACGTTGATGAGTTTGCCGCGGATTGGAAGGATCGCCTGGTAGCGCCGGTCGCGTCCTTGTTTCGCAGAGCCGCCGGCTGAGTCGCCCTCGACAATGTAGAGCTCGGTCAGTTCCGGATCGCGCTCAGAACAGTCAGCCAATTTTCCCGGCAAACCGCCGCCGGTGAGCGCACCTTTACGAATGGTTTCGCGCGCTTTGCGGGCAGCCTCGCGTGCTCGGGCCGCGGTAAGCACCTTCTCGAAAATGCGGCGCGCGATCGGCGGGGTTTTGTCGAAGTAAGTCATTAACCCATCGTACACGGTTGAGTTCACAATTCCGTCGATTTCCGTGTTGACGAGCTTCACCTTGGTCTGCGATTCGAAGCGCGGATTCGGCAGTTTAACGCTGAGAACGGCGATCAATCCTTCGCGCACGTCGTCCCCGGAAATGGACGGATCTTTGTCCTTAAGAAGGCTGTTTTGCTTTGCGTACTGATTAATTGCCCTTGTGAGCGCAGTGCGGAATCCAGTGAGATGGGTGCCGCCATCGGAATTCGCGATTGAGTTCGCAAACGGCAAAATCTGGTCGTTGTAGCTGTCGTTATATTGGAGCACGACATCGACAAAAACTTCGTCGCGCTGTCGTGCGATCACGATCGGCTTGGGGTGTAAGACCTGTTTGTTTTCACCCAGTTGCCTAACGAACTCTTCGATTCCGTGTTTGTAATAAAATCGCTCCTTTTTCGGCGGATCGACGCGTTCATCGGTGAGCGTGATCTCCAGACCAGGATTCAGAAACGCCAACTCGCGCAAGCGTGTCGCCAGTCGTTCGAACTTAAACTCAGTCGTGATTGTGAAAATCGTCGGATCAGGCAGGAACGTAATGAGCGTGCCTGTAGTCTTCTTGTTTTTGACTTCGCCGATGACGGTGAGTTTGTCCGTCGTTTTGCCTTGGGCGAAGGCCATGTGATAGACCTTGCCCTCGCGCGAGACCTCGGCCTTGAACCATTCAGAAAGAGCGTTTGTGCACTTCGCGCCGACGCCGTGCAGTCCGCCAGAATATTTGTAGGCGCCTTGGCCGAATTTTCCGCCGGCATGCAGATTTGTAAGCACCAGTTCGATCGCCGGCATCTTCCATTTCGGATGAATGTCGACGGGAATGCCGCGGCCGTTGTCGCGCACTGAGATCGATCCATCGACGTGGATGATCGCTTCGATCTTTATGCAAAACCCGGCGAGATGTTCGTCGATCGAATTATCGAGAACTTCGTAAACCAAGTGATGCAATCCGCGTTCGTCCGGATCGCCAATAAACATTCCCGGCCGTTTCCGGACTGCTTCGAGACCTTCGAGTTTGTCGATCTGCGCCGCGTCGTATTTTTGCGTTGAGGCGATTCCGGTACCAACTTTTTCGACCGGAATTTCCTCTTGAATTTGCGCCATAAAAGTGGGGCCGAGCGGCCCACATCAAGAGCATAGCTGAAAAAGG
>Ga0066709_100005865_pt1 | contig 10237 bp, 8 predicted proteins | sample GraSoiAngelo_158_FD_79665 | JGI IMG/M metagenome (GOLD analysis project Ga0066709, IMG submission 79665) | Grasslands soil microbial communities from the Angelo Coastal Reserve, California, USA - 14_1009_16_30cm | ecosystem: Environmental > Terrestrial > Soil > Grasslands | place: USA... | reverse complement strand
GGCGCGAACGTGCCGCCTCTTCCGAACACCGTCCTCGAGGGCCCGATCTACGGCGTAGGCGTCTTCCGGGACGAGCGCAGGGCGCGGACGCTCGCGAAGCGCCTCGCGGAGGCTTAAGTCTCCAGCGGGACGGCTTTCTCAGTATGAAGGTCGGGTGCGGCGGCGAAGCCGCCGCACCCGACCTTCGTTCGTTCTTTCGACCCGCGGTAACGCCATACGGGCGCGACGGGCAGAGGGGCAGCTCGTTAGGCGATCCGATCCGTTCGCATCGAGGAGACCGCCACCGCGTCGTCTTCGTCCATCGTCGGGTCGTTGCGGTCGTCCGTGTCGTCTGGAGGCAGCCACACCTGCAAGGTGGTCCCGGCGCCCGGCAGGCTCCGTAGCGTGCACCACCCGGCGGCCATCTCCGCCCGCTCCCGCATCGCGGCCATACCGAGGTGACCGGCCGCGGCGACCGCTGCTCCTTCAGGCGTGAAGCCGACCCCGTCGTCGGAGACCTCCATCGACACGCCGCCGTCTCGCTCCTCCAGCTTCACGACGATGTTGTCCGCGTGTGCATGCTTGCGCGCATTGGTGATCGCTTCCTGCGCGATGCGGTAGAGGATCACGCGTGTCTGAGTCGAGGGCTCGGTGCCGAGCTCGTCCTCGACGGACCACTGGCTCTCGATCTCCGAGTTCTCTAAGAAGGAGCGGATCGCGGGTCCGAGGCCGTCCTCGTCGAGGATCGGCGGGCGCAGATCGAACAGCATGTGTCGCATGCTCTGGATCGTCCCGAGGACCGCTGCGCGTGCGTCGTCGAGTTCCGGCAGTTCCGGGTTCGCCTTCGCGAGCAGTTCGAGGCGCATCTTGAGGACCACCATCTTCTGCACCGGATCATCGTGGATGTCGTTCGCGATGCGGCGTCGCTCCTCCTCGGCGGCCTGGACCACGTGTGCGAGCAGCCGCCGCCGCTGCTCGTCGATCTCTTCCAGGCTCTTGATGGTTTCGCGGAGCTCCTCGGTACGCTCGGCGACCTTGACCTCGAGCTCCAGGTTATGCGCGCGGAGCCTCCGCTCGAGCCCCCGGATCGTTTCGAGTTGGGCCTCTCGGTCCTCCGTCAGCCACGCGTTGTGCAGTGCGAGCGCCGCGTGAGCCACGAACTGACCGACCATCGACACCACCCACCGGCGCATGCCCGTGGTCACCCCTCCACGCTCCAGGGCCACGGTCCCCAGTGCGTGGCCCCCTTCGCGGAACAGCGGCACCACGACGACGTTCCGCGCCCCCGGGAGGAGGGCTCCCAGGCGCGGATCCGTCGAGGGGTCGATCTGGCGGACCAATCGAGGCGCCCGTTCGGTCCACACGACCTCGACGAGGGGGTCGAGCCCCGGAGGGAGGTCGTCGGGCGTCACGTCTTCGGTCGCGGCCAGCACGCGAAGGTCGCCTCCCGGCGAGGCGAGCACGACGCCTCGTTCGAACCCGAACGTGGCGCGGAGCGCTTCCAGCAGGATGCGCGGGATCTCTTCGGCCCGGCGACTGGCGTCGATCCGGGCCACCATCGTCGAGAGCGACCCGAGGTCGGCCTTCTGGCGTCTGAGTTGCCGCTCGCTCGCGGCGGCAGCGGTGGCGGTGCCAAGCGCGAGGAGCCACAACCCTGTGACCTCGAGCGCGGTCGCGATCCCCGAGCCCGAGCCTGCGGCGCGCGACGAAGATCCCTCGATGATGCCCGCGTCGATCGAGCCCACGACCAGGAGGAACAGCGTCGTGTGCCACAACGCGATCTTGAGTCCGGTCCGATACGAGCAGAGCAGCGTGACCGCCACCACGTGGACGTAGATGAGGAACAGGAGCGGGCTCGTGGTCTCGCCCGTGAAGGCGACGACGGCGGCCAGGTAGATCCCGTCGAGCAGCAAGGCGCCCTGCATCAGGGGAAGGGCCAGCCTGGGGTCTCGACGGAGCGCGACCGGTGCGACGGATACCGCGAGGTAGCCGACGGTCGCGAGGACGATGCGGCCGATCGGTCCGATGGCGATCGCGGGGGCGAGCGCCACCGATCCGAGGGCGATGAACCCGAGTCCACCCCGCAGCACCGCGAGATACGCGTGGCGCTCCTCGATGGACAGCAGCTCCGACGGATCGGGCCTCGCCCGCTCACGCCAGGAGCGAGGCACGATCACGAGAACCCCATCATCTCGGTCTGCACAGGCGCGAGCGCGAGCTTCGGGTCCCTGCGGTCAAGGCGGTTCTGGACGACGACGAACCCGACGGCGACCCCCAGCAGGGCGAGCACCACGCCGAGGCTGCGAGCGACCACGTGGACCGCGCCCGCGACCTGGTCCGCGAAGACCGGATCCTTCGACGGCGGGACCACGCTCGTCGACGGATCGATCGATGAGCCTCTCGAACGCGAGCCGGCCGATCGTGGGCCGGTCGAACGCGGGATCAGCGGTCCGTGGGCCACGTGCGAGTCCCTCACGACCGGATGACCGGCAGGGCGTTGGCCGCTGTGCTGGCCGCCACCGCCACCACTTCCGCCCCCGGGCGGAACCGTGATTCCCGGGTTGAGGACCCGGTCGACGGTCCCCTGGGGGTCGTCGGCGATGGACTCGGCCGTGCCCGTGACGGTGTCGACCGTCTTCGCGACCGTCTCTTGCCCGGATGCTGTGAGATCGGGCACGCTGCATGTCACGTGCAGCGGGTCACAGACCTCGTCCGCGAAGGCGGGACTCGCCAGAGCGAGCGAGAGTGCTGCGAGCGGAACTGCCGCCAGACGTCGCATCGATCGGGTCATGGTCTCCACCTCCAGCGGAGCAGTGCTCCATGGAGAAACCTCACTCTCTGGATTCGGTATCCGGGTCGTGTGGCTTGAACCTCGTCGGCATCCAAGTTGGCGGCTTTCCACCCAATTCCGTGACGGTGAGCGGGTCGCTCACGATGGGACCCTGGATCATCCCGACGCCGAGCCCGAGAAGCTCCTCGAGTTGATCGTCCGAGGCGACGTCGGCAGCGATCACCTTCGCCCCAACCTCCGCGGCGCACGCCGTCGCTGAGGCGACGATCGCGTGGTTCGAGAAGCTGTCGCTCACCGACCGAGTGAGGGTGTGGTCGAGCCGCGCGAACTCCGGAGAGATGGAGAGGAGTTGGCGAAGGCTCGGAAGTCCCGGCCCGATGTCCCGTGCCGAGACGCGGACCCCTCGTTCGCGGAGGGTCGCGAGCGTCTCACCGAGGTTCACTTCGGCCGGGGTGAGGTCGTCCGCCAGGACGAGGGGGCTGAACCCGAGCACGATGCGGTCGGCGATCGAACGGTTGATCGCCCGGCGAAACCTCGCCGTGCGGACCGTCGCGGGGCTCACCTCGAACTCGAGGAACAGCTCGGAGGGGATCTCCCGGAGCGCGCGGGTCGCCGCTCGGAAGGCGCCAAGCTCGAAGTCGAGCAGCAGGTCTGTCGCCTCGGCGTCCGCGAGCCAGGAGTCGTACGAGCGATGGGGGAGGGTCGCGACCCTCGGTCGGACGTCGAATCCGATCGTGCGGCCGGTTCCGAGGTCGACGATGGGATCGAACTCCGCGGTGATCTCGCCGTCCAGGATCGCGCGCGCGACCCGTGGCGCTCGCTCGTCGCTCACCGAGAGGGGCGGAGAGATGAGGGTGAGATGTGGCGCGGGGGGCGCCGACCATGGCTCGTCGACCGCCCGATGGATCGTGCGGAGGATCTTCTCGGTGGACTCCGCCTTGCGAACGTAGGCTCGCGCGCCCGCGCTGATCATCCTGATCACGGTGTTCGAGTCCTCGTGCGCGGAGAGCGCGACGACCTTCGTGGGAGGACACCGCTTGGTGATCTCCCGAACGGCGCGCAGGCCACCTCCGCCCGGCATCCGGACGTCCACCAGCATCACGTCCGGTCGCTCCCGCACGGCAACGTCGATGGCTCCTTCGGCGTCGTTCGCCGCTCCCACGAACCGCAGGGTCGGATCGGATCCGATCAACGACCGGAGGACGTCGACGACGGTCTCCTCGTCGTCGGCGACCGCCACTCGTATCCCAACGGACCCATCGGCACGCTCGGTCGGTAGCACGATGCTCACGCCTTGCCTCCTTCGCCGTTTCGGAACGGGAACTGCGCTCACCCAAGACGTTCGGGCACGGGTGCATCCGGCTGGATGGGGCGCTGGGCCCGACACCCCGGGACATCCGTCCCGGGGTGTCGTTACTCGTCGGGGAGCAGCTCGCTCCGAAGCGGCGCTGCGAACAGAGCCGCTTCGGTCCGATGGCGCAGGTGCAGCTTCCTGAGGAGGCCGGAGACGTGGTTCCGCACGGTCTTCTCCGAGATGAACAGGCGAGTGCCGATCTCACGGTTCGTCAGCCCCTCGGATAGCAATCCCAAGATCTCCCGTTCCCGGCCCGACAGCTGCGCGAGCCGGGGGGCGTCAGCTCGATGCGAGCGGAGATACCGGAACATGGTCTGGGCAGATCCCTCGCCGACCACCGAGGCGCCGCCGGCGACCCGCCGGACGGCATCGACGATCTCGGCGTTCGAGGCCTCCTTGGAGACGAACCCTTCCGCGCCGGCCTTCGCCGCCTCGACGAGCGCGGATCCGTCGGCGAGACCCGAACAGACGAGGACCCTCGTGGCGGGAGAGAGGTCGTGGATCTCGGCGCAGATCTCGATGCCGTTGCGATCGGGCAGCCGCACGTCGAGCACGACCATGTCGGGACGCAGGTGCCTAGTGAGCGCGAGCGCCTCGCCCCCCGTTCGCGCCTCTCCCACGACGCGCAGGTCGTCCTCTGCCTCGAGGAGCGCTCGGAGACCTTCTCGGACGAGTCCGTGATCGTCCACGATCAGGATCTCGATCTCCATAGGGCCCCGCCGGCGAGTGTAGCCGCCACGCGGGAGAAGGAATTCGGGTTCGGGTCGCGCGGCTCCTCGGCGTGATCTAGCCGGCTTCGATGAAGGCGCTCGCGTCACCCCAGGCGGGCCACGTGCCTGAGCGCGGCAGCGGACCCGGCCGACCGAGGTAGTAGCCCTGGCCTAGGTGGACGCCGGCGTCCATCAAGGTGCGGAGCTGCTCCGCGTTCTCGACGCCCTCGGCGAGCACCTCGGCGCCGACGCTCGGAGCGAATCCCACGAGCGCTTCGACGAGGAGACGGCGGGCCGTGTCCGTCTCGACCCCGCGTGTGAGGGTGAGATCGAGCTTGATCGTGTCCGGTCGGAGATGAAGGACATGACGGAGGCTCGCGAATCCCGAGCAGGTGTCGTCGATCGCGAGTCGCACGCCGCGTGCACGCATGGGGGCGAGCGCGTTCGCGAGCCGCTCGTAGTCGTTCACGGGGGCGTTCTCCGTGATCTCCAGCACGAGCCGGTCGGCCGGTAGGGTCTCGAGCAGGTCCGAAAGCTCAGACGAGCAGCACGTCTCCGGGGAGACGTTGACACCGAGGAGGATCGACGGGTCGAGCCACTCGAGGCTTCGCACCGCTCGACGAACCGCCGTGATCTCGAGTTCGATGCCGAGCCCCACCTCGGCGGCCTCCGCGAACCAGACGTCTGGAGAGCGGAGCGGGTCGGCGCGGAAGCGACAGAGCGCTTCCGCGCCGACCGCCCTCCCGTCCGTGAGGTCGAAGATGGGCTGATAGACGACATCAACGCCTTCACCGCGGACGACGGCTTCGATCCGTCGCGATCGCTCTCGGCTGCCGAACGGGCGCGTGCCGAACGCGCGAGGCAGCAGCGCCGCCCACCGTGTGCGCCCGTCGGATCCCTCGATGCACCGGTGGATCGCGTCGACGATCTCGGTCGTTCCCTCGCCCTTCACGAGATAGGCCCCTGCGCCGGCTCGAAGCATCGCGCGGATGTCGTTCAAGTCGTCATTGGCCGAGAGCGCGATGAGCGCCGTGCCCGGGCTCACCTGCGCGATCTCGCGAGCGGCTCTCGGTCCGCCGCCCCGGGGCATGCGGACGTCCAGCAGAGCGACGTCCGGCCGCTCCTGCGCGGCGATCGCGATGGCCTGGTCGGCGTCGCGTCCCGCGCCGACGAGCGAGATCTGTTCGTCGTCGGCAAGCACCGAGGACAGCGCGTCCCGGATGCCCTCCTCGTCGTCGGCGATCATCACGCGGATCATGTGCTCATCCTCATCTCCCGGTCCGGCGGCGGGCTCAACCCGCCGCCGGCGCCGGACTTCGGCGCCACGGACGTTCTCGGCCGGCGCCGTTGGCCGGGTGATGGGTCGGAAGCATCAACCGTTCGGGACATCCGTCCCAGGTCGCTGATCCGGAGCCGCGCTCACGTGTCGGATGTCGGCGCGGCGACGAAGGCTTCCATCTCGGACCTCGTCATCCCCTGCCAGGACGCGAGCAAGTGGACCGTGACATCTCGAGCGCGATCCAGAGGCTCGCGAGATCGCTCCACGACGATCGCCGTCAGAGCGCCCATCGTCAGGAGCCGCAGCCGGAGCCCGATCTCCCGGGGACTCCGGAGGCCGCAGGCGGCCGCGGTTCGAGCGAAGTAGTCATCGACCTCGTGGATGAAGGCATCGACTTCGAGACGAGCGACGTGGGAGGGTTCCTCGATCTCGGCGAGGGCCTTCAGGTACGGGCAGCCGAGGTATCCCTCCCGCTCCGCCCAATCGCCCAACCGATCCCAGAACTCCACGAGCGCGCGCGCCGGAGGGATGCGGTCCTCCTCGAGTTCCGCGGTGACCACGTCGATCCAGCGAGCTTGCGAGCTCCGCAGCCACGCCACGATCAGCTCGTCCTTGGATCGGAACTGCCGGTAGAAGGTGGACTTCGCCACGCCCGCGTGCTCGATCAGGGTATCGACGCCCGTCGCTCGGATGCCCTTGCTGAAGAAGAGATCCGCTGCCGCGCCGACGATCCGGTCGCGCGCCTGGGGGGCCGGCCCCTCCTCGTCCGATAACGATGAACGGTCCATCACTGGATCCTATCGGTCAGACCCTTCCGTCTCATCCTATCCCTCATTTCGTACAGACAGGTCTGTCCTATACTGCGGGCTGTGGAGCTTCGACAACTCCGATACGCGGTGGCGGTGGCGGATGCGGGCCACTTCGGGCGAGCGGCGCAGCGGCTGCGGATCGCTCAATCCGGCCTTTCCCAACAGATCAAGGCACTCGAACGGCTGCTGGGGACCGCGTTGTTCGTTCGCGACACGCGGCACGTCGCGCTGACGCCTGCCGGTCGCCTCTTCATCGAGCACGCCCGTGTGGTACTCGAGCTCGCCGATCGAGCGGAGCAGAGCGTCAGGCTGGGCGAGCGGGGAAAGACAGGGTGGATCAAGGTCGCGACGAATGCGGCGGGCCTCTCCCCGGCGATGGCCGAGCTGCTCAACCGGTATCGAGAGCGGTACCCGCACGTCGAGGTCGAACTCCACCCGGGCTTCGGCCCCCAGAACCTGGAGGCGCTGGAGCTCCGCCGCGTCGACCTGGCCGTGGTCACCCTGCCGACCGAGTCAACCGAGCCGTTCAACTACCTGCGTCTCGGATGGATCGAGATCCTCGCGATCGTGCCGCAGGTCCACCCGTTGGCATCGCTCGATCGGATCCCGCGGGACGAGTTGGTCCACCACCCGATCCTCACGCTCCCGAGGAGCGTCAATCCACGGGTGATCGACCACATGCACGATGTCCTGTTCGAGGGCCGCGAACCGCTGTCGCTCGTCGAAGCGATCGATATGGCCGCGACGGCCCACATCTCGATGGTCGCCGAAGACGCGAAGTTGATCGGTGTCGGGTTCGGGTCCGAGGCGGAGCTGGAGGCGCCGGGCGTCGTGTTCCGCTCGTTCGAAGAACCCGTGCCACGCATCGAGCACGGGATCGCCTGGTTCGATACGCACGCCTCGTCCTTCGTCGATACCTTCGTCGGCGTCGCCCGCGAACTGGTCGGTTCGAGCTCGGACGCGGGCGCAGCTCGATAGCCGCAGCTTCTCGACCGATCGGGAACAGGTATTGAGCCATCGATCATCCCGCCCGTAGGTTGCCGAGCATTGCATCCATCGCGCGCGAGAGAGGCCTCGCACACCATCGATACGAATGCGTCTGACCGCGAGGACCGCGAACGCGGGGAACTGGAGACGAGGTTCAAGACCCTCGTCGAGCAGATCCCCGCCATCGTGTACGTCTGGAGCGTCAAGGGCAGCCTTGACGAAGTCGTCGAGGAGTTCGTGAGCCCCCAGATCGAAGAGGTGCTCGGCTTCCGGTCCGAGGAGTGGATGGCGAACCCGTCGCTGTGGATCGATGCCGTGCACCCCGATGATCGGGAGGAAGTGATCGGCGAAACGACCCGATCGGTCGAGGCGGGCGAGCCGTTCAAGATGGAGTATCGGATGCTCGCCAAGGATGGTCGGATCGTGTGGCTCCACGACGTGGCATCGGTGGTCTCACGGGACGAGCAGGGCAGGGCCACCCGGTACCAGGGTGTTCAGCTCGACATCACGGCGCGGAAGGAGGCGGAACACGCCCAGCGCCGGATGTTCGAGCGACTCCGCGGTCTGGACGGGCAACGTAGACAGCTGCTGATCGGATCGACGAGGACGGAGGAAGAGGAGCGCCGACGGATCGCCGACGACATCCATGACGACACGATGCAGAGGCTGCTGGCGATCCCGATGTGGCTGGAAGCTGCGGCGAAGGATCACCCCGAGATCCGGGCCGAGGAGCGGTTCATCAAGCTCCAGGGGGTGGTCTCCGACGCGATCGCGCGACTTCGACACCTGGTGTTCGAGCTCCACCCCCGCATCCTGGACGACGAGGGTCTCGTGGCGGCGATCCGTGCGTATCTGGAGGGATGGACCGATCTGGGCGCTTCCTCCACGTTCGAGATCACGAACGGACTGTCGAAGGAACCTCCCAAGGCGACACGGTTGATCCTGTTCCGCATCGTCCAGGAAGCGCTCAACAACGCTCGCCGACATGGCGAGGCGTCGCTCGTCACCGTATCGCTCAACCATCACGCCGGCGGCTTCGACGTCGTCGTCGAGGACGACGGCATCGGGTTCGACGTCCAGGCCGCGCAGGCATCCACGCATGGTCATAGCGGGCTCGCATCGATGGCGGAGCGGGCCGAAGTTGCGGGAGGCTGGTGCCGGGTCGAGAGCCGCCCGGGCCGCACCACGGTCGAGGTCTGGACACCCGAACGCGTGCCTGAAGATGCCCCGCCCGGGCGCGAGCGATGGCCTGGTCCCGTGGACGCCGGCGTTGAAGGAGCCGAGGGGAGCGTCGACCAGATGCTGACGTCTCGGGGCCTTTCGCCCCGGGAGATCGAGGTCGCGCGGCTGCTCGCGCTCGGACATACGAATGCCGAGATCGCGGCCAACCTGTACCTGTCGGTGCGCACGATCGAGCACCACCGCGCGAACGTGTTCCGCAAGTTGCGGGTTCACTCACGAGCGGCCCTCGTATCCAAGATGCGCGAACGTCTTACCCCGGAAGCGGATCGATCCGGTCCGGACGCTTGAGCGCACCTCTCAGGTCGCGGGGTTTTCCCCCATGAACCGCGGGTGCCTCACGCCGATACCCGGTCCGAAGAAGGATCGACACTCGCCGATCAGGGGCGAACGACGCTTCAGGGGAACGAGGTGAACCGGGGTGCGCAACTCACGGCGGCGTGCAGGGACGTTCGGCGCAACGCTCGCACTCGCGCTGACGGTCGCGGAGATGGCGGGTGTCCCCTGCGGCCCGCGCGGCCGCGCCGCTGGTCGTCGCGTTCCTGCCCGGAAGTGACGTGGCCGGGACGTCCGTCACGATCACCGGAACGGGCTTCGATGACTCGAGCGGTGCGACCGGTGTGGCCTTCAACGACACGGCAGCGCCGTCGTTCAGCGTCGACGCCGACACGCAGATCACGGCGATCGTCCCCGTGGGAGCGACGACCGGCCCCGTGTCGGTCACCGACGCGGAAGGAGCGGGAGCGAGTGCGATCGATCTCGTCGTCACCCCGTCCCCGCCGCCGACGATCGCGCTGTTCGCGCCCTCCAGCGGACCTGCCGGCACCACCGTCACGATCACCGGCACGGGGTATACCGGTACGTCGGTCGTGAAGTTCCACGGCAGGAACGCCTCGTTCGACGTCAACTCGGATACCGAGATCGTCGCGACGGTCCCCATGCGCGCCACGACCGGTCCGATATCCGTGATCACGCCCGGCGGAACGGGGACAAGCGTCGTCGACTTCAGGGTGCTCCCTCCGACGCCGCACGCTCGCTCGGTGAGCCTGCGGCTCCGCTGGCGTCTCGTTGCCATCGGCCGAGTCGTCG
>Ga0066709_100005864_pt1 | contig 10238 bp, 5 predicted proteins | sample GraSoiAngelo_158_FD_79665 | JGI IMG/M metagenome (GOLD analysis project Ga0066709, IMG submission 79665) | Grasslands soil microbial communities from the Angelo Coastal Reserve, California, USA - 14_1009_16_30cm | ecosystem: Environmental > Terrestrial > Soil > Grasslands | place: USA... | reverse complement strand
GGTCCGCGAATTCTGAATCGGATCAGATGGTCGCCCGCAATCAGATCGTGCGGTGCGACATTGCCGAAAAGGATCCTGGGCGAGGACCTGAAGTACGTTGGAACCAAAATCTCGCCGCCATGTCGCATCTGGATCAGGTTCCAGAGCCCCACCTTGGCCTCGCTCTCGGAGCCGATGAACTCCAAGGATGTACGTTGAGTATACCCGGCAAACTCGGCAGACCCTGACTGATCTCTCAGATCGCGCTCGTAGCGCAATGGATTTGCGGCTGGGGCCACGGACTTTGCAAGTCTCAATTGAGCCTCTTGTTTCAACCGAGCGAAGCGAATCGACATTCGCTTCTCCATCCGCACGCCCTCGCCATTCCTGGTCACCGTGTAATCCGCGGCGTCCAGTTGTCGCGGCGGGCGATGCATTCGCGTGTTCGGATAGTCAGGGAAGAAGATATCCACCTCGGGCGCCAGCCAGGTGCGGTCCCCGCCCGAGTTGTGCCAATTGTCACTCTCGTAAAGGCCGCGGGCCGACTCGACTTTTTCGAGTTCCGGATGAGTCCAGTAGAAATTTTTGTCGCTACCGCGAGCAAACAGCCCGAGGATCCGGGCGCCATAAGCAAGGAGTAACACTCGCGTACCGCCCGGGGTCTCGTAGATCTCCGTGGACTTTCCGACTCTTTTCAGCACTTCGACTAATCTTTCACACACAGAAAGATCCCCAGCAGCAAAATGTGAAATGCCCGGCGCTACTGGGCAGTCAGCGTGTTGCCATGGGCCATTATGACGACGGCAGCGATAAGTATCGCCAGGGCAAGGTACATCACCTTGCGGGGGAGACCATGTACGCCCCGCCATTCGCCACTGATAAAGCCCACTCCCTGGTTCCCCAGAATCTGCATCGCCTGCTGAATGCCAAACCCGACGGAAGCGCCCAGGGCCCCGAGCAAGAGCATTCCTCGGCCCATCAGCGCAACAGCAATGATGAACTGAACGCCGATGAGAACCGCCAAACCAACATCTCGCCAGCAGCGTGTCACGACACTCCAGGATTTGTGCTTCGTCATGAGGTATGCGGGATAGAGGATGTTGATCAGCGCTCCCCCGAGCAGTCCAACCGCCCAGACGGCGAAGTTGGCGGGCACATCACCGGCGCCTTGCGCTTTCACGGCTTCGACGATTGGGCCCTGGCTATAAACAAACGCAAAGCTAAGGCCACAAGACAGAATCCCGCCGACGATGGACATCATCAGGCCGCCCAAGAACTCCCCCGTCCGACGCTCACTCCCGAGCACCCGTTCCCTGCCAAAACCCGCGCCGGCGACGATAACGGCCCCCATCAGTATAACCGCCACACCGAGCAATACCGTGCGACCGGCCGAGGACCCCAAATCGGGTGCTGCGCTGAATAATCCGGTTCCCTTGAATGCCATGGGAACGGTCACGCCTACCGCGACCCCGAAAGCGGTAAGAATCGCTCCGGTTAAGGCAGCTCCGATACGTACCACACAGATGCCGTAAAGGACGTTGGCGGCGCCCCAGCAGGTGGCGAAGAGGTTGGATTTAACCAGCAGGAGCGGGTCAGCGCTCCGATAGGCCGCAAGGGGGTTGGGGACAAAAATTAGAGTCACCGTCCAAGGAACAACAACCAGACCCATCAGCATGCCGATGAACCACCACTGTTCGAACTGGAAGCGGCGCATGACCTTGATGGGCCAGGCGATGCTGCCGGTCCCCAGTCCTGCGATCGTGACCAGAAGGAAGCCCAATGCCTTCATCTTTCCTCAGCCGACCTGGTGAATGCGGATGCCGGGATGAGCGCCGGGCCTTTTGCAAATCAAGAGAGAATATGAATCGGCGTTGCCGGATCTTCAGGGCAAGAGCACCACTTCTACAAAGGCTGGCCCATTCGTGAGGATTAGGCTCTCGCCGCGTCTTCCTGATGACTTAGCTCCGACGGGAAAGGACATCCTTGGCCCCACGCACGATGTGGGGCACTGAGAGACCATACTTCTCGTTAAGATGCGGGACAGAACCGCACTCAACGAAATGGTCGCGGATTCCGACTTTGGAAATGGTCACCGTCAAGCCTGCCATGCAGATGGCCTCCGCTACAGCGGAGCCCAGACCCCCAACGATCGAATGGTTTTCCAGCGTTAGAACGGTTCGCGTCTCTCTTGCCAGATGAACGATCGCTTCCTCATCCAAAGGTTTCAAGGTTGGTACGTGCAGGACAGCCACGTCAATCCCCCCCGTCTGGAGCAGATCCGCAGCTTGGAGGGCTCTTTCGGTCATCAGCCCGGTGCTGATCAAGGCAACGTCTTTGCCCGAGCGGAGCAAGTTCGCCTTCCCCAGCTCGAAAGTATACCCCTGAGGGTCAAAGACTCTTTTCACTCTTCCGCGCAAGATGCGCATGTAAACGGGACCCTGATACGCAGCGATCGCATGAACGGCTTGGTTGATTTCGGTCGCGTCGCAAGGATCGACAACCACTAAGTTTGGGACAGTCCGCATCAAAGCCAGGTCGTCGATACCTTGATGAGTCGCGCCGTAGCCGGTGGTGAGGCCCGGCAGGCCAGCAATGACTTTGACATTCGCGCGTCCAACGGCGAGGTCGATGGCGATGAAATCGTACGCTCGCCGCGTCGCGAAAACGCAGTAGGTTGTGGCGAAGGGAGTGAATCCGACTCGAGCCAATCCCGCCGCAACGCCGACCAAATTCTGCTCGGCCATGCCGAGTTGAAAGAAACGATCGGGGAAATTCCTCGCGAAAACGTCGATGTCGGTGTATTTGGCGAGGTCGGCCGTCAAGCCGACGATGTCGGCGCGACTTTGAGCGACCTCGACCAGCGCCTGGCCAAACGGCTTTTCAACCGTTTCCGCCTCGTCTACGGCGTCAGAGAAACTCATTGCCTTGGTGAAGCCGCGTTCGGCCTCTGTACTACTCATGGTGCCGATTTCTCCAATTCGCTCAATGCCAGGTCCCACTCCTGGGCCTCAACCCGAACGAAATGGGCCTTGGGCCGAGTCTCGAGGAATCGCACTCCCTTCCCCATCAGAGTGGTGCAAACCACGACCTTCGGGTGGTCCAAAACGAGTCGCGCGGTGTGCAGGGCGTGGACTAACTCCTCCATCGAGTTCCCATCCACGGCCTGCACGTGCCAGCCGAAAGCCTTCCACTTCTCAGCGACCGGCTCCACTTTCATCACCTCAGACACCTTTCCGTCCGCCTGCATGTTGTTCATGTCCACGAGAGCGATGAGATTATCGAGTTTGAAATTCGCAGCGGCCATCGCGGCCTCCCAAGTGGCCCCTTCCTGAAGTTCTCCGTCGGAGAGGAAGTTGAACACCCGAAAGTTCCGCCGGCTCAGACGCGAGCCCAGCGCCATACCTACCGCCTGGGACAGTCCGTGGCCGAGCGACCCGCCCGTAATCTCGACGCCTGGAGTAGTTTCACAAGCCGACATCTCGAGTCGGCTTCCGTCTGCTCCGTAAGAAGAAAGCTCGTCGCGTGGAATAACACCCAGTTCTGCTAGCGCCGCAAATAGCACGATGGAGTAGTGCCCGGTGGATAGTAGGAATCGATCGCGCTCAGGCGAAGCCAAGCAAGCCGGATCGAGATGCAATTCATAGAAATACATGGCTGTCAGGATATCCGCCGCCCCCAGGCCCTGCCCCACGTACCCATCGCCTTTATTCTTGGCCATGAGTAGCACATTTCGCCGAACATGTTTTGCTTTGAGTCGGAGTCTGCTGATCAGCTCCAAGCTGGGTCGATTTTGCACCCCACTGGCGATAACGGGATTGGTCCCATCCATCAGTAGAGCTCCAATCCGCCCGAAATGCTGAGTCTATGGCTCGTGATGTAGTCAGCCTGCGAACTCGCCAACCATAGGACGGCCTGGGCGACCTCCTCAGGCGAAGTTCGTCGCCCGAGGGGAATATCCTGCGTCCTGTTCTTGACATACGATTCCACGCTCGCCCCGGAATGAGCGGCAAACTTCTCTTCGGTCATGCGCTGCATGTCGGTATCCATGCGCCCGGGTGCCACTGAATTGACCGTGATATTGTATTTTGCCAAGGCCACAGCACTGCAGCGCGTGATGCTGTCCACCGCGGCCTTGCTTGCTGCGTAGGCGACGTATAGAGGCAATCCCATCCGTGACGCGGGCGAAGAAACATTGATGATCTTTCCGCCGCCCCGCTCTTTCATGACTCGTGCAGCCGCTTGAAGACTAAACAGCACGCCCTTAACATTTACACTGAAGACCCGATCCCACTCGTTTTCAGAAATTTCGAGAAACGGTTCGACAGACGCGACGCCGGCATTGTTCACAAGGATGTCCAGGCCCCCGAGTTCGGTTACCGTTCGCTGGACAACTCCCTCCGCCGAAGATTGGTCACAAACGTCGGCGATGATCACCCCCACCCGGCGGCCAAGTTTGGAAATTTCGCCAGCGGTTTCTCGAGCTGTCGCCTCATCAATGTCGGCGATGGCGACGCTCGCTCCCTGCCTGGCAAACGAAAGAGCCACGCTACGACCCAAGCCCCGAGCGCCGCCAGTGACCAGGATAGCCTTTTCCTCGAACCGAGGGCCTATATAGTTTGTAGTCACTGGCCTTCATCCCTACTGAGGACGGATTAACTGCAACAAAATGCTTGAAATGCCAATCGTCAGTTCATTGCCTCTCGAACAAAAGCAGTTCGGAATGCAGTGCTTGGGCGAGTTGAACCTCCACGCCGTGGGTTAGCAGGTCTACGCCTCGCAGGACCACGGCCTTTCCAGAATTATCAAACGTCACTCTGTAAGTCGCGCTGACGTCCAGCCCACGGGGGCGGAACCGATAACTTTCCTCCTTTGCCCCAGCAAGGCGAAAGATGCCAGCGTAACCGCGGCTCTGATCGGGCGTCACATGCTCCATGACGCACCAATCGCCCGCCTCCGTGTTGGGTAGATAAGGAGTGTGATGGTAAACGCTTACTGTCGGCTGAATTGGGCGGATGAAGGACTTGTAGAGTTGAACGTTGTGGCGGACTCGTTGACGGTATGCCGCCGGGAACTCCTGAATATTTGGGACTATTCCACCCAGAGTGAGATGGCCGAACATCTGGCCGCGGAAGCGGAAGTCGGTGTCGCCGTACCGATAGTTTTCGTCATCCATGAAACCCACATAACTGAGAGCGTACTCCGGAGGAAGTGGAATCGTAAAGCCATTCAGAATTTTCAGGGTACGCACGCCCCCCCACTCGTCCGAAATCTGCGTCCAGTGGAAGTTGCCGAGCATGCCTAGATCATTTCGGCCGCCGCCCCCCGCGCAGTTCTCCATCATCAGATTTGGAAACCGCTTGCGCAGCCGCCGGTACATCCCGTAGACGGCCTCATAGTAGCGCCAGTAGTTATTCTCGACAAAGCCCTCACGAGGGTTCTGTCCCCCGGCGGGGCCCATCGAAGTGTTGTAGTCAAGTCGGAAGGCGTCCAATTTGTAGCGTTGGATCAGTCCCGCTAGGGTTTCCTCGGCGAAATCGAGGGCCTCTGGATTGGTGAGGTCCAAAGCCGTAAGGTTCTCGTTGCTCCCGTGGCGTGTCACCACCCAATCCGGGTGTGCTTTGCGTAGATCGCTGGCCAAGCCGATCCGCTCAATATCGACCCATAAGCCGCAAAGGAGACCTTTGCTTCTCGCGTAGTCGAATATAGGTTCCAGCCCGTTGGGCAACCTGGAGCCCGTTTTCCAATCCCCAGCCTTTTGCCACCAATCACTCTTGACGTCCCCATACCAGCCGGCGTCAACCGTAAATAGTTCAACCCCGACATCAGCGGCCGTGTCGATCACGCTTCTGAGGCTCGTCTCCGAGACCTCATTAGCAACAAACCCCCAAGAATTGATTTCAACTGGACGGATCACCCCGGGGGGCATCGGAGGGAGCACTGAATCCCGAAGATATTTGTGAGATTCCTGTACCAGTGCGTCGAGATCACCAAAGATATGTCCAATGTGGACCGCGGGGGTGGTCGCCGTCTCCCCCGGCCGAAGGACGCGCAGGGGCCCAGGACCCTTCAGGCCTGTCCGAAAATACAGCCACGCATCGTCACGCTCATAACCTTCGATTCCACGGCCCGGATGGTGATCAGTGAAGAACTCGAAAGCGTACTGGCCCGTCCAGCCAAAATAGAGAACGAATGATTCGCCTGTAATCGCGTTCTTGACGATGCTAAACGGCGTTCCGTATTTCGATGCTCCATAGCTGAAGGTTCCGTCGGGTAAAGGTACCCATCGAAAATCGTCTTCCCGATATGGCGCGAATGATGCAGGCTTCAACACTGAAAACACGCTGCTTGCATCCTGAGGCAGATTCTCAAAAATCCGGTGTCCCGAAAAAAGGTACCCGGACATCGGGTATACCTTGCCAATGGCCGCCGGGACCTTTCCGTCATTGATGATTTCTAACCAGCGCCTCATGAACGGGTGTCCGTCCACCTGGGTGTGCACCTTGACGCGAATGGGACGGATTTCGCTAGCCAGCTCCACCACCATGTGGGCGCACGAAGTGCGATCCCTGGGCCCAGAGGCTTGATCAACCTCGCATGGCGCCTCTGTGGCGGATTTCCATAACCAATGGTCCCATAGATCTTGTCCATCCACTGACAAACCAAACGAGCACGCAATCGGGTCATCGAGGCTCGGCGCCTCGTCGCCGGTGAAATCCGTAGAGACTTCCTGCTGCAAGAAAACATCCGGCTTGATCAGACCGTTTGGCGACCAATAGCGCGCGCGCAGGCCACCTTTATACATATGCTCATCATAGACAAGGTTGCCCGAGACCACTCGCAATCCCTGGCGGGGCTTCGTCCGGACAGAAATGTTGGCTTGTTGCCCGTCCCTCGGTTCACTTCTTGGGGCCTGGGCCGCGACGGGGACGGTGGAAGCTATGCCGGGAAAGATGATCAGGCTTAGAAGGACACCACTGTTTTTCTTGGACAATGCGGTTTCCACTCACGCGTAATCAAGTGTCTGAGAATAAACCACAAAAGGTCCGGCGGACAACCCGTGTCAAGATCAAGCACCGGAACCTAGCATTGAAAAGCCGAATCAGAACCGAAGCCTCAGGACGAACTGTATCTGTCGGGGCACGTTGTCCTGCGTGAAAAGGTGTCCGAACGTGGGGCTCGCAATGTCCGCGTCAGGCCCCCCGAAGACCGTTCGATTGAATATATTAAAGAACTCGGCGCGAAATTCCAGCGATCGCCGCTCGTCAATCCGTGTCTCCTTGAGAAGACTTATAGCTTCGTCGATAAAAGCGGGAACACGACAGTCAGGCAGGTGTGGTCCTGCATTGCCAAAGGTGAAGGGGGGCGGCGCAGCGAAGGCGCTCGGATTAAAGAACGCGTCCCGATTCACATCAAACCCACCCGCCCCGGATGATGCGTGACAGGGCTGCCCCGGGACACGGTCGGGACGAATGTCACCCGAGAAGATGATACTCGGGAGGGCAGAGCTAACAGTGAAGGCCATCGGGTACCCGGTTTGGTAGCTCTGGATACCGGAAAGTCCCCAACCGCCGAGCAATGCGTTCGTCACCCCGCCGCGGTTGAGGAAGTGCTTTCCCTTACCCACCGGGAATCGGTAGGTGTAACTTAGCACGAGGTTGTGAGTTGCGTCCTGCAGACCGATCGAGCGCTCCGCGCGTTTGTTGAAACCATTCTGATGGGAAGTAAACGCCACAAATGTAAGTGCACTGTCGGCGTCCGTAATGGTCTTGGAGAAGGTATACGACACCAGGAAGTTGAGGGCGTCGGAGTACCTCTTCTCTAGCTTTACCTGGAGCGCATTGTAGTTGGATTTGCCATCCGGCTCAATTTGCTTCGTAATGGCCTGGTACTGTGGATAGGGGCGAAGTGCCTGTGCAACCGACCCGCTGAAGCCGGGATAGGGGGGGGGAATCCCGGCGGCCGCAGCCTCGGGTGAATTTATGTCGTGACTCAGCAGGTCCCCGAGTGAGTAGAACTTGGGATCAAGCTGATTGGGGATGTCGAGAAATGAAAACAGACGTGTCCCCTTGTTACCCACATAGGCCAGATCCAGCGCCATATTTCGGCCCAATTCCCGCTGAATACCTAGGTTCCAAGCCGTCAGGTACGGCGCCCGGTATCCGTCACGAGGCGTCCAGACTATGTTGTGGCCATTGGCAAAAGTCGGATCGATTTTGGGAGGGAGATTAAAATTTTGAGGATATCCATTGTCGAGCATGAAGGCGGGAGTGATCCCGCCATCCGGGCTGAGGGTTTGGGCGCCCGTCTCGAACGATCCCAGATTAAAGCCCAAGGTGGAGGGGAAGCGTCCTGATCCAAGGCCGGCGCTCTGTTCAAAGGAAATTCCGAATCCGGCGCGAACTACGGTCTTGGAATTCCAACTATAGGCGAACCCAACCCGGGGACCGAAGTTGGCCCAATGTGTGTCGGCGAGCCTTCGCGCCCCAACACGCCCGGTACCGAAACCCGCGAATGCCAGCGCCCCGAGCCGGTTACCTGCACTAGGATTGGGAATGTCCGGTTCGAAGCTGGACAGCCGATCATGTACCTCAAACGGAGGTCGGAAAGCCTCCCAACGCAGCCCGGCGTTGACGGTCAATTTCGGCGTAATCTTGTAATCATCCTGAACATAGCCCCCGTAGTACCGAAAGCGGAATCCCGGCCTAGTTGGCGTATAAGCAATTGAACCAAAATCTACAGCCCCTAGCAACATACTAGCGAAGGGAGACCCGGTTTGAGTCTGAACGGCTGCGTCGGGCAATGAGGATTCAAGGTACCTGAAAAGAATGTTGACTCGGCTCGTGTCTATTCTTCCCCCTAATACACGTCGGTGGTTGAAACCCATTTTCAAGGAATCCTTGCCCCGAATATACGTGATGTCATCGCGGAACTGATAGGACTGCTCCGGAATCGCGAAAGGAGCGAAGACGCCAAAATCCTCCGGGCTGATCGGTCCCCTGAACTGAATCGTGGGAAATTGGGGAGGATCGCCTGGCACTCCTTTGATCCCGAGTGTATCAAGGAAATGCCTCGAATCCGGAGGTGAGGTGCCTCCGTTGTTGACATACGTGTAGCCAACACCAACCTGGTTGACGAGGCTAGGAGTGAACGTGTAGGTGTGGTTTAATGCAAAGAACAATGTCTGCTGCTTCGAATCACCGCCCTCAACTGGGGGCGGGAAAGAGCCGAAATTCTTGGCGGTTAACACGCCCCTGTTGAATGTCCCAGAAATCATCTGGCGATCGGAAATACGAGTGTTGATCTTGAGCGACCAGGTGTTCTCGTCGCTCCTGTTCGCCAGCGTTCCACCCAAGTAGTTGTGGATCACACCTCCCAGGTCACCGGGTCGATTCGGGTCCGGATAGAAGCTGAGAATCCGATTCGCTACAGTACTTATTCGATCGGGACAGATGACATTCAGCACACCGTTGCAACTCACTTGTTGGCGGGTAAATCCACCTGAGCCATCAGGTGCCGTAGTTGAAGGGTCGTAGATGGGAAAAGGATAGCCGGTGAAATCTCCTTTCTTCATCGCGACCGTAGGTACCGTGGTGATTATCGCGTTCGGCGCGGTGTGGAATCTGAACCCCTGCAGAGATAGAAAGAAGAAAGTGTCCTTCAGTTTTTTCGAGTGCGGAATCCCGACCGGTCCGCCCAAGGTACCACCAAACTGGTTCATCCGCACTACGGGGACACTTTGTGCGAAAAAGCCGCGCGCATCAAGCGCGTCGTTCCTCAAGTATTCATAGAGACTTCCGTGGTATTCCTTGGTCCCGGATTTCATGGAGTACACTTCCACTCCGCCGTTGGCGTATCCGTACTGCGCAGGGGCATTGGTGCTGATTACCTTGAACTCGCCCACTGATCCCAAATTGGGGGGAACATATACGACGCCTTCGTCATTGCGGGTGGCGAGACTGATCCCGTCGATCTCCAGCTCGCGCGAAAACGCCTGAGTCCCGCTAATCTGGGTGTTGAACGGCGGCCCCACTTCGCCGCGCTGTGTCACAGTCCCTGGGGTAAGGAACACAAATTGTTCGATATGCGTCGAACTTCCGGTCATCTTCAAGGGAAGCTCCGCAATTTGTTTATCATCTACGACGGTGGCGACACTATGCGATTCAGTTTCTAAGACGGGTGCGACAGCCGAAACGGTCACGTTTTCCCGCACTTCGCCCACTTGCATCTGAATATCGACTCTCGCCGTGGTTGCCACACTC
>Ga0066709_100005862_pt1 | contig 10239 bp, 13 predicted proteins | sample GraSoiAngelo_158_FD_79665 | JGI IMG/M metagenome (GOLD analysis project Ga0066709, IMG submission 79665) | Grasslands soil microbial communities from the Angelo Coastal Reserve, California, USA - 14_1009_16_30cm | ecosystem: Environmental > Terrestrial > Soil > Grasslands | place: USA... | reverse complement strand
TCTGTGGGTCACGCCGGCGAAAATTGTCGCCGTCCGTGCCATTGCTCCTCAGTAGCTCAATGGCAGAGCATCCGGCTGTTAACCGGAGGGTTGTAGGTTCGAGTCCTACCTGAGGAGCCTTTTAATTGATTGAAAACAAAAGGCGACCTGATGCCACGCAGGTCGCCTTTTTCATTAAGAATGGCTCCGTGGGAGCGCCTTGGGAGCAAAACGAAAAGTTTTTTCCTCCGGACAGGCATCTGGTACAGTCGCGCAACTTCCCACAACGAGACTTATGGGGAATTGCGGAATGTAAGAAGAATTAGCGGGGTTTTTGTCCATAGGCGGGGTCCAGCGCCGCGCACAATCGGGTCATTGCGACGTCATTTCCAGCGAATACTCATGCGGACGGGGGCACGTCGACCGCAGGGCGCTCACGGCAGCTCGCACCAGATCCGCTGACGCGCCGGCATGGACCTGGAGGCGCCCCCACCGCTGAGCATGAGCTCGATCACCGGCTCGGCGCGCTCAGCGGTGACCCGCACTGGCACGAACGCCGGCCTGGGCGCGCCGCGCTTCCAGAGCCGCTCGACGACGCTAGGCCTCCGTCGCATCTAAGCGCCGGTGGAACACGAGTAACGGCGCCAAGGGCATCTCACTGACACGGAAGCGATTACCCAGGAGGGCCCGGTAGGCACGATCGTCATGCTTCCCAAACAGCGTGGTCAGTTGACGATCCGTGATGTAGCGACCATCAAGATACCGATAAGTCGTCCCAGGTTCATCGTCCAGTAGCGACCAGCCGCTGGCCTTGTACGACGTTCCAGAGAATCCAAGGTTCGGATTCACATAAGTCAAATAGTCACGAACATCAAAGCGCCGTTCTCGTTCGCCGGCTCTCGCAAGGAGATACGAGATGCTGTTCTTGGGGGCACCCTCGAACGCGAACACTCTCGACAGCACGCGAGCGTTCGAAGGGTTCCGTCCATCTCTTTCAAGCATGTCAGTAAGCCTTGGCACGTCAAGCGGTGAACTCGTACATAGAGCGACCAGCGTTCCGGCACCGGTGAACAGCCCATACCCCCTAGCATCTCGTCGAGGAGAACGCAAGTAATGGAACCGTTGAGTCACAAACGCCGTCGTTTCAGGCGCAACTTCACAAAACGTGAGCGCGCGTGGCGACTGAGGAAGTTCAGGAATCGTCCACTCGTCTCGTCGCGGCAGTTCCTCTGCTAATTCGCTCAAGAGAGCATCGGCTGCACTCCGCGCGGCATTTCCCCACCTATCCGCGATGCGCGGCAGCTGCAAGAGCGCCTGAAGGTGGAGCGGTCGCTGTGGGCGGTGATAGGCGTCCGCAATCTCGCGAACTCTGTTCAACAGCCTTTCGTCCGCGGGACCTACGACGTAGGGTGCGGTGTCAGCGATCGCCATGATGTACGGATTTCCTTCAACAACCGGTAGCCGAGCAGAAGCACAATCGTGATAAGTAGCAATCCCCACGGAAGAAAACGGGCTTCAAGAATACGAATCGCAACGAGAACCGCGAGAATTACAGCCGTGATCAAGAATCCCTTCCAGTCCGGTACGACCGCTTTATCCGTCGGCTTTTGTCCATCCAGAACGGGATACCGGCGTCGGCTGTTTGACAATCGCGACTTGGCCATCCAAATTCCCAGAGCATCCCAAATGAGGTACAGCACAAAGATCTGAACGATAAGGCTGACTGTTTGCGATGCGAGTACTTCTGGCGTGATGGCTGTCTTACCGTCAACGGGCGTTAAGACGGCCACCTGAAAGTACGAAATCAACATCAGCTGGTCTGCAACGAACTTGAACAGCGGCAGATTGAAGAATTTGACTTCGTAGGTTGAACGATTCAGGCTTCGGCGGTAACCAATCCAGCTTCCCAACACGAGAACAGTGCCTGCGACTAAATGGAGGCGAGTGGCGATGTCTAAGCCGGGCCAGTTCTGAAGACGAAGGAAGAGCTCCCGAATGACGAACCCGAAGAGAATGTCAGTATAGCGAAGACTGGTGTCTGCCTTCTGCGCCTCGGGAAACGGATGGAGTATGGCGCGAAGACGCTCTTTCACGCGGCTATCACCGTAAGCAAGTCGTCAATCCGATCCACCGTCAGCACACGGTGATCTACCAAATGATCGTGCGACCGTTCGTACTCCCATACGTGAGCGTTGATCCAGACGGCTTGGACGCCGGCAGCAAGCGCGGGCAATACATCCGATCGCATACTGTTGCCGACCATCCATGCAGACGGTGGGTCAACGCCGAGGTCCTTCACAACAGCCTTGATAGCTTCCGTTGTCTTCTCAGAGACAATTCGCACTATGTCGAAGTACGGTCGAAGTCCGCTATGTTCGATGCGTCGTTCCTGAACGGCCTCATCTCCTTTGGTCAGCAATGCCAGCTTGTAACCGCGGCCGCGAAGCGCCGACAGCGTCTCTCTGACGCCAGGCATAAGCGGCGCCAGCTGATGGAATACCGACGCCGCCGTTTCTTGGATGACCGTCGCGACTCGCGCATCGAATGCGTGGCGGTTCAACTCACACAACTCGCGGTACGCCTGAACGCACGACGTCGGAAACCTGTCGACGCTGTGGCCGAGGGTTGCGGCGTTTTGTACGTCAATCCGGCGTTCTAGACGCTCCCAAACAAGAGGATCAAGTCCTGCCTTAGACACGACAGACGCTGCGGCTTGGCGTGCATCGTCATATAGCGGTTCTGTGCTCCAGAGTGTGTCGTCACCATCGAACACGACCCCTACCGGCGCCGGTCGGCGACGAGCTGCCTCATCCACGGCACGAATTATACCGAGGTCCGTGCGAAGAAGCCGAACAAATACCTCCCCCGAAGCCATAGTGTTTACCAATCGATTTTCAATTCCCCACAAGTCCGGTTGTGGGAAGTTGACCTTGCGCATCGGCTCTATTTCAATACTGTCGCTGCCAAACGGAGGGCGGCTTTTGGATTCGCCTCTTCCATCAAGTGACCGTACGTATCAAAGGTCGTCTTGATTGATGCGTGTCCCAACTGACGCTGAATGTATTTAGGGTTTTCGCCTTGGGCAATCAGAAGCGACGCATACGTATGCCGCAGGTCATGAAACCGAATTCTTCGCAGGCCCGCCCGCTCGAGAGCCGGGTGGAAATGCCAGCGCATTAGCGTGCGGACTTCCAAAGGCTTGCCATCGCTTGAACAGAACACAAGATCCAGATGGCTCTTCGGAGACACGAGCTTGTGCTTACGCAACTCCTGAAGCAGTTCATCCCCCACATCTATATCCCTGATCGCCGCTTTGGATTTCGGCGCTTGAAGCAAGCATTGCCATTTCCCGTCCAGCTTACCCCTCCAGAGTGCACGACGAACGCGGATCTTCTTCGCCGTCCAATCGACATCGTTCCACTGCAACCCAAGCAGCTCGCCTTCGCGCATTCCCGTGAGGATCGCCGTAAGGAACAGAACATAATCGCCATGAAAATCGCTCCGCGAGGGAAAGAATTTCAGGATCTCACGAGCAGTGTGCAGCCGCGATTTGGCCGTGCCTGCCGCAATGCCGAGTTCGCTGGCGACTCCCTTCACGGTCTTGTTTCGTACATAGTATCCGACCACCACTGAACGCAACTCCTCCGACAGATCAGCTACGCGTCTGTTGAAGTCTCTCTGAAGTTCTTCGCTGGTTTTCCAGTCGCGAGGGACGGCGGCGAGAAAGGCATGGATTTCTTCTACGCGGAGGTAGTGCATCTCAGCCTTTTCGATTCTCGGCTTCTGGACGTCCGACAGCGGGTTATATCGGATGTGATGTCGCCGCACTGCGTACCGGAAACTCTGGCTTAGAACACGCAGAATTTCGACGATCGACTTCGGTTTCAGACCCGTCTTTCGCAGTTTTCCAATGTAATCTTCGAGAATCGCCGGTGAGATCTGATCGATCTTGTAATGACCGAATTCTGGAATAAGATGGCGATCGAGCGTGCTTCGGTAATCGTTCCGCGTGGACGGTTTCAGGTCCGGAATCTTGGCGGCGATCCATTTCTCGGCAAGATCGCCGAACGCGATCCGCTGGATTGGCCAGTTCTGGCCGGTATCAATGTCGTGGAGAGCCTTGCGCAGGTCGGCAGTCGCCTTGAATCGCTTGTCTCGCCACACACCATGCGTGATTCGCGGCCCAATACGCCAACCGGCGCGGTAGTGCTTCGTCCCATCTTTTGCCTTATGAGTCTCGATGTAACCTTTCATGGTGCTTTACCGAATCTTGCCATTCCGACGAAGCTCTTCGCGGACTTGTTCCAGCCGGAAATGCGGCCGCCTGCCGATGGAGTGAATCGGGGTCAGCCATCCTTCGTATTTCCAGTTCCGCAGCGTGCCGATGCTGAGCCGCAAGGCCGGAGCGAGTTCCTCGAAGAGCAAACAGTTGCCGCAACCGAAATCTTCCGGCGGAGGACTTAGCTTCGGCGTGGATGTCTCTTGCTGTGGCTCAACAATGACGCGGACTTTTCTCGGAAGCGGTTCTACCTCGCTGTTATAAGGGCCGTGTGGGTATTCTGCGCCGCAGCTTGGACAAATCTGGTCCACCTCACGAATTGGAGTCTTGGTGGTCATGTAGTCGATTCCTGCTGGCCTCACCACCTCCTTCGTTTGCGTGGACGTGTCAAGCCCACAATGCCCAAGAGGCCGGCGATGATTCCCGTTCCAATCTTGCTGAATTCCCGGCCCACACCCTTGGTAATTGATCGGACAAACCTACCGTGCTTTCCTGACTTGCGCCTTCCCATTTTTGTGTTCTCCTGATTGGACGTTGTTGCCGTTGCTCACCCGCCGAGGCGCGAAGCCTCGGCGTGAAAACCTCATCACGGTTTTGCAGCGTACGGCCCGTCACCGTCGCCATCCTGTTTGGGGTCATTCGCGGACTGCGCAAACGACTGGAGGAAAATCGCCATGGCATTGCCCCGTCTGCGTTCGTTAGCCAGCAACTCCTCCGGGGTCTTGTCCCTGATTGGAGCGTCTTCCGATTCGAGGATCTCCAGCTGCGAGGATTCAAGCTCCAGCACCACCCGGCCGTTCGTCTTCGAGAACCACTCGATGTACGGATAGGCCACATACGGATAGAAGAAATCGCCCGCATCGATGTGCGCGTGGAAACTGTCCGCAATCTCCTGCCGGCGCTGCTTCCGCGCGTGCCCTTTGAGGCCAGTCTCGTCCCAGTACAGCTCGTGCTGCGCCATGAGCTTCCGGGCGAGAGCTTCGGTCCATGGGCCGAGCGACAGACCGGCCGTGATATCGCCGACAGTCCCGCGTTGGATACGGTTGAAACCCTTCATGTATGTGCCGTTCCGATCAAGCGTTGTGCTCCGATCCGAAGGCTGAGGGTTTTCGAGCCTGATGACCTTGCCGCGGATGTCCTCATGGAAATCGCCCACAAGATCCAGGACGACCTCTAGAGGTCTTTTACCGCCACGAACGAAACGGGTGAAGCCCGTGACCTTCCCAGGAACGCGGTTGTCGAGCTTTCCGTTGATGAGATTTTCATATGGTCGCCACACCATACACGTGTTGTTGATGGTTAAACCCGAGCGATCATGCGCCCGGCGGGTGAACAAGCTCGTCATAACTCTTGGTGCTATGGGCGGAGGGTTACTGATCAATTTACAGAACCCTCCACGATCTTCTTCGCTTCTTTGGCATCCTCGGATGCCCAGACGCTCAAGATCGCCAGGTCGTACTTCTTGAGGATCTGATCGCGTTCGCGTCGTGCTGAACGCTGCGCTGATTCCAAAGCCCCGCGCAAAGCTTTTGGCTCATCGTACCGAATGGAGATGTCATCCTCGGTGCAAGAGAACCCCTTCTCGGAAAGCGCAGTTTTCGCCTCCTCAAGTTCCTTTCGCAGTTTGCGAACTTTCTCGACGAATTCGCCGGCGCCGCGTTCTCCGGCAAGCTTGGGCACGAGTTCCTCTTCGATTCTCTGATCGGCGGAGTAGTCGGATTCTTGTTCTACTTGAGCATGTTCTTTCGCTTGAACGAGCAGCTTGGCGAACATTTTCCGCTGCTTGAGGTTGAATGAGTGATTGTTGTTGAGTTGTTCCATGGGAGTTGGTGCTTTCTCCTGCCGCCCACAACATATTTTTTAACAGCAATCGTTGTTACGCCCACCCGCCGGGGTCCGAAACCCCGGCCGAAAACCTCATTTCATCTCGGCACCGAACAGAGCGTTGTAAGCGCCTTTATTCCGGTTTCGTCGGGAGAACTCTCGGAATCCCGTTAGAAACGTCGCCATGGACTTGGTTCGGCTCTTCTCATCCTCGACAAGTTCCGCTGGCAGTTTCTCCGTGACCGGAGCGACTCCATCGATGACCTCCACCTGCGAAGCATCCAACTCAAGAACGACCCGCCCGTTGGTGTCCGAGTACCACTCGATGTAGGGATAGGCCACGTACGGATAGTAGAGATCGCCTGCGTCGATGTGCTTGCGGTAGCGCTCTGCAAATTCCCGTCGGCGCTCTTCGCGAGCGGCTCCCAGTAGACCGTTCTCATCCCAGATCAGCTCATTCTGCGCCATGAGCTTCTGGGCGAGTTCTTCAGTCCAAGGACCGAGCGAGAGACCGGCGGTGATGTCGCCGACGCTGCCACGCTGCTTCGTGCAGAATCCCTCCATGTACGTTCCGTCCCGATCGAGTTGACCGTTCCGATCGGACGGTGTTGGGTTCGTGAGCCGAATCACTTTGCCGCGGATGTCCTCGTGGAAATCGCCTTCAAGATCAAAGGAGACCTTGAGCGGTTTCTTGCCGCGACGAGAGAAACGAATCCAACCGGTGACCTTCCCTGGGGTCCGGTTGTCGAGCTCTCCGTCAATGAGGTTTTCATATGGTCGCCATGCCATATGTGTGGGATTAATGATTAACCCCGGGCCGTCGTGCGCCCGGCGGCTGGGCGTCACCGTCGGGTCTGCGCCGCTCGCCAGCGGCGTGACCCGAACGGAATCTTGGTTCTTGACCTCCTGTTCGTGTGTGTAAACTGTTGCTTTGGGAAGAGGGTGCATGTGTTTGTTACTAATTCCTTAACTTCAAAGGCGCTTCTGCCAACAAAGTTGTCGTACTGCCGGGAGACTTCGAGAAGAGACTTTGCTGCTCCCAAATTGGCGCCCAGAAGCCGTGCTCCTGGATCAAATCCATCGTCGTAAATAGCAGCGGGGTTCGTCCTATGCCCGGAATACCGTTCATTAACTGTTTCGTCCTAGCTCTGCGGTCCGTCACGACAAGCAATGCCGAAAGGGGGAAACCGGCAAGACCGGTGCAGTATGTTGTACTCTTGGTCCGCACAAAAAACTTTACCTTCTCCTGGCCACGGTCAAACTCGACCGCAAATTGCTGTTTGCCAACGGCAAAAACCGCATCAGGAATCACGGCGTACTTCCAACCGAGCGCCGGCAGCTCCCAGCATGCGAAAAAGAACGTCAGCGCCGGATTGATCTCAGCGGCGATACGCAGTTCGTTGATGCCCAGAAAGTGATCCAGCTGCTTCGGCGGCCTGCGTTCCAGCTTGATTCCGTTCCCCCCTTGCTTCTCCAGAACGCGTCGTCCTTCCGGCCCTAGCGTAAAGAGTGCTTCCGTCATGTGATTTTGTTGAGACCGCACGAGGTACCGGGCCTCCGTCAGTTTGTGCAAGCGTTTGCGGGCGGCGTCTCTCGTGGCTTGGCCAAAGAACCGCCGGTGGATCTGGCTCGTCGTCAACCATCGCGCCACCTTTAACAAGCGCAAAAGTTCCAAGCATCGCCTTGTCAATCTCATGGCTCAGGCAGCCGCTCGGTGGCACCGCAGGCAAAGCAGCGCACCATGCGCGGATAGGTCGCGCAGACCGGACAGACGCGGAGAACATGACCTTGATAGGTGAAACCGCAGACGCATCGCCACATGCCGACTAACGACACGGATTCTTCGCAAGTACCGCACTTCAGAGCTGGCCTATACGCCACGTGCCAAAAAATGCAGCGCTGAAGCAGCCGTAAGACACCTTTTAGCGCGAATACAGGACTGGCAAAAATCAGGAGCACCAAATCAAACAGCATCGGGGCCCTTCCGATTCCGCTGATAGGCAGCGGCTAGCGTTTCTGTGAGTTGCTCCTCGGATCTTTCTGTCACTCCCGCCGATCCTCCCTTGTCGCGTTCTGCGATCAGGCGGTCGTAGACTCTTCTTGGAACGCGGCCGCCAATGGACGGGTCTTTTCGAATCGCGGCGATCTCCGTCTCCAGCTCGCGGCCTGTGGGCATAACCAGATCCCCGGTCTTCATGCGCAATGCTTCTGGCGTATGACTGCGAAGCCAGAGGTAGCCGGTACGATCCGGCAAGTTCGCGATCTCCTCGGTAAGCAGGGCGCGTTCTTCAGCTGGCGTGTAATACGTCGCAGCTTCAAACGGACTGGTGCGCGGCCGGGATCTCCATCCGGTGATCGGCAACACGGGTTTGAGAAACGCACAGTCGCTTGGCTCCCCGCGCATGGAAAACGACCAACGGATATTCGTGTACACGGATTTGAGCATTCGGGCATCCGGCACGGCCGTGCTCAGGTTCTGCGTCAAAAACAAGCAGTGCGTGCCAAAGCTTCTCGACATGGTCAAGAGGTCGAAAACGCTTTCGCGCAGGCTTTCATTGATGAAAAAGTTCTGGGCTTCGTCCAGCAGCCAAAGGAACGGATATTCGCGGCGCTGACGAGCGAACACGGATTGTCGGACATCGGAGAGGACCAAGTTCTGCAGAACTCTTCGTACGCCACGACTGATCGAGGTTCCAAAACAATTCACGAGCACAATTCGTCCTTCATCCTGGAATTTGCGAAAATCCGGAGCGCTAGTACCAGCCAGAGACAGGCGAACCGATTCCGAAGCAAACAATGCAGAGATCCGCCGGCGCAAAGCCATAACAGTGGGCTTGGGGGTGGCCGGAAATTGCCGCTTGAAATAACCTTGAAGTGACCGGTCTTGGGATTTGGCGACAAGGCTTTCCAGCACCTCGGGGTCGGCAAGTGCCTCTTCGACGTATGTGATTGGCCGATCCGTTTCCGACAAAAGCAGAATAAGTTTTTGCAGTACGGCTGAAGCCGTCAGGCTGAGACTGTCGCTGCCTGGAAGGAGATCCATCAGCAACTCCGAGCGATTGGCAGCAAAAAAGTCGGCATCCACGCCTTTCCAGCGCGCGAGGATGTTATAGGAGCTGATGGGATCACTTGATGAGAAATCGTAGATCGCGATTCTGCGACGCAGAGCGCGCGCTGCGGCCGGATCATTTTTCGCCAGTTCCTCCAACCGTTTCGCAATGAGCCAAAGGCAGCCGGCAAACAGATCACCTTTCGGATCCACGAGTCCGAAAGACCCGATGTCAGCCGGAGAGTAGATCAGCGCCTTGAGCATAAGCAGAGCAAAACTGGTTTTGCCGGCTCCTGTGCCGCCGGTGATCAGCGCATGCGCTTTGAGCAGGTGCTCAATAGGAATGCTGACCGCTTCTCCCCAAGCAGTTGTCCCAAGCATCACGTTATGAGCCGCAGCTTTCGTGTTCAATTTGGCGAGGGCGCCACTGGCATACTTCCGGGCTGCGTTTTGGGAAGCAGTACGGAGGCGATCCAGGTAGGCGTGAGTGTGCCGCTGCAGTTTCCGGCCGAACATCAGTTCCAAGACAAAACTCATTCGTGCTGCTCCGCAGAAGGCAAAACCGGTGTCCGTTCCGCGCCGCGATGTGGGGAAGTCTTGGACCGGGACGGCGCATTCCTTCTGTTCCAGATTGCGTAGGCGATGAGACTCAGAGCAATCCACGTCAAGACGGAGAACCGCGCTGTCAGCTGCTGCAGGAGATTGATACTGATGAGATAAGCGCAGACTGAAATGAGGGCATGTTTCAGCAGCCGCACACCTTGCGCAGGAGAGAATATCCACGTCAGCCCAGCCGCAATGAACAGTAGCCAAATAATCGGGGTTAATATGGAGTTAATAATTCCGATCAGCAACATCGGTTTAGTGGCTCGCCCTCTCGGCGATGTCGCTCTTCGGGCAGTACGGCTCGAAGGAAACCGACTCTGGGACATTGAACAAAGCAAGCCAGACGTCGCGGACTCTTTCCCCATGGTTTGCCGTATGCGGGTGCGGCCGATTGCCATCTGCATTCTTGGAACTGTTCACTTCCGCCAACCCGCAAAACGAAACTTGGATGCCTTCATTCACGATTGCTGCGTGAAGATCCTTCCTATTCCGCGCCGCAGCG
>Ga0066709_100005859_pt1 | contig 10242 bp, 10 predicted proteins | sample GraSoiAngelo_158_FD_79665 | JGI IMG/M metagenome (GOLD analysis project Ga0066709, IMG submission 79665) | Grasslands soil microbial communities from the Angelo Coastal Reserve, California, USA - 14_1009_16_30cm | ecosystem: Environmental > Terrestrial > Soil > Grasslands | place: USA... | reverse complement strand
GCTGTCAAGATGGGTTCGCTCACAATGGCAAGATGGCGAGGTTCACACGAGCACCATACTTTTTAGTTAGTCGCGTGCTCGGCGAATTGAAACCCGCAAGTTCGATCATCGTAAGTGATAAGGAGACAGGCGTATGATTTTCGACGAGAAGCGTCAGGATACGGCGGTCACTAGTTACCCCCAAGTTCGGAGCTACAAGGGTGCTTTCGTAGCCATTTCGATGTTCTTGGCTTTTCTCTTCGTAGCGGACCTGTACACCCTGAACAGGCTGAATGTAGCGCGCCGCTCTCAGGAAAGCCTGCGCTCTGCGCTCGCCAAGGAAATCAGGGAGCTCAAGAACAGGGACGAGCAGCTAAGTTCGAAGTTTTCCCTTGTGGAGGTAAACCACGCGCGCGAGATCGATGCGTTGCGACGGGAGCTCGACGTGGCAGCCGAGCGCCTGGGGTCCTCAACCGGCCAGGTGCTCGACCGGGCACGAGCCATGGTGGCGGCTCTTCAGAAGAACCAGCAGCGGGAGGGCGAAGACGTGAAGGATGAGCTTTCCCGTAAGGCGGATGCGGATGACGTGGGTATGCTCAGCGAGAACGTCTCCGAGGCTGAGGGCGAACTCGGCACGACCAAGAAGACGGTGGACGTGCTGACGAAGGACCTCGGCATGGCGCGCAGCGAGCTTGGCACGCTGCTTTCAAGCAGTCGCAGCGAGATCCAGACTCTGCGCCAACTTGCTGACCGCGACGTCCACGAATTCACTCTGATGAAAAACCGCCAGAACCGTGTTGCAGGTGTCGCGCTGATCCTGAAGAGCACCAATGTCAGGGCGCAAAGCTTCACCCTCAACCTGATCGCGAACGATCGGGAAATCCAGAACAAGAACCGGAACGTTGACGAGCCGATTTGGTTCTATCCAGGCGGCTCCAAAGTCCCTTACGAGCTCGTGATCAATGAAGTCGATCACAACATGGTGAAGGGCTACGTCAGCACACCTAAAGCCGCGATCCAAGAGGAGGACGTGCGCGCCAACCGCGACAGTTAAACCAGCGAGCGGGGTCGCGTTTCCCCCACGCACCCCCTCCATAACGCCGCCTTCTCCACAGGGTGCCGCCTCCCTACCTCGCCACTCGGATGGCGGGGGCCCCGCGTTCTCGACAGCCACCATCAGCCCCAGGCTGCCCTCGACTGAACAACTGCCTTAATCTGAACACGATGGGAGGTCCTGGCAAGGACACCATTCGCCTGGCGTGTGACGCCGGTCACAAAGACCTGTGACCGAGGTCACAGGCTTTGCCGTGGGAATCCTCTAGGCTTTTTCTGCGAAGCCATAAGAGTGAGTTGGCGTGGCAGGGAACCTGGCCCCCGGAGGTGCTACCATGGCAAAAGATGATCGCGACGTCCTTGAGGTCCTCAAATCCGAACTCGATTTCATCGAAAACGGCGCCTACGGGCGCTCCGTTCGAACTCCGTGGCAGCCAACGTCGATCTTTCAAGACTCTCCAACCTGCATCAACTTCTGCGATCTCGAAAGGAGTCGTTCCTGCGATGAATGCCTCTTGATGGAATTCGTCCCGCCTGCCGCGCGTTCGGAGAGCGTTCCGTGCCATCGAATACCACTGAACCGGAGCAGCCAAACCGTCGAAAGTCTGCATGCGCAGAGAAGCCAGGCGGACCTGGAAGCAGAAGTAGCAGAGTGGCTTCGAGCCACCATCAGCCGGATTGAGGGGGCGCGAGCCGCGCTCGAATCAGCTCAACGCCGCCTTTGGCAGAAGCCGCTGGTGTCCGAGCGCAAGCGCATCCTGGTGATTGACGACGACGAGCAAGTGCTGATCGCGCTCGAGGCGTTGCTCGAAAACGAGGGTTACGGGGCGACCACAGCCTGGAGCGGCCAGGAAGCCCTTCGTTTGCTGCGGTCAGCTACATTTGACTTGATCCTGTTAGACGATTATCTCACCGATGTCACGACCGAGGAGATTTTGAGGCAGCTTCGAGTGATGCCCGTCTGCCCTCCGGTGCTTCTGATGCAAACCCCCGGTCTCTCCGACGATGCGGCGGCGCGATACGCCCGTCTGGGTGCGTGCTACTTCGTTTGCAAGAACCATCCCGAGCAGATTGCCGCGCTCACGCACAATTACCTGTCGCTGGCCAAAGCACTTCCAACCCACGTGTGAGCCGCCAGGAATCTCGTGCCGACCGCCTCTAGAGGGAAGCTTCCAATGGAAGCGAGTGTTCCACGGTCGAAAGAGCGATCCAGACTGCCCAGCCCGGGCAAGCCCAATCCGCCCAAGGCTTGTCCCTTTCAGTGCCCGCTTGATGCCATTGAGCAGGCCCCACCCAACGATACCACGAGGAATCATCCTCCAATGGTCGGCCGCTGTCTAACCGTCCGCGAAATCCACGCCACCCCGTCTGGGCTCGTTTGTTATTGAGATTGATAAAATGTAGTGATACGTGGGAATGGCGCAATTTGGCACGAAACTTGCTGAGCTTGTGAAACTGGGGAAAGGCACAAATCGCGGTGATGTGCGCGGAAGCCGCGCTTTGGCGCGGCCACCGCTTTCTGCTCGCGGATGCGTTGCTGCCGCGCGGTATCGCGGTCGAACCCATTCAGGGCGCAAGCCAACGCGAGCCGCACGCGCGAAGAGCGAAATCGCCGCGTATCCGCCCGAAACCGGCGGGCTCTTTCGTCGCCCGCTAACCGTTCACAAAAGTCTCTAGCGCCGGCTTGTTCTGAATCAAAAGGGTCGAACCTTGCAGCGTGACCAGGTCGCTGCTCTTGAATCCCCTCAAAGCGCGCGTGACGGTCTCCCGAGAGCTGCCGATGATCTGACCAATCTCTTCGTGTGTGAGGGTGAGTTTCACGCGAATCCCTTGCTCCGTTTCCTGACCCTTCACGGACCAATCGAGCAGAAACCTGGCGAGCTTTTGGGGCGCCGACTGGGAGAGTCCCAACGAGCGGATCTGATCGCACGCTATGTGATAGGCGGAGCTCAACTGTTGAGCTGCGTGGATTGAGGCTTCTCCGTGCCCGCGCAGCAGATCCAAGAAGTCCTCCCGCTTGATGAAATTCACTTGGCTCGGCTCCAGGATCTCGGCTGTCGACTGGTAGGGCTTGCCCGAAACCGCCGCGTTCAGGCCTAAGACTTCGCCGGGCAGCACCAGTCTCAAGATGATGGTCCTGCCTTCGCTCGAGGCGATCGAAAGCTTGACGCGCCCCCGGCAGAGCATGTAGACACCGCGCGGTGCCTGACCCTCGACGAAGAGTACGGCGGCCTCCGGATAGGCGTTGGTGTAGGTAATCGCTTCGAAGGCTTTGAGCGTGGCCGGTGAAAGATGGCAGAAAAAGCCCTCCGCCCTTAGCTTGCAGTTCTGGCAGTCTTCAACCAAATCGAACCCGTATGGGGAATGCATGTTATCCTCCGTACCCTGGGGACTGCTTGACCCCTTCCATAACTTGCGCGACGATGTATCGAGTCATTAATTGGCCATCCCGCAGACAGGCACCTTGCTTGAACATGCGAGCCAAAAGCTTCTTGCCCTCCGCGTCGACATAGGTGACTCCGGCTAAATCGACGGTAGCGTCTGAGGCTGGCTTCTCGCCCATCTCTTGACTCCAGGCCCGCTCCAACTCCTCCACCCAAGGGCCGGTAAGTTTTCCCTCGAGCTTGAGCGTGGTCAGCTCCGGGCCGCGCTTGACGGTGATTCTTAACATGGTCGTTCTCCTTTACCTGAGTCACGCAGCATTACGCAACCGTAACTCGCCTGGCCCGTGAGCCGCTGTGGCTCAACGCGCCTCCCGCAGCGCAATGCACGATGTGGGTAAGATCGGAACCGAGGAAGGGGGGCACGATGAAGTCAAAGGCGCCCCCTTCCAGCGCCCGGATGTAAAGGCTCAGATCCAATACTCGTGACACCAGAATGACGTTCAAGGGACTTTGGGACTTGCCTGCCGCAACCACCACTTCCGCCCAAGTGCCGTCTGGCAAGTTCGCATCTGTGAAAACCACTTGGGGGACGTTCGTTTTCACCAAAATGCGCCGCGCTTCCATGCAACTGCGCGCGCGATACGTTTCAACTCCTTGATTTTCAAGGGCGAACTTCAGCTCGCCAAAAGAATCGTCATCAGCTTGCACCAACAGTGCTCTTACCTTCCCGTACTTCTGCGTCATAGTTCCCTTTCCTTCCTGGCCGCTGGGTCCCTGGCCCGCAATGATTAGCCGCAGCACACCTTGGGTGAAAGCAGCCGAAGACCCAAGTTTCAAAGGCGCGAAAAAGTCTTATAAGTTATTGAGTGGATTTAAGATCAGGTTACAGCTTGAAAATGGCTCGCGATTTGCGTGACGACGTCTTGTGACTTTATTTAGCCACGTGGCATTTGGCCGTCACAAATCCTCGCGCGTAATGCCGAGCTTTCGCATCTTGGAATTCAGAGTAGTTCGCTTCAGCCCAAGACGGCTCGCGGCTCCGCGTGGACCGCCGATAACCCCGTGGGTTTCCTGGAGGACGCGCAGGATGTGTTCGCGCTCGGTAGCTTCCAGCGTCAAGGACGCGCTGGGTTCGGACTCAGCCGCGGCAAGCGATTTCAATTCCACCACAGGGACTTGAAGAACGGACCCTCGTGAGAGGATCACGGCACGCTCGATGAAGTTTTCGAGTTCGCGAACATTTCCGGGCCAGTGCCATTGCGTGAGCGCGTGCATGGCTTCGGGCGGAATCGTCTCGATCTGCCTATTCATGCGCTGGGCGTGCCTTTGAGCGAAGTAGTGGACAAGCATCGGAATGTCCTCGGAACGCTCTCGCAAAGGGGGAACCACCATCGGGAACACCTTGAGCCGATAGTAGAGATCACTGCGGAACTGGCGGCTTTCGACCATCTGAGCCAGATCCCGGTTGGTAGCCGCGATCAGGCGCACATCGACGGGAATGGTCCGCGTACTTCCCAACCTCTCGAATTCCTTCTCTTGCAAGGCGCGCAGCAGCTTGGGCTGCAGCTCGAGCGGGATATCGCCGACCTCATCGAGGAAGAGGCTTCCCCGGTGGGCGAGCTCAAGGCGACCGATTTTCTGCGTAATCGCGCCGGTGAAGGCGCCTTTCTCATGGCCGAACAATTCGCTCTCCAGCAAACCGGTGGGGATGGCGGCGCAGTTCAACTTGACGAAGGTGCGCTCCCGACGCGGACTCAAATGATGGAGCGCGCGCGCAATCAGTTCCTTTCCAGTGCCGGTTTCTCCCAGGATTAGCACCGTGGCGTCGGTCGAGGCCACGGTTTCGACTTGCTTCAGCAGGCGCTTGAGCGCCGGGCTTTCGCCCACGATCTCGTCGAAATTGTATTCCGTGCGAAGCTCGTCTTCGAGATACAGCTTTTCCTCCGCCAGCTTGTCCTTTAGTTCGACGATCTGGCGAAAGGCCACGGCATTGTCGATGGCGATAGCCACCTGGTTGGCGACCTGGCTAAGCAGGTTGAGGTTGCTCTGAGCGAAGGCGGCTTCGTGTCGGCTCCCGACCGCCAAGACCCCGAGCGCGCGCCCGTGACTGATTAAGGGAAGCCAGCAGCCGGAGATCACGTCAGCATCGAGCAGGTGCTGAACACCACTCGCCGGGAAACGCTTCGTATCGATGCGGTCAAGCACCATCGGCTGACGCGTGCTGAAGGCCTCGCCTGCCGGCGTTCCCTCCAGCGGAGCTAGCAGTTCTCCAGCATTCAGCTTCACGTCACCCGGAGAGTCCAGCACTTGCACGCGCAACCTCTTGATCTCGGGGTCGTACAGCGCCAGGCTGGCGTAATCATGGCGGGCCACCTGATGGATGCTGGCCGAAATCGCCGCCAGCAGCCTGCGGATGTCGAGATTGGAGACCAGGACGTTCGTGATTTCGAGCAGCAAAGCCTCCTCCGCCCGTTTTCGTTCGGTGAAGTCGCGGGTCACTTTCGCGAACCCCTGGAGCTCGCCAGCCGCATCTCGGAGCGGCGTGACAATCACATTCGCCCAGAACCGCGAGCCGTCCTTGCGCAACCGCCAGCCTTCCTCTTCGAAGCGCCCCTCGGACGCCGCCACCTTCAATTCTTGTTCGGGTCTGCCGCGCTCGACGTCTTCGGCGAGATAAAATCGAGAAAGGTGTTGGCCGATGATCTCTTCGGCGCGGTACCCCGTGATCCGCTCCGCTCCGGAGTTCCAACTGGCGACGCGACCGTCGCGCTCCAGCATGATCAGTGCGTAGTCCTGCACGCCCTCGACCAGCAGCCGGAGGAGTTCCTCGCTTCGCCGTAACGCTTCTTCCGTGCGCTTGCGCTCCGTCACGTCTCGCACCACGGAGAGCACCAGCAAACCGTTCTCTGCCGCGAGCGGGCTCAGCATGATGTCCACGGGGAACTGGGTTCCGTCCTTGCGCCTTCCACGCAGTTCGAGACCTGCGCCCATGGGCCGCAGGCGCGGTCCGGCCTCGTAACCGTGGCGGTGAGCCGCGTGCAGGTCACGGAAGCGCTCCGGCACCAGCACCTCGATGGATTGGCCCAGCAGTTCCTCTCGCGTGTATCCGAACATTTTCTCCGCTTGCGCGTTCACTCGCACGATGCGCCCTTGGCTGCTCGTGGCAAGGATGGCGTCGGGCAGGAACTCGAAGAGCTTCCCAAACGTCGTCTGGCCCTCGCCGGGCGACTCCTCCGCGGGACTGAACTGGCGGTTGGTCAATGCTGGCCCACCTCCCAATCTTGAAAATAACAGTTTCAGCGTAACCGTTTCAAGGATGGCCCGCCCACCGCGCCGACACCGCGTCATCGAGGACCAATGACGCTTCTGCCACCCATCCAGAGGTGGGGAAGCCTTTCGCGACCGCCGCTAACCACTGGCCCGGGGGGTGACAAAGGTCACAGGGAAGCATGACGTGCATCACATCCTTTCCAAAACCTGTTCCGTAGTGTATGTTCATGTGCGGAAGGGAAAAGCAGAAGAGTCTTCTGCGCGACAAACGAAGGGTCACTTAGCTTCACCGGACATGCGCAATCCGCTGACCTCTCGGGATCTCGACTCAAGGAGGTGAGTCATGTCTGATCGCAAGGTTTTTGCGGCAGCGTTCCTCACGGCCGTACTGCTGCTGGCCGGCGCGTTTGCGCTGCCCCACTTCTTTTTCTTCTTCGAACTGGCCAAGTCGAGCATCTATTTCGCCATCGCCGTGATGGTGTTCTTTGGCGAGGACCGATTCAGTTACATGCTGGGGATTATTGCTCCCACGCTGTGGTTCCTCGTCGATCTACTGGTGGGCATTTTCGTCCACGATTTCCGGGTTTTGTTCGATTACCTGGGGAGAAAGAGCCTCCCGCCCTTTGATACTCCCCTTCACGCTCTGGCTCGGCTGACGGCGATCCTGCTCGTTGTCGCGAGCCTCCGTGCTTGGCGCCGGCAAGTGCCTGAGCGGGTCGTGGGCAAGACGTTTTGGGCCGGCCTGGCGGTTTCCCTGGTCTATGTGGGGATCCTTGCGGGCTGGTACTTCAGCACGTTCTCGGCCGTGGTTCGAACGCCCTAGCCCAAGTTCGTCAGGAGCGCGCGCCGGCGCCGCGGCGCGCCGAAATCGATCCCGTGACCAACGGCTCTCACCTTACTGGTGGAGCAACCGCCGCACCACCAGGCTCAGCACACTGAGAATCGCACCGCCGAGAAGCGCTGGCCAGAATCCTCGTACCGCAAAGCCGGGCACGAACCACGCGGCAAGCTTCAGCATCAACGCATTGATCACCAGCAGGAAGAGACCGAAGGTTATGATGGTGATGGGCAGGGTCAGAAGCTTCAGGATCAACCCCAGCGTGCCATTGACGAATCCAATCACGACGGCCGCGATGAGCGCGGTACCAAATCCCCGCACCACGAATCCCGGAACAAAATGAGCGACCACTAACAGGCTGATAGCGCTTAAGACCCAGTGCACCAGCAATTTCGTCACGAAGTCCTCCCCCTAGTTGCAACCCAGTGGGCACCGCGCCTTACAGTGATAGCACCCAGCGTCAGGGCACGGCTTCACTTTCGAATGCGCTGCGGCAGACGATTTTCCTCACGCCGCGCCCGCGACATGGTGCCATAGAGGGCAGACCGAAGAATAGAGAAAAAGCCGGCAAGGCCCAGCAGGATGAGGGTGCTGAAGGGGACAAACGCGCAAAGGGACCGGTAACCCAGGAGATTCGTTTTAGAGGCGGGGGATGGCAGGGTTGTCAGGACGGCCAAGACAGCAGAAAGAATCACCAAAGCGAGCAAGAGGCTCTGTTGCCGCTGTTTGGACATCGCTCTATCTCATTGTCTTCGCCGTAGAGACGTTCCAGCGGAACCTCTCTACCGTTTAGTCCTGTCACCTTCATTTACGACGATTGAGCGAGCCAGGGAGAATTTGGGCACCCCTGCTTCTGCTGTTCGGCCTAGCAAGTACCGAGTGCGGGCGAGTTTGCGAAAGGATGCGTCCAGCCGGTTCGGTCTCACGACTGAGTCGAGCCTGGCATCCATGGGTCGACACGGAAGTTTTCGAGCGCGTCAGTCTCCGAAGCGGACTTCTGAAGCTCTATGCCCACCAGCATCCCTGCTGTAAGCAGCCCGAGCACCGTGAGGGCAAGCTCCTCAGGAATCTCTTTGATCGTCCACAAATCGCTCGAACACTCCAGAGCCCAACGCCTGAAGCGCGGGCTCCTAACGATGCTGCAAATCTGCCCGACCCCTGGGTCGCCCAGCTTGGCAGCTTTCATGTCGGTGTACACTCGCTCGAACGTTCTTTCCAACAACTCCGGCGTCATACGGGGATCGATTGTCAGCATGGTTGCTTCGCATCTCCTTTTTCGACTGCCTACAAGCGACCGTGACAACCCCCCCGCATCGAAGTAGCTAACACCAGATGAGCGGGGCGTGTCAAGAAAAAATCCACAACCTGTTCGTTTTCAGCATGGTGCCCCTAAGGGCCAAATGCCGTTCGGCCCTACACACCACGGTATCTTGCCCGCCGAAATCCCGGCCCGGACCTGAGGGGTGCCCTCTGCTTTTGTTCGGTTCACCCCGCCCATGATCAGCCACCCAGGAAATAGCGCAACTGATAGTGCCCCCATTGAGCAAGCAGGTGGTCTCGCCGAATGAGATAGGGAGATTCTCCCCGATGCATGGCGCCTCGGCAGGAGGTCAGGAAGGAACGATAACCGGTCTCGCGCGCGATTCGAGGGTCGCGCTCCGGGACAAACTGCCTCCCTGAGTGACGTGCCGGACAGGAAAAGTGCAGGCAGGGCGACCCCAGTTCCTGCTCGATCTTGCGCTTCGAGTCCTGCATCTCGCGTGCCACTTCCCGGTCATCTAATTCAGCCAGGTTCGCTTCGGTCGAGCCGTGCGACCCGATCGCCATCCCGCTCCCCGCAAGCGCTCTCGACTCATCCCACGAGAGAAATTGAATCACGTCGGGACTGATCCAGGGGATTCCCGTGAAGCGGTCCATCGCCGCGTGGGCGTCTTCGAGCGAAGCCCCGACGAATTGAACCGGCAGAAAGAAAGCTGCGGGCACCTGTTTTTCCGCCAAAACCGGAAACGCGTTGGTGAAACCGTTCTTGAGACCGTCATCAAAACTGAGGCAGAAATAGCGCCCATCGAGCGGGTCACCGGAAGCCAGGAGGGAGACGGCGCAGTCGAGGGAAAGGAAGTCGGCGTGATTCCTCATCCAATCCAACTGCTGGGCGAAACCCCCTCGCTCGTCGTCGAAAACGTGATGGTAATAAGGAAAACGGATCCATTCGGAGGCGTGAGGCGTTCGACGCCGTCGAGACAAGGCCCAGACGGCGGCGTCCCGCAAGGGCGAGCGCACCCTCCGGTACCAAGGGTAGTGTGACCGCAGTTGTTCGTACGTCGCGATCGGGGTAATCACAAAATGTATCGTCGCCCTTTGCGTCTTTGGACGGAACTCGAAAGGCTGACCCGGTGCTGCTGGGCGGCACGTGGGGTCGCATGACCTCAACGCTGCCCCCTTATTGTAATTGATGTAATTGATGACAAGTATCGAAGCGCGTGCCCCGGCCCTACAACGCCCGGCGAGAGATGCTAACATTATCGCGTTATGTACGCGGGCTTCCCGGCCAGCATGCTCCCGAAGGTCTGCTGCCCAAAGGACCAGGGGCCACTCGTCTACGAAGGCCACAAAAAATTCATTCGCGAGGGCGAGGTCCGGTGTGTTTCCTGCGGATACGCCTACCCTATTCGCGAGGGCATCTTGAATCTTGTATCCGCTCAACCCGCGTTCGATGAG
>Ga0066709_100005856_pt1 | contig 10244 bp, 10 predicted proteins | sample GraSoiAngelo_158_FD_79665 | JGI IMG/M metagenome (GOLD analysis project Ga0066709, IMG submission 79665) | Grasslands soil microbial communities from the Angelo Coastal Reserve, California, USA - 14_1009_16_30cm | ecosystem: Environmental > Terrestrial > Soil > Grasslands | place: USA... | reverse complement strand
CGGGTCAGCGGCGCAGTGCGGCGAGGAGCTGGGCGGACGAGACGACGTTGGCGCCGGCGGCGTGGGCGCCCTCGCGCACCCGCCGGTCGTTCGAGGCCACCGTGACCGGTCGGTGGGAAGGTATGGCGCCCGCCCGGGCGATGACCACGTCGTCGGCCTCGACGCCGGGGGGCGAGAACGACACCCTCACTCCCCGTCGGGCGCCGATGGCCCGGGCCGAGGTGTCGGCTGAGCCGTCGAACACCACCTCCACCTCGGCACCGGTGCGCGCCACCAGCTCCGCGAGCGCGTCGACGAGCCGGGCGCGCTGGTCGGGGATCGGCAGGCCCGGCCATCCGAGCATCGTCACGTTGTAGCCGTCGACGAGAAGCACCATGCCGTTGACCCGCACGAGGAACACGGCCGCCTCGTCGGAGTCGTCGAACACCGCCGGGGGCAGCGGCACGGGCTTGCGTCGCGCCGCCTGCGATGGCGACGGCGACGCCGGCAACGGCGGCGCCCCGGCGTTGGCATCGGCCGGGGGGTCGACCGCATCCGGCGCGGTGTCGTAGGCGTGCAGTGCTGCGGTCGCGGTGGCGAGCTGGTGTCGGAGCCGGTCGGCCGCCGCGGACGCACCCTCGACCGCGCTCGCGACGGCCGCGATGTCGACGACGGGCGCCTGCGCGGCGAGCTCGGCGCGCAGGCGCGCCACCTCGGTCGCCGCGGCTTGCGCGTCGCCGCGTCGCCGCTCGCGCTCGTCGCGCGCCGCGGTCAACCGGTCCGCGAGCTCGGCGGCCCGGCGCGACGCGTCGGCGCTGACCCGCCGTTCCTCGGCGAGCGCGACTGTCGCCCGGGCGAGCTCGCGCCGCACCTCCGCCAGGTCCAACTCGAGGCGGGCGACCGTGGCCTCGAGGCGCGACAGCTGACGGCGCGCGTCCTGCTCGGCGCGTTCTTCGGCCGCTGCGGCCTCGAGCTCGGTGCGCACCTGTGCCGATTGCTCGAGCTCGGTGTCCCACCCGTCGGGCCGCGTCAGGAACAACCACCCTTCCCGGCCCACCTCGCTCTCGTCCGTGGCGGCGGCGACCCGCGCGCGGAACTCGGCGTCGGCCTCGAGCACGCGCCGGGTCGCGGCCAGGGCAGCGGGCGGGAGGCGAGCGAACCGGAGGAACGGCAGCAGCCCGGTCGGCGCGGGCAGCGGCGGCATGCTCGCCTCGCCGGCCCGCGCCACCTCCATCGCCGCCGCCAGCGCCCGCCGCAGCCGCGCGGCGGGCGTGGTCAGGCGGGAAGCACCTCGACCGCCCGGCCGTGGCCGCACCAGCGGCACGACACGTCCTCGACGACGTGCGAGATCACCTCTTCGTCTTCGACGGTCAGACTCCCGCCCACGCTGAAGTGGTGGAACTCCTTCGTGCGCCGGGTGACGGTGACGTCGAAGCGCGTGAGGTTCCCGCAGGCGGCGCAACGGTATCGGGCGTCGTTCTCCACGTGGGCCGTACTCTAACCTCGGCCGCCATGGACGCCCGGCTGCGCGCGGTGTGCGACCTGATGACCGCCGAGGTCCGCGAGTACGCAGGGCTGCACGACTACGACGGCGAGGTGCAGGACCTGTCCGACGCAGGCATCCAGGCCGGCGTGGCGCGACTCGGGGGCCCACCGCTGCCCGACGCGCACGACGACGCCCATCTGTCGGCCTTCGAGGACTGGGCGCGCGCGTACTTCATCGAGGCGGAGGAGCACCGGCGGAACCCCCTCGTCCACCTCGGCAACCTCGACCTGGCCGTCTACGACCGCGAGTATGCGCCGTCCGACCAGCGGGCCGACGCACGCCGCCGCCCTCTGCCGCAGTGGCCCGACGCCATCGACGCCTCCATCGGTGCGCTCGACCGCGTGAGCGCGCCGGTGGCGCGCGGGCTGCTGGACGCGGTGCGGGGTCTGGCGGCCGACCTCGGGGACGACCCGATCGCCACCGCGGCGCGGGCTGCCCATGGCCGCCTGACCGACCACATCCGCGGCCTAGCAGAGACGGGCGACCCCGATCCCGCGCTCGGCGGCCCGCTCCTTGCCCGCGTCATGGGCTCGATCGAGGCGATGCCCGTCGCGCTCGGGCGCCTCGCGGAACGCGCCGACGCCGAACGCGACCGCCTGCGCGCCTGGCTCGTCGACGCGTGCGCGCGGCTCGAACCGGGCACGGCGGCCGCCGAGGTGATCACCAACCTTCTGCACGACCACCCCGACGCCGACGGTGTGCTCGAGGAAGCGCGCGCCCAAACCGACGAGGTGATCGCGTTCACCATCGCGCACAACCTCGTGCCCGGCCTCGACGGCGAGTGTCGGGTCGGCCCGGCGCCCCCGTCGCGGCGCTGGGCCATGGCGATGATGAGCCCGGCCGCACCGTTCGAGGACGACGGACCGTCCTGGTACCACGTCACCCCTCCCGACACCGAGTGGCCACAGGCCAAGCAGGAGCAGTGGCTGCAGGTCTTCAGCCGCACGACGCTGCCGGTCATCACCGCCCACGAGGTGGCGCCCGGTCACTTCGCCCACAGCCGGGTGCTGCGTACCATGTCGACCGACGTGCGGCGCTCCCTGCACTCGCCCGCTTTCGTCGAAGGGTGGGCGCACTACACAGAAGAGCTCTGCGTCGAGGAAGGGTTCCGCGCCGACGACCCCCGTTTCGTCATCGGTGTCGCGCTCGAAGCCCTGGTCCGCGTCACCCGACTCGCGGTCGCCATCGGGCTGCACACCCGCAGCATGACGATGGACGAAGCCGTGCACCGCTTCGAGGACGACGCCCACCTCGAGGGTCCCGCGGCGACCAGCGAGGCGGCGCGCGCCACCTTTGACCCGACCTACGGCCGCTATACGTGGGGCAAGCTCGAGATCGTCGCTCTGCGCTCGGAGGCGCAGGCCCGTTGGGGCCGGCGCTATTCGCACCCGCGGTTTCACGAGCAGCTGCTCGAGCTCGGCTCTCCTCCGCTCGGCCTGATGGGCGCGGCCCTCGGCGACGGCGCCGAGTGACAGTGGCCGAGCTCGAGACCGACCGGCTCTTGTTGCGGCAATTCCGCTCCGGCGATCTCGACGCGTTCGCGCGCATGAGCCGCGACCCCGACGTCATGCGCTTCATCGGTGAAGGAAGACCGCAGAGCCGCGACGAGGTCTGGCGCGCCATCGCCCTGCATCTCGGCCACTGGCAGCTGCGGGGCTACGGCAACTGGGCCGCGGTCGAGAAGGCGACCGGCGAATGCGTCGGACGCATCGGCCTGTGGAACCCCGAGGGCTGGCCCGGCCTCGAGGTGGGCTGGCTCCTGGCCCGCTCGCATTGGGGCCGGGGCCTGGCCACCGAAGCCGGGCGGGCCGCGCGCGACTGGGCCTTCGCGACGCTGGGCATCGACCACCTCATCAGCGTGATCCACCCCGACAACACAGCGTCGATCCGCGTGGCCGAGAGGCTCGGCGAGAACTTCGAGCGGCGCTCCGAGATCCGGGGAACGCCGGTGCTGATCTACGGGATGAGCCGACCCGTCTAGCCCCCCCCACCGAACGCATGTTCGTGCTCGAACGTGTGTTCGTCTAGCCTTGCGGCCCATGCAGCGGTCGTTCGACGACCTCGGCGCCCCGCTCGCCCAGGTCACCTTCTGCGTCCTCGACCTCGAAACCACCGGCGCTTCTCCCGAGATGTGCGCGATCACCGAGGTGGGCGCGATCAAGGTGCGGGGAGGCGAGTGCCTCGGCACCTTCCAGACCCTCGTCAACCCGGGCGCGGCGATCCCGCCCGCCATCACCGTGCTCACCGGCATCACCGAGGCCATGGTGCTCCCGGCGCCGCCCATCGACGAAGTCCTGCCCGCGTTGCTCGAGTTCGTCGGCGGAAGCGTGGTGGTGGGCCACAACGTGCGCTTCGACCTCGCCTTCCTGCACGCGGCGATGCGACGGTCGCAACGGCCGCGTCTCGCCAACCGCTGGACCGACACGTGCGCCATCGCCCGGCGCCTCGTACGCGACGAGGTGCGCGACTGTCGCCTCCTCACCCTCGCCAACCACTTCCGTCTCCCCCACCAGCCGTGTCATCGCGCGCTCGACGACGCGCTCGCCACGGCCGACCTGTTGCACGCGCTGCTCGAACGCGCGGGCAGCCTCGGCGTGCTCGGCCTCGACGACCTGCTCGAGCTGCCGACCATCCGCGCCCATCCCCAGGTCAACAAGCTCCGGCTCACGGCCAAGCTGCCTCGCCGGCCGGGCGTCTACGTCTTCCGGGGTCGGGGCGACCGGGTGCTCTACGTCGGCAAGGCCACCGACCTGCGGTCGCGCGTGCGCTCGTACTTCTCGGGCGACACCCGCCGCAAGGTGGCCCAGCTCCTGCGGGAGGTCGAGCGCATCGACCATGTGGTGTGCACCAACACGTTGGAGGCCGGGGTGCTCGAGGTTCGCCTCATCCACGAGCACCTGCCTCCGTTCAACCGCCAGGCCAAGCTCTGGGGCCGCTACGCCTACCTCAAGCTGACGCTCGACGAGCGCTGGCCCCGCCTGTCGATCGTGCGGGTTCCGAAGCGGGGAGACGGGTGCCTCTACCTCGGCCCCCTGGCGTCGCGCGGCGCGGCACGCCTCGTCGCCGACGCCATCGAGACCGCCGCGCCGCTCCGCCGGTGCACGCAACGGCCCGGCCGAGACCAACGGGCATGGCCGTGCGCGCCCGCGCAGCTCGGAGTGGCGGCGTGCCCGTGCGCAGGCACGAGCTCCGACGCCGAGTACGGCGCGGTGGTCGACCGCGTCGTGCGCGGCCTCACCGTCGAGCCCGGCCTGCTGCTCGAGCCGCTCGGCGCGCGCATGGCGGCGCTCGCGTCGGCCGGCCGTTTCGAGGAGGCGGCCGACATACGCGATTGCGCCGCGGCCCTGGCCCGGGCGCTCCACCGGCAGCGGCGGCTCGAGGGTTTGCGCCGCGCCGGACGCATCGAGCTGCTGGCGCCCGACGGGCAGGGCGCGGTGCTCGACGGGGGCCGCCTCCTCGCGCCGGGCACGCTCCTCGACCCGCCGCCGGCCGACGCCGACGACCTCGACCTGCCCCTCCCGCGTCATCTGGCCGACGAGCTGGCGTGCGTCGGCACCTGGCTCGACGCGGAGGCCGGGCGGCTGCGCCTCGTGCACTGCGACGGTGAGCTCGCCTCGCCGCTCCCCCGCCTCCCCCGCTTCGAGCCCCGCCGCACCCAGGCGCGCGACCGGCCGAGTCGGGTGCCCCTCAGCGTGGAGGTGGTTTGAACGTGCTGACGGGGTGCCGCACGGCCCGGAGCGCGGGGCCCACCGGCGAAACGGCCAGGCGGCGCCTGGCCCGACGCGGCAGGGTCGACAGTGGCTGCCGGTCGCGCTTCTCCTTCGGACGCCGACGGCGGGCGCGCTGCTCGATCAGGCGCGCGGGATCGTCGGCGCGGAACGGGCGGGAGGGCAGCAGCTCGCGCACCAGGTTCCAGTCGTCGGGCACCAGGTTGAGCTTCCCGTCCTTGTCCTCGTCGAGCACCGAGTAGCTCATGTCGATGTAGCGCGCGCAGATCTCGTCGTACTGATCGGCGAGCACGGTGGAGGAGTTGTCGAGGCCGCGCACGATCGCCAGGCCGGTCGGAGGCACGTCGACGGTGGCGATGCGCAGGTCGGGCCGGTACTCCTTCAAGCAGAGCAGGACCTTCCAGACGTCGCCCGTCCACCGGTTTTGAACCTGCACGCGTGCCGAGGTCTCCGCGTCGAACGGCTTGCAGTCGTGGAAGAGGATCGTCGACTCGGCGTGACAGAACCGCTCGAGGTGGAGAAAGTCACGGAGCGCGTACTCGAAGAGATGCATCCCGTCGACGAACGCGAGGTCGAGGTCGTTGCCCCGCAGCACCTGCCTGAGGTCATGACGCTCGAAGAAGTCGTCACTGCCCTCCGAAAAGACCTGGGCGGACTTGTCGATGGCGAAGCGGATGTTGGGCTCGGGATCGATGCCGACTGCGATCGTGCCCGGAAGCGCGAGCCCGAGCGACTTCCCGGTGCCGATACCGACCTCGACGTAGGTGCGCGGCAACACATGGCAGTGGATGCGGTCGAGGAGCTTCATGTACTTCCCCGAGGGATCAGCCGGCACGACGCCATGGTAAGGCACGCCGGACCGCGCTGACGGGGCCGCCTAGGCTCGCGGTCGTGAAGGTGGCGACTCTCGCGGAGCTGCCCGCCGAAGAGGCGCGCGCGGTGGTGATCAACGTCGGCACCGACCTCACCGCCACGCTGGCCCTGGCCAGCATCCGCTTCCGCACGTCGCTTCCCGCCCTCCTCGTGTCGTGCGACCCCACACTCGAGAGCGCGGCCCGCTTCGACCGGCTCATGCGCAAGTGGGAGTTCGACGTCATCGAGCGGCCGGTCCGGTCCCACGGCGAGACGCTCGACTGGCTGTTCTCGGGGATCCGAGCCGACAAGGTGCTGCTCGTCGACTCCGACGCCGAGCTCCGTGACCCGGCGTGGGTCGACCGCATCCTCGGCTACGTCGACCACCCGCTCGTCTTCGGCGCCGGGTTCGTGCACCGGCCCGTGATCAAGCCACACACGCTCAACCCCGAGCACGCCTACACGCCATGCCTGCTCCTGCGCGCAGCCGACGTCCGGGAGGCGTTGCGGGCGGGCGCCACGTTCCGGTTCCACATCGTCTACAACGACTTCCGGTTCAACCGCCGGGTCGCCCGAGTGCTGGCCAGTCGCCTGCGGCACGAGTTCGCGCCCCGCAACGGTCGGGTCGAGCGGCTGCCCGAGCCGCTGCGGGCGCGCCTGGCTCGCAGCACCCTCCCCTGGCTGCGATGGGCTCGGGTCGAGCACCAAGGCCTACGGCCCAGCCTCGTCGTGTACGACACCGGTTCCGAGGTGTACTCCTGGTGCCGGCATCACAAACGGCTTCTCTTCGCCGGCCTGCCCGCCGCGGTGATCGGCGACGAGCTCGTCCACTACGGCGGCGTGACCCGGGGACAGGTGCCCGGCGGGGGTGGCCGCCGGGCACCGGTCTCGATCGATGCGATCGAGGATGAGGTGCGCGAGCGGTTGCTCACGGAGTACGGGCTCGACTGGGACGAGGTCGCCTGACGCGCGCTCAGGCGCGCGCCGCTTCCCGCTGCGACACCTCCGCCAACCGCACGAGCACGTCGGCCGCGCGACCGTCGTCGACCGCGGCGGTGGCGGCGGCCAAGCCGTCGACGAGGTCCTCGGCCCGACCCGCGGCCACGATGCCCGCCGCCGCGTTCAGCAACGCGAACTCCCGGTGCGGGCCACGTTGGCCGTCGAGCACCCGGCGGGCGAGATCCGCGTTCGTAGCGGCGTCGTCGCCTCGCAGGGCCGCGCCGTCGACTGGCTGGAGCCCGAGCTCCACGGGGTCGACGACGTACGTGCGCACGCCACCGTCGCGCAGCTCGAGCACGGTCGACGTGGTGGTGAGCGTGAGCTCGTCGAGCCCGTCGTGCCCGTAGACGACGAGGGCGCGCTCGGTGCCGTTGGCCTCGAGCACCCCGACGACCTTCTCGGCCATGTTCGGGTCGCTCACCCCGAGCACCTGACGACGGGCGCGCGCCGGATTGGCCATCGGGCCGAGGAAGTTGAACACGGTGGGCACGCCGAGCTCGCGGCGCGTCGGTCCCACGTGGCGCAGCGCGGAATGGAAGCGCGGCGCGAAGCAGAACCCCATGCCCGCCTCCTGCACACAACGGGCAACGCCATCCGGCCCGATGTCGATGGCAACCCCGAGCGCCTCGAGCACGTCGGCCGACCCGCACGCGGACGAGGCGGCCCGGTTGCCGTGTTTGCACACCGGGGCGTCGGCGCCGGCCACGATGAACGCGGCGATAGTCGACACGTTGATCGTGTGGCTCCGGTCGCCGCCAGTGCCGCACGTGTCGACGACGTCGAGGCCCGCAGGGAGCGGAACCGGCTCCGCGAACGCGAGGAGTGTCGCGAGCATCCCGGACATCTCCTCGACCGTCTCGCCCTTCATCCGCAGCGCGACCATGAACGCGGCCATCTGCGCCGGTGACGCCGATCCCTCGAGGATCTCGGCGAGCGCGGCGCCCGCCTGGACCGACGTGATGTCGCGCCTCGACGTAAGCGCGCCGAGCACCGCGGCCCACCCGCCGACCTCCTCCAGCGTCACCACGTTGGCGCCCACTCGCATCAGTCCCACCAGAGGTCGCGGTCGAGCACGCCGCGCGCGATGAGGCCCAGCTGCACCTGCGAGGTGCCCTCGACGATCGTGAGCTGCTTCGCGTCGCGGTAGTAGAGCTCGGTGGGGTGGTCCTTCATGTAGCCCGCGGCGCCCAGCAACTGCAGGCACACGCCCGAGGCCTTCACCGCCAGCTCGGTGGAGTAGTACTTGGCCATCGACAGGTAGGGCACCCACTCCTTGGTGAACTTGCCCTGGTCCGCCAACCAGGCGGCGCGGTACGTCAGCAGGCGTGCCGCTTCGATCTCGGTGGCCAGCTTGGCGATCTCCCATTGGATCCCCTGGAAGTCGGCAACGGTGCGGTTGAACGCGGCGCGCTGCTGCACGTACTCCGTGGCGTACATGAGCGCGCCCTCGGCCAGCCCGATCCCCCGTGCGGCCACGATCGGGCGCATGGAGTTGAGCCCGAGCATGGCGAGCCGGAACCCACCGATCTCCCCCACCACGTTGGCGTCGGGGACGTGCACGTCGTGCAGCAACAGCTCGCCGGTGTCGACGCCCCGCACCCCCATCTTGCGATCGAGGTTCCCGACCTCGACGCCGTCCCATGCCCGCTCGACGATGAAGCAGCTGACCGAGTCGTGGCTCCGATCGGCGGGATCGGGGGACGACTTGGCGAACACGCAGTACCAGTCGGCCTGGGCCACGCCGCTCATCCAGCACTTGGTGCCGTCGAGGCGCCAGCCGTCGCCGTCGCGCACGGCTCGCGTGCGCATGCCCATGACGTCGCTTCCCGCCTGGGGCTCGGACAGGCCGAAGCCCGCGCGCTGGGTGCCCTCGGCCACCGGACGCACGTAGCGCCGGCGTTGCTCGGGCGACCCGGCGATCACGACCGGGCCCGTCGGCAGGCGCGTCAGCAGCAGCATGAGGGCGGCCGTGTTCGAGTACTTCGCCACCTCCTCGATAGCGACGGTCAGCCCGAGGATGCCGGCGCCCGACCCCCCGTCCTCCTCCGGAGCGAAGAGGCCGAGCAGACCCGCGTCGCGGAAGATCTCGAACAGGTCCTGCGGGTACTCGCCGGTGTCGTCGATCTCACGCGCCCGGGGCCGTACCTTGTCCTGTGCGAGGCGGCGCACGGACTCCTGGAGCGCGGCCAGCTCCTCGGACAGCTCGAACATCATGGCCGTGAAGCTACAGGGACAGTGAAGCTACAGGGCCGCCGAAAAATGGCAACGAGCCCCCTCGCGGAGGCTCGTTGCAGGGAGAGCGGGAAGCCGTCAGGCCGACTTGCGGCGCTGTCGGACGATGCGCCGGCGTTCCTTCTCGGTCGCGCCGCCCCAGATGCCGTCGTGCTCGCGGTGGCTCAGGGCGTACTCGAGGCAGGGGGTGCGGACCGCACACGCGTTGCAGACCGACTTGGCGGTGTCTGCGGCGTCATCCGAGGTCGGGTAGAAGATCTCGGGATCCAAGCCCCGGCATGCCGCCTTCTGGCGCCAGGACAGATTCGTCACGGGGGATCACTTCCTTACTGTGTCTGGTTCCAAACCGCCACACCGCGGCCACTCGGACGGGGCGAGCCGCGCAGTGGACTGCAGCTGGACCCTCGATTCTTGAACATGGTGGTTGCGAAAGTCCAGGGGATTCTCCGGGCCGGCTCTGGGGTTTTTCATCGGCCGGCCGAGGCCTTGGCTGGAGCACAACCTCCGGGGGGTTCCCGGGACGGAAAGGGACCGGTCTAGGCCGCCGTCACGGGCTCGTCAACCGGGAAGTGGCACGCCACGAAGTGGTTCGGTCGGATCTCCCGCATGAGGGGCTCGTCCGAGGCGCAGACGTCCTGGGCCCGGGGGCAGCGGGTGCGGAACCGGCAGCCGCTCGGCGGGTTGATCGGCGACGGCAGCTCGGTCGACTTCAGCGGCTCGACCCGGTCGCTCGCGACCACCGGCTCGGGCGTGGGGATCGACGCCAGCAGCGCGTTGGTGTACGGGTGGGCGGGCTCGCGGTAGAGGACGTCGGCCTGCGCCAGCTCGCAGAGCTTGCCCAGGTACATCACCATCACCCGGTCGCTGATGTTCTTCACGACCGACAGGTCGTGGGAGATGAAGAGCAT
>Ga0066709_100005855_pt1 | contig 10244 bp, 9 predicted proteins | sample GraSoiAngelo_158_FD_79665 | JGI IMG/M metagenome (GOLD analysis project Ga0066709, IMG submission 79665) | Grasslands soil microbial communities from the Angelo Coastal Reserve, California, USA - 14_1009_16_30cm | ecosystem: Environmental > Terrestrial > Soil > Grasslands | place: USA... | reverse complement strand
CCCCCGCCCCCGCCCCCGCCCCCCGGCCCGCTCCCGCGCTGCGCGTTCCCGCCGCCGTCGCCCTGACCGATGACGATGGTGCGGCGGATACGGCGACGCTGTCGCGGGCGGAGCCGGTGCTGACGGAAACGATGGCGGAGCTGTACCTGAAGCAGGGGCATCAGCAGGATGCGCTGCGCGTCTACCAGGCGTTGCTCGCCCAGCGTCCCAACGATTCACGATTGAAAAGCAAGATCGAACAATTGTCGCCCGGCGGAAGAAAAGGATCAGGGATCTCGGCGCAGGCGTTCCTCAAAGGCATTTGGTCAGGTCGACGCTCGGAGCAAAGCACGTTGGCTTCGGCGTTCGATGCCGCCGGGCCGCCGCCCGGCGAGCCGTCGCGTCCCGCTGACGATCACATCTCGCTCGACTCCGTCTTTGGCGACGAAGCCGCGCGCGCCGCCGGGCAATCTGCCGCGGAAGCCGCGCCTCCGCAGGATGGCAGCAAGACGGGAGGATTTTCATTCGACGAGTTTTTCGCCGGTGGGAAGGCCGGTGCCGCAGGCGCCGCAGAAGCGGGTGGAGGTAGTGCGTTACCCAAAACACCGGCGGGGGGTGGGGCCAGAACGTCCGGCCGATCGCAGCGGCCGCCCGAGGATGAGGCGGAGGCCGATCAGTTCCAGCAGTGGTTGAAAAAGCTCAAGTCCTAGTGTCGCCCCACATCGCCGTGCTGAACGGCCCCAATCTGAATCTGTTGGGTGAGCGTGAGCCTGAGATCTATGGGCGCACCAGCCTCGCCGAGATCGAGCGGGCGACCAAAGCACATGCCCGCGCGCTGGGGGTGGAGTGCAGCTGGATTCAGACGAATCATGAAGGCGAGCTGGTGGAGGCGATCCAGGGTCTGAAGGGCCCGCCCCGTGTCGACGGCGCGATCATCAATGCGGCCGCCTTTACGCATACCAGTCTCGCGGTACGCGATGCATTGCTCGCCGTGCGCGTGCCGTTCGTCGAAGTGCATCTCTCCAACATTTTCGGACGCGAGCCGGAGCGGCGACGGTCGTTACTGGCGGATCTCGCCGTGGGGGTCGTGACGGGGTTCGGGGCCGACAGCTATCGTCTGGGGCTCGAGGGCCTTGTCGGCAGTCTCAAGTCCCGATAAACGGCCGCAGCGGCACGCGGCACTCGGCGCACTGCTCGACGCGGAGGGGATGGACGCGCTGCTCGTCACCTCGCGTCCCAACATCCGGTATCTGACGGGGTTCAGCGGATCGGCCGGCGTGGTCGTGGCGATGCGCACCACGCAGCTGCTGGTGACCGATTTCCGCTACGACGAACAGGCGCGGCAGCAGTGCGGCGCGGTTGCGCGGGTCGAAATCGAAGGGACGAGCGTGTGGGAGCGGCTCTTTAAAGAGCTCGGGGCTGGGGCGTCGGGCCTGGGGCCAGGGAGTTGGATCGGTTTCGAGGCGCATGCCTTAAACGTGAAGGACGCGGAGCGGTTTTCATCCGGACCCGGAGCGGCCTGGCGCTGGAAGCCGGCTGGCGAGCTGGTCGAGCGACTTCGGGTTCGCAAGGACGCGGGCGAAGTGGCCGCGATCCGCTCGGCGGCGGCCGTGGCGACGGCTGCGCTGCGCGACACGCTCGCCGAGGTGCGGCCCGGGCAGACGGAGCTCGCGATCGCGGGATTGCTCGAGGGCGCGCTGCGCCGGCACGGGAGCGAGGCGCATCCGTTTCCGACGATCGTCGCCAGCGGACCACGGAGCGCGCTGCCGCACGCGCACACCAGCGCGCGCACGGTGGCGGCGGGCGAGTGGCTGCTGCTAGACTTTGGCGCCGTCGTGGACGGCTACTGTGCCGACGTCACGCGCACGGTGGTGGTGGGGGGGCGCGCCGATGAGTCGCAGCGCGCGCTGTACCGTTTGGTACAGGAGGCGCAGCGGCGCGCCCGTGAAGGCATCCGTGCCGGCATGAGCGGCCGCGACGCGGACGCACTGGCGCGCGATCCGATCGAAGCGCGCGGGTTCGGCGCCGCGTTCGGACACTCGACGGGGCACGGCGTGGGGCTCGAGGTGCACGAAGCGCCGCGGCTGGCGCGCACGGCCACGGATCCGTTGCCCGAAGGCGCGGTCGTGACGATCGAGCCGGGCGTGTACGTCGCAGGACGGGGCGGTGTGCGCATCGAAGACGACGTCCATCTGTCGCCCGACGGCCCGGTGCTGTTGACCGACGGCTGTACGGACCTCGTGGAACTGGTGTAGGGGCTAAGGGGGGGTATCTTCTCGGTATGAAGCTCGACATCATCGCCCAGATCGTGCAGATCTTGAAAGATGCCCCGGAGGTGGGGGCCATCGAGATCCGCCGAGGCCTATTCGGCGCATGGTCGTCAGTGCGGGTTTCCAAGGCCGGTCATGGGAATACCATTGGTGGCGGACCTGGGGGAGCACATGTCATCGTGTCGCACCCCGCTACAGCACCAGGCGCTCCCGGCAGCACGCAGCAAGCCCAAGCCCCAGCCCCCGCCGGGCCGCAGCTCAGCGAGATCAAGTCGCCGATGGTGGGCACGTTCTACCAGTCTCCCGAGCCGGCGGCGCAGCCCTACGTGAAGGTCGGCAGCCGGGTGAATGTGGGGCAGGTGGTGTGCATCATCGAGGCGATGAAGATCATGAACGAGATCGAGTCCGAGGTCTCGGGCGTGGTTCGGGAAGTCATCGCACAGAACGCGCAGCCGGTGGAGTTTGGCCAGGTCCTTTTCCGGGTGGATCCGCATGGGTGAGGCGACGCAGAGCAATCTGCCGGCATTCAACTTCAAGCAAGCCATCACGCAGATGGTGCAGCGCAACGGCTCCGACTTGCTGCTCAAGGTGGGCCGGCCGGCGACCATTCGCGTGAACGGTGAGCTGGTCTCGCTCGAAACCGCGCCCCTCAAGCCGGAAGAGCTGAAGTCGCTGGCCGAGCAGATCATGACGCCGCGGCAGGTCAAGGAGTTCGCCGAGCACAAGGAAGCCGACTTCGCGATCGGCGTGCCGGGCGTGGGCCGGTTCCGCACTAACGTCTACCAGCAGCGCGGGACGGTGGCGTTCGCGTTCCGGGCAATTCCGTACGAGGTCAAGCAGATCCGCGAGCTCAATCTTCCCGGCGTGCTCGAGGAAATCGCCCTCAAGCCGCGCGGGCTGGTCCTGGTGACGGGCGTAACGGGGTCGGGGAAATCGACGGCGCTCGCCGCGATGATCAATCACGTGAACACCAACCGGCGCGTGAACATCATCACGATCGAGGATCCGATCGAGTTCCTGCACCGCGACCAGCACGCCAACATCTCGCAGCGCGAGGTCGGCAACGACACGCTGACGTTCAACTCGGCGCTGCGGCACGTCCTGCGCCAGGATCCCGATCTGATCCTGATCGGCGAGATCCGTGACATGGAGACGTTGGACACGGCGCTCAAGGCCGCCGACACCGGGCACATGGTGTTCTCGACGCTGCACACGACGGATGCGACGCAGACGGTCAGCCGCGTGATCTCGTTCTTCCCGCCGCACCAGCACGACGAAATCCGCCATCTGCTCTCGACCGCGCTGCAGGCGATCGTCTCGCTGCGCCTGGTGCCGCGCAAGGACGGCCGCGGCCGGGTGCCGGCGGCGGAAGTTCTCATCAATACGGCCGCGGTCGCCGACAACATCCGTGATCTCTCCAAGCAGCTCAGCATCCCCGATCTCATCGCCGAAGGCTCCGTGCAATACGGCATGCAGAGCTTCGACCAGTCGCTCTTCCACTGGTACCAGCAGGGTGTGATCAGCTACGAGAGCGCGATCTTCTACGCGTCGAACCCGAGCGAGTTCGCGCTGAAGGTGTCGGGGGTCGATTCGTCGGGGAACCGGCTGGGCGGGGCCGACCAGGCCGGGGCGATCGAGCTGACGCCCTGATGTTCAAGAAAGTGCTGATCGCGAACCGCGGGGAGATCGCCCTGCGGGTGATCCGCGCGTGTAAGGAGCTGGGTGTCGAGACGGTGGCGGTCTATTCCGAGGCGGACCGCGAGTCGCTGCACGTCCGCTTCGCCGACGACGACGTTTGCATCGGGCGCGCCCCAAGCCGCGACAGCTATCTCAACATCCCGCGCCTGATCGCCGCCGCCGAAATCACCGGCGCCGATGCGATCCATCCCGGCTACGGATTCCTCGCCGAGAACGCCGAGTTCGCCGAGAAGGTCAGCGCCTCGAGCATTGCGTTCATCGGCCCCACGCCCGATCAGATCCGCCAGATGGGGGACAAGGCGGCCGCCCGGAAGCTGGCCAAGCAGCAAGGCGTACCTACCGTTCCCGGTTCCCCGGGGCCTGTCGACTCACTGGAAGACGGCCAGCAGGTCGCCGGCGAGATCGGCTTTCCGGTGATCATCAAGGCGGCGGCGGGCGGGGGTGGGAAGGGGATGCGGGTCGCGAACGACGCCGATCAATTCGCGCAGTCGTTTACGCTCGCCAAGCAGGAAGCGCTCGCGGCCTTCAATTCGGACGAGGTCTACATCGAGAAGTACCTCGCGCGCCCGCGGCACATCGAGATCCAGATCATGGGGGACACCCACGGCAAGGTGATGCATCTGTGCGAGCGCGACTGCTCCGTGCAACGGCGCCATCAGAAGCTCATCGAGGAAGCGCCATCGCCCGTCGTGGACCAGACGTTGCGCCAGGACATCGGCGATTCCGCCGTGAAGCTCGCCGAGGTGATCGGCTACGTCGGCGCCGGGACGATCGAGTTTTTGCTCGATGCCGACGGGTCGTTCTATTTCATGGAGATGAATACCCGGATTCAGGTCGAGCATCCCGTGACCGAGATGTGCACCAACTTCGACCTCGTCAAGGAGCAGATCGCCGTTGCCGCCGGCGCTCCGCTGTCGTTCGTCATGAACGGTCACCGCCTGCGCGGCCACGCGATCGAGTGCCGCGTCAACGCCGAAGACCCGAGCCGCAACTTCCAGCCGTCCCCCGGCGTGATCACCGCGTATCATCCGCCCGGCGGGCCCGGCGTGCGTGTGGACACCCACATCTACGCGGGGTACACCGTCCCGCCGTACTACGACTCCCTGCTGGCCAAGGTGATCGTGCACGGCAATACGCGGACGGAGGCACTCGCCCGTATGCGGCAGGCACTCGACTCGTTTATCATTGAGGGCGTGACCACGACGATTCCGTTTTTGAGCCGGGTCATGCGCCACCCGGACTTCGTCGCGGGCAAGGTGGATACGAAATTCCTCGAGCGCGAGCCGCAACTCCTCAAAGATCAAACATGAAAATCGACGTCTATCACACCCCACTCGGCCTGAATGCAGGGGACTTGACCGGCCGGGCGGTCGTCGTCATTGACGTGCTGCGCGCGACGAGCACGATCGTCACGGCGCTGGCCGCCGGCGCCAAAGCCATCGTGCCCGCCGCCAGCTCGGAAGAAGCGGTGCGCCTCACGTCCAATCTGGAAAAAAACGGCATCGTGCTCGCGGGCGAGCGCCGCCTGCTGAAGGTCGAAGGCTTCGCGCTGGGGAATTCGCCGCGCGAGATGACGGCGGAGGCGGTGGGCGGCAAGACGCTGTTCCTCGCCACGACCAACGGCACGCCCGCGCTGCTCGCTGCCCAGGGGGGCGAGCCGGTGCTGGTGGCGGCGGCATTGAACTTCAGCGCCGTGGCGGAGCGGGCCCGCAATCTGTTCACCGAGCGGGGCGATCTCGTCATCATTTGCGCCGGCCGCGACAAGCAGTTCGCGCTGGAAGATGCCTACACGGCCGGCCGCCTGATCAAAGCGGTGAAGAAGGGCGTGCCGCCCAAGAAGCTCACGCTCAATGACGCCGCGCACGTCTCGCTCGATCTCGCCGCGCAGCAGGGCGGCTGGCAGGACGCCCTCGGCGCGAGCGACGCGGCGCGACAGCTCGCCGAGGCCGGCCTGGGCGACGACGTCAAGTTCTGCGCGAGCCCCGATCGGCTTTCGATTGTCCCCGTGTACGCGGACCGTCGCATCGCGGCATGAATCACAAGGCGCGGCCAGAGCTGATCGGCATCGCGGCCCTGCTGGTGGGTGTCTTCCTCGGCCTCACGCTGCTGCCCCCGCCGGTCGCCGTCACGGGGAGTTGGGGACGCACGATCGGCGGCGCGATGTGGCAGCTGTTCGGGCTGGGCGCCGTCCTCGTGCCGATCCTGGGCGTCGCGTGGGCGCTGGCGGCATTCGAGCGGCTCGGCGCGCTCTCCTGGGAGCGCGCAGCGTCGCTCGGCGCCGGCTTGATCCTGCTCGTTCCCTATGGCATCGCCGTGGCGATCGGGCCCGCGTTTCCTGCCGATTACGCCAACTGGACGCGGACCGAGCGTCTGGTGGGGCTGTTCCCCGGCTTCCTCGCGAACGGCGTGGAAGGCGCCATCGGCACTGCGGGAGCGGTGCTGGCCGGCCTCTTCGCGCTGTCCGCTGTCGGGATTGTCACGGTCGGGTGGCATCCGCTGACCCTACTACGCCAACGGGAAACGGGAACTGCGAAACGGGACGTGGTGCGGGAAACGGGAAACGAGAAACGGGAAACGGAACAGCCACCACGTGTCCCGTCTCCCGTTTCCCGTTTCCCGAAAGCGCCGAAGCCGAAGCCCGCCCCGCCCCCCAAACCCGCTCCGCCGCCTCCGCCAGGTTCACTCATCCCGCCCATTGACCTGCTCACCGAAGGACCGGGAGCGGTGGAGGACGCCGACGCCGCGCAGATCGAAGACATGGGGCGCCGCCTGGTGACGACGCTCGAGACTTTCCGCGTCGGCGCGCAAATCATCAACAAGACGGTGGGTCCGGTCGTGACGCGCTTCGAGCTGGAGCCGGGTCGCGGCGTGAAAGTGGGACGCGTGTCCTCGCTCGCCGACGATCTCGCGCTCGCGATGCGCGCGCAGTCGCTGCGCATCGTGGCGCCGATTCCCGGCAAAGCGGCGATCGGCATCGAGGTGCCGAATCCGACGCCGCGGCTGGTGCACGTGCGGGATCTCATCGACAGCGCCGAGTTTCGCCGCGCGGCGCGCGTGCTGCCGGTGGTGCTGGGGCGCAATCTCGAAGGCGACGAGGTCGTGGATGATCTCACGAAGATGCCGCACCTCCTGATCGCCGGCGCGACGGGGTCGGGGAAATCGGTGTGCATCAACGCGATCATCACGAGCCTCGTCTACGCACACGGTCCCGACAAGCTGAAGCTGTTGATGATCGATCCGAAGATGGTCGAGCTGTCGATGTACAGCGCGCTCCCGCACCTTGGCCTGCCGGTCGTGACGAGTCATCACAAGGCGGCGAATGTGCTGAAGTGGGCTGTCTGGGAGATGGAGCGCCGTTACCGGTTGCTGCACGCCAACCACGCGCGCAACATCACCGACTTCAACAAGAAGGTCGAAACGAAAGCACCGCTGAAAGGTCCGCGCGAGACCCTCGCGACGCAGGCGGGGATCCAGAAAGAGCTGCCGTTCGACGCGGCCTACAGCGGCGGGATTCTCCCCTACATCGTGCTGATCGTGGACGAGCTGGCGGACCTCATGCTCACGGTGCAGGGCGAGATCGAGACCCCGCTGGCGGTGCTGGCGCAGAAAGCGCGCGCGATCGGTATTCATCTCATGCTCGCCACGCAGCGCCCGTCGGTGAACGTCATCACGGGACTCATCAAGGCGAACTTCCCGTGCCGGATCGCGTTCCGCGTCTCGGCGAAAGTCGATAGCCGCACGATTCTCGACCAGAACGGCGCCGAGACATTGCTGGGGAACGGTGACATGCTGTTCCTGCCGCCCGGCAAGAGCGAATCGATGCGCGTGCAGGGTGCGTTCATTTCGACGGACGAGACCGAGCGTCTCATGGAGTGGTACAAGGCGCACGCGGCGGCCGCTGTCGCCGCTCCGGGCACGTCGATCGACGAGCAGGTCGCTGCGCTCGAAAAAGCAGAAAAAGAGGGGGAAGAGGGACGGGGGACGGGGGAGGGGGACGCCGGGGACCGCGATCCGCTGTTTCGTCAGGCGGCCGAGGTCTGCATCCAGAATCAGCTCGGATCTACGTCGCTATTGCAACGGCGGATGAGCATTGGCTATGGCCGGGCGGCGCGGATCATCGACCAGCTCGAACTTGCCGGGATTCTTGGGCCCGCGAATGGCTCAAAACCGCGCGATGTCCTGCTGGGTCTGGAGGAACTGGACGATCTCACCGGCCCGGAAGGCGCGAACGCGAGCAGCTGAAAGTCCTGGTGCGAAGTTTTGCACCGGTCGGCGCTATTCCGATTACGTGCGCTGGTCTGCGCGTGATAGCTTCGGCGCATGTCGAGTGGCGTTCACAGCGATCCCGCGGACTGGAGCGATCCACGCCATCGACTCGGCGTGGCCGGTGAGGAGCAAGCGATCCGTTACCTCCAAAGCCGAGGCTGGGAGGTGGTGTCGCACCGCTTTCGCGTCGGCCGCATCGAGCTCGACCTCGTCGCCAGGCGCGGCCATCTCGTGGCCTTCTTCGAAGTCAAAGCGCGTCGCGGCACGGCATTCGGCAGCCCGTTTGAAGCGATCACCGGTGCGAAACGGCGGGAAATCGTGAAGGCGGCGCGGGTCTGGATGGATCGCTACGGGCATCGTGCGGACGTCTATCGCTTCGACTGTATCGCCATTGTTGACAATAAGTTAGAGCACCTGGAGGACGCCTTCCGACCAGGATGGCGCTAAACGCAGGTTCGGTATATATTCGGGTCTCCAAACCAAGCGGAGCCCGCCACCCATGTCGAGGTCTATCATGGCAGAACAGCCACAGCCCACCAAGCTCACCGACGACCGCCGCAAGGCGCTGACGCTGGCCATTACGCAGATCGAGAAAACGTGCGGCAAGGGGTCCATCATGCGGATGGGCGCCGACTCGCCGCAGGTACGGGTGGCCGGAATCTCGACCGGCGCGATCAATCTCGATGCGGCGATCGGCATCGGTGGCATCCCCCGCGGCCGGGTCACGGAGATCTTCGGGCCCGAATCGAGCGGCAAGACGACGCTGGCGCTGCACGTGGTGGCGAGCGCTCAGCGCCTGGGCGGCGCCGCCGCCTATATCGACGCCGAGCACGCGCTCGACGTCGAGTACGCGAAGAAGCTGGGAGTGGACATCGAGAACCTGCTCGTCTCCCAGCCCGACACGGGAGAGCAGGGCCTCGAGATCTGCGAGATCCTGGTGCGTTCCGGCGCGGTGGACGTCGTCGTCGTCGACTCGGTCGCGGCGCTCGTGCCCAAAGCCGAAATCGAAGGAGAAATGGGCGACTCGTTGCCGGGGCTGCAAGCCCGGCTCATGAGCCAGGCGCTGCGCAAGCTGGCGGGGGCGATCAACCGCTCGCGCACGGCGGTGGTCTTCATCAATCAGCTGCGTGAGAAGATCGGGGTCATGTTCGGCAACCCCGAAACCACCAGCGGCGGTCGCGCGCTGAAGTTCTACGCGTCGGTGCGGCTCGACATGCGGCGCATCGCGCCGGTAAAGGACCGCGAGGTGGTGATCGGCAACCACGTGCGCGTGAAGGTGGTGAAGAACAAGGTGGCGCCGCCGTTCCGGCAGGCGGAGTTCGACATCATGTTCGACGAAGGGATCAGCCACGAGTCGCTGCTGGTGGACATCGCGGCGGAGGCCGGCATCATCGAGAAGTCAGGCGCCTGGTATTCGTACGGCAAGGAGCGGATCGGGCAGGGGCGTGAGAACGCCAAGCTGTACCTCAAGGACCATCCCGACATGTCGGCCGAGGTCGAGGGACGCGTGAAGGAGCACCTCGGCATCAAGGCTACCGGTGGGGGGGACGGAGGAGGCGGGGCGGGTGGCGACGAGGAGACCGCCACGAGCGAAGAGTGATCCTCACAGGACTCGCCCCCGATCCACGCCGGCCAGACTATAGGCTGGTCGAAGTGGATCGGGGGCGTTTTGCATCGCTGCCGGCGGACGCGCTGGCGGGGTTGGACCTCGCCGTCGGCCACGAGATTCGCCCGCTGGTCCTCGAGCGGCTGCAGGAGCTGGCCGACGTCGAGGCGGCCCATCGCGCCGCGCTGCGCGCGCTCGCGCGCCGCGCCCACGCGCGATTCGACCTGCGGCGCCGGCTGCTGCAGAAACAACACCCGCCCGGGGCCGTGGACGCTGCGCTCGATCGCGTGAGCGCCGCCGGGTTGCTCGACGACACACGCTTCGCCGTCGATTACGCCGCCGCCAAAGCTCGACGCGGTCGCGGTCCCGCGCGGTTGGTGCGCGATCTCCAGGCTCAAGTCGTTGATAGACGTGTTTGCGAAGCT
>Ga0066709_100005854_pt1 | contig 10244 bp, 9 predicted proteins | sample GraSoiAngelo_158_FD_79665 | JGI IMG/M metagenome (GOLD analysis project Ga0066709, IMG submission 79665) | Grasslands soil microbial communities from the Angelo Coastal Reserve, California, USA - 14_1009_16_30cm | ecosystem: Environmental > Terrestrial > Soil > Grasslands | place: USA... | reverse complement strand
CTGGCGCGGCGCTTCGGATCGCGCTTGCGCTTTGTGGGGCTGCCGTCTGAGGTCGACGTGACGAACGACGGGGCGTTGCTGGTCGTCACCTCAAGCGCGTTCTTCGATCGCGAGCAGACCACACGGGCGCGCGAGCTGCTGTCGCGCGGGGTGCGCCCCGTGCTGGCGGCGATCCGCTCGCCGTACGACGCGGCGCTCTTTCCCGATGTGCCCGCGCTGCTCACCTATTCCGACGTGCCGGCGTCGTGCGAGGCGCTGGCGATGGTGCTGTCGGGCGAACGCGCGCCCGATGGCCGCCTTCCCGTGCGCCTTCCCGAGTCCACAGGCGACGCGCCGCGGATTAGTGTTCGGGCATGAGCGCGCTCATGCCGAATTTGAGGAAGACGGTTCGAAGGGGAAATTCGGCATGAGCGTCACGCCTGCGGAAGTCCGGCTCGCGGCGCGACTCGGCCCACGCGAGGTCTTCGGCGCGTTCTGGACGCATCCGGTCCTGCGCGCCGCGCTCAAAGCGATCCTCACCATCTGGGTCACGACGACGCTGACCTTCTTCCTGATCCGCCTCATGCCGGGCAGCCCCGTCGACCTGAAGATCGACGAGCTGATGCAGACCTCGAACGGCGCGCTGACCTACGACGACGCACGGGCGATCGCGTCCGGACTCTTCAGCATCGATCTCAACGCGCCGCTCCACGAGCAGTACCTGTCGTTCATGGGGAACGTGCTGCACGGCAACCTCGGCAACTCGTTCCTCTCGGCGGGCACGTCGGTCACGTCGATCATCCTCGCCGTCCTCCCGTGGACGCTGTTCGCCGTCGGCACCGGGCTGCTGCTGTCATTCAGCGTCGGCATCGCCCTCGGGCTGCTGGCGGCGTACCGACGCAATTCGTTCTTCGACCGTTTGGTCACCACCGGGGGCTCGGTGGTGAGCTCGATCCCGAACTACCTGCTGGCGCTGATGATCGTGGTCATCCTGGGCAGCCAGCTGCGGCTGATCCCGATCGCGCAGATGCGCGGCGCCTTCAGCCCGGGGATGCATCCCGGGTTCACCCTCGATTTCATCGGCGACATCTTCTATCACGCCTCTCTCCCGATCACGATCTTCTTCCTCACGCAGCTGGGGAACTGGATCCTGTCCATGCGCAGCGCCACGCTCGCGGCGCTCGACGAGGACTACGTCGTCGCGGCGCGGGCGCGGGGGCTCACCGACGGACGCATCACCACGGCCTATGTCGGCCGGAACGCGATCCTGCCCCTGGTCACGCAGTTCGCGATCGCCACCGGGTTCGTCCTCGGCGGCGCCGTGGTGATCGAGCAGATCTTCGTCTACGAGGGCATCGGCCTGCGCCTGCTGGCGGCGATCAACCAGCGCGACTACCCGTTGGTGCAGGGAATCCTGCTGATCACCACGACGGCGGTCGTCATCGCAAATCTGGCGGCAGATCTGTTGTACGGGCGGCTCGATCCGCGCATCGGCCGCGCCGGAGGCGCGACCGGATGATCGAAACGCTGCGGCTGCTGTCCCGCCGGCCGGTCGCCTTGATCGGCCTTGGCGGCGTGATCTTCTTCGTGCTGCTGGCGTATGTCGCTCCGCTGGTCGTGTCGCTGCAGGACGCGCCCGACGTCACCTCGGTGTACCTGTCGCCGTCGCTCGCGCATCCGCTCGGCACCGACTACCAGGGCCGTGATGTGCTGAACCAGATCGTGCACGGCGGTGCAGACATCCTCACCGTGGCGTTTCTTGCGGCATTCATCTCGACCGCTATCGCCGTGACCTTCGGCTCGCTGTCGGCGACCCTCGGTGGTCGCTTCGACGCCGCCACCCTTGGCCTCACCGACATCGTGCTCACGATCCCGCAGCTCATCGTGCTCATCGTGGTCGCCGCGATCGTGCATCCCTCGAGCTTCCTGGTCATGGCCGTGATCCTGGCGTTGCTGCAGTGGGCCAGCCTGCTGCGCCAGGTCCGCGCGCAGGTGCTGAGCCTGAAGGAACGCGACTACGTCGAGGCGGCGCGATCGCTCGATCTCGGCATCTTCCACATCATCTTCCGCGAGATGCTGCCGAACATGACCAGCTACATCGTCATCCACTTCATCCTGGCGATGACGCAGGCGATTTACGCGCAGGTCGGGCTCATCATCCTCGGGCTGGTCCCGCTCTCCGGCGAGAACTGGGCGATCATGCTGTACTTCGCGCGCGATCAGGGCGCGCTCTACTTCCGTGACTCGCTCTGGTACATCCTCTCGCCGATCCTGGCCATCGTGCTGTTCCAGCTGTCGCTCGTCTCGCTCGCGTCCGGTCTCGAGGACATCTTCAATCCACGACTGCGCGCCGCTTAATGGACCCCATCCTCTCCGTCCAGGAGCTGTCGGTCGAATATGCCACGCGTCGTGGTGCGCTGCGCGCGGCGCGCGATGTCTCCTTCGACGTAGAGTCGGGCGAGACGGTCGCGATCATCGGCGAGAGTGGGTCGGGCAAGACGACGCTCGCGGTCGCGCTGGTGCGGCTCTTGCCGCGCAACGCGCGCGTCAGCGCCGGAGCGATCCGCTTCACCCGCGACGGCATCACCCGCGACGTGCTGCGCTTGGACGACGAGGAGCTGCGCGAATTCCGTTGGCGCGAGTGCGCGCTCGTGTTCCAGTCCGCGCTCAACGCGTTCAATCCGGTCATCGACATCTGGTCGCAGTTCCTCGACACCGCGCGCGCCCACGGCATGAAGGACACCAAAGCCGTACGCGATCGGTCCTTCGAGCTGCTCGACCTCGTGCACCTCGATCCCGAGCGCGTGCTCCGCGCCTATCCCCACGAGCTCTCCGGTGGCATGCGTCAGCGGGTGCTCATCGCGCTGGGACTGCTCCTCCATCCGGCATTGCTGATCCTCGACGAGCCGACCACGGCGCTCGACATCCTCACGCAGCGCGCGATCATCGATCTGCTTCGCGAGCTCCGCACGAAGCTCGGCTTCTCGATGCTGTTCATCTCGCACGACCTCTCGCTGGCTGCCGAGCTCGCCGATCGCGTGGTGACGATGTACGCCGGGCGCGCCGTGGAACGGGCCGGCGTCGAGGATCTCTTCTACCGGCCGCGTCATCCCTACTCGATCGGACTGCTTCGCGCCGTGCCCCGCGTGACCGGAGCGCTCGGCAGCGTCGCCTCCATCCCCGGCTCGCCGCCCGATCTCATCAGTCCGCCTCCCGGCTGTCCGTATCACCCACGGTGTCCGCTCGCGATCGATGCCTGCCTCGCGGCGGTCCCGCCGCTGCTGCCGGTCGACATGCCGCGACACGACGCCGCCTGCATCCGCTGGCAAGAGGTGGCGCGAACGATCGGGACCGCGGAGCGGCACGTCGCGGAGAAGCTGGCGTGACGAACGGGTCGCCGCTGATCCGGCTGGTGCACGTCACGCGCGAGTTCAAAACACCGGCGGGCGTGATCAAGGCCGTCGACGACGTCTCGCTCGATCTCGATCGCGGCGAGGCGATCTGCCTTGTCGGTGAATCCGGATGCGGCAAGACCACTACCGGACGCCTGCTCGCGGGTCTGCTCCGGCCGACCAGTGGCGAGCTCCTGTTCGAGGGCAACGACGTGTGGCGGTCGCGCGGCGCTGACCAGGTGCGGTTTCGCCGCGCCGTGCAGCTCGTGCATCAGGATCCCTACGCGTCGCTCAATCCGGTGCGCACGGTCGAGCAGGTGCTCGCGGCACCGTTGCGCCATCACCGGAAGGCGCAGACGGCGAAGCAGGCGCGGGCAGCGGCGCGCTCCCTGCTGCAGCGCGTCGGTCTCACGCCGCCGGACGATTTCTTGCACAAGTTTCCGCACCAGCTCTCGGGCGGTCAACGGCAGCGCGTGTCCATCGCCCGCGCCCTGACCGTCGACCCGCGCGTGATCGTCGCCGACGAAGCGGTGTCGATGGTCGACGTCTCGATCCGCATCACGCTCCTGGACCTGCTGCTCGGTCTGCGCGACGAGTTCGGCGTCAGCATCGTGCTCATCACCCACGATCTGGCGGTGGCCCGCTACTTCGGGCGCGCCGGCCGGATCGCCGTGATGTACCTCGGACGCGTGGTCGAGCTGTCGGCGACGCAGGAGCTCATCGACGATCCGGCGCATCCGTACGCGACGGCCCTGATCGGTGCGATCCCCGAGGCCGACCCGGACCTGACCCGGAGCAAGCAGCGGCTGCCGCTGAAATCGGCCGACGTGCCGAGCCTGCTGCGCCTTCCGCCCGGATGCAGTTTCCATCCGCGCTGCCCGCGCGCCGAAGCGGGACTCTGTGACGTGCTGGTGCCGGCATTGACCCCGATCGGCGGGACGCGCTCGGTCGCGTGCCACGTGGCTGTGCGTGAACGCACTGCGCTCGCCGCGGCTACCGGACCCTTCCGATTTGACCTTCCCTGGGTCGACATCGACAAATCGGAAGGGTCCGCCGGTTAAGGGTGGATCCGGAGCTCCTGCGCGGCGGGATGCGCATCGGCGTGCTTATCGCGCTTCTTGCCGCGATCACGCTGCCGTTCCAGGATCCGTCGTCGGCCTCGTTCGTCGTGGACGTGCTTGCGCTCCTGGTCGGGCTACTCTTCGTCGCAGGCGTGGCCCTGATCGCTCGGCTCACAAGCTCGCGCCTTCCGGAGGACGCGGCCACGCGGCAACGGCGTGACAGAAGCATCGCGGACCGTTACAACCAGCGAAGTCCAGACGCGACGCGCACAGGGGCTTCAGCCCCTGGGGGGAAAGAGGAATGACAGCAGACAAACCCAAGGCACCCGTCTACGCACCCACGCGCCGTATGTTCCTGCGCGACGCGACCCTCGTGTCCATCGGCATGCTCGCCGCCGCCTGCCAGCCCGGTACGGCCACACCGAGCGGAGGCACCGGAAAGAAAGGCGGCGAGTTCCACGGCGCGTGGCCGTACGACCTGCCGCCAAAGGGTCACTACAACTACTTCACCACGGGCTCGATCCTCGCCACCTCCGGCGTGAGCATCTACGGCGACCTCATGCTCCCCTCGCTCGCGGCATACCGCTGGTCCGAGGACAAGTACGACTACTGGCTGGCGGAGTCGCACGCGATGAACGGCGACAACCTCGACGTGAAGCTCCGCAAGGGCCTCAAGTGGGACGACGGCAAGCCGTTCACCTCGAAGGACGTCTGGACCACGTACTGGGTCGGACGCATGGAGGGATTCGGGATCTGGTCCTACATCGATGACGTGACCATGCCCGACGACAACACGGTGCGGTTCCACTTCAAGACCCCGACCACGCTCGGCGAACGCCTGATCCTCCGCGCCAATGGCATCCGTGCCGACTCTCAGTTCGGCGACTTCGCCAAGCGCGCCGAGGCGCTGTACAAGGCTGGGAAGACCACGACCTCGGACGAGGTCAAGGCGCTGCGCACCGAGAAGGACAATCTCCGCCCGGCCGGCCCGCTCTCGGTCGGCCCGTACAAGATGGATACGTCGACGTTGACCGCGGCGCAGGTGACTTTCGTGCGCAACGCGGGCGGCCTCTTCGGCGATAGCGTGACCTTCGACAAGGTCGTCGTGTACCAGGGCGAGACCGCGGCGATCGCGCCGCTGGTCCTTTCCGGCGACGTCGACTACGCCACGCACGGCTTCAGCGTCGCGCAGGACCGATCCTTCCAGGACGCCGGCCTGAAGATCGCGCGCGGCCCGCTGTTCACCGGACCGGCCATCTACTTCAACTGGGACAAGACTCCGGAGTTCCAGGACCCGAGGCTGCGTCAGGCCGTCGCGATGGCGATCAACCGCGTCGAGAGCGGAACGATCGCCTACGGCCAGAGCGCGAAGCCACCGAAGTACATGACCGGCTTCCCCGACGAGCTCGTCCCGAACTGGATCGCGTCCGGCGATCAGTCCAAGTTCAAGTCGTACGACTACAACGTCGCCGCGGCCGACCAGCTCATGAAGGACGCCGGCTTCGCCAAAGTCGACGGCATCTACGCCAAGGGCGGGAAGAAGCTGGCCTACGAGCTGTACTTCCCCAGCGACTTCACCGACTGGTCCGCGGCCGCGGATCACGCGCAGAAGTCGCTCAACACCTTCGGCATCAAGATCACACCTCGCGGCGCGCCGCGTGCCACGCACCTGCCGGACACGAACGATGGCAAGTTCGAGATCACGCTGAACGCCTGGGGCATCGGCAATCCACACCCGCAGGCGTCCCTCGCCCGCCCGTTCCGTGAATACAACACCACCAACGCCGGCGGCGGCATGCACTACCCCACCACGCAGAAGTGGTCCGGTGGCACGATCGATTTCGAGAAGCTCCTCGTCGACGCGGCCGCGGGGACCGATCTAGCGAAACAGAAGACGGCGATCACGCAGATCTCGCTCGCCTTCAACGAGATCCTGCCGTGCGTCCCGCTGTGGCAGCGTCTGGGCAACAATCCACTCAACGACAAGAAGCGTGTGGTCTGGCCGGATCTGTCGGACAAGATCTACCAGAACCCCGGTGGCGATAACTTCACCATCATCATGTTGATGAATGGGACCCTGCACTCGATTTAGGACGCGCATGACGCGCAGGCGAATCCTGGAAGCCCGCGACCCATCGGGATCGCGGGCTTCCGCTTTTCTGCGAACGGTGCCCGCGCTGTGAATCTCGCTGCGGCGCCGGAGCTCCTCGTCGTCCTCGGAGGCGGTCCGGGTGCGACCACGCGCGATCGCGCTCGAGCCGCGGCTGACCTGGCGCTGACGCGCCCGCGCGATGCCGTGATCGCGTCCGGCGGGTACGGCCTCGGAACGCCGGAGGCGGGCCCGAGCGAGGCCGCGGCGATGCGCGAAGCCCTCGTCGCCGCCGGCGTCGCGACGGACCGCGTCTTCGTCGAAGATGAGTCTCGCGACACCATCGGCAACGCGCTGTTCGTCGCGCTGCGCTATCTCGGCGAGCTTCGTCCGCGACCGCTCGTCGTGGTGACCTCGCCGTCCCATCTGCCGCGCGCGCTCGCGGTGTTCGCTCGAGTACTGCCCGCGTGGCCGCTCGAGGGTCATGCGAGCGCGCGAAGGACAGGCGAGGACGACGCGCACGAACGCCGTCTTCTCGCGGAGACGGACGCGTTCCTCGACGGGATCGCGCCGGGCGACCACGGCGCGATCGCGCGTCGACTGTTGGAGCGCTGGCCGGAGTACGCCGCGTCGGCTCGGCTGACCTCTTTCGCCTAGCCTCTGGCCGTGGCCTATGTCGTCGGCATCGACGCCGGTGGCTCGCGCACGCGCGCGCTGGCGGTGGATCGCGAGGGACGATCGCTGCGCGCGCATGACCTGGTCGCGGGCGCGAATCTCCTGGCCTCCGCCGATGCGCTGGAGCGCCTGCGCGAGGCGATCGCCGGGGTCACCAACGGAACGGTCCCGGCAGCCGTCGCGCTCTGCGCCGCCGGCACCGAGGACGAGGCCTCGCGGGCGCGCGTCGCCGCCTTTCTCGCGGAGCTGGTGCCCGGGACGCGGGTCGTGGTCGCGCACGACGCGGCCGCGGCGTTACACGCGGCCACGCCTGAAGGAATCGGCATCGTGCTGATCTCCGGCACCGGCGCGATCGCCTACGGCCGTGACGCTACGGGTCGCGAGGCGCGGGCCAGCGGCTGGGGACACCTCATCGGCGACGAGGGCAGCGCCACGTGGCTGGGCCTCGAAGCGCTTCGCGCCGCGGCCAGGGCGACCGACGGCAGAGCTGAACCGACGCTGCTCGGCGACGCGATCGCGGCCGAGTTGCGCGTGTCCGGACTTCGCGCGGCGCTGCCACAGCTGTACGGCGTGCCTCATCCCGCCCCGGCGATCCTGGCCGCGTTCCGCGCTCTCGGTGCCGTCCTGGATCGCGATGATGTCGCGCGGCGGATCGTCGCGGCCGGGGCGGACGAGCTCGCGCGCGCGGCGCGCGTCGTCGCCGAGCGCCTCGCACTCGACGATGTCTTCCTCGGCGGTGGCGCGTTCGAGGCGCTGCCGCGGCTCGAGCAGGACACGCGCGCCCGCCTCGCGGCGGTGCTTCCCGCCGCGCGCGTGTCGCGGATGACGAACGAGCCCGTCGTCGGGGCCGCGCGCATCGCCGCGCGCGCGGCGTGGGGCGCGACGGCATGAGCCGGCGCCTGATCGTCAACGCCGACGATCTCGGCCGCTCTCGCGGCGTGAACCGCGGCGTGCTACGAGCGCACCGCGACGGCATCGTCACCAGCACGACGCTGATGGCGAATGCCGAGGCGGCTGAGGACGCTGCCGCGCTGGTGCGGGATCAGAAGCGCCTCGGCGTCGGCGTGCACCTGGTGCTCACGTACGGGAAGCCACTGTCGCCGGTGGGCGCGGTCCCCTCGCTGGTGCGTGAGGACGGTTCGTTCCCTCCCCGTCCGCATCTCGTTCGCGGCAAGCTGCGCGGCGAGGAGGTTCTGGCCGAGTTCCGCCGTCAGATCGACCGCGTCACAAAGCTCCTCAAGCGCACACCGACGCATCTGGACACGCACCATTTCGTGCAGGACGAGCCCGAGGTGCTCTGGGCCTTCACCACCGTGGCCAAGGAGCGCGGCATGCCGGTGCGCAACCAGTCACGGGCGCAGCGCGAGGCCTTGCGCAAGAGCGGCCTGCGCACCCCGGATCAGTTCGTCCGCGACTTCTACGGCACCGAAGCCGTCACGCCGAAATCGCTGCTCGCGCTCTTCGGCCGTATCGCCGAAGGCACGAGTGAGCTGATGTGCCACCCCGCCGAAGTCGACGAGGCCTTGCTGACGTCGTCATACGCCCGCGAGCGTCCCGCAGAGCTCGCGACATTGACGTCGCCCGACGTCATGTCGGCGGCGAAGGAACGGTTCGAGCTCATCACCTTCGCCCAGCTCTGATGCGCCTCGGCCGAGACCGCATCGCCGAGCGCGCCGACCTCTTTGCCGGTAAGCGCGTCGGCCTCGTGACCAACCACAGCGGTCGCGCCACGATCGGAGCCTTCCTCTCGGCGCACGACCTCGCGGCACTGTTTTCGCCCGAGCACGGCCTGTCGGGCACGGCCGCGGCGGGCGCGCCGATCGCGTCGAGCATCGATCCCACGACCCGTCTGCCGGTGCACAGCCTGTACGGCGCGATCCAACGGCCGACGGACGAGATGCTCACCAATATCGAGGTCATGGTCTATGACCTCCAGGACGTCGCGGCGCGCTGCTTCACCTATGTCACCACCCTGGCCGAGGTGATGCGCGCCTGTGGCGCGCATGGCATCCCCGTGGTGGTCCTTGATCGTCCGGATCCGCTAGGCGATCTGCCCGCCGACGGTCCGGTGCTCGACCTACGCTTCGCTTCGTTCGTCGGGGCGTCACCGGTGCCGTTGCGCTACGCCATGACGCCAGGCGAGCTTGCCTCCTTCTATGTCGATTGCCTGCCGATCGCCTGCGACCTCACCGTGGTCGACCTGGACGGCTGGCGTCGCGGGTGGCTCGATGACGCGCGCGTCCCGTTCGAGCCGCCGTCGCCGGCATTGCGCTCGCTGCCGGCGTGCGCGCTCTATGCCGGTACGGTGCTGTTCGAGGCCACGAACGTGTCTCCCGGCCGCGGCACGAGCGCGCCGTTCGAGTGGATCGGCGCGCCGTGGCTCGATGCGGCGCGGCTGTCGCGCCTCGACCTCGATGGGATCCGGCTGTGCGCCGAGGATCGTGAAACCGGCCGCGGCGTACGTATCGAGATCGCCGATCGTGCGCGCCTTCGGCCGGTCGCCGTCGGCGTGCGCCTCCTCGCCGCCATCCGCGACACGCACCGGGAGCTGACGATCGACGCCGAGCGCTTCGATCATCTCGCCGGCACCGACGCGCTCCGCCTCGCGCTGGATGACGGACGGAGCGCCGACGAGATCGTGGCGTCGTGGCGCGCGCCGCTCGAGACCTTCGCGGACATCCGCCGTCACTACCTGCGGTACTGATGCGCGACCGCGGCGCGCTCATCGCGAGCCTCGACCGCACCGTGCCGGAGGCAATCCGCGAGAGCGGAGTTCCCGGCGTCGCGATTGCGGTGGTCGACGGCGAGACCGAGATCATCCGCTGCCTCGGCGTCGCCGATGCCGAGCGCGGCGATCCGGTCGACGTCGACACGCTGTTCCAGTGCGGCTCGGTCACCAAGACGCTCACGGCAACGCTGCTGCAACAGCTGCTCGAGGAGGGGCGACTCGATCTCGACGCGCCCGTGCGCACCTATCTCCCGGAGCTGCGACTCGCCGACGAGAGCGTGGCGCGGGCGGTCACACCGCGTCACCTCCTCGCGCACGTG
>Ga0066709_100005853_pt1 | contig 10245 bp, 8 predicted proteins | sample GraSoiAngelo_158_FD_79665 | JGI IMG/M metagenome (GOLD analysis project Ga0066709, IMG submission 79665) | Grasslands soil microbial communities from the Angelo Coastal Reserve, California, USA - 14_1009_16_30cm | ecosystem: Environmental > Terrestrial > Soil > Grasslands | place: USA... | reverse complement strand
TCATCATCTGTCGCGCGACGACGGCGCCGGCGCGAATCATCGGCCGCTCGACGATCCGGTTGACGCCGACGATCGCGACTTCGGGATGGTTGATCACCGGTGTCGAGACGATGCCGCCGAGCGCGCCGAGGCTGGTGATCGTGATCGTCGATCCCGACAGGTCTTCGCGCGCGGCTTTGCCGCTGCGCGCCGCCTCGGCCAGGCGCGCAATCTCTCCCGCGCTCGCCCACAGGTCACGCGCCTCGGCATGGCGCAGCACCGGCACGATCAGGCCCGCATCGGTCTGCGTCGCGATGCCGATGTGCACGGCGCCGTGGCGCGTGACGACGCCGGCCTCGTCGTCGAAGCGCGCATTGATCTGCGGGAACTCGCGCAGCGCGAGCACCAGCGCGCGCGCCAGCAAGGGCAGCAAGGTCAGGCGTCCGCGCGCCGCGCCCCACTTCGCGTTCAGGCGCGCGCGCAGCGCTTCGAGCTCGGTGACGTCGATCTCTTCGACGTAAGTGAAGTGCGGAATGCGGCGCTTGGACTCCTGCATCTTCTGCGCGATCTTGCGGCGCAGGCCGATGACCGGCACGGCCTCTTCGTCGTTGCGTTCGACATAGGCGATGCCGCCTCGCGCAGTCGGCGTGACTGGACCGCGTGCAGCATAGGCATCGAGGTCGGAGTGCGTGATGCGCCCCGCCGGACCGCTGCCGCGGACGAACTGCAGCTCGATGCCGAGATCCCACGCGTGGCGTCGCACTGCCGGCGACGCGATCGGCTTGTCGCCGCTTTCGCGCGCGGCGGACGCAACTTGCGCAGCAGGCTTGATCGGCGTCGGCAGCGCTTCCTTCTGCGGCGCGGGCGGTGGCGGCGCAGCGACCGCAACCGCTTCTCTCGGCACCGCCGCCGGCGCGTTGCGCACATTGCCCGTCCCCTCGACCTCGATGCGAATCAGCTCCGACCCGACCGCCATCACCTTGCCGATCTCGCCGCCGAGCGACTGCACCGTGCCAACGACCGGCGATGGAATCTCGACCGTCGCCTTGTCGGTCATCACATCTGCGAGCACCTGGTCTTCAGCGACCGTGTCGCCCGGCTTCACATGCCACGCGACGAGCTCGACTTCGGCGATGCCTTCGCCGATGTCGGGCATGCGGATCACATGCGTGCCCATTTCAGGCCTCCATCGCGCGTTTGAACGCGGCGGCGACGCGCGATGGGCCGGGGAAATAGGCCCACTCCTGCGCATGCGGATAGGGCGTGTCCCAACCCGCGACGCGTTCGATCGGCGCCTCGAGGTGATAGAAGCAATGCTCTTGCACCAGCGACTCGAGCTCGGCACCGAAGCCGCTGGTGCGCGTGGCCTCGTGCACGACGACGCAGCGACCGGTCTTCTTCACCGAGTCGACGATCGTCGCGAGGTCGAGCGGCCACAGGCTGCGCAAGTCGATGATCTCGGCATCGATGCCGGTGTCGAGCGCCGCCGCTTCCGACACGAAGACCATCGTGCCGTAGGTGATCACCGTCAGATCGCGGCCGGGGCGGAACACCGCGGCCGATTCGAGCGGCAGCGTGTAGTAGCCGTCGGGCACTTCGCCCAGCGGGTGCTTGGACCAAGGCACGACCGGCTTGTCGTGATGGCCGTCGAACGGGCCGTTGTACAAGCGCTTGGGCTCGAGAAAGATGACCGGATCGTCATTCTCGATCGATGCAATCAGCAAGCCCTTGGCGTCGTATGGGTTCGACGGCATCACCGTGCGCAGCCCGCAGACATGGGTGAACAGCGCCTCGGGGCTCTGGCTGTGCGTCTGCCCGCCGTAGATGCCGCCGCCGCACGGCATGCGAATCGTGATCGGCGCGGTGAAGTCGCCGGCCGATCGATAGCGCAAGCGCGCCGCTTCGGAGACGATCTGGTCCGACGCCGGATAAAAATAATCGGCGAACTGAATCTCGGCGACCGGGCGCAGTCCGTAGGCGCCCATGCCGACCGCCGCACCGACGATGCCGCCTTCGGAGATCGGCGTGTCGAACACGCGCGACTGGCCGTACTTGGCCTGCAGGCCTTCGGTGCAGCGGAACACGCCGCCGAAGTAGCCGACGTCCTGGCCGAACACGACGACGTTGGGGTCGCGCTCGAGCATCACGTCCATCGCCGAGCGCAGCGCCTGGATCATCGTCATCGGCGTGCGCTTCGCTTCGCTCGCCGCTTGCATCAGCTTGGGCTTCGTTTCGGTCAGCATTTCAGACTCCCAGTTCTTGTCGTTGGCGGCGCAGGTGCTCGGGCATGTCTTTGTAGACGTCCTCGAACATCGTCGCCGCGCTGAACGTGTGTCCATCGGCGAGCGTGCCGTAGCGCTCGGCCTCCTTTTGCGCGGCGCTGACCTGCGCCTCGAGCTCCTTCTGCGCGTCGACATGCTGTTGCTCGGACCACGCGCCGATTGCGATCAGATGCGCCTTCAGTCGCGCGATCGGGTCGCCGAGCGGGAAGTGCTGCCAATCGTCGGCTGGCCGGTACTTCGATGGATCATCGGACGTCGAGTGCGGTCCGGCGCGATAGGTCACCCATTCGATCAACGTCGGCCCGAGGTTGCTGCGCGCGCGCTCGGCCGCCCATTGCGATGCGGCGTAGACCGCGAGGAAATCGTTGCCGTCGACGCGCAGCGACGCGATGCCGCAGCCGACGCCGCGGGCCGCGAAAGTCGTCGCCTCGCCACCGGCGATCGCCTGGAAGGTCGAGATCGCCCACTGGTTGTTGACGACGTTGAGGATCACCGGCGCGCGGTAGACATGAGCGAAGGTCAGCGCGGTATGGAAGTCGGCCTCGGCAGTCGCGCCGTCGCCGATCCAGCCCGAGGCGATTTTGGTGTCGCCCTTGATCGCCGAGGCCATGCCCCAGCCGACGGCCTGGATGAACTGCGTCGCGAGGTTGCCGCTGATCGTGAAGAAGCCGGCGCGCTTCATCGAGTACATCACCGGCAATTGGCGGCCCTTGATCGGATCGTGCTCGTTGGACAGCAATTGGCAAATCATCTCGACCAGCGAAACGTCGTCGCGCGCGAGCAGCAGGCCTTGCTGGCGGTAGGTCGGGAAGCACATGTCGCCGCTTTGCAGCGCGAGCGCATGGGCGGTCGCGATGGCCTCCTCGCCGAGGCACTGCATGTAGAACGACATCTTCTTCTGCCGCTGCGCGATCAGCATGCGGGCATCGAAGATTCGGGTCTTCATCATCGCGCGCAAGCCGCGCTGCAGCAACGCCGCGTCGACCTGCGGCGCCCACGGGCCGAGCGCGCGGCCCTCGTCGTCGAGCACGCGCACCAGCGAGTACGCGAGGGCTGCCGTGTCGGCCGGCGCGACGTCGAGCGGCGGGCGCTTCACTTCGCCGGCGGCGGACAGACGCAGATAAGAAAAATCGGTGTGGCGCCCTGGGCGGCCGGTCGGCTCGGGCACGTGCAAACGCAGCGGTTCGCGAGGGGTCATCGTCGTGTCTCCATGCACGATCGTGTCGCGCGTCGGGTCACTCGAATCGGCTCGGCGCAAGGCGGGTGGCCTGGTGCCGACCGGAGGGTGCGACGGCGCTGGCGGGGTCGCCGCGCAGGCCGTCTGCGTGCCAAGCGTAACGGATTTTTTCGCACGCGGCCGATGCGCTGATGCGAAGATTCGCCCGATGAAAGCCATCGTCATGCACGAACGCGGCGGTGCCGAGGTGCTGCGCTACGAGGATGTGGCGATGCCCGTGCCGCGCGCCGGTGAAGTGCTGCTGCGGGTGCACGCCGCGACGGTCAACCACACCGACCTCTTTCATCGCAGCGGCCAGTTCTTCATCCGCAAGCCGCTGCCGCACATCCTCGGCATGGACGTGGCCGGCGAGATCGCCGAGCTCGGCGCGCAAGTCGACGGCTGGCGGGTCGGCGACAAGGTTGTCGCGACATTCGAGGCGCTCGGCCGCGAGCGCGACGGCGCTTACGCCGAGTACACCTGCGTGCCGGCGAGCGAGCTGCATCGCATTGCGCAGCCGCTCGACTTCGTCGCTGCGGCCAGCATCGGCCTCGCGTTCACGACCGCGTGGACGGCGCTGCTCACGACCGCCGTCCTCGGCCACGACGAGCGCGTCGTCGTTCACGCCGCGGCCAGCGGCGTCGGCACGGCCGCGGTGCAGATCGCGCGCTGGAAAGGCGCGCAGGTGATTGCGATATGCGACGCCGCGAAGACCGGCCGAATGCGCGAGCTCGGTGCCGCCAGCGTCATCGACCGCGGCGCCGAAGATTTGCCGGCGCTGGTGCTGGCCGCGACCGGCGGGCGCGGCGCGAGCCTGGTGCTCGAGCTGGTCGGCCGCAGCACCCTGCAGCACTCGATCGCGATGCTCGCCGATGGCGGGCGCATCGTCTGCGTCGGCACGCTGAGCGGCGATGTCGCGCAGATCAACGTGATGGACTTGATCATGAAGCGCGGCACGATCAAGGGCTCGTTTCAATCGATCGCGCGCGACGATTTCGATACCGTGCTGCGCCTGTTCGCCGACGGCACATTCGAGCCCGTTATCGATTCGGTGCTGCCGCTGGCGCAGGCTCGCGCTGCGCATGAGCGCATCGAGTCCAAGCAGGTCTTCGGCAAGATCGTTCTGGTGCCGTCGGCCGATTGACGGCGCGACGGCGCGCTGCCGACAATGCGGCGCGGGTCAGTGAGCTTCAGCAACGCAAAGGAAACGCCTGGTGGTATCTCTCTTCGCTTTCGTCATGACCGCCTACGGCCTGAACCCGTACCTCATCGCGTCGTTCAACTCGGGTTTCGCGTGCGAGAACGCGAAGACGCAGATTCTCACCGCGGCACTCGAGCAGACCACTGCCGGGTCGAGCACGTATTCGATGACGCCGCGCAGCCTCAAGTGCATCGCCACGCCGGGCCTCGTTGCCGGCGGCACACGCCCGCCCGACATCGGCTCGGCGCAAAAGGCCGCCGCTGCTCAGGCGGCGAAGAAGCCGGTGAAGAAGTGAACCGGACTCAATCCGGCTTCAGCTCGTAGCCCTTCACGCCCATCTGCCACAGCAAGAACGCATACCAGTCGGCGCGCTCTTCGAGTTGCTGCTTCTTCGTGTTGCCGATGCCATGGCCGGCGTCGTAGTCGAGGCGCAGCAACACTGGCTTGCCGCTCGTGCTCGCGGCCATCACGCGTGCCGCCGTCTTCGTGCTTTCCCACACTTCGACCCGCGGGTCGTTGGTGCCGCCACTGAGCAGAAGCGCGGGGTACGGCGTGCCGTCTTTCACATGGGCATAGGTGCTCATCTCGCGCAAGGCCTTGAAGCCGGCCTCGGTCTTCACGCTGCCGAACTCGGGAATGTTCGGTACGCCGTTGGGCGTGAACTCGGCGCGCAGCGTGTCGAGTGCACCGGCAGCGGAGATGACGGCGGCGAATAGGTCCGGCCGCTCGGTCATCGCGCGGCCGACCAGAATGCCGCCGGCGCTGCCGCCCAGAATGCCGAGCTTGGCGGGCCGCGTGTAGCCCTGGGCGATCAGGAATTCAGCGCAGGCGATGAAGTCCTTCCAGGTGTTGGGCTTGGTCGCCTGAAATCCGCCGCGGTACCAGTCTTCGCCGAACACACTGGTGCCGCGCGGATTCGCGACCGCGTAGACGCCACCGGCGTTCATCCACGCCAGGCGCGAGGTGCTGAAGAACGGCTCCTCGGTGATGCCGTACGAGCCGTAGCCGTACAGCAGTGTCGGGTTGCTGCCGTCGAGCGCAATGCCTTTGCGGTGAATGATCGACATCGGCACCATCGCGCCGTCGTAGCTCTTGACCATCACCTCATGGGTCTCGATGTCGGTCGGCGTGTCGTACGGTCCGGCCGGCTGCAGCCCGGTGTTGCGCACCTCGCCGCTCGCCGCGACGCGGTAGATCTGCCGCGCCTGGGTCCAGCTCTGCAGATCGATGACCACACCGGGAAAGCGCGGGTCGGCAGCGCTCGCGTTGGACTCGCTGTCGCTCAGCGCGAAGGCACCGTCCACCGGCAGCTTCACCGGCTCGAGCGTCGCGCCGCTCGCGTAGCCGAGCTTGAACAAATGCTTCACGTTGCCTTCGCGCGCTTCGACATACAGCGCGTCGCTCGCCGCCGCGAGACCGGTGATGACGCGCTCGCTGTGCGCCACGACGACCGGCGCCGCGGCGACATCGGGCTCGCGCAGGTCGAGCTTCTTGATCTGGAAGCGCGGTGCACCCTTGTGCGTGTTCAGGTACAGCGCGTCGTTCATGTACGCGAGGCCGGTCACCTCGTCTTGCGTCTCGATCACCGGCTTCCATTTCGCCTTGCCAGCGAGCGCGTCGGCTTGCGGCGCGACATAGACACGCAGCTCGCGCTGGGTGCCGTTGACTGCAATGCCGATGACCCAGTGGCCGTCGTGCGTCGTCGCACTGAACGGGATTTCGGCCGGCGTCATTCGCACGCCCGCCGCCTGCATCCCGAATACCGCGTGGGGCTCGAGCCGCGCACCGCGCAGGTGGAAGCGGTGCACCGCGCTGCGCTGGTATTTCTCGATCGGCGCCATGCCGGGCTTCAGCTCCTGCAGGCGAACGAAGAGGAACGAGCGGCTGTCGCTCGCCCAATCGGCGAAGCCGAAGTCGGCGCGGCTGATCGGCTTGCCGACGAGGCGCAGGGTCTGCACATCGAGCACATACAGCGAGGCGCTTTCCGAGCCCTGCTTCGACAGCCCGTAGGCGACGTAGCGGCCATCGGGCGACGGCGTGAAGTAGTTGATCGCGTGCGGCTTGCCGGTGCGCTTCTCGATCGCGTCGGGGTCGACGAGCAGCACTTCGCGCCCGTCGAGACCGTGCCGCATGTAGAGCTTGAGCTGGTTGTCCTGCGGCCGGCGCTTTTGATAGAACCACAGATCACCGGACGCCCGGGTCGCGCCGACGACGCGCGCCGATGCGGCCGAGTCGTAGGTCTCGAGTTGTGCCAGCAACGCGTCGCGGCCGTTGATGCGCTTCAGCGTCGCATGCGCGAAGTCGCTGTGCGCCTTCATCCACCCGGCGACCGCCGGGTCCTTGGTGTTCTCGAAGTAGCGGTACGGGTCGCTGACCGTGCTGCCGAAGAAGGTCTCGTCGACGTTACGCACCGCCGCTTTCGGCAGGCTTTGCGACCATGCGAGGCTCGCGCTTGCGGCCAGCAGCGCGAATGCGGTCGCGCAGCTCAGCGCACGAACCAGTTGTCGTCCAGATGTCATGAGGCCTCCTCACTGAAAGTCAAAAATTCGCAACGGCGGCGCCGGCGCTGAGCAGGCGACACAGGCTGCATGGTCGGGTCCGACATCGAGCATCGCGAGCTGCCACTCGGACGCCACGCCACCCGGATTCGAATCGTGCAACACGCCGACCTTGCCGTCGACGCACGGCCCGATGCAGATTTCGCGCAGCGATCGGTTCAGTCCCTGGCCCCAGGCCTTCACGTAGGCCTCTTTGCAGACCCACAGCGTCGTGAACGCGCGCCCGCGCTGCGCAGTGGACAACGACAACAGCTCGCGCAGCTCCTGCGGCGCGAGCACGTCGTCGTAGTCTTCGATGGGCAGCGCATCGGTCGGAATCGGCTCGACATCGACGCCCACTGCAGAAGACGTGGAAAACGCATGAAGCACCCAATCGCCGGCATGACTGGTGTTGAAGTGCAGCGAGTGCGGCGGCGCCAGACGCGGCTTGCCGAATTCGTTGACGACAAACGCGACTTGTGTCGGATCGAGATCGAGTCGGCGGCAGAGAAGTTGGCGCAGCGTCGCACGCGCGGCGACGAAACGATCGCGGTCGGCCGCATGGTGATAGCTCAGCGCCTGCTCGCGCTCGCTCGCGGCCAGGCATTGCCAATGCTCGCTGAACCGAAGCGCCTGTTGCGCCACACGGATCCGCCACACGTCGAGAGTGCTCACGCCGCGCAGGATAGCTCGGCGACCGAGCGTCTTTTGAACCCAAATGCTTCACGGCGGAATTGACGGGGCGCCATTCGTCCACGAAATTGGGGTATCGGGATGGCGCGCCTGTGCGGGAATAGCCCAGGCCGCGTCTTCGTACACCCTGCCATCGGATCTCGACCAGGAGCTCAAGCCATGACTGCACGACGACTCATCAGCGCCTTCTTCATCGCGTTGCTCAGCGCATCGCTCGCATTCGCTGCCGGTGGCGGCGGAGGTGGTGGCGGCGGAGGAGGCGGTGGAAGCGGCGGTGGCGGAGGAGGAAGTGGCGGCGGCGGTGGAGGTGGAGGTGGTGGGGGCGGTGGTGGGGGCGGTGACGGCGGCGGCGGCAGTGCCGATGCGGCGTCCGGCGTCGACCCCGAATACACCGCTGCGGTCGCCGCGATCAAGGCCGATCAATACGCGCAAGCGATCAAGCTGCTGGAGTCGTACGTCGCACGCGCGCCGAAAGACGCCTATGCCGAAAACTGGCTCGGCTATTCGTATCGCAAGACCGGCGCGCTCGACGCCGCATTCATGCATTACGACAAGGCGCTGAAGATCGACCCGAAACACCGCGGCGCGCACGAGTACCTCGGCGAGGCCTATCTGATGTCGGGCAATGTCGCCAAGGCCGAAGAGCACCTGCAGATCCTCGACCGCTTGTGCTGGCTGCCATGCACCGAATACAGCATGCTGAAAACGGCCGTCACGACCTACAAGACGACGCACAAGATGGACGCTTCGCCGAAGGTCGGCAGCGCCGCGAAGCCGTAGCGCGACGGCCCGCCGTGCGCTCGCTTGGCGCTCGCCTCGCGCTGGCGGTTCTGCTCGCGGTGCTCGGCGCGCTGCTGCTGGCGCCGCTGCGCGCCGCGGTGTCGCCCGGGTCGGCTCCGACGGCGCTCGCGTTCGACGCGGCCGAGCGGGCGCGCATCGGCGAGCTCGGGCCGTGGCCGCCTGCGGTGCCGCGCGATGCGAGCAACCGCGTGTCGGGCCATCGAAGCGCGATCGCCTTCGGCGAGGTGCTGTTCCACAGCGCGCGGCTGTCGAGCGTCGGCGGACTGCGCTGTGCGAGCTGCCACGAGCCGTGGCGCAGCTTCACCGACGCGCGCGCTCTCGGCCTCGGTGCCGCGCAAGGCGGTCGCAACACGATGAGCCTGCTCAACGTCGGGCTGCAGCACGAATTCGGCTGGGACGGCGCCAACGACAGCCTGTGGGCGCAAAGCATTCGCCCGCTGCTCGACCCGCGCGAGATGCGAATGAGCCCGGCGCAGGCGGCCGCGTTGCTGCGTGACGATCCGCAACTCGCGGCGCTGTACCAGCGCGCGTTCGGCAGCGCGCCGAGCGGCGACGATGACGCCGTGCTCGCCGACATCGGCAAGGCGCTCGCTGCGTATGAGGAGACGCTCGTCAGCGAGCGCACGCCGTTCGACGCGTTCCGCGATGCGATCGCCAGCGGCGACCGCATCGCGGCGGCGCGCTATCCGATCGATGCGCAGCGCGGCCTGCGCGTCTTCGCCGGCGCCGGCCAGTGCGTGGCCTGCCATGGCGGTGCGAACTTCAGCGATGGGCGGTTCCACCGCTCGCGCATCGCATCGATGCTGCCCGACGGCGAGCCCGACAGCGGCCGGCGCGCCGGCGCGCAGCATCTTCTGGCGAGCCGGTTCAACCTGCTCGGGCGCTTCAACGACGATGCGCGGCGAACGACCGCGGCCGCCACGCGCGACGCGGCCGCCGACATCGCACGCAGCGGTGAATTCCGCACGCCGAGCTTGCGCGACGTCGCGGCCACCGGCCCGTTCATGCACGACGGCAGCGTGGCGAACCTGTGCGATGCGATTGCCCCGCATGCGTCGATGCAAGCGAGTGACCCCGTCGAGTTGTCGCTCGCGCAACGCCGCGACGTGGTCGCGTTTCTCCGCAGCCTGAGCGTCGAGCCGCAGCCGCCTCACGTCGACGCCGCCGTCTTCCGCTGTCGTTGACAACTCCCCGCGATAGGGGGTTGCCTTGCTTCGCACGAAGTGCAACGATGGGTAACACGCTTTCGGCTGGGGATCATGAACAAACTGATCGTTGTCGCAATGATGGTCGCGCTGCCGCAGATGGCCCATGCGATCTACAAGTGCAAGGCTGCCGATGGCCGGGTCGACTACTCCGAGTTCGCCTGCCCCGTGGCCAAGCAGGCGCTGAAGATCGACGGCTTGCCCGCCCGCCATCAACCGCCGGCAACGCAAGCCGCAGCGCCGGTCGACGCTGAGCAGGTGATGCGCGCCGAGCCGCCGCGCAGCATCGCGCCGTCGAAGCCGTCGATCGCGCGCGGCGTCGCAGCAGAAG
>Ga0066709_100005852_pt1 | contig 10246 bp, 8 predicted proteins | sample GraSoiAngelo_158_FD_79665 | JGI IMG/M metagenome (GOLD analysis project Ga0066709, IMG submission 79665) | Grasslands soil microbial communities from the Angelo Coastal Reserve, California, USA - 14_1009_16_30cm | ecosystem: Environmental > Terrestrial > Soil > Grasslands | place: USA... | reverse complement strand
TCGCGGTGTACTTCCGCGCGATCTCGTACGCCGGTCCGACCTCGGGCTCGTAGATCCGGGTGTCGGCGAAGAGGCTCGGATCGAGGACGGCGCCGCGCTCGAGACAGGTGGCGCAGGAGTCCGCGGCCGGCGGAGGCGCTTTTTTCGAAGCCGGCTTCCGGGCGGGCGCGGCGGTCACGACGCTTCCGGCGAGAAGGGCGGCGACGACGAACGAGCGAGCTCGCATGGGACCTCCGCGACCCTCAACCGACTCGTCGGTGGGTTTGTTCCGGAGACTTCAGTTCTCGACCGAAGCTGAGAAAGAGATCCCTCGCTGCGCTCGGGATGACCGCTTCGCGGTCACTTGAGCTCTTCCATCATCTGGTCGAGGGCCTCCCGGGGCGGGCGCACCTTTTCGTCCGGGATGGTCGCCAGCGGGCTCTCGGGAAGCTGAAGCAGCGACAGGAAGTCCTTCTTGGACGGGTCGACGTAGATCAGGCCCGTCAGGAACTCCTGCTTCACCTGGCCCTCGTGGAGCAGCCCCAGGGCCTTCATCCGGTCGGTCGCGTCGTAGTCCTCGCGCAGCTTGCGCAGGCGGATGTGCGAGCCGTCGTGGAGCGTGACGTCCTGTGTCGTGCCGGGGTCGTAGTCCACCTGGATCTCCTCGAAGAACGGAACGAAGCCGATCTCCTGGATCGGGATCTCGTGATCCTTGGCCCACTTGTACGACTTGGTCGAGTCCTCGTGGTTGTTGAAGGTCACGCAGGGCGAGATGACGTCCAAGAGCGCTGTCCCGCGGTGCGCGATCGCCCCCTTGATGAGCGCGAGCAGCTGTTTCATGTCGCCCGAGAACGATCGCGCGACGTAGCCGCAGCCGAGCTCGATCGCGAGCGCGCAGAGGTCCATCGCCGGGAGATCGTTGACGACGCCGGTCTTGAGCCTGGAGCCGAGGTCCGCCGTGGCGGAGAACTGGCCTTTCGTCAGCCCGTAAACGCCGTTGTTCTCGACGATGTAGATCATCGGCAGATTCCGGCGAAGCAGGTGCACGAACTGGCCGGCGCCGATGGAAGCCGTGTCGCCGTCGCCGGAGACGCCGATGTAGAGGAGGTTGGGGTTGGCGAGAGCGGAGCCGGTCGCAATGGACGGCATCCGGCCGTGCACGGCGTTGAATCCGTGGCCCTTGTCCACGAAATACGCCGTCGTCTTCGAAGAACAGCCGATACCCGACATCTTCGCGACCCGGTGCGGCTCGACTCCCATCTCGTAGAAAGCCTGGGTGATCTGCCGGGTGATGACGTCGTGGCCGCATCCGACGCAGAGCGTCGACTTCAAGCCGCCGTACTCCTTGACGGTCAGCCCGCGGCGGTTCGTCGGGGGGGCTTTGGGCTCCGCGACGGAAGACATCAGTTCTTCTCCCCGGCTTCGACGCCCTCGACCACCGTTTCCGCGTCGAGGGGGAAGCCGTCGTAGTGCCGGATGGAGCGCAGCTTGCCGCAATCTTCCCGGACCTCGAGGGTCAGGAGCTCGTACATCTGGCGGTCCCTGTTCTGGTCGACGACGTAGACACGCTCGTGACCCGCGACGAACTCCGCCGCGTCGGGGGTGAATGGCAGCGCGCGCAGACGGAGATAGTCGGTCTCGAGGCCGCGCTTGCGCAGGATCACGCGCGCCTCCTCGACCGCGAAGTCCGAGGAGCCATATGCGATCAGTCCGACCGGCGAGCCCGGGCCGTTCGAGACGATCGGCCGCGGAACATGTGCCTTCGCCGTCTCGAATTTCCGCGCGAGCCGGTCCATGTTGTTCTTGTAGTCGTCGGGGCGCTCCGAGTAGGTCGCGCGCTCGGTATGGCCCGAGCCCCGCGTGAAGTAGGCGGCGAGGGGATGCTCGGTCGTTCCCGGCAGCGTGCGCCACGGGATCCCGTCCCCGTCCACGTCCTTGTATCTCTCGAAAGCCCCGAACTTCTTCACGTGCCGATCGATGTCCCCGCTCGTCCGCAGCACCTTGCCGCGATCGAACGGCTTCTCCGGATAGGGGAAGGGATCGCTCATCCAGTTGTTCATCCCGAGGTCGAGGTCCATCATCACGAAGACCGGCGTCTGGAAGCGCTCCGCCAGGTTGAACGCCTCGCCCGCCATCTCGGAGCACTCCTGGACGCTTCCCGGGATGAGCAGGATGTGGCGCGCGTCGCCGTGCGACAGGTTGTACGTCGAGACGATGTCCCCCTGCATCGTCCGCGTCGGCAGGCCGGTCGAGGGGCCGACGCGCTGGACATCGAAGATGACCGCGGGGATCTCGGCGTAGTAGCCGAGCCCGGTGAACTCCGACATGAGCGAGATCCCGGGGCCCGAAGTCGTCGTCATGGCGCGGGCGCCGGCCCACGCGGCGCCGAGCACCATCCCGATCGCGGCCAGCTCGTCCTCCGCCTGCACGATCGCGAACGTGGGCTTGCCGGTCTCCGGATCGATGCGGAAGCGGCGGCAGTAGTCGGTGAACGACTCCGCGAGCGCGGACGAAGGGGTGATCGGGTACCAAGTTACCACGGTAACACCCGCCAGCACGCAGCCGATCGCGGCCGCGGCATTGCCGTCGATGATGATCTTGCCCGCGGTCGAGTTCATCCGCTCGAGGCGAAACGGGTCCGCCTTCTTCAGGTTCTTCCCCGCCCAGTCGAAGCCGCCGCGGATCGCTTTCAGGTTGATCTCGATCGCCTTCGCCTTGTTCTTGAACTGCTTCTCGACGGCGCGCTCCACCTCGGCCATGTCGATCCCGAGGAGCCATGCGGCGACTCCGACGTAGATCATGTTGACTGCGAGCCGCCGGAGCTTGCCGTCTTGGACGAGCTCCAGGACGAGCTTCTGGAACGGGACCGCGTAGAAGTGCACGTCGTTCCGGAGGCCGTCGAGCTTCAGGCTCTCTTCGTAGATCACGGCCGCTCCGGAGTGGACCGTCCGGACGTCTTCGTGCGCGGTCTCCGGGTTCATGCAGATGAGTACCCCGATGTCCCGGCGGCGCGCGATGAAGCCCTCTTTGGACGCGCGGATCGTGAACCAGGTCGGCAGGCCCTGGATGTTGGAAGGGAAGAGGTTCTTTCCGGACACGGGGATCCCCATCTGGAAGATCGACCGCATCAGGATGTTGTTCGAAGACATGCTTCCCGAGCCGTTGGCTGTCGCGACGTGAATCGAAAAGTCGTTGACCACCGCGGGTCCGGCCTGCGCGGGAAGCGGTGCCTTCTCTTCGAGGATCGCCGTGGACATGTGTCTCCTTTGTCGACGTTTGCGCTGCGCCGGAGCCAGAAATCATAGCAGAGCAAACAATAGAATCCGATCGGAGGATCGATGAGAGATATCTGCGCGAGAACGATCGCGGGTGCCCTCCTGGCCGGGTCCGCCGCGCTCGCCGGTGCCGCGGGAAGACCCTTCCGGTTCGAGGAGCTCGCGAAGGTCGAACGCATCGGGGGTTTCGACGTGTCGCCCGACGGAAAGTGGATCGCATACGCGGTCGGAACTCCGGTCATCGCGGAAAACCGGACGCGCTCGGCCGTGTGGATCGCCCCGGCCAGGAGCGGCGCGCCGCGCCGGCTCACGACGGGCGACAAGCGCGACTCGGACCCGGCGTTTTCTCCGGACGGCCTGCGGATCGCGTTCCTCTCGAACCGCGACGGAACTTCGCAGATCTGGATGGTCGACCTCGCTGGCGGCGAGCCGTCCAAGGCGACGTCCTTTCCGACCGAGGTCAGCGGTTTCAAGTGGTCGCCGGACGGCAGATGGTTCCTGATCACGTCCGACGTCTTCCCGGACTGCGCCGACGCCGCCTGCCTGGAGCGGAAAACGAAGGAACGGGAAAAATCTCCGACGAAAGCGCGTGTCGCCGAGCGGCTGCTCTTCCGTCACTGGGACTCGTGGAAGGAAGGGCTTCGGACGCACGTCTGGAAGCTGCCGGTTTCCGGAGGGGCCGGCGTGGACCTGACTCCCGGCGACCGCGATGCGCCGCCGTTCGACGTGGGAGGCGCGCTCGACTTCGACGTGTCGCCCGACGGCCGCGACTTCGTCTACGCGTCGAACGCCGACAAGGTGGAGGCTCTCTCGACGAACGCCGACCTGTGGATCCGGCCGTTCTCGGGCGGCGGAGACGCGAGAAACCTGACCGCGTCGAACCGGGCGTTCGACGGGTCTCCGCGGTTTTCCCCGGACGGGAAGTGGATCGCCTACCGCTCGCAGAAGAAGCCGGGGTTCGAGTCCGACCTCTTCCGCCTATCGCTCTACGACCGCGCGACCGGCGCGACGCGCGACCTGACCTCGGGTTTCGACGACTGGGTGGACGACTTCCGCTGGGCGCCCGATTCGAAGTCGCTCTTCTTCGTGACGGCGCAGAAAGGACACGGTGCCGTCTACCGCGTCGGGATCGACGGCGGAGCTCCCCGGGAAGTCTGGCGCGGAGGAACGCCGTCGCAGATTGCGCTCTCGCCCGACGGCTCCGAGGTCTTCCTGGCGGCGAGCACCCTCTCTCGTCCCGCGGAGATCCTGGCGGCCCGCGCGTCCGGTGCGCCCGTCGCGGCGGCCAGGCCCGTCGCTCGCGCGAACGACGGTCTTCTGGCGCAGATCGAGCTCGGCGCCGTTTCGGAGCGGTGGACGAAGTCGGCCGACGGCCGCGACCTGCACGCCTGGCTCGTCAAGCCGCCGGGGTTCGACTCGAGCCGGAAGTATCCGGCGGTCTTTCTGATCCACGGTGGACCGCAGGGCGCCTGGAACGACGCCTGGTCGTTCCGCTGGAACCCGCAGGTGTTCGCCGCCTACGGCTACGTGGTTTATGCGGCAAATCCACGCGGCTCGACCGGGTTTGGCCAGAAGTTCGTGGACGAGATCAGCCGCGACTGGGGAGGCCGCGTGTACGACGACCTGATGCGGCAGGCCGATGACTTGGAATCCCTCCCATTCGTGGACCGCGCGAAGATCGGCGCGGCCGGCGCGTCCTACGGCGGCTACATGATCGCGTGGATTCTGGGTCACACCGACCGCTTCAAGGCGCTCGTCTGCCACGACGGCGTCGTCGAGACACGCTCGGCGGCATACGAGACCGAGGAGCTCTGGTTCCCGACCTGGGAGTTCGGGGGCTGGCCGTGGGAGTCGGACCTCTACGAGAAGTGGAACCCGATGAATTTCGCGGCGAACTTCAAGACGCCGACCCTCGTCGTGACGAGCGAGAAGGACTTCCGCGTACCGTTCGGGCAGGGCCTCGGACTCTTCACGGCGCTCCAGGTGCGCGGGGTCCCGTCGAAGCTCCTGACCTTCTCCGACGAGGGCCACTGGGTCCTGAAGCCCGGCAACTCCCGGGTGTGGCACGCCGTCGTGATGGAGTGGCTCTCGCGCTGGCTGGGCGGCGCGAAGCCCGACGAGGAGGCGCTGTCGGCCGTCTACAGCATCACGAAGTAGGCGGGGACAGGCTCCGGGGGCCTGCCCCCGCAAGGACTACGAGTTGATGTCCTTCCCCGAGTCGAGCCGCTCGACTAAGCCCTGCAGGTACTGTTTCTGCTGCTCCGGAGCCAGGGACAGCGCCTCCTTCACGTTCTTCGCGGCGTCCTTGTACTTTCCGGCGGCCGACTGCGCGCGCGCGAGGCCGATGTAGACGAACCACAACTTCGGATTCTTGCGGGCGTTTCTCTCGAAGATCTTCGTCGCCTCCGCCATCTTCTTCTCGGCTAAGAGCTGCCGGCCGTAATTGTGGATCTGGAGGGGTGTGGCCACGTCGAGCGCTTTCTGCTTGAGGGCGTCAGCCTCCGCCGTCTTGCCCGTGGCGCGCAGCAGGTTGGACTTCGTGTCGAGGTTCTCGAACCGCTCCTCGTTCTGGATCGAGCGGTCGGCCCACTTCAGAGCCTCCTCGTAGTCCGTCTTGTTCTCGACGCAGTAGGTCGCGGCGTCGTTCCAGCCGACCCAGTTGAAAGCCTGGAGACCGCGGAGTTGCTCGCGAAGGCTCGCCAGGGTGACTTGGGGAACGTCCACGGAGACTTTGAAGGGCACGGCGAGCTTCTCCCACCTGAGCGTCGCGACCGCCGAGTCGGGCTGAAGGTCCTCGAAGTCGTAGATCAGTGAGTCATGCATGTCGGCCGGGACCGGTTTGACCGTCACGCGGAGCGCGTCTTCCTTCTCGTCGTAGGTGAAGCTTCCCCACGAGGTCGAGTTCTTCGAGAAAATGACCGTCCAGGACGTCTCGGTCGGGAGCATGTGGAGGCCGTAGGAACCCTTGGCAAGAGGCTTTCCTTCGATCTTGACCGGATCGGTGAACGTGATGACCGTGTTCTCGTTGGCGCCGGCCCGCCAGACCTTGCCGAACGGCACGAGCTCGCCCCAGACTTTCCGGCCGCGGACCTGCGGGCGGTGGTAGTCGATCGTCACGCTGGTTAAGCCGAGCCTCTGCGAGACGGACGCGCGCTGACTGGCGAGGGGCAGGTCGAGGACGAAGGACTGGTTCTGATTCTGCGCGAGGGCGGCGCCGGCGTGCAACAGCGACGCCGCGACGAGGGCGGGAGCGATCGAGGCGAGTCTTCGGGATGCCATGCGGACCTCCTGGTTTTTTGAACTGATACGGAATACGCCCGGCCCGGGTTCACACCATCGTGTAGGTCCAGACGGGGCCGTTCGGCAAGGCCGACGGGACGGACTCCGTCCGGGAGCGGATCGGAAACGCTTTTCGGGGGAGGAAGACGAAAGGGGTCAATCCGCCGGGACGCAGCGGCCGGAGGCCCAGTCGCGCAGGGACGACACCTCCTCGGCGCGGACGACCGAGAGCGGACGCGTCGAGCGCAGCGCGACCAGGATGCCGGCCTCGTCCAGCGGGAGGCCCGAGCCCCGCGCCTCGTAGAGCGCGGAGACGACGGCCTGCTCGATCTCGGCGCCCGAGAACCCAGCGGAGGAGTCGGCGAGGCGCGCGAGGTCTTGAGCGGGGGACGTCCAAGCGTCGAGAGTCTAGCCGGTAGACTGGATTCCGTGGACCCGCGCCGCGTCGTCTCGCTCTGTCCTTCGATCACCGAGACGCTCGTCGCGATCGGCGGTCTCTCCCGACTCGTGGCCGCCACGCGGTACTGCGTCCGCCCGCAGGGACTCCTGTGGGGGCTGCCGAGGATCGGGGGCACCAAGAACCCCGACGTCGCCCGGATCAAAGACCTCGCTCCGGATCTCGTCTTTGCCAACCGGGAAGAGAACCGCCGCGAGGACGTCGAGGAGCTTCGCGCCGCGGGGATCGAGGTGGATGTCTCCTTCCCGCGGAAAGTGGCGGAGGTCCCCGAGGCGATCCGCGGCTGGGGCCGGCGGCTCGGCGAAGAGCGGGCGGCCGACGCGCTCGCTTCGCGGATCGAGACGGAGCTCGCCGCGCTCGCGCGGGAGCGGCCTGCTGGCGCTTTCCTCTACGCGTACTGGATCTGGCGGAATCCGTGGATGACGGTCTCCGGCGACACGTACGTCTCCGATCTTCTCGCGCTCGCGGGAGGCGTGAACGTCTTCGCCGGCGAGGCCGACCGGTATCCGGTCGCGCGGCCCGAGGAATCGCTCGCTCTGGGTGCCGGGATCCATTTCTTTCCGAGCGAGCCGTATCCCTTCCGGGAGGAGAAGCACGGCCGCGAGGTCGCGGAAATCTTCGGCGAGGCCCCCCGCCGGCTCTTCGTCGCCGGCGACGACCTCTCCTGGCACGGCTTCCGGACCCTGGAAGGTCTGAGCGCCGTGAAGAAGCTGCGGGTGTACGCGGAGGAGCTTCCTAGCCCCGCCGGTTCAGCAGGTCCAGGAACTCTTCGCGCACCGGCCGGTTGAAGAAGATCCCGCGGATCGCGGACGTCACCGTCAGCGCGCCCGGCTTCTTGACCCCCCGCATCTCGACGCACAGGTGCCGCGCTTCGACGACCACCATGACTCCCTGCGGCGCGAGCTTTTCCGCCATGAAGCCGGCCACCTGCTCGGTCAGCCTCTCCTGGAGCTGCGGCCGGCAGGCGTAGAACTCCAGGATCCTCGGCATCTTCGACAGACCGACGATCCGTTCGTTCGGGATGTACGCGATGTGCGCGTGGCCGTAGAACGGGACGAAGTGGTGAGCGCACATGGAGTAGAACGGGATGTCTTTCTCCATGACCATCGCTGTGTATCGCTCTTCGTTGGGGAAGACCGTGACCCTTGGCTCCGCCCCCTCCGAGAGGCCGTGGAACATTTCGAGATACATCGTCGCGACGCGGGTATCGGTGTCCTTCAAGTTGGGGTCGGAAGGGTCGAGACCCAGGGTTTCCAGGATCCCGCGCATGTGCTTCGCGATGACCGCGAGCTTCCGAGCGTCCACGGCGGTATCCCGTCGCCCCAGGCGTTCGGCTTCCGCGATCTCGGTCTCTTCGATGGGCGGATGGGCCATGGCTCGACTCTCTCTCAGGCCGCGCGGGCCTTCTCGAGAAGCGCCGCGATGTCACGCGCGACCGGCACGTCGCTCTTCACGATGTCCAGGATCTTTCCGTCTTTTCCGATGACGAACGCCGTCCGAGCGGCCATCCCCCGGTCTTCGAGAAAGACACCGTACTTCTTCGCGACTTCCCCCTTCGGATGGAAGTCGGAGAGCAGCGGATAGGAAATCCCGAATTTCTCGGCGAACGCCCGGTGGCTCCAGAGCGAGTCCACCGAAACGCCCAGCACCGCGACGTCGTCCGAGGCCAGCCCGGGGGCGAGCTGCGCGCACTCGCGATTCTCGGCCGAGCAGACCGGCGAGAAATCCAGGGGATAGAAGAGCAGGACGACGTTCTTCTTCCCGCGGTAGTCCGACAGCGACACCTTGTCCCCGACCGTCGCGGGCAGGGTGAAGTCAGGGGCCATGTCTCCCACGCGAAGCTCGGGCATCGAGTCTCCTTCGATCGGATTGTAGCGAAGGGCGTGCCCGCTCAGCGGATCGTCTTCCGGAAGGCGCGGGTCGAGCCGAGCACGAGGAGGACCGCGAGAGCGATCAGGGCGGCCACGCTCGGCCAGAGATCGAGAAAGCTCGCTCCCCGGATGATGATCCCGCGCGAGATCCGGATGAAGTGCGTCGCCGGGAGCACCTGCGCGATCACCCGGAGAGGAACCGGAAGCGAAGAGAGAGGAAAGATGTATCCCGAAAGCATGATCGACGGCAGCAGGAACATCTGGGTTCTCTGGATCGCCTCCATCTGGGTCTGCGACCACGACGAAACGACCAGGCCCAGAGAGAGGAGCGCGAAGAGATAGACGATGGAGAGGACGAGCAGCAGCGGGACGCTGCCATGGATCGGCACCCGGAAGACCGTGGTCATGAGAACGAGGATCAACAGGAGCTGCGCGAACGCCAGCGCGAGGTAGGGCAGGAGCTTGCCGAGCACGACCGCGACCGGGGAAGCCGGAGTCACCATGAGCTGCTCGAGCGTTCCCCTCTCCTTTTCCCGGACAATCGCGAAAGCCGCGAGGAGAGTCCCGGAGAACGTCAGCAGGATGGCGACGAGGCCCGGGATCAGCAGGTTCGCGCTGCGCGAGTCCGGGTTGAACAGGAGCAGCGGATGGACGCGGATCGACAACTTCTCGAAATTCGCGCCGGCGCCGAGCTCCCGGAGCGACTGCGCGAGGGCCACGCCGTTCGCCGCGCCCAGCGCCTGGGACGAGATCGAGGAGTCCGAACCGTCGATCAACACGAGGACGTCCGCGGGCCGTCCGGCGAGCCGGCGGCGCGCGTAGTCGGGCGGGATTTCGATCCCGACCGACGCTCGCCCGGCCACGATTTCCTCCCGCATCGCGGCGCGGGAGGTCGCGTAGCGGTCGACGTCGAAGAGGGACGTGTTGACGAACTCCGAGACGAGCCGCCGGCTCTCCTCCGTGCGGCTCTGGTCGAACACGACCGTGGGAACGTGGCGGACGTTGGTGTCGATCAACCCGAAGAGGACGAGCTGCATCGCCGGGACCATCAGCGCGAACTGGAGCGTCCCGCGGTCGCGAAGCATCTGCATCGCTTCCTTCCGGAGGACGGCGCGGAAGCCTCTCATCCGGACGCCGCCGCCTCGACCGGCGGCTCGACCGGGACGTCGCCGCGCTTGGCGCGTTCGATCTCGGTCAGCCGCACGAAGACGTCCTCCAGAGAGGCGTCGATCGGCCGGACCCGGACGGGAGCGCCGGCGGCCGCTTCGAGGTCGCGGGCGATCCGGTCGTCGCCGATCTCGGCGCGCAACAGGATGTGGAGCGAGTTCCCGAAAATCGTCAGGTCCACGACGTAGGGGAGCTCGCGGGCGTGCTGCATCACGGCG
>Ga0066709_100005851_pt1 | contig 10246 bp, 10 predicted proteins | sample GraSoiAngelo_158_FD_79665 | JGI IMG/M metagenome (GOLD analysis project Ga0066709, IMG submission 79665) | Grasslands soil microbial communities from the Angelo Coastal Reserve, California, USA - 14_1009_16_30cm | ecosystem: Environmental > Terrestrial > Soil > Grasslands | place: USA... | reverse complement strand
GCGGATGACCGCCTTCGCCTCGTTGCGCATCTCCTGGTACTGCCGGTCCGACAGCGTCATCTGCGGGGCGACCGTGATCGAGTCCCCCGTGTGAACGCCCATGGCGTCGAAGTTCTCGATCGAGCAGACCACGATCACGTTGTCCGCGTGGTCGCGCATTACCTCGAGCTCGAACTCCTTCCAGCCTTCCACGGACTCTTCGATCAGGACCTCGTGCGCCGGCGACTCGGCGAGGCCGTGGCGGACGATCGCGCGGAACTCGTCGGGTGTGCGCGCCGCGCCGCCTCCCGAGCCTCCCAGGGTGAAGGATGGCCGGATGACGAGCGGCAGACCGATCTCGCGGGCGATCCGCTCCGCGTCTTCGAGCGAACGCGCGCGCCCCGAGCGCGGCACCTCCGCCCCGATCTCGAGCATCGCCTGCTTGAAGAGGTCCCGGTCCTCCGCGACGCGGACCGCCTCGCGGCTGGCGCCGATCAGCTGGACCGACCACTTGTCCAGGATCCCGGCGTCGGCCAGCGCGAGCGAAAGGTTCAAACCCGTCTGCCCGCCGACCGTGGGAAGGAGCGCGTCGGGTCTCTCCTTTTCGATGATCCGCTCCAGGAAAGGAAGGGTGAGCGGCTCGACGTACGTCGCGTCCGCGAGCTCCGGGTCGGTCATGATGGTCGCCGGATTCGAGTTGACGAGGACGACCTTGTACCCCTCGCGCCGGAGCGCGCGGACCGCCTGCGTGCCGGAGTAGTCGAACTCGCAGGCCTGCCCGATGACGATCGGGCCCGATCCGATGACGAGGATCTTCCGGATGTCCGTGCGCTTGGGCATCGAGAGGCCGCGCGAAGTATAAGCGGCCAATTCGAGGTCGCCGCGAAGCGAGCGCGCGACCGGGCGGGTCGGCTAAGTCCGGATGTCTACCGCCACCCGTGCACGCCGGTCAGGCGGCCGCTCTTCGCGGCGCACCCTTCGCGCAACACGGTTCCCGCCTTTCCGAGAGCCAGCAGGTTTCCGCCCGCGGACCGCACGGCGTACAGGTCGTTCTCGGTGCCGGAGTCGCGCAGCGACCACGCGACGCCGTCCGGGCTCTCGGCGCGCACGCCGCTCCCGCCGACGGCGACGAACCGCGAGCCGGTCCACGCGACCGAAAACAGGTTCCGATCCGTCCCGGCATTCCCTCCCGTCCAGGAGAGACCGTCGGGGCTGGTGTAGACCGCGCCACTCTGCCCGACGGCGACGAGCCGCAGGCCGTCCCAGGCGACGTCGTTCAACCCTCCGCCGGTCACCGAGAGGCGCTTCGTCCAGGTCGTGCCGTCCTCGCTGGTGAAGACGAGCCGTGCGTAATCTCCGCCCACCGCGACCCAGCGCGCGCCGCTCCAGATCACCTGCAGGAGCGAGTTGGGATGGATCATCAGAGGGGCAGACCACGTCAGGCCGTCGCCGCTGCCGATCACGGTTCCGCCGCTTCCGACCGCCAGGAAGCGCGAGCCATTCCAGGCCACGTCGTAAAGGGTCTCTTTCGTTCCGGAGTTGCGCCGCGTCCAGGAGGTCCCGTCTTCGCTCGTCAGGATCGCGCCTTGCTCTCCGACGGCGACGAAGCGGGAGGCGCCGAACGCCACCCCGAGGAGCCACCGCTGGACGTCGGAAGCCTGGCTCGTCCAGCTCGCGCCGTTCTCGCTCGTCAGGATCGTGCCGGACGCGCCGACCGCGGCGTAGCCGGACCCGCTCCACGCCACGTCGGCCACGGCGTTCCGGTTGCCGACCGAACGGCTCCTCCAGTCCAGCCCGTCGGGGCTCGCCAGCACGACTCCCCTCCCTCCCACGGCCAGGAACTCGGCGCCGTTCCAGACGAGGTCCGTCAGTTCGACGCGCGTCGAGGACGTCCGGCGGGTCCAGTGGATCGCGTCCGGGCTGTCGAAGATCGAGCCGTACTCGCCGACCGCGACCAGATCCGATCCGGTCCAGACGAGCGACTTCAACGAGACGTGCTGCGCCTGACCGTAGAGAGCGAAGCCCACGCCGTCCGGAGTCGACAGAACGAGCCCGAAATCCGGAAAGCTCGTACCGGTAATCACGAAGCGCGATCCGTCCCACGCGACGGCGTAGAGCTGGTCGAAGATCTCGAACGTGGAACGGGACCAGGAGATGCCGTCCGGGCTCGTGACGATCGCGCCGTAGTCGCCGACCGCCAGGAACCGTCCCGCACCCCACGCGATGTCGCGCAGATTCGAATCGGTCGCCGGCGTGCGGGCCGTCCAGTCGCGGCCGTTGGGGCTGCTCGCGACCGCTCCCCCGTCGCCGACCGCGACGAAGAGGTCTCCGTTCCAGGCGAGCTTCCGGAGCGCCGTCGTGATTTCCGAACGCTGAAACTCCCAGAGGTGGCCGTCCGCGCTCGTCAGGACCGCGCCCCCCTGGCCGACCGCGATGAACTGCGCCCCGCTCCACAGGACGTCGGAGAGCTCCACCTTGGGGTTCGCGATCTCCTGCGTCCAGGCGGCGCCGTCCCGGCTCGAGAGGATCGTTCCGGCGCGACCGACCGCGACGTAGAGGCCATCGCCGAACGCGACCGCGGAAAGGAGGTTTCCCTGCGGAGCCGGGTTCGCCCAGAGCCATTCGCCGCACGACTGCGCCGCGAGAGGAAGGCCGGCGAGCAGAAGTCCGCCGGCGATGACGGCCACTTTCGTCATCCGAGTGAACATGGACCCCTCCAAGGTGGAAATTGTCGTTGGAACGCACTGCGATTATATGGCAACCATCTTGAATGCTCTTCAACGGACGACGTTTCGGTCTTGCCGAACTGCCGCAACCGCTCTCGACCGGGCGGCCGCGAAAGGAGCGAGTCATGAAGAAGGTGATCGCAGGAAGTATCTTCGCTCTTGCGATGATGGGACTTGCCGGGACGAGCCTCATGCAGACGAATCCACCGGTGCAGCGCACCCCGAGAGTCGGCGGAATCCCGACGTTGACACCCATGCCGACGTTCACGCCGGTCGGGGGCGAGCCGACCGCGACCGCAACCGTCCTCGAGGCCGCGACGCCGACCCCGACGCCGTCCGGTGCCGGAGCGCCGACGACTACCGACGAATGCAAGGAAGGCGGCTGGCGCACGTTCACCAACCCGCGCTTCAAGAACGAGGGAGATTGCGTGAGCTACGTCGCCAGCCAGGGACGCGCGGGAGGAAACCCGAAAGGCAGCCCGACGCCGTCTCCTCGATAAGAGCCCGGACTACTCGTACCGAAGCGCTTCGGCGATGTCCACGCGGCCCGCGCGGCGGGCCGGAAGCCAGGACGCGAGCAGAATGACGAGCGCCGAGAAGCCGACGATCGCCGCGAGGTCGAGCGGCCGCACCCGAAACGGGATGTACGAGACGAAATAGATCTCGGCCACCCCGGGAGGGAAGCGCAGCAGGCGGAAAGCCGTCATCACCCAGCACACGAGCGCGCCGAAGGCGATTCCGGCGAGCACTCCGGCACCTCCCAGGAGACCGCCGAGCACCAGGAAGACCCTCGAGAAGAACGTCGGCTCCGCGCCGAGGGCGGTCAGGACCCCGATGTCCCGTTTCTTTTCCTTCACCGTCATCACGAGCGTCGCGACGATGTTGAACGTCGACACCGCGACGATCAGGCCGATGACGAAGAAGAGCGTCGTCTGCTGGATCCGGAGCGCCGAAAAGAGGCCGGTGTTGAGCGACCTCCAATCGGTGACCGAGAACTCCTTCCCCGCCGCTTTCCCGATCTGGCGCGCCGCCTCTTCCGTGTCGCCGATCGTGTCGAGCTTGATCTCGATCACGTTGGCTTTCCCGCTCATGTGAGCGAGGTTCCGAAGGACCTCGCGATCCAGGAAGACCAGGCCCGAATCGGACTCGTAGAAATTCGTGCGGAAGATCCGGGCGACGCGGAAGGGGGCGGTGCGCGCGACGAGCGATGTCCCGCCCGGCGTGTTGTCGGGCACCGAAAGAGCGATCGTGTCTCCTTCGCGCACGTCGAGCAGGCGGGCGAGCTCGACTCCGACCGCGGCGCCCGGAGGCGACCCCGCGCTCCCCCGGGTCAGGATCCGCTCCGCGTCGGGCAGATAGGAGTCGAGCTTCGAGACGCGCCGCTCAGTGGATGGTTCGATCCCTTTGAGGACCACGTCCGTGCCGTCGGGCGTGGCCGAGGAGGACGCGAGCCCCGACTGATAGATGACCCGCGCCGTCGCCCGGACCCGCCGGAGGAGGGCGACGCGACGCTCCGCTGCGGACGGATCCGCTTCGGCCGCGGTCGACAGCGGAAAGAGGACCACCTCGGCGTTCGCGCCGATCAGGTTCTCCCGAATCTCGCGCTGGTATCCGGAGAGGAGTCCCATCGCGACGACGAGTGCCGCCACGCCCAGACCGATTCCGGCGATCGAGAGGAGAGAGACCGAGGACACCAGGCGGGACGACCGCGCCCGGAGATATGAAAGAGCGACCTCGAAAGCGAGCGATTTCATCGCGCCTCGCGCAGGCGCCTCTTCTCCATCTCGCCGATGAACCTCTCGAACAGGACGTTCGCGTCGTGGGGGCCGGGCGAGGCCTCCGGATGAAACTGAGCGGCGAGGATCGGAAGCGTCCGGTGGCGAAAGCCTTCGAGCGTCCGGTCGTTCAGGTTGACGTGCGTGGCCTCGACTTCCGATGACAGGGTCGCGGCCTCCACCGCGAAGCCGTGGTTCTGCGAAGTAATCGCGACGGCGCCCGTCCCCACGTCCTGCACCGGATGGTTCGCGCCGCGGTGGCCGAACTTCAGCTTGAACGTCGTGCCGCCGAGAGCGAGGCCGAGCAGCTGGTGTCCGAGGCAGATCCCGAAGATCGGCTTCCGCGGCACGAGCCGTTCGATCGTTCGGATCGGTCCGGGCAGCGCGGCCGGGTCGCCCGGACCGTTGGAGAGAAAGATGCCGTCCGGATCGTCTTCCAGGACGCGTTCGGCGGGCGCGGTCGCGGGATAGACCTTCACCCGGCAGCCCGCCGCGGTCAGGAGCCGGACGATGTTCCTCTTCATGCCGTAGTCGATCGCCGCGACCCGAAAGAGCTCGCGGGCTCCTCGCGGAGAATATTCGGCCGTCGTCGCCGCAGAGACCGAGAGGGCCAGGTCGCTCCCGATCATCGGCGGCGACTCGCGCACGCGCGCCAGGAGCTCGGAGTCGTCGACCTCGGTCGAGACGCCCGCCCGCATCGCGCCTTCCGAACGGATGCGCCGTACGAGCGCGCGCGTGTCGAGGCCGTGCAGCCCGACCACCCCTTCGCGATCGAGGTATCGGGCGAGGCTCTCTTCGCCTCCCGCGCCGCTCCAGCGCTCCGGAAAGTCCCGCGCGACGAAACCGGCGACGTGAACGCGGTCCGACTCCGCCTCTGAAGCGCGCACGCCGTAGTTGCCGATGTGCGCGGCGGTCATCACGACGATCTGCCCCGCGTAGGATGGATCGGTCAGGACCTCCTGGTAGCCGCTCATCGCCGTGTTGAACACGATCTCGCCGAACGACGTCCCCGGCCGCCCGATGGCCTCTCCCCTCCAGCAGCTCCCGTCTTCGAGGACGAGAAGACCCTTCAAGCGGTTCGCCCGACGACCGGCGCGAGCAGGCGCACCTCGGACATGAGCTGCGCGAACATCTCGGGCAGGAGCGCTTGCGGCCCGTCGGAGAGAGCGGCCTCCGGATGGTCGTGGACCTCGATCAGGAGGCCGTCGCTTCCCGCCGCGATCGCGGCGCGCGACATCGGCAGCACCTTCAGCCGCTTGCCCGTGCCGTGCGAGGGGTCGACGAGGATCGGGAGATGCGAGATCCTCTTGACGTACGGGACCACCGACAGGTCGAGCGTGTTGCGGGTGTGGTTCGCGAACGTCCGGACGCCCCGCTCGCAGAGCACGACCTCGTAATTACCTTCCGAGAGAAGATACTCGGCCGACAGCAGAAACTCCTCGATCGTCGCCGACATCCCGCGCTTCAACAACACCGGCTTGCGCATGCGCCCGATTTTCTTCAGCAGCGCGAAATTCTGCATGTTGCGCGCTCCGATCTGGAGACAGTCGGCGTACTCGGCAACGAGCTCGGCGGTGTCGGTGTCCAGGACTTCCGTGACGATCGGGAGACCCGTCTCCTCCCGGACTTTCGCGAGGATCTTCAAGCCGGCCTCGCCCAGGCCCTGAAAGGAGTAGGGCGACGTCCGCGGCTTGAACGCCCCGCCGCGGTACAGCGTCGCGCCGCCGGCGCAGACTTGCCGCGCGATGTCCAGCGCCTGCTTTTCCGACTCGACGGCGCAAGGACCCGCCACGACCGCCACGCGATGGCCGCCGACCGCCACACCGCCGATCGAAACCACCGTGTCCTCACGCTTCGCTTCCCGCGAAACGAGCTTGTACGGCGCGGTGACCGGAATCACTTCCGCGACGCCGGGAAGGTTCTCGAATGACGCGGATTCGACCGAGCCGCGGTTTCCGGTGACACCAATTGCCGTCCGCTGAGCGCCCGGGATGGCGTGAGCCTGGAGTCCCAAGCCTTCGACCGCTTCGATGACCCGGCGAACGTCGTCCGCGGTCGCCGCGGAATCCATCACGATCAGCATCGGGGTGCTATCATTTGTAAGTGAACAAGCCCTGTCAATCGAAGCGTTGCGTGAGGGAAGGCTTCACCGCCCCAAGCCGATCGTGCGGGGCACCCGCTGGCGCGCGCTCGACCTGGCCGCGCTCGTCCGCCACCCGCCGGGAGGCGCGCGCCTGAGCGAAACGCGCGGCACGGTTCTCGCACCCCGGGTTCCCCATGATCCTTGGATTCGACGGTCTTCGTCGACCCTCTCTGGTCCTCGCCCTCGCGATTCTCGGTCTCCTCGTCGTCGGGCCGGCGCTCTTCGCCTGCCCGTACGCCGTCCGGATGAAGGACGGCTCGCGGGTCCTCGCCCGGGTGCCGTACACGGTCAAGGGGACCCGCGCGATCATCACGCTCGAGAATGGAATCGTCACGCAGATCCCGCTGGAGGAAGTCGACGTCGCCGGCACCGAGAAGTTCAACCGCGAAAACTGCGGGAACGTGATCACGTTGAGCACTCCGCCGCAGATGGCGTTTCGGTTGCCCATCCGGGCGACACAGTCGGTTTCGACGCCGTCGAGCCCGGCGCGGCAGTCCGCGCCCGCCCTGCGGAGCGGACCGGCAGTTCGAGGTTTTCGACAGCTCGCACGACCGGCCGCACGCCCTTCGGGGTCTTCGGGTCCGTGACGATCCGAATCGGCGCGGGATCTCTTCGGTGATCCGGCCCGGCCCGACGCGGAGCCCCCGCCGCTCGCTTTCGCCGATGCGCACGGCGGTCGTGCTGCTGGCTCTTCTCGTCGTCGCGCCCGCGCTCTTCGCGTACGTCGTCAAGCTGAAGGACGGCTCGCTCGTTTTCGCGCGCGGGCCTTACATCCTCAAGGGTAAGAACGCTATCATCACGCTCGAGAACGGCACCGTGACGCAGATCGAGTTCGACAAGATCGACGTGCCCGGAACCGACAAGTACAACCGGGAGAACTTCGGCAACGTCATCGCGCTCGAGCAGCCGCACGAAAAAGTCTTCCAGGCTCCGACCCCGATTCCGCAGTCCCCGGGAAACCTCGGCGCGCTCGCGCGGCAGAAGAGAGACCGTCTCGGGGTTCCGGCGCCGGGCCCTCCGCCCGCCAACGCCCGGTCGGTGGGTGGAACCTCCGAGACGTCGGGCTCCGTCGATCCGGTCGTTCAGGCGAGCTTCGTTCGCATTTTCGAGGAGACGGGAATCACGCAGTTCCGGCTTGCGAACTCCCGCGGAAAGACGCGTCTCCTCGCGACCGCCAACTCCGAGCAGGCCGTTTTCAGCGCGCTTTCCGCGGCTGCCCGCGCGATCGCCGAAGCCGCCGAGCGGGGCCGGCCGACGTCGATCGAGATCGTCCTGACCGCCGCTTCGGGAGAGCGCGCCGGTACCTTCGAGATGACTCCCGCTCAGGCGAAGCTTCTGCGGGATCGGACCGTGACGGTCCAGGATTACTTCGTCAAGAGCGTCGTGTTCTAGGAGAAAGCGCCCCGGCTTCGCTATTCCAAATAGTCTTTCGCGTCCCCCCCGACAACCGATAGAAACCTCTCCCCGTACGACAAGATCTCGCCCAAAGTCTCGTCCGCGAAGATCCGCTCGACGCGGTGAAGCGGAAAAAAGACCGTCTCCGGGAACGAGGACGACGGCGCTCCGCGGGCGATCTCGCGCATCCATCCCTCGAACGCGTCGAGACCGAGGCCGCGGATGGTCACCCCCGCCGGGCTCGTCTCGTGCAGAATTCCCCAGAACTTTTCCCGAGGCGCCACCAGATGGACGAGGACGAGCTCGCCACTCTTCATGATCCGCTCGTTCCTTCCGAGAGCTCGATCAGAACGCCTTGCCCCGCGGAGGGGTGAAGAAACGCGACGCGCCTGCCGTCGGCGCCGGGAACCGGGCTCTGGTGAACGAGCCGGAAACCGCGCCCGCGGAGGTCCGCGAGGGCGCCTTCCAGGTCGGGCACGGCGAAGCAGATGTGGTGAATTCCGGGTCCGCGCTTCGCGAGGAACTTCGCGACCGGAGAGTCCGAACCGACCGGCTCGAGGAGCTCGAGTCTCGTATCGCCGATCGGCAGGAACGCGGTCCTGACCTCCTGGCTTTCGACGATCTCGCGTCGCGTCTCCTTCAGGCCGAGCGCTTCGTAGAGGCCGACCGCCTGGTCGATCGACGACACGGCGATACCGATGTGATCCAGCCGAAAGGCGGAAACGCTCACGCCCGCTCGGCCGCCGGCTCCCGGGTCAGCCTCTCGAAGAGCCGTGTGGCGGCGGAGTAGGGATCTTCCCTCCGCTCCCGGATCCGCCGGATCGCTTCCTCGAGGCCGTTGGATTCCGGAGAGCGCGACTCGAGCGACCGATGGAACCGCTCCTCGAGGAGAGCGACGAGGCGCGCCCTCGCGCGCCGCGCCGCCCGGAAGCCGGCCTCCGGCGAATTCGCCAACCAACTGCGGTGCGACTCCATGGCCTCGACGACCTCCGGGACGCCTTCGCCGCGCGGCGCGACCGTTCGGACGATCGGAGGCCGCCAGGACCGACCGGGTGTCAGGTCGAGCATCATCGCGAGCTCCGCCGACGTCCGGTCGGCGCCTTCTTTATCCGCCTTGTTGACCACGAAGACGTCGGCGATCTCGAGGATGCCCGCCTTGATCGCCTGGATGTCGTCCCCCAGCCCCGGCACGAGGACGACCGCGACCGTCTCCGCCGTCCGAATGATGTCGACTTCGTCCTGCCCGACGCCGACGGTTTCGACGAGCACGACGTCGAAGCCCGCGGCGTCTAAGATGTCCACGGCATCGCTCGTCGCACGCGCGAGACCTCCCATCGACCCGCGCGTCGCCATCGAGCGGATGAAGACGCCCGGGTCGGTGTAGATCTCGGACATGCGGATCCGGTCGCCCAGGATGGCGCCCCCGGTGAAAGGGGACGACGGATCGACGGCCACGATCCCGACCTTTCGTCCGCGGGCGCGGTAAGCCTGGGCCATCTTCAGCGCCAGGGTGGACTTCCCCGCTCCGGGAGGTCCGGTCAGTCCGAGGACGCGTGCCCTGCCGGTCTTCGGGAAGATCCGGCGCGAGAGCTCCGGCACGCCGTCGCCCGATTCCGCCGCCGAGATGGCCTGCCCGATCCGGCGGCCGTCTCCCGCGAAGATCCCGGCGACGAGCTCGGACGTCCCCGGCGCCGGGACCGGGCTCACGTCCCGTCCGTCAGCAGGCTCTTTGCGATGACGAGCTTCTGAATCTCGCTCGTTCCCTCGCCGATCGTACAGAGCTTCACGTCGCGGTAGAACTTCTCCACCGGGAAGTCCTTGATGTAACCGTATCCGCCGTGGATCTGCACGGCGCGGTCGGCGACGCGGACGCCGATCTCGCTCGCATAGAGCTTCGCCTGAGCCGACATGCGGGTCGTTTCCTCGCCGCGGTCGCGCGCCTGCGCGGCTCGTTCGGTCAGAAGGCGGGCGGCGTCGATCTCGGTCGCCATCTCCGCGAGGTAGAACTGGATGGCCTCGAAGTCGGCGATCGGCCGACCGAACTGGCGCCGCTCCTTCGCGTACTTCAAGGAGGCCTCGAAGGCGCCGCGGGCCATCCCGATGGCCAGCGCAGCGATCGAGATGCGGCCGCCGTCCAAGATCCTCATCGAGTTGACGAAGCCGTCGCCTTCCGCGCCGAGCAGATTGGCGCGGGGAACGCGGCAGTCTTCCATCACGAGCGTGCAGGT
>Ga0066709_100005848_pt1 | contig 10246 bp, 9 predicted proteins | sample GraSoiAngelo_158_FD_79665 | JGI IMG/M metagenome (GOLD analysis project Ga0066709, IMG submission 79665) | Grasslands soil microbial communities from the Angelo Coastal Reserve, California, USA - 14_1009_16_30cm | ecosystem: Environmental > Terrestrial > Soil > Grasslands | place: USA... | reverse complement strand
GACGGCGTTGACCTTTGTGCGGCAGGGCCACTCTGGCTCGGCGTGGGACCGGAGACCGCCGGACCGATCGGGCGCAGCGTGCGCATCGGTATTACTCGTGAAGCCCACCGTAAGCTGCGCTTCTTCGAACGCGACAATGCTTTCGTGAGCGGCCCAAAGCGCCTTCGCAGCTAGAGAAGCGCTGGCGGCGAATGCGGGAGTTTGGCTCACCCGACTAGGCGGAGCTAGACTGATGGCACTCCCAGACGCGGGCGCGGTCGGATCATCCGTCTGCCGGATATGAGGAAACGCGATGTCTGAAGTAGCAGTTGGGCGGATCGGGCGTAGCAGCGCCAGCAGCCTTTATTACCGTCACACGCTGCCGGTGCGCACCATGCACTGGATCAATGTGGTCGCGCTGACCATCCTGTTCATGAGCGGTCTCAACATTTTCAGTGCGCATCCGGCGCTCAACTGGGGCAGGTCCTCGTACGATGGACATCCGGCTGTACTGGAAATCGGCGCGATCCAGGATCCTGCGGGAAAGCTTGTGGGCGTCACCCGAATTTTCGGCCACGACTTTGTCACCACGGGATGGCTCGGAGTATCGAAAGGCCGCGATGGGGAAGTCATGGCGACCACTTTTCCGTCATGGCTCATGATCCCGGACTTTCGCTGGCTGGCGATGGCGCGGCGCTGGCATTTTTTCTTCGCCTGGATCTTTGTGATCAACGGCCTCTGCTACGTCGCGTATTCGATTGCCAGCCGTCATCTCTCGCGCGATCTCGCGCCGACGTCGACCGACTTGCGCTCGATCGGGCAGTCGGTCGCCGATCATTTACGCTTCAAGCATCCTACCGGTGAAGCAGCGAAGCGCTACAACGTTCTGCAGAAGCTCACCTACCTCGCCGTTATTTTCGTCCTGCTGCCGCTCGTCATATTGATGGGGATGGCGATGTCGCCCTGGCTCGATTCATTGTGGCCTGGCTGGATCGACGTCTTTGGCGGGCGCCAATCGGCGCGGACGATTCACTTCATCGCCGCCTGGCTTTTGGTGCTGTTTGTGCTGATCCATGTTTTCGAAGTGATCATCAGCGGCTTCTGGAACCACATGCGCTCCATGATCACCGGGCGATTTAGCGTCGAGCAAAGGGTGGCTCATGATGCGAAGAAATAATCTTTCACGACGCCGATTCCTTAGCGGAGCGGCTGCAACGGCGAGTGCGATGATGCTCGCGGGTTGCGACAGCCTTTCGCGTAGCGAATGGTTTCCCAAGGTGCTTTCGGCGGCGGAAGAGCTCAACCGATCCGCGCATCGCTTGCTGGGCGGCCGTCGCTCAATGGCACAGGAATTCACGCAAGCCGATCTGTCGCCGGACTTTCGAAGCAACGGCACAGCGGATCCCGACAGCGCGCAATACCAGGCGCTGGCGGACAATGGTTTTGCCGATTACCGCCTGCAGGTGGACGGGCTGGTCGACAAGCCGGCCTCATTTTCGCTGACCGAGTTGCGCGCGTTGCCCAGGCGCACGGAGATGACGCGCCACGATTGGGTCGAAGGATGGAGCGCGATCGGGAAGTGGAAAGGGGCGCGGCTTGCGTCGCTGCTGGAAGTTGTGGGCGTGAAGCCGCAAGCGCGCTATGCCGTGTTCTACTGCGCGGATCCGATGGAGGCGAACGGCACTGGTCTCTACTACGAGAGCATCGACATGGACGATGCTCATCACGTGCAGACGATTCTCGCGTACGACTTGAACGACCACGCATTGCCGGTGAAGAACGGCGCGCCGATACGCCTTCGTGTCGAACGGCAGCTGGGCTACAAGCACGCCAAGTACGTCATGCGTATCGATCTGGTGGAGAGCTTCGCCAAGATCGCTGGCGGCATGGGGGGCTATTGGGAAGATCAGGGCTACGAGTGGTACGCCGGGATATAGCGCCTAGCCAATTTGAAGCCGGTTCTGTGGGAACACGGGAGCATGAAAACCACTTTGGATATCGCTGACGAATTGATGCGACGCGTGAAGATGCGGGCGATTCAGCGCAATCAGAAATTGAAGGATGCCGTCGCCCAGTTGCTGGATGCTGGAATGGCTGCCGCGTCGACAGCTCCGACAGCGGGCCGAGCGCCGAAGCCCGTGCGGCTCAAGGGACGTCGTCGACTGAACATTGACGACATCCAGAGCGCCATCGCGGCGGGTGGCGATTATTGAGAATTACGTAAGGGTGTGACGGGAGCTTCGTCATTCCCGCGGAAGCGGGAATCCAGTGTCTATGCTCGAAGCCGCTGGGTCCCCGCTTTCGCGGGGACGACCAACCTTGTCAGTGACTTTGTGACTTGCCCTGTCTTGTGTCGCCGTTCTCGAGCCAAAGAGGCGCTGAACCCTGCGCTTGTTCGCCTTCGCAAGTTGACTGGCCACGCCGCTCCCAGCCACACTCCGCGCTTTGCTTTCGTTCCCTTCTGCCATGCCTGCCGTTCGTTTCGACCACTTTTATCGTTACGCCGAGCTGACTGACGCCCTCAAAGCCTTTGCCGCAGAATATCCGCGGCTCATCGCCCTCGAATCGATAGGAAAGAGCCACGAAGGAAGAGACATCTGGCTCGCCACCGCGACCAATGTCGCAAGCGGTCCGGCCATCGAAAAGCCTGCCTTCTGGGTCGACGGCAACATTCATTCGACCGAGGTGGCGGCATCGGCCGCGGTGCTGTACTTCATTAATCAACTCGCGACGGGTTATGGCTCCGATCCCGAGATCACCCGCGCGCTCGACACAAGGGCGTTCTACATCTGTCCGCGCATCAACCCGGACGGCGCCGAGTGGGCGCTCGCCGAGAAGCCGAAGTGGGTGCGTTCGAGCACGCGTTCCTATCCCTACGAAGAGGACGCGATCGAGGGACTGACCGTCGAGGACATCGATGGCAACGGACGCATTCTGCAGATGCGCATCCGCGATCCGAACGGCTTGTGGAAGCCGCACCCCGAAGAAGCTCGGCTGATGGTCCGACGTGAGCCGGCGGAGGTCGGCGGTACCTACTACCGCATCCTTCCCGAAGGCCGGCTGGAAGGCTATGACGGATTCACGTTAAAGGTTAAAAAGCCGAAACAAGGCCTTGACCTGAACCGCAACTTCCCGGGTAATTGGCGACAGGAGTACGAGCAGTTGGGCGCCGGGCCGTTTCCAACCTCCGAGCCTGAGGTGAGGGCCGTCGCCGACTTCATTACGACCCATCCCAACATCTCCGGCGGGGTCGCTTTTCACACCTGGGCCGGCGTGCTGCTGCGGCCTTTCGATCATCTACCTGACACGGAGATGCACGCCGAGGATCTCTGGCATTACCAAAAGGTCGGCACCAAAGGGACTGAAATCACGGGCTATCCGAATATCTCCGTCTACCATGAGTTCCGCTATCACCCGAAGCAGGTCATCGGCGGCGCCTTCGACTGGATCTACGATCACCTCGGGATGTTTAGCTGGGTCGTCGAGATATGGAGCCCGATGCGCGAAGCCGGGCTTGAAAAATATTTATACATCGAGTGGTACCGCGATCACCCGATTGCGGACGACCTCAAGATCTTCCGCTGGAGCGAGGAAAAACTGGGTGGGGCAGCGCATGTCGACTGGAAGCCGTTCAACCATCCCGAGCTTGGAGCTATCGAGATCGGCGGCTGGAACCGCTTCCACGCCTTCGGCAATCCGCCGCTGCAGTTCCTGGAGCGCGAGATCGCGCGCTTTCCCAAATGGCTGCTGTGGCAGGCGCTGCTATCGCCGAAGCTCGAGCTCGTCGCTGCCGCCGCGGAACCTTTGGGCGGCGACACCTGGAAGCTGCGTCTGGTCGTGCAGAACACCGGCTGGCTCCCGAGCTATGTGAGCAAGCGTGCGCTGGAACGCAAAGTCGTTCGCGGCCTGATTGCGGAAATCGCATTGCCTGATGGCGCCGAACTGGTGAGCGGCAAGCGTCGTGAAGATATCGGACAGCTCGAGGGCAAAGCGTACAAGCACACCGGCATTTCATTCTGGCCCGACTACCACGTCACAGACGACCGTGCGAAGATGGAATGGGTGGTGCGGGGCAAGGCGGGGGACCGCGTCACTCTCACAGCACGTCACGAACGCGCGGGTACCGTGCGGACTGAACTACAACTCGGCTAAAGGTCACGCGTGGCAAAGGCATTGGGTTTCGGCGGCCTGTTTTTCAAATCACCCGATCCCGAGCGGCTGCTCGCCTGGTATTCGCAATGGCTTGGCATCGGTGACGGCAAATCGTCGGTGGAATTCCGACCCGAGACGGTGCCTCCGAACGGATTTTGCGTGTTCACTCCATTTCCGGCGGACACCGATTATTTCTCGCCCACTCAACGAGAGTTCATGTTCAATCTGATCGTCGATGATCTCGACCGCGCTCTCGGCCAGGTGCATCTCGGCGGCGCGCGGGTGGTGGGAGAGATCGAAGAACACGAGTATGGACGCTTTGGATGGTTCATCGATCCGGATGGGAACAAGGTCGAGCTGTGGCAACCGCCGATACCCGGCAAGGTCGGACGTCCCTGAGAATGTCCCTGGCTCGAATCGGATGGACATTCGCGCTCGGCTGCCTGCTAATCGCATGCGCGCAGCAGCCGTCGCCGCCCGCGAAGAGCGGCATCGAGAAGATCGAGCACATCATCGTCATCTACTTCGAGAATCGCAGCTTCGACAATTTGTATGGGTTGTTTCCCGGCGCCGACGGAATCGCCAATGCAACGCCGGCACAGTCGACCCAGGTCGATTACGACGGAAAGCCATTGCCGCATCTGCCGCCGGTGTGGAAGACGGGAACGAGTGAAGCAGATCCCGCATTCCCGAAAGATCTTCCGAATAAGCCTTTCCGCCTCGACGCGCCACCGATCAACCTGCCGCTGTCGACTCCAACCCGCGACCTGATTCACAAGTTCTATCCAGAGCAGGAGCAGATCAACAGCGCGAGGAACGACCGCTTCGTCGAAGTCGCCGACTCCGGCGCGCTGGTGATGGGCTACTACGATGGATCGAGACTTCCCTTGTGGAAGTGGGCGCAGGACTACACCCTGGCCGATCGCTTCTTCATGGGCGCATTCGGCGATTCCTTTCTCAACCACTTCTGGCTGATCTGCGCGTGCACACCGATCGACCGCGACGCACCCAGGGCATTGCGCGCGCAACTCGACGATCGAGGATGGCTCAAGCGCAAGCCGGAATCGCCGCGCTCTGCGCTTGACGGCCCGGCGCAATTCACGCCCGGAGATTTCACCCAGGACGGCTATGCGCTGACGACGGCGTATCCACGGTATCAACCGAGCCGCGTGCCGCCGGCGAAGGATGGCGACCCACGCTATGCGGGCTCATCGGCTTACACGCTGCCACCGCAGACCTTGAAAACCATCGGCGACACGCTCTCCGCCAAGGGCGTGTCGTGGGCATGGTACGCAGGAGCGTGGAACCTGGCGGTCAAGGACGGGATGCAGGATCCAGGTACGAAGCGCCAGATCATTTACAACAATGAGCAAGGACATCCGTATTTTGTCGCGCATCACCAGCCCTTCAACTATTTCGCGCGCTTCGCGCCCGGCAGCAGGGATCGGGAAGAGCACCTCAAGGATTACACGGATCTCGTAGCTAGCATCGATCGTGGCGAGCTCCCGCAGGTGGTCTTCTACAAGCCGCAGGGCACCTTCAACGAGCACGCCGGCAACACCGACGTAATGTCGGGCGACATTCACGTCGCCGAGCTGGTCGCGAAAATCAAGGCTAGCCGTCTATGGGCATCGAGCGCGATCATCATCACCTATGACGAGAACGGCGGCTGGTGGGATCACGTCCCTCCGCCGGCGGGCGATCGCTGGGGCCCTGGAACGCGCATTCCGGCGATCATCATCTCGACTTACGCGCGGCGTGGCTTCGTCGACCACACGCTCTACGATACGACCTCGATAGCCAAGTTCATCACGCGCCGCTTCGGCCTGGAGCCGCTGCCCGGAGTTCGCGCGCAAATGGGCGATCTCACAGCGGCGTTCGACTTTGCCCAGTAGTCAGGCTCCGCTCGAGAGCAACCGCTCGGGCTGGCGCGATATTCCCGCCGGCGTTTGGACTCTCGGCTTCGTATCCATGCTGATGGATACGTCCTCGGAGCTCATTCACAGCCTCCTCCCTTTGTTTCTGACCACGGTGCTCGGCACGTCGATGCTCGCGGTCGGATTGATCGAAGGCGTCGCCGAAGCCACGGCGCTGATCGTCAAGGTGTTCTCCGGGTACCTCTCTGACTACTTCCGCAACCGCAAAGTGCTCACCGTTTTGGGGTACGGGATTGCGGCTGCGACCAAGCCCATTTTTCCTCTGGCATCGTCGATCAGCTGGGTCATGTTTGCCCGCTTCGTCGACCGCATCGGCAAGGGCATCCGGGGTGCACCTCGCGACGCATTGATCGCGGATATCACTCCGAGCAACGCGCGAGGTGCTGCCTACGGCCTGCGTCAGACACTCGACACGGTCGGCGCCGTGCTGGGTCCCGCGGCAGCGATTGCCGCGATGCTGTGGTTCGCGGACAACTTCCGCACGGTGTTCTGGCTGGCAGTCCTGCCCGCCGCCGCATGCGTCGCGCTGCTCATCTTTGGCGTTCGCGAGCCCGAGCACACCGAAGACGGCAAAAAGGAAGCGGTACCCATTGTGCTGGGCGACATCAAACGGTTGCCTGGACGCTACTGGTGGGTCGTCGGTGTCGCGGCAGTGATGACGCTGGCGCGCTTTTCCGAAGCGTTTCTCGTTCTGCGCGCACAAAGCGTCGGGATGACACTGGCTTGGATACCACTGGTCATGGTGCTCATGAGCGTTGTCTATGCAATGGTCTCGTATCCCGCCGGCGTCCTCGCCGATCGCGGCCGGCAGCGGGTGCTGCTGGCGGGAGGGCTGTTCGCGCTGATCGTCGCCGATGTCGTGCTGGCCAACGCAACGTCGGTGGCGAAAGTACTCGGTGGCACTGCCATATGGGGCGTGCACATGGGACTCACGCAAGGCGTTCTCGCCGCGCTGGTTGCGCAAACTGCGCCATCCGATCTGCGCGGCACCGCCTTCGGATTGTTCAATCTGGTCAGTGGGATTGCTCTGCTCGTTGCCAGTGCGCTCGCGGGCTGGCTGTGGGACGTCTACGGACCGACACTGACTTTCTACGCCGGGGCGCTGTTTTCAGCGCTGGCGTGGATCGGACTCGTGATCCGTCGTGAGCCCACCGCGCAGGCACCGGTATAGAGCTGGGTCATCGTCTTATCGCGCTTCCGTCTTGTTGCCGCGCACCCGGTCGGGTAAGATCGCCGCAGCTATCCGGGAGTTTATCGTGCGACATTGTCGGCAGCGGATCGCGGCACTATTGATGGTCGGTCTGGCATTCGCCCAGATCGTCACGGCCGCACACGCCTGTTCGATCTCTGCGCTGGCCTCATCTCAAGGGCCGGTGCAAGCTGAGCCTTTCGCCAGTCAAGCAATGCCGACCGACTGCGGCGAGATGGCCAAGCGGTCCGGCTCACCCATCAATGTGTGCGTGTCGCACTGCGACTTTGGCCAGCAGATCGACGCCCAAGCCGATGCACCGACTGCGGCGATTGTCCCGCACCTTCCGTTAATCATTCGCCCCGTTGCTTCGCGCGTCCCGGTCAATTGCGACAACTGGTCGCGGTTCGCATCTCTGGCAGCGCCTCCCCCACAACTGCTGTTCAGCCGTTTCCTGATCTGATCTCCGCGTCACGCTGAACCGGCCCACGGATCGCCGCGGGCCGGCGTCATTCACGCGCACTCGGAGGTCTTATGGATTTTTTTCGCGCCGCTCCCGCGGCAAATCGATCCATCGCGATGCTTCTCGCGATGGCGGTGGCACTGGCTTCACGACAGGCAATCGCGGCCGACCCACCGCTGACACTCGCCGAAGCACAACGCCGCGCCGTTGAGCGTTCGCGCCAACTGGTAGCACAGGACGCTGCGGTGAATGCTGCGCGTCAAATGGCCGTTTCCGCGGGCCAGCTACCTGATCCGGTTGCGACGCTAGGCATCAACAATCTGCCGATCAACGGGCCGGATGCGTGGAGCCTGACGCGTGACTTCATGACGATGACGAGTGTCGGGCTGATGCAGGAATTCACGCGCGCAGAAAAGCGCGAGGCGCGCACCGAACGCTACGAGCGCGAAGCCGGCAAGGCGCTCGCCGAAAAGGATGTCAGCGTCGCCGCCATCCAGCGCGACACCGCGCTAGCGTGGCTTGATCGGTATTACGCGGAAGCCATGGAGGCGGTGATATCGGAGCAGAAGCGCCAGGCTCAGGTCGAAATCGATGCCGCAGAAAGTGCGTATCGGGCTGGACGCGGCAATCTCACCGATATCCTGGCCGCCCGTAGTGCACTGGTCCTTCTCGATGATCGCGCCAGCGAGGTCGGACGAAAGCTGAGCGCGGCCAAGATCGCTTTGGCGCGGTGGATTGGCGGCGACGCAGAGACACCCCTGGCGGGCAAGCCGGCCATCGACGCGATCCGCCTCGACCCGACCACACTCGATGCAGATCTCGCTCACCACCCTGAGGTGGCGGTGTTCGCCAAGAAGGAGGAGGTTGCCGCCGCCGAGGTTCGCATGGCGCAGACCAACAAGAAAGCCGATTGGAGTGTCGCCCTCATGTACAGCCAGCGCGGGCCAGCCTACTCGAACATGATTTCCGTAAACGTCTCGGTCCCATTGCAGTGGGACCAGACGAATCGTCAGGATCGCGAAGTGGCAGCGAAGCTCGCGATGTTGGACCAGGCGCGCGCCGAGCGCGAGGACATGCTGCGCGCGCACACCGCGGAAGTCCGCGCCATGATCGCCGAATGGGAAAACGATCGCGAGCGCCGGTCCCGCTATGAACGCGAAGTGCTGCCTCTGGCAACGGAGCGCACGCAGGCAGCGCTCGCCGCGTATCGCGGAGCGAAGGCGACGATCACCGACATATTGTTGGCGCGTCGCAGCGAGATCGACGTGCGTCTGCAGGCACTGCAGATCGAAGCGGATTCGGCACGGTTGTGGGCGCAGCTCAATTTTCTGGTGCCCATCGACGACACGGCGACGCATTCGCATTTGAATCAACCGAAGGATTCACAATGAAACCCAAGACAATGATCATCGCGCTTGCTGCGGCCGGGGTCGTGGCCATTGCCGGCTATGGCCTCTTCCGGGCGGGAATGGAGCAGGGCATGAAGATGTCGGGCTCGTCGCCGGGCGGTACTGCGGCGCCCACCGCCGGTGCACAGAAGCCCGGCGACGTCGACCCGACCACAGGCAAGAAGGTTCTCTACTGGCACGACCCCATGGTGCCCGGTCAGAAGTTCGACAAGCCCGGCAAGTCGCCTTTCATGGACATGCAACTCGTCCCCGTCTACGCCGATAGTGGTGGTGATGAGGGAGCCGTCGCGATCAGTTCCCGCGTGCAACAGAACCTTGGCGTGCGCACCGCTGAGGTCAAACAGGGTGCGCTCACGTCAACGGTGGAGGCCGTCGGTAGCGTGGCCTATAACGAGCGCGATGTGGCGGTCGTGCAAGCGCGAAGCAATGGTTTCCTGGAACGGCTGTATATACGTGCACCGCTCGACCCGGTGCGCAAGGGACAGCCACTAGCCGAGCTCTACGTTCCTGACTGGGTCGCCGCGCAAGAAGAATACTTGTCCGCGAAGCGGATCGGTGCGCAGACCGACGTAAAGGGACTCGCTGACGCAGCAGCGCAACGGATGCGCCTTGCCGGCATGAGCGAGGAACAGATTCGCGCCATCGAGGCGAGTGGAAAGGTGCAGCCGCGCCTTACGATCACGGCGCCTATCGGTGGCGTGGTCGGCGAACTAACCGCGCGCGAGGGCATGACGGTGATGGCCGGTGCACCGCTGTTTCGGCTCAATGGATTGTCCACCGTGTGGGTGAACGCTGAAATCCCCGAAGCCGCCGCCGCGCAAGTACGTCCTGGTAATCCCGTGGAGGCCAGAACGCCAGCGGTGTCCGATACGGTATTCAAAGGCAAGGTGAGTGCGATTCTGCCCGAAGTGAATCCGGCGACACGCACGATCAAGGCACGGATCGAGCTCGGCAATCCCGGTGGCCAATTGGTTCCAGGCATGTTCGCTACCGTCAACTTCACGCCGGTGACGCGTAAGGAGATCTTGCTGGTGCCTTCAGAAGCCGTCATCCAGACCGGCAAGCGCAGCGTCGTGGTCGTTGCGCAAGGCGACGGCAAATTCGCGTCAGTCGATGT
>Ga0066709_100005846_pt1 | contig 10248 bp, 10 predicted proteins | sample GraSoiAngelo_158_FD_79665 | JGI IMG/M metagenome (GOLD analysis project Ga0066709, IMG submission 79665) | Grasslands soil microbial communities from the Angelo Coastal Reserve, California, USA - 14_1009_16_30cm | ecosystem: Environmental > Terrestrial > Soil > Grasslands | place: USA... | reverse complement strand
CTCCCCTCGTCAGTTTTGTAAGGAGGGGGAATCGGCGGGCATGATAACTCCCCTCCTCAGTTGAGGAGGGGGTCAGGGGGTGGTGCTGTGATCGCGAAATGTCCGAAGTTCAGGTGGAGGGCCACCCTTCCGGCGCGCGCATGTGACTTTTGCCACGGGCTATAATGCTAGCTAGTCTAGTTGTCTGATTGGCGCGCCGAATCTGAACAATATCTCAGGTTTTCGTGGCAGGATGCGGAAAAATCCCTCCAGATGTTATTCCGCGGAGCCGCAGGCGGTTCCGAACGAACGGGAGGGAGGGTCCCGCGGTGCTGTCAACGTCCACCTTCATTCGTCCCGCTTCCGCTGGGAGCTTCCCGACCGGGCTTGATCGGCTTGAGGTCGCGGAGGGCTCTTCCGGTTCGCGGGATGCCAGTTGGCCAAGCGGATGGCCTCAACATTGGGCGAGCACACTCGACGTCCGATCACATGAGCCGCGGCGTCATCCAGGGCCCATGCGCCGCACCAGTGAAGGTAGGCGATCGCCACCGACGGTGAGCGACCAACGCCCGCCGTGCAGTGCAGGTACACCAAGTGTCCAGGTGTCAGCAGGCGATCCAAGGCGCGAACGCATTCGGGGAGTTTATACCGAAGATGAAGGGCATCGTAGTCTCTCACGGCAACCCGCCGGAGCGTGATGCCGCAAGCTGCGTAGTGGGCCTTCAGGGGCCCCCAGAAAAGACCATGCGAGCGCATGTCGGCGTCCGTTTGCAGGTTAAGTACGGCAGTGATCGCGGATTCCTGCCGCAGCCGGTCGATGTCGTCGATGCTTCGCGGATATGAACCGAGGAAGAGCTGGGGAAGAATCTGGGCGTAGTCCATTAAGAGTTGCCACGCGAGCAGCCAACACCTGAGCCAGATCAGAAAGCACTCAGGAGTGCTCGCAAGCCTTGACTACGCGACTGGTGCCTGAGTTTGCGCAGGGCTCTTGCTTCAATCTGCCGGATTCGTTCTCGAGTTACGGCAAAACTCTGACCCACTTCCTCGAGAGTGTGTTCATTACCGTCGTGAAGTCCGAACCGCATCTTGAGGACCAATTCCTCGCGGGAAGTCAGAGTCTTCAAAGCGGCTCGCGTGCGCTGCCTCAAATTATCGCTGATAACCACATCTGCCGCTGAGACAACGCCCCGGTCTTCGATCAGATCACCAAAGTTCGCGTCCTGTTCGTCACCGATAGGCGTATCGAGCGAAATGGGTGTCTGCGCGATGTCCAGGAGATTCCGCACCTCCTCCAACGACACCGCCATACGCCCCGCAATCTCTTCCGGGCTCGGCTTGCGCCCGCACTCCTGCACGAGCTCTCGCACTGCCGACGAGAGCTTATGGATCCTGCCAATCATGTGGACGGGAACGCGGATCGTCCGCGCCTGGTCGGCAATGGCGCGCATCACCGACTGCCGGATCCACCAGGTTGCGTAGGTGGAAAATTTGTAACCGCGGCGGTACTCAAATTTGTCCACGGCCTTCATCAGGCCGAGGTTCCCTTCCTGGATCAGGTCCACAAGCTCCAGACCGCGATTGGCAAATCTCTTAGCGATAGAGACGACGAGGCGAAGGTTCGCTTCCGCCAGCTCGCCCTTAGCCGTCGCAGTTGCCTGGACGGCTGCGAGAACGTCTTTGTACGTTCGCCTGAGTTGAACGGCCGGGCATCCGGCCCGCTCTTCGATGCTGGCCAGGCGATGCCGGCATTGCCGAAGCTCGCTCCGCAGGTCTTTGCTGGCCGGTCTGACTCGCAGCCGCCTTTCAAGCCTGCTCGCCCGGAGTTCGACAGCCCCCAGTTCTTCGACCAGCGTCCGGATTCGCTCGATCAAGCGCAGGCGCTGGGCGTGCGTGAGCCCCAGAGATCGAATCAAAAGGGAAAGCTGCACGCGCCGGCGCCCTGCAGTCCATCGGCGGGCAAGACGATCGCTCGGGCCGGTACCGTTCGCAGCATTCAGTTTCACCAACTCCTGGCCCAGACGCTCGATTTCGCCGATGGCGGCCTTGACTTGGCACGTGCGCCTCGCCACGACCTGCTCAGTCCATTCATCGCAGCGGGGAATGACAATCTCTTGAATCGACCTCTTGCCCTCCACTAAATCCTTAAGCAATCCGGACAGCTCGCACCCAACCAGCGGGCAGCGGGAGAGCACCTTGAGCGCTTTGAGCTCACCGCGCTCAATGCGCTTGGCAACGTCACGCTCTCCCTCGCGCGTCAGCAGAGATACACGTCCCGCCTCGCGCAGGTAGATACGAACAACGTCGCCCGCGTCTCCAAGGGTGCCAGGTGTCAAGTGCGAATCAGGGTCCTTCAAGGTGCCTCCCAGGCAGAGCACCGTCGCCGGTTTGGGGGTCAGCGCGAGCTGAACTGCAGCTTGTCAGCCGGCACAGTCTGGACGTCCCACGCCAGTCCGACGGCTCGGAGCAGGCGGATGAACCCGTACGCAAGATCGATTTCCCAGAATTTCAGCCCATGGCGAGCGGAGGTCGGAAACGCGTGGTGGTTATTGTGCCAGCCTTCGCCATAAGCCAGCAATGCGACCCACCAGCAATTCGTTGACAGGTCTTTAAGAGGGAAAGTTCTGTAGCCAAATCGATGGCTGGCGGAATTCACCAGCCACGTGCTGTGGTAGCAGAAGACCAACCGAACGCACAGGCCCCACAGGAGAAAAGGCGCCCCGCCCAGCAGGTAAAGTGCGGCGCCCAGCACGATGGACGGGACCACCCACAAACGGCTCAGAAGCTGGTAGAACGGCACGCGGAGCAGATCCGGCACGTAACGTCTTTCCAGTTTCTGTACGGAATCTTTGGAGGGTGCCCAGGCGATCCAAAGCATATGACTCCACCAGAAACCCTCTCGGGCGCTGTGGGGGTCGCCCGGCTGGTCGGGATACTGATGGTGTTGGCGATGTTGGGCCACCCAGCAGGAAGGGTCGCCTTCCAGGCACAAGGAGCCCAGGAGCGCCAGCGTGTACTCCAAGGCGGGCGAACACTTGAACGACCTGTGGGTGAGCAGGCGGTGGTAGCCAACGCAAATCCCCAAGCCGCCGCAGATGGCGTGCAGCAGGAGGCATATCCCTACGGCCGACCAAGTCGTGTACCACGCAGACATCAACGCTCCGGCGTGGATGAGGACGAGGTAGACGACACTTCCGAAGGCAAACTGATCCCGGTCGGGAACGGCCAGTGCCGATTCGAGCTGATTTTCCAGCTTGCCGGCGGGCGATGGCGCCATATCCAGAGTCTTCATGCGCTCTCCTGCTCCTTTAGAAAAAGAATGGTAACGGCGACTCGCCTTTCCCATGACCCGCCAAGACGCACTACACCTCCACAGGAGGCGACTAAGGGGCGCCTCGCCCGATGGGTGCGGTCAGCTCGCGCTCGCGCCGAGAGCGGACCTAGTAGTCGCGCTTGCGGCCGAAGCTGCCCCGGCCGCGGCCACCAGCGCCGCCGCGTGAGTCCGAGAAGCCTGTACGTTGGGGGCGGGCCTCATTCACGGTCAGCCGACGATCTTGCAGCATTTGGCCGTTCAAGCCTCCGATGGCCTGCTGAAGGTCAGTGCCTTCGGCAAGCTCAACGAATCCGAATCCTTTGGGATCGCCTGTCATCTTATCGCGGATCACCTGGGCCGAGGCGACCTGGAACCCCGCCTTACTGACGAAGTCGGCCAAGTCGCTATCGGTGACAGTGCGAGGGAGATTGCCTACAAACAACTTCGAAGCCATGATTCCTCCAATTAGCGGCGTAGCTTGTGCGTCCGCCGGATCTCCGGTCAAGCCTGCGGGCTCCTGCTGCCGGTCCACAGCCTGGACGATGGGGTCGGCCGTGGCCGGTGCGAAATCGGGCCCGTATCCATCCGCAGGTTCAATCTCAGCCTGAAAAGGGTCGTCGCTCAACGGCTCAGCCGTCTGGCCCATTTTCTTCTCGTCTTGCCGTTGCTGCCGGCGTTCGCGTTTAAGCTGCGCTTTCTCGCGCAACTTGTTTTCTCTCTGACGCTTCTGTTGGGTTTGGCCACCTCTTGCCATGATGCGCACCTCATGTGAGCCTGTTAGTTATTTAAGAAGGGATTAAATTCGAGAAATCGGAAGGGCGCGAACTTTTCCCGACCAACCTTCGATTTGAAAAAAAGATGCTTTCCCGGATTGTTGAAGCCGTCTCCTCGCTGCCGAGAAACTCGCAGTCTCAGATCCTACCCTTAAGTTGTTTGCCCGCTGACCGTAACAGTATACCAGAAAGTTGTGATCGTCGGGGACTTTAATCGACTTTAATCGCTTCCCGCCGGAACGGACATCTCCTCTAGAGACGAGTCTCGGAGCAGCCCGCCCTTAACGTGACGCGGGTTCGCGTGGTCCCTGCAAGCGCTCGAATTCAGCGACCGCCGCAAATCCCCACAGAGAAAACCCATGCCCACTCATCATAACCGCGAGTACGCGGGCTTTACCGAAGTCTGCTTTTCAGAGGAAGAGAAATTCCGGTTGCAGTTTCTCGCGCTGCCCATTAAGCTTATTTTCAAGGCATCGCCGGACAGAAGCCGGGACCGCGTGCGCCTGGCCTGCGATTTGTTCAAGGGATGCCGGGAAGGGGATCAGAATCACTTGAGGAACCGTGGCATCACGAGGAGACTTTATCCGACGACTCTTCCTTACCGCACTCGCCTGCCTTATTGGCGCCGGATTTCCTAGCTCGGCCAAAGCTGACAAGCCCTACTTCGTCACCTACGACGATCAGATGGAGGAGCCGGGGAACTTTGAGCTATCGTTCAACCCCGTGGTTGGCCTGCCGCAAAGGAGCCGCGCCTTCGTCGGCTCGTGGACGGAATTTGAGTACGGCGCGAAAGGCTGGTGGACCACTGAATTCTACCTGGATAGCCAGAGCACGCGAGGGGACAGCACCATCTTCACGGGCTTCCGCTGGGAGAACCGCTTCCGGCCGCTAGCGGGCCATCACTGGATCAATCCCGTCCTCTACCTGGAGTTTGAGGATATCAACGGCGCTGACAGAACACTCCTGGAGGTCGTTAACCACGATTCGGCAGACGATCTTGCCGTGCCGAACCGGGAGGCCCGCGCGGAGAAGCAGCGCGAAGTGGAAGCAAAGCTGATTCTGTCGAGCAATTACAAGGGATGGAACGTCTCCGAAAATTTTATCAGCGAGAAGAACCTGACGAACGTCCCGTGGGAATTTGGTTACGCTGCAGGGGTGAGCCGGCCTCTGGCATTGGCCGCCTCTTCACGAGTCTGCCGTTTTTGCCGCGAAAATTTCAGGGCAGGCGCTGAGCTCTACGGTGGCTTGGGCACCTGGCATCGGTTCGGATTCACAGGCACGGCGCATTACCTGGGTCCATTACTCACGTGGGAGCTTCCGGGCGGCACAAGCTTCAGAATCTCGCCTACCTTCGGATTGAACAGGAACAGCGCCCGTCTGCTTGTTCGTTTCGGCGTGTCTTATGAGTTCCCACGAATTGACCGCCGGGTCCGGAGGTGGTTCCGATGATGCGGAAGTCGAACGCGTCCTTTTCTGAAAGGAGAGATAGGGTGAGGCGGCGCCTTTTGCATGCTGTCTCAGGATTGATGCTGGTTGCATCGTTGGCGGTCGCGGCCCGTAAGCCCAAGAACGAAGACGGCCCGGTCGCCCAGTTGAGTAAGGCGCCGCGTTCCGCGCAATCCTTGGAGAATCCCTACGCCGGCCAAGCCGAAGCCGTCGCTGCCGGCCATAAGCTTTTTGAGCAGCACTGTGCTGAATGCCACGGTCAGGATGCGCGGGGCCTGGAACGCGCTGCTGACCTTCACTCACCTGCGATTCAAAACGTCCCGCCCGGAACCCTCTTTTGGGCCCTGCGAAACGGCAGGGTTCGCAAAGGGATGCCCTCCTGGTCGCAGCTACCTGACCAGCAACTTTGGCAAATCGTAACATACCTGAAAACGCTGAAGTAACGGCGGGTGCGCCTCGGTCAGCCAGCCGGCTTGCGCCCGGCGAGCCATCGTCGAAGCGACTCCTGCGTTTCACAAGATCTGCGACCGGCCAGGAGGCTCTCGACGCTGATATCTTCATCCAAGTCCGGCCAGTAAATCCCCTCGCCACCTCCAGTTAAACGCCGGTTTCCCCGCTCTGCAGGGGTGCCGTGCGCCAAGCGGGGGAACCAGGCCACCGGCGCCGCGATCGTCCGGCCGTCTACCAGATCCACGATCAGAGCGTCCTCGCTTAGGCTTACCTTCTGTGCGAGCGCTTCTCTGATTTCAGGCCCCGAAGTACTCATGCCATCCCCTCAGCAAAATGACCGCGTTATCGGCGACCAGCCTTTCGATCCGCACATCTCCGCGCGACTAAAACCTTTGCTCCTCTCCAAACGGACCGGTTCCACCCAAAACTTGGCTTCCGACTCTTCCCGCTCCACATGCACGTGGGGAGGCTCGTCCCAATCTGCCGAGTGAAGAAGAGGCGATATGGGCCGGACCGAAGAACCGTTGGCACGTTTTCAGTCTACTTGGTCACAACCCAAACTGCACGTCCGGGACGCTAACACACGGCATGAGGCGCCGTTCAGCGCGTCGGCTCCGCTGCTTTTGTGAGGCTAGCTAGATAGACTAGCCATGTCTCACACGTTTTACTTGGCAAGCATAACCTGTAAGCAAACTGCTTCGCAAGGGCCGGAGCTTGCCGTATACACTGTAGCTCCGATCTGTAAATCGGCGAAAAGGCGAGCCGTCACGGAGCGGGAATCACCGTAAAGAGGGCTGACATTCCACCCCTCAGGTGCTCGTTCACATGGCAGTGCAGGAGCCACGTCCCCACCGTGTCGGGCACCATGTCCGCCACCGCCATCGACATGGGTCCCAGGCTCACGACATCGGTGCGCATGTGATTCGAGATCACCGTCTGACCATGCCAGTGCACGCCGTGCACGTCGTCCTCGTTGCTGCTCGCCATCAGGTACCACCGCACTCGCTCGCCTTTCTTCATGGTCATCATCGGCAGGTTGCCTTCGATCATTCCGTTGATGGTGTATTGGAGATAGAGCTGCCGGAAGAGGGGAGCGGCAAACTGGAAGTTAGGTGGGTATCTTTTCGTGTCAAAATACTCGCTCTGCGTCTCATCAAAGATCGCGAAGGCGGTGATGAGCTCGCGATCCACGTCCTGGGGTGTGCCATCGGGCTTCGTGGAACCTCGCCGGCTGACGATGATCGGCCCCAGCAGCCCCGAGTTGATCTCTTTCGCCTCGTCAAAGTGCGAGTGATACATCCAGAGGATTGAACTGGGATCAGCGGGCCCCGGCCCGGCCCGTTCGGGTACCGACCAGGTGTAGGTGTAGGTCTGCCCCGGTTGGACGTGGGCGCCCTTGTCGACGCGTGCGTTGTCGTTGTAGTGCGCGCCCTCGGAGTCCTTGGCGTACTCCAACCCATGGGGGTGCATGCTGCAATAGGGCACCTTCGTGTTGTTCTTGAAAACGACCTTCACAGTGTCACCGACCTCGGCTCGAATGAGGGGACCCAGAATTCCCAGGTGCTCCCACTCCGGGGGGCGCAGCTTCAGAGTCTTGAATGTGGCGTCCGTATACTCGCGATAGACCGCTTTCAGATACTTTTTGTCCGCTGGCGACCTGCCCTCGAGGTCTTCCTCACGCATAGGGATCCCCGTTAGATTTCTCCCGTGCGGACTGTAGTCCCAGACAACCTCGTCGGCCGCGATGTAGTAGGTGTGGGCCTTGCCTGTGGGAGGATGAGGTTCTTGGGGATTAGCCCGCGCGTTCAGTAGAACAAGAAGGGCGATTAGGGCTGCGGTCGAAATCCGGGGACTCGCCAACGGCTTCTACCCTCATCGTGACTTGAGACTCAGGAGCGCGGCTCGTGCCAATTTTGCCGTGTTACTTTCCCCACCGCTCCGCCCTCCTGGTAAGCCCTTAAGAGGTTTTTGAAAGCGCGTGTAGGATAACGAAGGAAGTTGTACGTGTCAAGCTATCTAGAAATCCGTTGATGGCTCTTAGACACCCCGAAATCGTTTAAGCTGAGAGGTCAGGCGTACGTCATCGGTCGGTCGCGAAGCAAAACGGAAATCCCGGTTGCAGTTTCTCTCGTTGCCCGTTAGACTTCCTTTCAAAGAACACATTCTGATCGCGAAAGGAGCCGAACCATGAAACGCATGCTACTCACCTTGGTGTTTGCCGTTGCAGCGTCATCGATTGCAGCAGGCCAGGAGCCCACTGAAAAGAAGTCTGTGAGCAAGGATAATGCCGCCGGAAGCGGCGCGATTGCACAACAGATAAAGGACTTGGAAAACCAGTGGAACGACGCGGCGTTGAAGCACGACGCAGCGGCGATGGATCGCATTCTGGCCGCTGACGTGGTCGATACCAGCTCCGCCGGCCACATGCAGGGCAAAGCGGAAGACCTGGCGGACCTGAAGTCCGGTGAACCCAAGCTTGAGTCGTCCAACGTCGATAACATGAAAGTGCGCGTTTATGGAAATGTTGCCGTGGTGAATGGGCATTTCGCTCAGCAGGGCACGTACAAAGGCAAAGACATCAGCGGCGAAGGACGATTTACAGATGTCTTTGTGAAACGTCAGGGCCGCTGGCAGTGCGTTTCGACGCAGGGAACGACCATGGCGAAATAATGCGGTTCTGCGAGCGAAAGCGGGCGGGGTCGCTCGAAGAGCTGGCGGTGTGTGCGCGAGGTTCCCGTCGCCCATAAACCTGACTTTTCAGTCTGCTTGCCGGTTGGAAGTCTTTGCTAACCCTCCTGGCCATGTTCTGGCTGGGCGCCTGGACGCTTCTGGTTCCTGTGCGCACCGGCAACCGACCTCGATCGACAGGGAGGCCGTCATCGCTGGTGGCGAGGCCACACGAATGACAGCGTCCTGCTCGGCTATTTATAGTTTAGGAGGGGATCGGCAGCGGTCCAGGGATCATTTTCCGACAGGTTAAGTGTGGCGCGCTGCTGCGGCCCGAGCTTCGGGGTAAGACCAGTGATTACGATAGGCTCATCGTCTTCGACTTTGACGGCCACAACTTGATACCGCCGCGCAGGGGGGACGCCCTCGAACTTGTAGAAACCCTCTCCGTCGGTTTTCGTGGCGGCGGTCGAAGGCAGGCGGGGAACCAATTCCACAGCCTCGGCGAGGCATTGAGTGCAGACATTATATGCTGCAAATGCTCTGGCGGCACCGGTCCTGGCCATCGATTTCCGACACCTCCGCTGCAGCTCCAGCAGCGGCTGGCTCTGGTCGAGCGTGAGGAGATAAACGGTGAGGTTGCGCAGGGGCTGTGTTGTCACAGTACGGTTCACCGTTTCGACCACGGTCATCCGGCCTTCAACGGCTGCTGGCGGCATAGCTCTGGCCTGCCCTGCCAGGGGCTCGCCACACCAAGCTGCTTCGGCCAGCATCAAGACGAAACTTGCGCATCCAATCGCGTCTCGTATAGCCATAAATCCTCCCACGTGCTCCGCAAGTCGGAGCTTTCCGCTCATGATCGGTATCAGTTTCGATCACGCCTCAAACGGAAATTGAGAACACGCCTCGACCAAGCACCGGATCGTCAGCGCGATCAGCCTCTGCTCGTGGTTAAGATCTCGGGCTGGCGCAAACCTTCCTTCCTTCCTTCCTTCCTTCCAGGTCTGCGGAGCTCGATCAGCCTCCTCCTCGGCCTGTAGTAGATTTCGGTTCGTGGCCACGGTCCTCACGTCCGGCCAGAAGAGTGAACCAACGTTTCAAGTGCGGTCGGTTATGCCGCCCGGGTGGGGGCCTGAAGACGAACAAGCTCCGCGCGGCTTCAAAAGACCGATCCCGCAACGATAGGCACCGCAGTCTCAGCCGGAGCCGTGTCACGGTCAATGGCTCAAAAGTTCCATTAATCGAGACGATATACCGATATACGAAGGCTTGGGTTATGACGAATTCCCGATCGACGAATTACCATACGTATAACAGAGAAGTCCATGACGACGACCCGTTCTCGCCGGATTTATCGGTCACAACGGTCGGACATCGTTGGTGCTGGCAAGAGTGGTAGAAGCCCCTAAACCAGACCAGGCGGCGCTAGCGGAAAACCTTTCACGCGCAAACCGTGATTTCGTGACCTCTGAGGGGCCATCTCCGATCATTCCCGACCGAAGCCGGCCCCTCGATACAAAAAGGCTTGACATGCGAGCGCGGCAACGCGATATTTAGTGGCTAACAACGTGTCGAGTTTGGTAACATAATGCTTTCCGACGGATGCTGATATAGGGTCCGAAT
>Ga0066709_100005845_pt1 | contig 10249 bp, 12 predicted proteins | sample GraSoiAngelo_158_FD_79665 | JGI IMG/M metagenome (GOLD analysis project Ga0066709, IMG submission 79665) | Grasslands soil microbial communities from the Angelo Coastal Reserve, California, USA - 14_1009_16_30cm | ecosystem: Environmental > Terrestrial > Soil > Grasslands | place: USA... | reverse complement strand
GAGCGTATTATGTCCCTTACCCCATCGCGACTTTCAATTTGATAATCAGAAACTACGGGCAATCTCCAGCGGTTCTGGCAGGAGAGCCCACTGGTAGGGTGCGCCATTCCAATAAAGCTGAGCTTCGTTATTGGCGAGAGTTTTTCAAAGAGGACATCTGCGGTCAATACCAACGATTCCCATTGGGACGCCCAACAGAGCTTCCTAGGATTAGAATTCCAGTTTTTCAGAGTAAGGACATCAAAAGGCCAATCTCCAATTATCTTGGCGGACAGCAGACCGACCGCATTACAGACCTGTGGGTATGCGTTCCTTACGGCGGTTCGGACGGAATTCCCAAGTACCAAATCAGCATGCTGTACCTCGTGGACTTCACGGCCAAAACTGTCACTCTGGTCGATTCGGACTTCGGAAATGCCGAGGCGGAGAAACAAAAGAATCCAAATTAGGACACTACCGACTTTTGGCCTCGTTTGACAAAGCTGAGAGCCTCGTTTAACGTTAGAAGTTTGAAAGACACGCCTAAGGAGCGATAGATGGCCCAGGGACAGGCTACCAAAGTCAAGAAGAAGAAAAAGTCCGTTTTGAAGCGCGCGGCGCAAGCTCGTCAACGGGCCGAAGTCAATCGCGCCAATCGTACCCGCGTCCGCACCATGATGCGCCGCCTGCGCACGGCCCTGACCGCAGGTGACCCCACCGCCGCCGGCAACCTGTTGAATCCCACCATGTCCGCCATCGACCAAGCTATTACCAAGGGCGTGCTGCACGAAAACACCGGCAACCGTTACAAGTCGCGCCTAACCCTGGCATACAACTCCATCAAGGCGAAGGCCGCAAAGTAGAATCCGTTCTTCTGAACAGAGGTTTTCAATTCAGGCGGCCGGTGGCCGCCTTTTTCTTTTGTCCATCGAGCAGCTGATCGAGTCCTATGAACTACTACGCATTAATCTATGACACGGTAAATGACTATGTTAAGCGCCGCGCGGAATTCAGGGAACAGCATTTGCGCGTCGCTCGCGAGGCTCGCGACCGCGGAGAATTGATTTTCGGCGGCGCTTTCGACGACCCTGTTGACCGCGCGCTGATTATTTTTTGCGTCGATGACAAGAGCAAAGTCGAAGAATTCGCGCGCAAAGACCCGTACGTCGTGAGCGGCCTGGTCAAAAAATGGGAAGTGCGGCTTTGGAAAGTGGTCGTGGGCCACGAACGGCACGTTCCTGCTCCTGCGCCATCCGGAGCAATCGCGCGCCACTGGTCCGCTCGCGCCACGGAATCGCAATTGCCCAAATATCTCGAGCACTTTTCAAAAAACGTCTTGCCGGAACTTCGCCGAGTCCCCGGCTATCTCGGAGCCACTGTTTCCGTCCGCCACATTGGCAGCGACGCCGAGATTTTTGTCGAGACTACCTGGCGCTCCCTTGAAGCCATCCGCGACTTTGCTGGTGCCGATCTTGAAGGCGCTGTCGTCGCCCCCGAAGCCGCCGCCCTGCTCAAGGACTTCGAGCGCCGTGTCCGCCATTCCGAAATCGCGCTCTCTGATCGCGCGTAAAATTGCGGATGAGAAAAACTTCGGCCATTCGGAGCGTGATTGCCTTACAGGAAGCCTGCTAGCCTCGCGCCGCCAAGGCTTCCTTGCCTGTCAATTCCGTCACCAGAAACTCCATCACCGTGCGGGCGTCTTCCCTGCCGCCCTTCAGGTGGTCATCGGCGCGCTGTAGCGCTCCCAATCCCGCGAGCAAACGCGGCTTTGGAATCTTTCGCGCGCTTTGCAACGCCAATTCCGCCTGCTCCGGCCGCATTCCCAGCGCTCGCGCCGCTTGCCAGCCGTTGACGACGCCTTTGACTTCGCTGGCTTCGATCAACTTGCGATACATCCACGTAATCGCCCCCAGCATTTGTAATGGCTCTTCGCCGTCGCGCAGCAGGCGGTTCAGAAACTCCAGCGCCTTCTTCCCCTGCCGCGACGCCAGCAGACCCGCCAGTTCCCAAACCGTGGTCGTCTTTTCTGAAACCACCAGCGCGCTGATGTCTTCCCGGCGAATCTGCTTTCTTCCCGCCGCAAACGTTGCCAGCTTGTCGATTTCCGTTTTCAGCCGCATCAAATCCGCAGCCACAAACTCCGCCAGGTCCTCGGCGGCTCCTCGTTCGAATTCGACGCCTTGCTCGTTTGCCATCGCACGCGCCAGCGCTACTGCTGCCGCTTGCCGTTCATTCAGGTTTTCGCCCAGCCCACACTCCACCACCAAGGCCTTCTCCGCCAGCAACTTCCCCCATTTCATGCGCTGATCCAATTGCGAGGCTTCGATCACCAGCACGCTAAAAGAGGCCGGATCTTCCAGATATGCCGTAAGCTGGTCGACGGCTTCTTCCCGGTTTTTCTCACCGAATTTCTCAATCGCTTCGGCATCCTCGAGGAAAACCACTTGTAGGGGCGCAAGCATGGCCATGGTTTGCGCTTGTTCGATCGCCGCCTGCGTCTCTCCGCGGTCCGCCGAATATCGCGATACCGCCCATGGTCGCGCCCCTTCCGGAACGCATCTCTCGATCAAAAGTGTGCGGCACCTGTCCCGCAGATACGGCTCTTCTCCGAGCAGCAGAATCGCCGGGATGGGTTTCCCCTTCTCCAGTCGCGACAGCAGTTCATTTGCCGAAATTCGCGCCATTCTGCCTTTCCTCTCCCTCTACGTTGAAGGGAATCAGCGACTTTGAACTCGCCCTTCAAGTATTACTGTAGACTTTGCACCACAAAGTAGCTTGCGGCTCCTGTCCTCGCTTCCTTCTTCCTAAACGACTCACTCCAAACCTTTCCAGCATGCTCTAATAGTTTTCCGTCACCGCTGCCACCAGCCGCGCCGCGAAATCCTGCGCGAGGCGCTCCAGCGCGGGGTCCTGCTCCTCGAAAAAACTTTTCACGTCCGTGGAAATCTCATACTGGTTGCGAAACAAAAAATTATCCGTGTGATAGAGAACTTTTCCGGTGTCGCGCTCCTCGAACGTGACTTCGCACTTCACCGTCACCAGCATCGTCGTGGCGCGTCCCGTGGCCGTGTCAAACAGCAGAGGAACCGCTTCTAGGCTGAGCACTTTCCCGCGCAGCACTGCATCACCATTAGACGGCTCGGACACCACGCGATACCGCGTCTTCGCCAAAAACTCATGCACGGTTGCCGCTGTCAACCGCTGCTCGATGCGATAGCTGGTGGTCTTATTCTCCAACGCCGGCACGGCAATCACACGAATGCTTTGCGGCAGTGCGTTGCTCCGCCCTGCCACGTGATAGCCGCATCCGCAGAGCAGCGCGCTCGTCGCTACCAATGCGATTCGCCAATTTCTCACGCTAGCCGCTCCGCCAATTTCACCGCATTCCAAGCCGGCAATCGAATATTATCCGCCGCTCCCCAAAACCACCACGTTCCCGGATGAGCCGGATCTGCTTTCGGTTGCGCGAGTTGAATCGCCTTCTCACCTGCCGCGCTCACGTTGTTTGGCCCCGCTTCCCCGTGCGCGGTCAGCATGAACCCCGCATCGGCGCAGGCCTTGGCCATTTTTTCGCCATCTGTACTCGGATCCAGTTCCGCGCACGCGGAAAACGTAGTCCCGTAAAAAACGGGCGCGTGGATCACTTGGAGCGAAGGCACGACCGCCGAGCTGCCCAAACATGCCCGCAACTCCGCTCGCACTCGATCTCGAACTGCGTCCAATTTGTGAGCGCTCGCTGCACCGTAATGGTCCAGCATGCTGAAGGCAACCTGCGCGTGGAACACGGGCTGCCCTAAGCTTTGAAACGAAAGCAATTGGCCCGTCTGGCTTTCTAGTTCTTCGATTCCCGCACGCCCAGCCTCGGATACCGGCTGAAACCATTGGAGAGCCATTCTCTTCACGCCGCATCGAGACAGCGCCAGCGCCAAGGCCGCCGCTGCGATCCCTGCCGCCGAAGGAATTGCGCAAGCCGTGGCGCTCGCGGGAAATTTCGACCCTCGTAGTTCATCCAGCTTGGGGAACCAAGCCGTTGCTTCACCTTCGCAGGCAAGCGCGCCCGAAAGGTCCACGATTTTTCCGTGCGCTTGTTTCGCCGCGCTCAGGTTGATCTTTGTAAATGCCGGCGAACCAGCGAAGAACACGAATCGCGCGTTCTCGAAGCTGCCTTGTTCCACTGGCTGAATGACGGCGGGTTCGCCGCCCGCTTCGGTTAGCGTTCCGGCGGCCCCTTCCTCATCCAGCAGCCGAAAATCCCAGCCGGCAAATTTGCTTTCTTCCAGCAGCAACTTCAGCTCCGCACCGAGCAGCGAAGACGCACCCGTAATCACGATTCGGTTGGATTCCCGCTCCATGGAAGGCATGAATCACGCGGTCCGCGAAACCAGCCGGTGCCGCAGGAAGCGCACCACGTGCAGCGTAAGCCCCACCACTGCATAGGTAGAGGCCATAATCACGAGAGCGTACTCCGAGTAGCGCCAAATCACTCCCACAAGCAAACAAAGCAAAACGATGGCAAGCGACGGCTGCTTTCGCGTCAAGGGAATGTCTTTGAAGCTGTTGTAGCGAATGGTGCTGGTCATCAAGGCCCCGAGTCCTGCCGCAAGCAAGAACCACGCAACGGACCAACGCCAATCGTGCAAGGGCTGTTTGAATCCATGAACAATTGCCGCAATCATGCCCGCCGCCGCAGGCGTTGGCATGCCTATAAAGTATTTCGAACTGCCCGGGGCCATGCCTTGCACGTTGAACCGCGCCAGTCTCCAGGCACAGCAAATCAAAAACGCCAGGCAGCAGACCCAGCCAAACTCGTCCATCTGTTGAAATGCAACACTGCCATCCCCTGGCAAGGCACGCAGTCCCCAAGCGTATGCCAGGATCGCCGGCGCGATTCCGAAACTCACGACGTCCGCGATCGAATCAAACTGCACGCCGAAATCGGTGTTTGCCTTCAGCAGCCGCGCCAGCCGGCCATCCAGAGAATCAAACAAGATTGCGAAGCCAATGGCCTTTGCGGCATGGTCAAAATTATCTCTTCCGCCCAACAGCGACGCCACAACCGCAAAGTAGCCGCAGAGCAAGTTAGCAACGGTGAAGAGGCTGGGGATGAGAAAGATGCCCCTGCGACGCAATTTCTGACTGCGATAGCGCCGTTCCTCGAAAGGGATCTCGTGCTGATCTGTATCAGGCGTCGTCACGATCTCTTCCCTGACCCCATCAGGTGAGCTTCCGTTTCTGCAGAGCTCTTCCCGGCCGATTCCCCAGAGGCACGTTTCGCGGGCCACCACGCGATCAGGCTGGAGCCGCCCTTCACATTCTCCCCTACTTTCACCAGAATCTCCGCCCCTTTCGGCAGCCAAACATCCACACGGGAACCGAATCGCACCAGCCCAATGCGCTCTCCACGCGCCACTTGTTCACCAGCTTTCTTCCAAGAGACTACCCGCCGCGCGATGAGTCCGGCAATCTGCTTGAACACCATTTCCCCCGATTCGGTCGAAAGCGTAAACACGTTCTGCTCATTTTCGAACGAAGCCCGTTCGCGCATGGCTGCCAAGAATTTCCCCGGCCGGTAATTCATCTTTGCAATGGTTCCGGATGCCGGCGCGCGGTTCACATGTACGTTCCAGATTGCCAGGAAGATGCTCACGCGCTGGCCAGGACGTCCTGCGTTCTCTTCCTCGGTGACCACCACGACGCGCCCATCTGCCGGCGACACAATGGCGCCAGGCCCCGCGGGAATCACGCGATCCGGATCGCGAAAGAAAGAGAACACAAATAAGGCGAGTACCACGAACACTGCGGCGGCGACATACCAGTGAAGGAGAATAACCGAGCCGCCCAGCACCAGCGGCGGCAACCCAAAGAAATAGCCTTCTTTGACCATGCTCCGCCTCTTGGCTCGCGGCTTGGCCGCCGCGAGCAAGCATGGTCATTCTACGACAGTTTTCTATGCCGCAAAGCTGGTATTGCTTGGGTCTCGCTGCTCACGCAGGATGCGCGCAGCAATCCGCTCCATCTCATCCTTGCAGTGGAGCTTCATTTTTTTCAGTTTGATTTCTTCCAGGAGGTCTTCTGCGTTGAGGTAGGGGGATTTGGAGATTCGTTGAAGTTCTAGTTCGTACTGATGGTGCTGCTCTGCCAGACGCCGATACTCAGCGTCTGTCTGGAGAAGCACGTCCCGAGGTGCCCGCTGCGCACTAGCCATGCGTTCCTCCTGACGACTCCGTGAATGGAATGGGAACACTACATGAGCGAACGATACCACTTCGGTTTGCGGCGTCAAGAGGCAACGCGTAGTATTTTCGTCCTAGTCCGTAAAGGCTGTTGGTTTCCCGGTTGACTTTTCAATGCAGGGCGAATGTTTCGGGGGGCCAACGCAATGCTGCGGGCGAAGTGTCGCGAAAATCCCAAAACGGCGCTGTGGTCCCTATGCATAGCAATTTCAATGAGATGCGGAATTCGGCGGCAAATGCTCCTCGAAGTATCCCAAAATATTCGTATAGACGTCCAAGTTTGTGCCCTTACCTTCGGAGATGGAGTGGGTTCGGCCGGGGTACACGCGCATGTCAAACTGCTTGCCCAGCGAGATCAGTTTGTTCACCAGCAATTCGAATCCCTGGAAATGCACGTTGTCGTCTCCTGAGCCATGCATCACCAACAAGTCTCCGCGCAAGCCAGAAGCGAAATTGATGGCCGAACTTTGTTCATACGCTTTCGGGCTGTCCTGCGGCAACCCCAAATACCGCTCTTGATAGATCGTGTCATAGAGCCGCTGGTCGGGCACCGACGCGACGGACACGCCCACGCTGTAAATTTCGGGATCGCGGAACATCAGATTGAGCGTCTCGGTTCCGCCTCCGCTCCATCCCCACACTCCAACGCGTTTCGGGTCAATATACGAATGAGTTTTCTCGAGCGATTGCAGCGCCACCGCTTGCTGCTGCGAAGAAAGCGGACCCACATTTCCGTATACGATTTTGCGCCACTCGCGGCCTCGCGGCGCGGGCGTGCCCGCATTATCAAAGCTCGCCACTAGATACCCCGCGCTGGTTAATGCGCGGTCGAACATGGATGGCCAGCGATCGGCGGTGGTCTGTCCAGCCGGCTCCGAATACACATACACGATGAGCGGATACTTTTTCGCCGGATCGAAATTCGGCGGCTTGATCAGCCACGCGTCCACCGTCAGGCCGTTGCCTGCATCCACCTTCACGAATTCTGCGGGCCCACCCGATAGCGGCTTCACGCGCTCGGCGATTGCGGCGTTATCTACCGTTTTTCGCATCACACGGTGATCGGGCAAGTGCACCACATCAAAAGCAGGCGGCACGTCGAACGAAGAGTAGCTATGAAAAGCCCACTCCCCATTCGGCGAAATCGTATACGCGTGTGTGCCGGGCACATTGGGCGTCAGGCGTTCCGGGGCAATCGTGCCATCCAGCCGGGCGCGGTAGAGATAGCGCTGCGTTGCATTTTCAGGAGACGCAATGAAGTAAACCCACTTCTCGTCGGGGCTAACCCGGTCGAGACTCACCACGTCGAACTCGCCGCGCGTGACCAACTGGGTTTTACCGGTGTCTCGCGCCACGCGATACAAATGCCGCCAGCCGTCACGCTCACTCAGCACCAGGAATTCACGGCCCTGATTGATCCAGAGAACGTCGCGATTCACATCCACCCACGCGCGGTCCTCATCGACAAGCACCGTGCGCGAGGCGCCGGTCGCAGCGTCAGCCAGCAAAAACTCATTCCGGTTTTGCAACCGGTTCATGTGTTGAATCAGTACGTGCCCTGAATCGGCCCATCCCATCTCCGGGATATAAGTGTTATGCGGATCTCCCCCGGTCTGCATCCAAACGACTTGCCCGCCCGCGGCGCTCGCAACACCTACGCGCACCGCAGAGTTCTGCGTTCCCGCCAGCGGATACTGATATTCCAGCGTCTGGGGATAGGGTCCAAGATTCGGATAGGGAATCTCGGTGACGATCTCACCCCTTGGCGCGCCGAGGTCGTAAATCAATGTGTACTTTTGCAAGCCCGTAGTATTGAACTGCCAGAAGGCGATGGCGTGGCTGTCGGGACTCCATGCAAAACCGTCACGGATATCGAACTCCTCTTCATTCACCCAGTCTGACGTGCCATTGATGACCGTGTCAGAACCGTCCTGCGTCAGCCGTGTAATTTTCTTGCTTGCCAGATCTTCCACATAAATGTCGTTCCCGCGAACATAACCAACCTTGCTGCTGTCCGGTGAGAACTTGGCAAACATCAGGCTCGAAGCGGGAGCGTCGCCTCCGAGCTTGCGCAATGCACCGCTGGTCAGGTCGAGTACCCAATAATCCCCACGCGTGTTCCGGCGCCACACCGTTTTTGAGTTTGTGAACACCAGAACCCGGTGTCCGTCGGGTGACATACGGTACTCTTCGACGGCCAAAGGCGTTTTCTCGCCGGATGGAATCAGGCGATCCGCAGCAACCAGAATTTCCCTTGCGCCAGTCGCGGTCTGGTACTTCACGATGTCGTTGCCGGCCCCTGAGGCGGACGGCTCCAAATCGAGATACGCGTCTCCGTTTCCGAGCCATGTGCCGCCGCGGAAAGACTTCACACGAAATTCGGGATTGCCCATGGTGTGCGCGATCAGTTTCGCGGCGGACTCCCTCAATTGAGCATGCGCACTGGAAGGCATCGCAATCGCCATCACAGCGCTGAAGGCAATCAGGGCTGCGGCGGCGCGGAGTTCGCGCCTCCATGTCGCCGCAAAACCTCCCTCACCCGATAGCAATTCTGTGTGAACCATTCCTGTCCTCCTTCAATCACTGGCGGACAGAAACAGTATCAAATTCCTGCCCTTCCTGCGTCTCTGAACAAGACAAACAAGGTAAGCAATGAGGGGAGATCCTTGCCAAGAATTTGGGCTACTGATAAATCCAGGCGGCCTTCGCGTCACCCCGCGAGTTTGCGCTCCATGACGATAGCGGCCTCGCTGGGGTCGCGGTAATACTCCTCGCGCCGGCCCGTTTTCGACAATCCGTGCTTCCCATAGAAAGCGATCCCCTCTGCATTCGATTCGCGAACCTCTAGAAACATACGGCGCACGCCGCGCATTCGAAATTCTTCGACCGCCATCTTCAGCAGAGCCCCGCCTTCGCCCTTCCGCCGGTTAGCGGGCACCACAGCCAGGTTCAAAACCTCGGCCTCGTCGCCTGTTTGCCGCCCAATCAGGAAGCCGGTCATTTTTCCAGCGATTTCACTGGCAATGCCGAGGATCCCTTTCCACTCGAGAACTTCCTTCACGCTCGCTTCCGGCCAGAACACTGCTTCGGGGGACTGGCGCAGAATCTCCCCAACGGCTCCGGCGTCTTCTGCACGCAGCATTCGAAGGGTGGACCGCGGCCGCTCCGGGCGTAATTCAGTGGCCATGTGCCGCCCCGCCTTTCCAGAAAATCTCCGCGTCCGAGCGCCGCACATAATTCGCGTCGAGTCCCAGCGCGTCCGTGGCCTTTCCTTCCTTCAAGCGTTTCAGGCCGATGCGTCCAATCATCCCTGCCAGAGTCGCAGAAACCTGCTCGACGCTTTCCCCACGCTTCTCTCTCGCTTGCCAGACTCCTTCCCCCGTCACCAGCGTGGGGTCCGGGGAAACCCAAGCGATTTTTTCGCCTGCGACCAGTTCCGTCGCGACTTCGACAAATCTTCCCGGCGCAATCACCATCTCTTCGCCGACCCTTGCGAGCCCACTGTCATCCCTTCGATAAACAGCGCCGAACACTTGTCCTCGCTGCGCGTACCCAAACGCGGCTACATGCTTCCCTGCGCCGGTCGCCTGGGCCGCAAACCCTTCCAACCTGGAAACCGCCGCGACCGGTTTCCCATAAACTTCCGCCCAGGCCTTAACGGTCGTCAATCCGACCCGCACCCCCGTGAACGATCCTGGCCCCACAGCGACTGCATATCCACCTACGTCCCTCATTTGCAGCTCAGCCTTTTTCAGCACTTCATTCACGGCAGGAAGGAGCCAGCAAGAGTAGTCTTCGGCCGTCTCGCGAACCAGCAAAGCTAAAACGGTCTCATCCCGTAGGACCGCAACGCCCCCACGGGAATCGCACGTATCTATAGACAGTACAATCACATGCGCATTGTACTCTACCAAGGATTCGAACGAGGACTTCGCGCTCCCGCCCCAAGAGAAACAGGTGTTTCACCAGCGTTTGGTCGAATTCCAAGGTTGAATCAGCACTTTTTGCACCTGAACAGTGCGGCAGGCGACCTAGCG
>Ga0066709_100005842_pt1 | contig 10250 bp, 9 predicted proteins | sample GraSoiAngelo_158_FD_79665 | JGI IMG/M metagenome (GOLD analysis project Ga0066709, IMG submission 79665) | Grasslands soil microbial communities from the Angelo Coastal Reserve, California, USA - 14_1009_16_30cm | ecosystem: Environmental > Terrestrial > Soil > Grasslands | place: USA... | reverse complement strand
TCGAGCCCGACGTCACGCAGAAAAGGATCGAGTATCTCGGTCTTGGCAATCAGAATTAGCGTTGAAGCATCGAAAATAAACATTATTACAATATGTGACAAATGTAATTTTAACAGGAATATCGCATCTCTACAAGCATCCTGGCAAAGCTGAGATAGTACTTGCCAGTTTCCGCTTGTCAAGAAGGCCTTCCAATAAAACCCGTTGGTGTCCAAGGGCATACAATTGCTCTTTTTGAAGGTGTCCAATGGAGTACAAATGAATAGTGCAAACGGTTGTTGAAACGCCCACTTACCTCGCTGCTGCTGAAAAACTGTTCAGCGAGGAAGAGCGTGCCGACAGTGTTCTGACGGTTGCAGCTGATCCGGAGTGTGTGGAAGTCATGAAAGGAAAATGGTGGATTTCGCAAATTTCGCGTTGCGCGCGGAGGAAAGGGTAAGAGCGGCGGGGCGCGTGTCATCTATATCCAGCGCGATAACAGGGTTCCCGTTTTTCTCATTGCGGTCTTTCCGAAAAACGAGAAAGAGAACCTCACGAAGGCTGAAAGAAATGCTCTTAAAAAACGTGCCGATACAATTTTTGAAAATTACCGCAGGAGATAGGTTATGAAGACACAGTTTGAAGAGCTCATGAGCGGACTCGATGATGTCGAGTCTTTTCTCTCTGGTGAGAAAGAGGGTTTTAAGGTGCATGTTCCTGAGAAGGTCGATGTCAAAAGCATTCGCAACGCTGCGTATGACTCAAGCTCGCTTCTCGGACGTTTTCGGCTTCAGCCTTGATGCCATCAAGCATTGGGAAGGAGGGCGCCGGACACCGGAAGCTCCCGCGCGCACCCTTCTCACCGTGATCGACAAGAATCCCGCCGCAGTCCTCACCGCGCTTCAGCCGGCGGCCTTCGCTGCTGCCGCCGGATCTTCGAGGGTCCATACTGTTCGGTACAAGACCATAAAAAAGAAGACCCGCAGGAGCGGCCATTATGTTGCAAGAGCTTCTCAGCATGGAGATCGCTCCCATCGGTAGTACACATTACGACGCCCTGTCGACCTTCTTCGATGTCTGCAAGTATAGTGGCTGCAATCAGGTCGCGTGGCTTACGACATCCCGTGGTAAGACTGCTGCAGGTGCGCGAGCACTCCTAATCTCTTCCGCGATCAGCTTGGGCGCGCCCTCAGTTTCTTTCTCTAACGCATTGCGTGGCGTGTGCAGCTCGGCGGTCAAGGGCATGGGCATCCGTTCTGGCAGTTGCCGTTGCCGGAGCCATGCTCCTTGTCTTCGCGATCCCTTCGGAACATCCGCATCAATTTGCGTTGTCGAAGAAGAAACCGCTGAATTCTGCCGTGGCTGATGGGCCTTCTGCGCCTGTGTTTGAACCCACGATTTCAACCCACGATTCGCATGTCTCTCACGACTTCTCAAGTAGTTAGGCGGCCACCTGAAGTCACTTAAGTTGTTGAGACTACAGCACAACGTAGCTGAAAAGGCTGGCGTCGGCGGTTCAACTCCGTCCCTGGCCACCATCATTCCAAAGGACATAATAATAAGGATCCGATCGGTGGCGGCCAGTCCGCTCTCAGTCCGCATTCACGAATCGTAGTTACCCTTGTCTTCGCAGCTCGATGATGCTGAAGAACTTACGCCGGTGCAGTTGCTCCGCAGTCCGCTTTCAGTCCGCTTTGGCCTGCTGCGTGGCTGAGAATCGCTGTAAGCATTTTCCCTGCTGCGGCCATGCGATCCTGGCTAACTGCATGAGTGTAGAACTGTAGCGTTAGCTTAACGTCGCTGTGACGAATTAGGGTTTGCACAGTCTTTGGATCCGTTCTGATCCTGATGAGAAACGATGCGAGACTGTGGCGCAAATTATGAAAACCGAATCGTCGAGGGTCGTCATCGACGATCTGTCCTGTGAGGTCCCGGTGCGATGAAAGAATGCCAGCCTTCACTGCAGCTGGCCGCAGGTGATCTTCTACCAGCATATTGGCGACACGCGGTTGTTTGCCTCCCAGTCGAAATGAAGGAAACACCCAATCACCAAGTTGCGAATATGGTATCTTCTGCTTCCACAGCCGCATGAAGTCCGCAAGTAGGGGATGAAGGGGCACAGGGCCCTTTGATGCTTTGCTCTTCGGCACGCCGACTTGGCCGCACGTCCACGTCCGACGTACATGGATCATTGCGTCACCGAAACTTACGTCTTGCCATTGCAGGCCCAGGCATTCTGAGATGCGAAGACCCGTGCCCGCGGCGAGAAGTGTGAGCGTACGCTCCGGCTCTTGCAGGTTAAGCAGAACTGCATATGCCTGCTCGGGAGTCAGAATCATCGCTTCGTATGCGCTAGTGGTCCTGCAACGAACGAAACACATCGGGTTCGATTCCTGGTTTCGAGGGATCAGTCCGTATCGTTGTCCATGCTTGTAGATCAGTGACATGACTCGGCGAGTCTTGTCCAGCGTCGGATTTGCGAACCTTTTTTCTCGCTTTAGATCTTTCAGCCATTGCTCCACCTCAAGCGGTTCGATGCCAGGTGCAATCCTATTTCCCCATTTACGCAGCAGTCGATTTCGAAGGATTCGTTCATAGGATCGCACCGTTGTGTGTGCCTTGGTATGAATGGATTCCGTTTGCTCGACCAGTTCATGTTCAGCGTAGTGTTGCGCTAGATCGCCGAAGGTGACGCCCCGCCGCGAATACACTTTGTTGATGTGGAGGTGCAGTCGTTCAACTTCAGACCATGCAGAGATGGACTGTGTCTCAAAACGTGCCCCTGGTTTTTTCTAGGGGCTCGTATTTTAATCAGTTGGCCCGACTGATTAATAGCAGCGCGGACAATCTCGAAGTCGGGATGTTGATACCGCAATGCTGCTCTCACATCTCTGTGTCCCATTGTCTTCATAACCGCTGCCAAGTTTCCGGTGTTCTCGAGCAAGCGCGTACCGAAGTCAATGTCGGCTACAGTACAAGACCAGCTCTTTCGCGAGGCCAGCCTTTTGCCGGACCTCGCGAAACCGGTTTGCCACGTCCATCAGGTGACCGGATTGGGATCGGTTGGATGGAAACCGCCATCCATTGCTCCTTTGGCCAGCGCGGATTCGCAGCACCTGATACGCCCTGTCGCTCATCGGAATCAGTCTTCTGCCTTCGGACGTATTGCTGTCCGGCACGAAGATGATCCCATTGTTCCAGTCGAGATCTTCAATGCGGATTCGAAAAAGCTCTCTTCGGTTTCGCATTCCTGTATCTCTCGCCAAAATGATAATGTCCCGAAACAGTTCAAAAGTGCACGGTCGCCAGCTGCAGGCTTTCGCAGCAGTCGGCCGCTTCTTTTCGAAATCATCATCAAGTCGCAATGTGCGGCCATGCTCCTGGAGCAGTTTGAATCTTGGAACCTTACTGAGAAGGCTCCATTCCTCTGCCTTGTGAAGCATTCGCCTTAAGGTACGGCGCGCGCAGTTTACATTGGGCCCGGATCCCGCGAACTTGAGCGCCTCGACATCATCTTTGGTGATCTGGTCGATTCGCATACTTACGATGTTTGTGTTCGAAAGCATGCGCCAGTCGTAGCGATAATACTTTCGCGACGCATGAGCTAGATTTGCCAAGTCAACCCATTTGAGAAACCGGTCCGATAATTCCCCGAGTGTCGGCCGCTTTCTGTCTGGCTGATCCTTTCCTTCAATCATTTGTGAGAGCTTCAGAGCGGCGGCTTTTTCAGCTCTCTTCCTTTTGGTCTGTTTGGTAGAACCTCGGTAGCGCTGACCGCGCACGTTGAAGTCATACCAGTAGAATCTCGAGTCCTTCGTCTTGAACAGCTGCACGAGTTTCCTCCTTTGCTGCTCGCACGGAAGGCACTCGTCTTGTGCTCTAGACTAAGAGTCAATGGAAACATGACACATGGTAGTTCGGGATCGGCAACCTTTTCTACACGGACCTTTGTTCCCAGAACACCGTTTCAAGCGGATCAGACAGCGGAACACGCAACCAGATTGCCTGATTCCGATTTCATAAAACGTTCCGGCAGGCGTTTTCTGAATGGCGTATTAAACTCAGCGCCGACACGGTGTCCTATTTCACGCGGCTGTGCCCAAACGTCCATTCTCGGTCTTAAAATTCCGCTCGCATCAGCTGTACTAGTTTGAACCCGACCTTGCGGACAGCGTTGGTCGGTTCAATGTATCGGACAAAGGCAGTATCCCGTCCCTACTTCCCAGCGTGTGCCCGATCCGCCAACTATCCGACCCGATTTGGTAGATTTTGAGCGGCCAATCCACATCACTTTTGGAAAAATTCTATCCAGATGCCATGTGTAAATTCAGGTGGAATAAGAATGCTGTGTCCATACGGTCCAGCGTAAGGTTCGAACTGACGTTTTGTGTTGGCTTCAAGCAAACTGCGTGCGGTCTGAAGGCTAGCCACCTCGATGCTCACCCCAATGATCCCCTCCGCGCCTCTTTCTGCCAAGAATGCTGCCACCTTGCCCGTCGAGTTCTCCGGCTGAAGCAGAAGTATACTTCCCAATCCCGCTTCGATCTCCTGACCCTGCGCGCCAAGTTGCGGAAGCGCTAGCTTGTGGGAACGGCGAAACCCCATGGACTCGTATCCTCTGACAGACGCTTCCAGATCTCTGACGCCCATCCAGACCGATGAGAGCTTCTTGGCGGTGTTGGCATGTAAGTTGCCGACCCACGAGTCATATTGGAGAAAAAAGATCGCATCACTGCTCTTGACGGGCAAGTGAGCAGCCGGAATAGGACCATTAGGAAATCCGAGGAAACGCCATGAACCTCCGTTCGGCGGCTGATCGTGTTGTTCAGGATCTTCAATTGCCGAGGCAGCTTCAGGTCCGTGAACATTGAAGCCACTGGCGCGCAACAGCTTCGCTGTGCCGTCTACTGGAGACACATCTAAGCCAAGAAACAGCCCACCTTCGTGTTTCTCGAGGAAATTTGCCACCATGCCACCTATTGCCTTACTGCGGTCCCAAAAGGTGATCAGCTCTAAGTAGCCATTCTCGAAGGAAGGCCCACTGTTTCGCGTTCCCAAATCTGGGTGCTTTCCCCCTCCAAAGACTGTGAACCCGAGAGCGCGGTATGTTTTCTTGGCAGCTTCGAGGTCTCTAACGGCAATACCGACATGGTCAATTCCGTGCCCGCTCCCGAGAATGGCAAGCTTAGACGAATCTTTGGTTTGCTCTTCAGCTTTTAGCGCCAGTTCAGGCATGAAAGCGAAAAGACAGCCGAGAACAAGCAGGAATTGCTTTCGTGCAGTAGACATACGTTTGTACCTCGTCAATTCAGTAAGCTTGAGTAATATTTTTGTCTTCGGGCCAATGGGGCGGAATTACGATTCGATCGAGCATCTTGATTCGCAGAACAAACAGCCCTGGTTTGGAGTAATCGCCCGCCAACATAACTTCCGTTCCACTCCATGCGATTGCGGATGGAGTGAAGATTTTGGCAGGCCCGGTACTCTGAGTTGGTGTGATTTGCGCCAGACCGCCACAAGCAGCGCAACTAGCAACAGCGAGTAGGATGCGAACCCTGATGCTCATACGGCCTCCCCATCCGGAATGCAGAACGTATTCCGTTTTTAGTTTGAGTCCACAACCTGGAACAAAATTCGCATGAACAGCCTCCGGACCTGTCGTGATTTCAGCCGCCAGTTGTCGGGCCGCTACTTCGAATCAATCAACACTCCATACAAGTCCCACTGCCCCCAGATGTCATCCTTGCGAAGGTCCCACGGAGCCCCGAAGCCGACCAGGATTGGCCCTGGCACGGTCAGCCCCGTTTGGTCACCCGCCGCTCCGACATTGTTTGCGTAGTCTGGAAACGCGCTCACATCAATCAGTGTTTCAAAAGGTCCCCAGAATTTTCCGTCGCTGGAAAATGCCCTCGTCAAGTAAGCATTCGCCCTATGAGGGTTGATGATGCGCGTCATCACATACCGATTTTTCGCAGGGTCATACTTGATATCAATTGAGTGCGCATCTGGCACAGTGATCTGCGCTTGCAGGCTCGGATTCCAAGTTACGGGATCAGTTGAGTGGAGCAGGTATGTTCTCAACCCGGCATTGGGGTCGAGAGAGTCATCCGTGTACCACATCATTAGCTCGCCATTTCGAACCAGGACCGTTTGCTGCCCGGCTCCGTACCCGGTGGGATCCTGACTACGAGTCACTAGCGGCTGAATGATCATCTTCGGATCGTTGGGCGTGTCCTCCCACGTTCCTCGCTGCGTGTAGGTCAGGTATGGGCCATCAATGTTGGGAGATTTCGCTACTTGGATTACGGTCTGATACAGGTTGGGAGCTGTCGTGTATGCTGACGAATAATACATGTAATAGAAACCCTGGTAGTAGACGACACTGGGGTCGCATGCAGCCATATCGAAGCCATTTGCTGCTGTGGCTCGCAGCATGACGCTCGGGCTGGACCAGGTCTTCCCGTCAGCTGAATTCACGTAGCGAATGTAATCCCAACTCCCGAGGGCTCCGACAGAGCAAAAGAACACATGGTAAATGCCGTCCTTGAGCACGATGGACGGCGCGTAAGCGTACCAGATTCCGTTTGCGTCTGAGTCCACAAGCTTCACAAAATTCCAAGCGACCGGTGGTTTCCCAACCGTGGTCGGTGGGGCTTGCGAGCCACCACATGCGCCCAGAACGAGTGTGAACAGAAGCAGAATTGCGGTTTTGATCCCGTCGGTCATTGCATTAGCAATTCAGCGGCATACTGGCCAGCGCGATGAAACTTGAATTCATCTCCCCTGTCGGGACGAGTTACTGGATCCCGAGTGTTACCGACGTGGAATGCTGGGTAAAGGTGGAAGTACCCGTGATCGTCACCGTGTACGACCGCACAGGGCCACTTCCATTGCTGCCTCCCCCGCAGGCCGTCTCAAGTAGCAATCCGACGAACATTAAACCCCCTGCCAGGCTGCACGCCAGCTTCCTTTTTCGTCGGGTACCCGAGACTCCAATGCCGACCAAGCCGATAATCGGCGCGAAGGGCCAAGCAAATGGTGCGAGTGCGAACGCTGCTAAACTTGCGGCGTTAATGGTTAGCGTCGCAGTCGCGCTTCCGTTCGGTCCGGGAGTGATGGAACTGGGATTTAGGGAACAAGTTGGGGCGCCCGAACCCGTCGGCTGCACAGAGCAGGATAGCGTGACCGGATTATCGAAGGCATTCATTAACTTAACGCTTACAGTTGCTGAGGAACTTGCTCCGCGGGAAAGGGTTGCCGGGATTGGCTTTGAGGCGGCAATCGAGAAGTCAGTACCGTTGTTGAGCAGCACACTTATCTTGTCGTCGCTATTGATGGTCACCAGATCCGGTGCCTTGTCGTTGTTTAGGTCCGCGACGGTCGCGAGGCCAAGGCCGGAGCTGACAGCGAAGCTGATTGCTGGCTGGAAGGTTCCGTCACCATTCCCTGGCAATACATCAATTTGCCCTTGGATAAGATGTGGTGCGCCCGCGATATCGAGTTTGGCGTCGCCATCGTAGTCCGCAACGAAAATACCCCCGATACTCGATAAAGAACTCCCGCCAGGGCTCTGGAATGTCCCATCGCCGTTACCCAACGCCACCTTCACGCCACATTTTCCACCTGCATCACAACCACTAACGACATAGTCGACGTTTCCGTCTCGATTCAAGTCTGCCCAAGCCGCGATTCTGAAAAAGGGATAGGTGGTCAGACCGGGACCCTTGCGAAAAGTACCGTCGCCGTTAGCCAAGAAAATGTTCGTGAATGGGAAGCCATTGACCGTGAGATCTTCTAGCCCGTCCTGATCAAAATCCACGACCAATATTGAAAACGGACTGAGATTAGTCGCGTAATGCACTGGAGCCAGGAAGGTACCGTCACCTTTGCCGAGCAGAATGGCTAGAGTGCTGTCCGTCGCATTACCTACAATCAGGTCTGCTTTATGGTCCGCGTCCACGTCCTGAATGATCAGGGCGGCGGGATTTTTTCCTGTGCTAAGCACTTGTCCCTTATGAAATGTGCCATCGCCGTTGCTGAGGAAGATGGTCACATCTCCGTTGTCGCCTCTGTTGGCGTCTCCAGGGCGAAGGACAGCCAAATCGGACTTGTTGTCCGCATCAAAATCGCTTGCAGCCATACGAGTGCAGTTCTGACATGCGCTAAAGTGCATGGCGGGATTGAACGTGCCATCCCCTTTACCCAGTAGTAAGCTGATTGTTCCGTCGCCGCCATTTAACACGGCCAAATCTGCCGTTCCGTCAGCGTTGAAATCTCCGACTGCAACTCCAAAGGGCGCGAGACCCACTGGATAGGACACGGCTGGCTGAAATCCGACTGTGGCCGCCCTCGCAGAATTGGAAATCGTCAAAAGAAGGAGCAGAGCCAGAGCGTGAGACCTGCATTCGTTTCGCGGGTACATATCGAACTCCTTTTAACTCCTGAGCTCTAAGCGAGCGTCCGAAATATTCGGCGTCAAGCTTCAGTCCTTGGGGATCACCCGTGTGTTGTCCGAGGTGATCACCACAGGGACGTTGGTGTTGTCTGGTAAAATCACTGACCGGAAAATTGCTCGGGCGTGGTTCAGGTTGTTGTCGTACGCCACTGCCAGCACTGTTGTGCGTTGAATTTGCCCATTCACATACACGCTGATCGTCGCCGTACCGCTGCAGTCTTTATTGACCGTAAACGTGCCGGCGATGTCCTCTTCCCCAGAGCTTCCGCCCACGCTGCGTGTCTGGCTGCCGACAAGAGTTCCATCCGCATGCGCCGTGTAGTGCCCAACGGACGCCGCTGGCAAGGACCCATTCGCGGTAACAATGGATCCGGTGTAGGTATAAGTCCATTTGCCCGACGCCGTAGCAGTTGAGCAGTGGACAGTTTCAGCCTGCAGCGGCACCAGCGCCACGAAAAATATGACGGCGACGCGAGCTGAGAAAAACATGCTGTGCGAAATCTTGGTCCTCATGACTGTCCTCCTCTTTCTGAATGTGGGTTATCGCAAATACACGCGGCAGAGTAAATACCCGGCGTTTCTCATGTCTTGCTCTTTTATCTCTCCTAATTCGTCGAACAGTGAGAGGCTGCGCTGTCCAGCGGCAGCACCTTGGTGCTAAACTTCTGGCCTACGCATGGGAGTTGGCCACAATGGGAGGCCTCCAGCGACCGGACGGAATCATTCGCTTCGCGGACTTCGAGCTGGACTTGGCGGCCGGCGAACTGCGCAAGCAGGGCGCGAAAATAAGACTTCAGGAACAGCCTTTTCAGCTCCTCCACATTCTTTTGCAATGTCCGGGGAGGATGGTCACTCGCGAAGAACTACAGCAGAAAATCTGGCCCTCAGACACCTTTGTTGACTTCGACCACGGACTCTATAACGCGATCAAACGATTGCGGGAAGCTCTGGCCGATGATGCCGAAAAGCCGCGGTACATAGAGACCGTGCCCCGGCGGGGATACCGCTTCGTAGGAAAAATCGAGATTGGAAATCCAGTTCCCGATAAGCGTATTCAATCCTTGGCTGTTCTGCCTTTAGAGAATCTCTCGCGTCATCCTGAACAAGAATATTTCGCGGAAGGGCTCACTGAGGCGCTCATCACCACGCTTGCGAAGATTGGCGAATTGCGAGTGGTATCGCGCACTTCGGTGATGCAATACAAGGGCGTACGCATGTCTATAAAGGACATTGCGCGCGAGCTAGAAGTAGATGTAATCGTAGAAGGCACCGTGCTTCGCGCCGACAAACGCATTCGCATTTCAGCGCAGTTGATAAATGGATCTGACGATCGACATTTATGGGCAGAGAGCTATGAACGCGACATGCGTGACATCTTATCCCTTCAGGCAGAATTGGCTCAGGCTATCGCACGAGAGATTCGTGTCAAACTAAGCCCGGTTGACCAGGCACGACTTGCCATCGTACACGCCGTGGACGCAGAGGCATACCAGGCTTATCTGAAAGGTCGCTATCACTGGAATCGACGTCCCGCGGAGTTCAAAGAAGCCATTCAATGCTTCAAGGAGGCGATCGCGAAGGATTCAACCTATGTTGCCGCCTACGCAGGCCTAGCCGATTGTTTGTCCGGACTAAACGTGTGGGGCATTGTGCCGGCGAGCGAGGGCAGCGCCAAGGCAAAAGCACTAGCGCAGAAGGCACTAGAGATGGACCATAGTTCGTCCGAAGCCCACGTCTCGCTCGCTTTTGCCGCCATGTATCACTACGATTTCTTGACTGCGGAAAGGGAATTTGAGCGTGCCATTGAACTCAACCC
>Ga0066709_100005840_pt1 | contig 10252 bp, 9 predicted proteins | sample GraSoiAngelo_158_FD_79665 | JGI IMG/M metagenome (GOLD analysis project Ga0066709, IMG submission 79665) | Grasslands soil microbial communities from the Angelo Coastal Reserve, California, USA - 14_1009_16_30cm | ecosystem: Environmental > Terrestrial > Soil > Grasslands | place: USA... | reverse complement strand
TCCGGGGACATCGGGAGGCGTGGCGCCGCCGAGCCGGTAGACATGGAATTGTGACCTTTTTGGCGCTAGTCAGCGGTGATGTTTTGTACAGCCGCACTGGCCCTGGCTACTACAGTGGACGGAAGGCGAATGTAACCCAGGGTCTCAGCGTCTTTTTGGCCGTCAGTCAATCCGTACTTCACAAGATCTTGCATGGCCTGGAGCTTGTTCTTGTCCGGATACTTCTTGTAGCAGATTAGCCAGGTGTAGGTAACGATGGGGTAGGCATCGGGGCCATCGGGATCGGAGGCCCACACGATCATGTCGTCCGGCAGGACGGCAGAAGCGAGCGCAGCCTGTCCCGAGGCGATGCTTGCCTCGACGTACTTGCCCGCTTTGTTCTCCAGAATCGCCGTCGGGACCTTCTGGCTTTTCGCGTAGCCATACTCGATGTAACCGATCCCGCCCGGCGTGGTCATGATGCCGGCAGTCACACCTTCATTGCCCTTGGACTTCGTGCCGACCGGCCAGTTCGGCATCGTGTTGGAGCCGACGGTCTTGTTGAAGTCATCACTGATCGCGGTCAGATGCTTGGAAAACACGAAAGACGTGCCGCTGCTGTCCGCCCGGACGACAACGTTGATGGGCAAATCCGGCAGAGTGACCCCCGGATTCGTCCCGGCAATGAGCCGATCATTCCAGCGCTTCACGGTGCCGAGAAAAATTCCCGAATACGCTTTGCGCGAGAGCTTGAGATTACTGACGTCCTTCAAGTTGTAGGCGAGAACAATGCTGCCCGCGGTCATGGGAAAAAGCTGCACGCCGCCCGGAACCTTGGCCATATCTTCGGGCTTCATTGCCGCATCACTCGCGCCAAAGTCGACCGTGTGGTCGATGACACTCTTCACGCCCGTGCCGCTGCCCACGGATTGATAATCGACGAGAACGTTTTGGTGAGCGTTACTGAACGCTCTGAACCATTTGTTGTACAGGGGCGCCGGGAAACTGGCTCCGGCTCCCTGCAGCTTCACTATGTTCGCGGACTGGTCCGTTTTGCTGCTGCAGGCAATCACCACCAGTGCTACAGCCACGCACGACACGAACGAAATCGAGCGGCGGAATCCCATCGCCGTACCCCTCTCTCCTGAAGCATTTGAGCCGGCCAGACGCGTGCCCCGTGAGATCACGAGCTGGGAAAAGTCTTTGCTGGGCGATACAGCGGTTGGCCGATTTGAACGGCAGTGACCCGTTCAGGTGCGAGGAATATCCTCTTCTGTTCGTGTTACAGCGCCGTTAAGAGGACATGAATTCCCTGTTAAGGGGAACTGCTTCTCTGAGTTTGGCATCCCGCGCGTTCCCTCGAATACTGTTCGGGAACGCTACGTCATAGCGTCCAAAGACGTTCGTGAGGCGGAGAGATTCATTTGGTTTGCTTGCTGTCGAGAGGATGACCGTCGGCCCGATCCGCATCTTTCCGGTGCGGGCTTAAACCAGCACTCGACCGGCTTGGGTCATGTCGTAACTTCCAAGCAGCTCTAATTCACGCTGGAGTTTAGAACGGTTGATGACATCCAACAGAACTTGGATCGGCCGCTGTTCGAGAATGTGGTCCTGGAGAACAAAGTCATACCGCTCTGTCGTGAGGGGAATAAAATCCAGGCCAAACGTCCGCGCTGCGGCGCGAGTTGCCAAACAGCAGTCAGCTTGACCTGAATAGATGTGCCATGCCGCAGGAACGTGGCCTGGCGCAATCTGGTCATAACCGAGAACCCTGGTGGCTTCGATCCCGTCCCTTTCCAGCATTTCATCGAGGAGAAATCTGCTGCCGGAACCCTTCTCCCGATTCACCAACTTGACGTTCTTGCGCGAAAGATCGGTAACTTTCGTGATTTGCTTTGGGTTCCCCTTTGCGACCACCAGTCCCTGTTCCCATTGAGCGAAGGTAATGATTTTGTACCCGCCGTCTGGAAGCAGTTTCTTCACGATCGGTACATTTGATTCGCGGGTCTTCCGATCCCGAAGATGTGAACCTGCGACATGAACTTTGCCCTCTTTGAGCCATTTTATTGCCTGAAGGCTGCAACAATGGGCGGCAATTAGTTCTATGTCCGCCTCCTTCGCCATGAACCGGCCGAGGATGGATACAGCGGGATCGCATCCGGCGATCAACAGGCACTTGGCTGAGTTCTGATCCACTTCGAAGGCGTGGATTGTGGCTCTTTGTGCTCCGCTGGACTTTACGCAGATACCGTCTGCTAACGGCAGCGTTCTAGGAAGGGGCTGGGATGGAACTCCTACTATCCTCCTGCCGACGCGGCACAAACGCACAGCATGACCGGGTTGTAATGATTCATCCGACAAGAGGAGATCAACATCCTGAATTCTTTGCGGTGGAGAAGGCTGCTCGTCAAAACCAAAAAGATCTTCGACCTTAACGTCCAGCACGTGGGCAAGGCGAAGGGAAACCAAGGTGTTCGGAATATAGGTACCAGCTTCAATTGCATAGATCGTCTGCCGGCGCACATCCACTTGCCTGGCCAGCGCGGTCGCCGAGATGCCGCGCTTCTGTCGCATCTCCGCCAATCTATTTCGGATTTGCATTTTTCCCGCCATCTGGCTTAAATTGTCTTGTCGCTTATAAGGTACTGTATCATTATAAACGGTCGAGGAGTGTCGAGTTGATGCCTATTCTCTGTCTGCCTTCTCGCATGCATTTCCTTTGCATCAGAAGGTTGATTCTGCGTCTGTCCATTTTCGCGCTTATCCTTCCGGGAACGTTCTGTCCGGGAACGTTCTGTTTTGGCCAGGCGGGGAAGACGGAACTGTTCGGCACCATCAGTGACCCTTCGAACCTTCCGGTGCCGAACGCGAAAGTGGAAGCCGAGGAACAGGCCACCTCCGTGAGATTTGTGACGACCTCCGACGGTCGTGGCGAGTATCACCTGCTCGGTTTACCAGCGGGCGAATACGTGTTGACCATGGAACAACCCGGATTCCGTACTTATCGGCGGTCGGGAATTACCCTGCGCATTGTGGACCACACCAAATTGGACATCCAACTCACAGTAGGCGAACGGACACAGTCGGTAGACGTGACTGCGGAAGCGTCTCTTCTGCAAACCGCCACAGGCGAAGTAAGCCACGACGTCGATCAGACGAAGATCGTGAATCTGCCGCTCGATGGCCGAAACTTTGTGTCCCTGGTGACGCTCTCACCCGGAGTGGCCCTCCCGGGTGGCGGCTCCGTACTCCCCAGGATCAACGGCAGCCGTCCGCGTACGAATGAGTATCTTTACGACGGCATCAGCGTACTACAACCGGAGCCCGGTCAGGTCGTCTTCTTTCCGATTATCGATGGAATCGAAGAGTTTCGTCTGAATATCAATTCATATTCCCCAGAATACGGGCGTTCGAACGGCGGGACTATCATGGTCAGCAGCAAATCAGGCGGCAACGCGCTGCACGGCTCTTTGTTCGAGTTCTTCCGCAATGAGAATCTGAACGCCAGGAACCTTTTCGCGCCGTCTGGGCCACGACCGGAATTCCGGCGCAATCAGTATGGTTTCACCTTGGGTGGACCGATTCAAAAAGGCAAAACCTTCTTCTTTACCAACTGGCAAGGGAGCCGCCTGCGCACCGCGGTCACTCGCATCAGCACGGTGCCTTCGCTTGCCCAGCGCCAAGGGATTTTCTCGACGCCAGTCACCGATCCGGTGAGCGGCCAAACTTTGACTGCCATACCTGCGGACAGATTTGATGCGGTCTCGCAGCGGATCCTGCAACATTACCCGCTGCCGGCAAGCCCAGGAGCCGCAAACAATTTCTCGCGCACGGCGGTGGAACCGGATGCCCAGGACCAGTTCGACATTCGAATCGATCGCTATCTCGGCTCCAATCATCGCATTTTCGGACGCTATTCGTATTTTCGCGACGAGGACACGCCGGTCACGCCGTTGCCGGATGGAAGCGGGAGCATCACCTCAGGAGTCACGGGTCATGCAGTTACCCGAGGCGATGGCATCGCCGCGGCCTACGAGTGGACCGTCTCGCGGACGATGCTGAACCAGGCACGGTTCGGATATACCCAACGCGATTTGCATCAGAATTCATTGCAGAATGGCGGCATCATCGTACCGGGGCTTCCCGATAACTCCTTCTCATCTGTCTTGTCAATCTTCTCGGTTGCCGGCTTTCAGCAGATCGGGCCCACGTCAGGAGCGAACAGCAATTTCACGACATCGGTTACCGAGTACCTGGATACATTCACGATGGTGCGCGGAAGGCACACCATCAAGTTCGGAACTGACATCAGGCGCGAAGCGCTTGACGTGTTGAATCCCCCAAATCCTACGGGCAATTTTACGTTTAACACCTCCGGCACCGGGAACGCGGTAGCCTCACTGCTGTTGGGCTATGTGAACTCTTTCACGATCGACATTCAGAAGCAGTTGTTGCAGGAGCGTGCCCACATCGCGGAGTTTTTCCTCGTAGATGACTGGAAGGTTTCGGATCGGCTCTCGCTCAGCCTCGGGACGCGCTACACGCTCAACTTTCCGTCGACCGAGGTCCACAATCAGGGGGCTGTCTTCAACCTGCAGACGCAAGTGCTGGATTTCCCGCATACGGCGCGCAATCTTGATTGCTGCGATTTTGGTCCCCGTGCGGGATTGGCGTATCGTGTGAGCAATTCCTGGGTCGTCCGCGCGGGGTATGGGATGATCTGGTTCGAACAATCCGGAATCACAACGCCGTTCACCTTGCCGCAGTTTCCATTCGTTCAGACTGTGGGACAGCAGTCACAGGACAACACCCATCCGGCATTTGTGCTCGCCGGCGGCCCGACCGTGCAGGTCTCCGCGCCCAACCCGAACTCGGGACTCGGGCAGGGCGTCTTCGGGACGGACCGGAACCAGGCTTCCGGCTATTCCCAGCAATGGAACTTTACGGTGCAGAAGACGATTGGGAAGAATCTCAACGTTGAAGTAGGATACCTGGGGTCGAAAAATACTAACCTGGGCATTCCCGACCCCAACATCAATCAACTTCCGGACCAATATCTCTCGCTCGGACCGCAGTTGCTGCAACGGGTGCCCAACCCGTTCTTTGGACAGATTCCGGCATCCTCTTCGCTGAGCGCAGCGACGCTGACCCAGCAACAACTGTTGCGGCCATTCCGACGATTTACGACAGTCGCCTTGTTTCGGAACAACATCGGCAGTTCCAGTTACAACGCGCTGGCGGCCAAGCTGGAGAAACGCCTTTCGAACGGTCTGACCTTCAGTTTTGCCTATACATGGTCCAAGCTGCTGGATAATGCTTCCAGCGTCTTTTCACAAACTATCTTCACTGGGCCGGTACTGAATACTGGCGTGGCGGACGCGAATAACCTGAAACTCGAAAGAGATTTTTCCCAGGGAGATATTCCGCATGTATTCTCATCAGAGTGGGTGTACCGGATTCCTAAGCTCTGGAAAATCTCCGGATGGGAGTTTTCCGGCCTGGTCCGGGTCCAGTCAGGAGATCGGGTGGCAATCTCTCAAGCGACGAATTCCAACTCCAACCTGGGGTATGGCACACAGCGCCCCAACCGGATCAGCGATCCCAACGACTTCGCAAATCGCTCCGTGGCGCAGTGGTTCAACAAGGCGGCATTCACAGCGGCGGCGCAGTTCACCCTCGGGACCAGTTCCCGCAACCCGGTGAGCGGACCCGGCCTGGCGGGTGCGGACCTGATGCTCGGGAAAATCTTCCGAATCACCGAAAGGGTGAACATCGAGTTACGAGCCGAGGTATTTAACGTCACGAATACGCCACCGCTCAGCGATCCTAACGGTAGTTTCGGTTCCGCGGCATTTGGTACGATTACGAGCGCGGGTAACCCGCGCGACTTCGAGTTCGCCGCGAAGATTCATTTTTGAGCGGCAGCGACCTGGGCGAAGTTGCGGAAAGGGCTAAGCCAAGATCTCGCGGCGGCTGTATGAACCCGCCATCATCGGTAAGGCTACCCAACGACCCAACGCTGACCGTGGTATTATGAAGGAAACCGTCCAATTCCATGAGTAAAGGAGGTCTTCAAATGGCCACCGCTCCAGCTGCGATTGACAAGCACGTTCGTGTCAGCGCCACGAAACTTCTGATCAACAATAAATGGGTGAGCAGTTCATCCGGCAAGACGTTTCCCACTATCAATCCGGCAACAGGACAGGAAATCTGCCAGGTTGCTGAGGCCGACGCGCCGGACGTAGATAAGGCCGTGAGTTCCGCCCGGGCGGCCTTCGACCGCGGCCCCTGGCGTCGCATGGCTGCGGCCGACCGCGGCCAATTGCTACACCGGCTAGCCGACCTGATTGAGCAGAACGCCGACGAGTTGGCTCAGCTCGAATCGCTCGACAACGGCAAGCCCTATCACGTTGCCAAGGCTGCCGACCTGCCGCTGACCATCGGTTGTTATCGTTACTACGCCGGTTGGGCGGACAAGATTCAAGGCAAGACCATACCCATCGCCGGCGATTATTTCTGCTACACCCGGCATGAGCCGGTCGGGGTGGTCGGGCAGATCATTCCCTGGAATTTCCCTCTCTTGATGCAAGCTTGGAAGCTCGGCCCGGCTCTTGCGGCAGGCAACACGGTGGTTTTGAAGCCGGCGGAGCAGACCCCCTTGACAGCTTTGCGAGTCGGAGAATTGATTCTAGAGGCTGGGTTTCCGGCCGGGGTAGTGAACATTCTGCCCGGATATGGGCCGACGGCGGGAGGTGCCATCGCCCGACACGCAGACGTCGACAAGGTCGCTTTCACCGGGTCCACTGAGGTGGGTCACCTTATTATGGAAGCAGCCGCCCAGACCAACTTGAAGCGCGTCACCCTGGAATTGGGCGGCAAGAGTCCCAACATCATCTTCGCCGATGCCGATATGGACGAAGCCATCGAAGGCGCGCACTTTGCCCTCTTCTTCAATCAGGGCCAATGCTGCTGCGCCGGGTCGCGGCTGTTCGTAGAAGAGAAATGCTACGACCAGTTTGTCGAAAAGAGTGTGGCCCGCGCCAAAAAGCGGACGGTGGGCGATCCGTTCGATCCCAAAACGGAACAGGGACCGCAGGTCGACCAGGCCCAGTTCGACAAGGTGATGGGCTATATCGAAACCGGGAAGCGTGAAGGTGCGTCTCTGCTCGCCGGCGGCAAGCGCGTCGGCGACCGAGGTTACTTCATCGAGCCGACGGTATTCGCGGGGGTCAAGGATGAAATGAAGATCGCCCAGGAAGAAATCTTCGGTCCTGTCATGAGCATCCTGAAATTCAAGGATGTTGATGATGTGGTGGAAAGGGCGAACACCACGATGTATGGCCTGGCCGCTGCCGTCTGGACCCGCGACATTGGCAAAGCTCACGCCGTTGCCAACAAAGTACGCGCCGGAACCGTATGGGTGAACTGCTTCGATGTGTTCGACGCAGCTGCTCCTTTCGGCGGTTTCAAGCAATCGGGCATCGGGCGGGAGCTTGGCGAGTATGGACTGCAGCAGTACACGGAGGTCAAGACCGTCACTGTCAAATTGCAATGAAGCAGGGAAGGGTAGCGCTTTCCGAAGTGTCCTGGCCGGTCGCGCCGAGTTTCCCCTCGCTTGGTTTTTGACGTCGGCGCCGAGGAGTCGTGTTCCGGCGCAGTCGGCGGCTGGTCTCGTGATCGGACTGAGTCAGGCCCGCGAAATCGTGGCTGCGTGCACTTCGGGTGCGGCGCACAGCAGCAAGGGCACCGCGACAAATAAGGTGCGCGTCCTGTCCCGCTGGTGATGGCGCCCGCTGGACAGAGATAGTCTCGCAAAGTCGGCGAGACTATCTCGTGGGCGGTGTCGTGTGCCTCCGTGGAGGTTCTATCGTCTTACCGAAACTGATTGTCGTCTGCTGAGGGTCCGTAGATGGAGGGGACTTTTGCACCCATCAGACGCAGATAGACTGTCATCTGTCCGCGGTGATGCGACCAATGGTTAATGGTGTCCTGGATTATCACGTGGCGGGGCGACTCCATGACAACTTGTCCCCGAGCCAGTAATCGCCAGTTGGCCATCAGGTGTTCATCGGTAGTCTTCTCGAAAGCCGAACGCGCGTCAGCCGCGGCCTTGTCGAGTGCCTTCAATAACTCATCGCTTGTATCCATGCGTTTCCGTTCCATCTTTCCGCCGTCCGCCGGAGCTATATCCAGTTCGCCTTGATTGATCTCCAGAGCAACCCACAAAGGAATCGTAGCAACCATGTTCGCCAGGTATCCGAAGATCATAGACTTCTCGTGCGGCTTCCAGTCGTACTTGCCCTCGGGAACCTGCTCCAAGGCGCGGCGCGAACGCTCCATCTCGCGGTCCAGCTCTGCTAGTAAGAACTCTGTCAGTTTCATACGTGCCTCCTCGTCGATATGATCATATAGCCTCATGAAACTACATCATCGCACCACGACCAAGCCGATAAAAATCAAAAAAGCCACTAAAAGTTTGAAGGAGGCATGCCACCGGTGATTACGACGAGTATCGCGAGCTGATTCGTTTGGATCGGCGACCACCTTGCCGGTCCTCACGCCGGTGTCCGCGCCGCAGTTCGCCGGTGAGTGTCATCCGGTAGCCGGGTGTGAGCGATCTGTGAGTTGTGTGTTACCTGCCGATGCGTCGGTCCGCCACTTAGGACTATGAAGCTTCACGCTTGTTGCGCAGGGTCGGATACTTTAGCGCAATTGGGTCATGGTGAAGTTTCCATTGGCAGAAACGAACAAGAGCCCGGCGTCCATTACGCGCTGACCAGCGATGGCGTCGGACTCCCTGTTGTGGATGTCTCTCACCCTGCCTTTGCGTTGACTGTAACTGACCCTGCTGCCCATCCTTTTTTCCGACCGGGGTCGTGCGCTTCATTTCATAAACATCGCTGGTGGTCCTGGTATTGACAGCCTGAACAGCCTGATCCTGCTTGGCAAGCGGCCCGGCATTCTCGCAGACCGTCAAGTATCTGTCGACGTGCTTGATCCGGACGATGCTGGTCCGGCATTCGGACAATCTGCTTTGGCTGCGCTCTCGGAAGAGGGATGACCTCTTCGTGGAGCGCGAGTTGCCTTCCGGCACGTTCGTTACGACTGGGCTGAAGTGGCGGATCTGGAACCGGTGTTGCGCGAGGCGCACGCCAAGGGGGCACTGGTCATTTGTTTGTCGGAGGGCGGCCTGTTCGAATACGGGTCAGATAGTGAGATCGAGGCAAACCTCAAGGTCCTCCGTACATCTGCGGAAGTCCTGGCCGTGGTCGGTTCCGTGACGCGCGCGGATGAACCAGCTCAGCGTCTGCACAAGACCAGCGCAGCGGCGATTCACCTTCGCGGCCTCGACGCTTTCCGCACCCTGGCTCAAAAAGCTGGGTGGAATGTGACGCGTGTTATCGAACGCCCATTCAGCGATCAGTTTGTTCTAACGTGATCTTCGGTGACGATCCTGACGTTGGAGTGCGCCCGTCTACAGACCTGCGCGGATCGGCCCGAGGATTCCCCGGTTCCGAGAGAGTCTGAGTCTGGCGATTTATCGGAGTCTGGCCCTAGCCGACGAGTACGAAGAGGCCCTGCGGAACCTCCCGTTCGACGGACCCTATGGCATTCTCTCGCAGCTAGCCTTGTCCTACACTCCTACTCCTTCCCCGGGAACCGGACTCGCGGGGCCTCACGCGCGCCTTCCGCAGCCTTGAAGTAAGCGTCATTGCGATGGAAGCCCGCCCAGGCAGCGAAGATGCTGTTCGGGAACAGACCAATGTAGGTGTTGTAATCCTGCACGGTATCGTTGTAGCGACGCCGCTCCACCGCAATTCGATTATCGGTTCCGGCAAGCTCATCCTGCAGGCGCAGGAGGTTTTCATTGGATTTGAGCTGTGGGTAGTTCTCGACAATCGCGAGCAGGCGTCCCAGCGCTCCATCCAGTTGACCATTAGCAGCGATTCTGTCGGCGGGGGTCCTGGCGCCCAGCAGTGCCGCCCGCGCATTGGCGATGTCCCCGAACACCTTCTGCTCCTGTGCCGCATAACCTTTGACGGTCTCGACAAGGTTGGGAATCAGGTCGGCGCGTCGCTGCAGGACGACATCGACTTGCGACCAGGCCGAGTTCACCGCCTCGTTCTTCCACACGATCTCGCTTCGGGCTCCAACGTACATGCTGGCCGCAACCACGCAAAGCAGGACCAGCGGACGAACGACGATTAGAAGCTTCTTCATTGGCATGTTCTCCAAATCACGGGAGATTGTTCGTTGGGCCGGTATGTCCAGC
>Ga0066709_100005839_pt1 | contig 10252 bp, 4 predicted proteins | sample GraSoiAngelo_158_FD_79665 | JGI IMG/M metagenome (GOLD analysis project Ga0066709, IMG submission 79665) | Grasslands soil microbial communities from the Angelo Coastal Reserve, California, USA - 14_1009_16_30cm | ecosystem: Environmental > Terrestrial > Soil > Grasslands | place: USA... | reverse complement strand
TGGTGCGGCAAAGACAATCGCTGTGCCCGGCGCCCACAGAACTGCCGCCACGGCCGCAGAGATTCTCGGATTAGGCTTCATCGCGTCGACCCCCCAGGGTTAGTTGTGATTTTCTCACGCAAACGCATTCCGCCGGCCCAGGCGGCTCCCCACATGGACTTCTATACCATCACGCGGTGAACTGCTTGAATGAAAGCGTCATTCCCATGGTATCCGCCCGTTTGTGACAGTCACCACCCCGCAACGGTGCGTGCGGTTGTAGTGCATGCGCAACAGACCGTTCACGCAACTCAGCTGCCGGCCAGCTCGCCGAGGGCGGCCTTCAGGGGTCCGAGCCACGGCTCGAAGTTTCGCCATTGGTCGATGCCCTCTTTATATATGGGCTGGCGTACCTGCTCGGAGCTCGCCGTGCGCACGCTGCGCTCGGTTTTGTAAAACTCCAGGCAGGCGGGGTCAAAGTCCAGGCCCACGAAGTAGAGGATCCGCCTCACCTGATGCTCGAGATCCTCTACCAGTTCCTCGTGCTGGACACGCAGGACCTTTCCAGGGAGCACCGCGTCCCAGTGCTCCATCAGCTCGACGTAGGTGCGGTAGTAACGGGCGACGTCCTCGAAGCTGTAGGTGAATTCCTGGCCCTCCGCGAACAGCTGCTTGAAGTTGCTGAAGCAGCACGCCATCGGTTCGCGGCGCGCGTCGATGATTTTCGCCTTCGGCAGGACCAGGTGGATCAGGCCAACGTGGCGAAAGTTATTCGGCATCTTGTCGATGAAGTATGGCTTGCCCTCGCGGAACATCCGCGTTTCCTCGAGGTATCTCTCGCCGAAGCCCTGCAGTTGCGCCGCGCCGAGCTCCGTCAGAACCGCCGGATACCGCGGCTTGGACTCGTCGGGCTCGCGACCCTGCAGCTGATACACGAGCCGCGGGACGTCCGCCAGCTCCATAGTGCCCTCGACCTGCGCGTGCGAGGCCAGTATCTGTTCGATCAGGGTCGAGCCGGCGCGCGGCAGCCCGACAATGAAAATCGGGTCCGGCCGATGGCAGCCGAAACGCTGCCGGGCTGCGAAGAATTCGCGGGTGCACACCTGCTTCTGCAGCGATGTATTGCGCTCGACCAGCTCGGCCTTGTATCGGCTGTCGCTCTTTTTGAAAGCGTTGCCGCGCGCGTAGTAGCGGAAGGATTCGGCGTACTCGCCGCGATCCTCGAGCGCCTTGCCGAGCGCAAAGCAGAGGTGATATCGGTCGACCACGCTGGTCGCTGTGGCGCTCTCGTGATCGCGCATGCGCGCGAGTTCGTCGTCGGTGAAGCGATAGGTCTTGAGGTTGGCGAGGCTCCAGTAGGCGTCGCCATAATCCGACCGCACGGCGGCGGCCTTGCGGTAGGAGTCGATCGCCTCCGCCTGCCGGCCGAGGGTCTTGAGCGCGTGCGCGATCGACAGGTGCATCTCGGCAGCCTCCGGACTGTCGACCAGCAGCTCGCGATAAACCTCCAGTGCGTCCTCATGGCGCCCGAGGCCGCTGCAGGCGTTGGCGTAGACGGTCCGGTAGGCGCGGTTGCCCGGCTCGAGCTGCAAGAGCTTCTGGCTCTCCTCGATCGCGCGCAGGTATTTGTGGCGCTGCGAGAGCACCGACGCGTAGTCAAGGCGCGCCGCACGGTAGTCCGGCGCGAACACGAGCACGCTTTCGAGCAGGAACTCGGCGTCCTCAAGAATCTCGAGTTTGACGCCGATCTGGGCCAGGAGGCGCATCGCCTCGACGTGGTCGCCGTGCGTCTGCAGGAAACGGCGGACCAGCCGCTCCGCGGCGTACAGCTCGCCCTCGACGAACAGGTTGGTGGCGAGCACGACCTCGGTCGGCAGCTTCGCGAGCGTTGCCACGTGCGCCGCCGCGTTGTCCGCGTCGATGCTGCGCCCGCGCGACCGATACAGGTCGCGCAGCGCCCTCCAGCTGGCCGACAGTGTGTGATTGCGGGCGACCGCCTGCTGGTAAGCCTCGATGGCCGCGTCGGCCTCGCCGACGGCGCGGTAGCAATGACCGATCTCCTGGAACAGGCGGCCGTAATCGGGATGCACGGTGGCGAACCGGGCGAGCGTCCTGAGGGCGTCCGCGATGAGACCGAGATAACGCTGGCTGACTGCGACGAGGTACAGCACGTCGCGGTTCTCGGGCACCTCGGGGAGCAGCGCCTGTGCGAGGGCAAGTGCCTCGGCGAACTGACGCTTCTCCACGAGCGAGCGCGCTCGCCGGACTTCGGCCTCGATCCGCGACGCGGGCGGCATCGGTTGCGCTGCTGCCATGGCGGTCCTCGTGAAACCCGGTCGCCGTCGGGCGAGATCCGGACGAGAAAAAGGCGGGCATCGCTGCCCGCCTCGGATTCTACGGAAACTCGAGCGGTCCGGGTGCCGTCTCTCGGCCGGCGTTACTTCGGACCCGAGAACCTGTAGCTGAACGTGAGGCCGAGGGTCCGCGGGCGGTTGACGGTCACCGCCTTGTACCATTGCCGCGCGTTCGCAAACAAGTCGGCTTTCTTGTCGGTCAGGTTCGCACCGTAAAACTGCAGGGTCCAGGCGTCCTTCGACAGACCGAGCGCTCCGTCCCAGGTCGTGTAGGCGGGGTTATCGTAGGCGATCGAATTGCCCTGCAGGTCCTTGGTCAGCCGGTCGGTGCTCGAGAGCTGGTGCGCAGTGTGCAGTGCCGCGAGCTGCCCGAACGCCTGGTAACTCCCGAGGTTGAATTCGTACCGGGCGCGCGCGTTAGCCTGGAACGGTGGTGCGCCCGCGAGCGGGTCACCCTTCACGCCTGCCGGATTGCTGAGCGGTTTGCCGTTCACGATAATTGAGCCCCAGTTGATCGGATTGCCCTGCAAGTCCGGAACGGCGGCTTCATCGACCAGCTCGGTCCGATTCCAGGCAGCCCCCGCGGTGAGCGTCAGTGAGTGCATCACACGTGCAACCAGCGTGGTCTCGAGTCCCCTGACCCGATACGTGCCGCCATTGGTGGTGAAGGTCAGGTTGCCGGTGGCACCCGGGTCAAACACCGCGATCTGCGCGTTCTTCCAGTCTTCCTGGTAAATCGCGCCGTTGAGCTGCACGCGGTGATCCAGCCACTCGGTCTTCCAGCCGATCTCCTTGTTGGTGAGCGTATCGGGGTTGAAGACGATCGGTGGCAGGAAAATCCCGGCGAGCGGCCCCGAAGTCACCGATTTTGGGCGATTGAAGCCGCCGGCGCGGAAGCCCTGCGACCAGGTGAAGTAGACGAGCGCGTCCGCGGTGGCCTTGTATGTCAGGTTGGCGCGGCTCTTGAAGCCCGTATCGGTCTTGTCGAGGTTCAGGGAGTCGAGGTTGGTCTCGTTGGAATGATTGCGGCAGGGATTCGGCGCGGCCGGACTGAATATCAGCTTGCATCCGAAGCTGCCCACCACCGCCCCCTTCTCGGTGCTGTCGATCGAATAGCGACGGGTGCCGGCGGTCAGGGTGAGGGTCTGCGGGATGAGGTCGACGTCGACCGAGCCGAAGATCGCCTTCTGCGTGTAGCCACGCTTGATGTCGTCGAAGAACCCTACCGAGGGCGGCCGATTGTTCGGGTCGTTCACCGACGGGATTCCGCTGGCCACGAATTTAACCGGGCACTGCCCGCTGGGGTTAACTGAGATTGGACACGGGTAAGTACTATTGAATCTATACGGCCTGCCCTGGTTGCTCCCGGATGTCTGAATCACCGAGCCACTGCCGTCCACGAAATAGCCGTTCGGTGGGGCGACCGGATGGAATCCAGCGAAATCCGTCAGGTAGTTCCAGTCGACGACTTCCCCGACCTTGAGGTCCTCGTAGAACAAGCCGCCGATCGCGCGCACGCGCCAGTCGTTGGGCGTGCTCAGACGAAATTCGTGGCTCAGATGAGTATTCCTCTCGGTGTCGCGCCACGTCGAGGACGGCGATGCGCAGAACGCCTTGGTCGGATCCAGATGATAGCTATTCGCCTTGGTGTAGCTCGGATTGTCGCACTGGTAGTAGTCGACGTACGGACCGCGCGCGTAGTTCGTGTAGTCCTGGACCTGCTCCACGTTGCGCACCAGGTAGCTGCCGGTGTACACGGCCCTGAGCGCACCGAGTCGGCCGTTCAGGGCCCAGGACGTGTTCGTGAACTTGTCCTTGGTGAACGACGGGTTGTAGAGCTGCACCGTGAGCGAGGGCTGCGGGTTGCCGAGTGAATCAGTGCGCTGCTCGGCGAACACGCCGTCCGCCTCCATGTTCTGGTAGGACTGGGCCAGCAGCAGGTTCCAGTCGTCGCTGAACTTCACGAGTCCCTGGACGCGGATGCCCTTGTAGACGACCGGGTTGATCGCCTTGTCGGTGATCAGGCCGTTGTTGATCGTGACGCTGTTGGCCGGCACCGTTTGCGGGAGACCAGCCTTCCAGGTGCTGTGATATTGCGTGTACGCGTAATGGATGCCGAGGTCGGTGGCGCGGCGCGCGAAAGTCCCGGGGATGTTGTTGATGTAGCCACCGCGGGATTCGTTGTAGATCACGCCCCGAACGGCGAAATTGTCGCTCACTGGCAGGTTGAGGACCGCCTCGAGCGTGTTGCTCGGGTCGCCGTGCGCGGTGGTCGCGTAGCCGGCCGATACGTTCGCTTCGACGCCATCGAGCTTGGGCTTGTTCGTGATGTAGCGAACGACGCCGGCCTGCGCACCGGCGCCGAACAGCGTGCCCTGCGGGCCTTCGAGCACCTCGATACGCTCGAGGTCGGCGGCATAGATGTCGAGGTTACGCCCGGGCAGCTGTCCGGACTGGTCGTCGAGATAGACCGCGACATTGGGGAAGCTGCCGACCACCCCGGATCCCTGCAGGGCGCCGACGGCCGTCGACAGGCCGCGCATGTAGATGTTGTTCTGGCCGGGGCCGAGGCCTTGCGACGTGACGTTCGGCAGGTACTTGACGTAGTCATCGAAGGTGGTCACGTTCAGCTTGGTCAGGGTGTCGCCCGTGAGTGCCTGAATCGTGATCGGCACGTTCTGCATGTTCTCCTCGCGGCGGTTCGCCGTGACGATCACTTCCTCCAGTTCGATCGCCGAACCCGTCGCGGTCGCCGTGTCCGACGGCGCGGCGAAGACGATCGCCGTTGCCGGCGCACTGAGGATCGCCGCAACGGCCGCCGAGATCTTCGAATTAAGCTTCATCGCGTTGCCCCCCGAGGGTTGGTTGTGATTTCCCCACTCGAACGCTCTACGCCCGCCCAGGCGGCTCCCCGTCAACGTTCTATACCACTCACCCGGGTCGCGCTTGAATAAACGCGTCATCCGGGCATTACGCAAGCGCTTCCCGCGCGCCTGATGAGAACGGCTCGCGGGCGAAACTCCGCTGATCTCTAGCTTTTCACACCTGCGTCGATGGTCATAGCGTCGTTGTTGCGCGGAAGCATCAGGGCTATGCTCGCTGGCTCTCAAGGGGAATGCCGGTGTAAAGCGCATCTCTGAGCGGCCCCACACGCCATGAGCACACCGCGACACGTCCTCGCCATCGACCAGGGCACCACTTCGACGCGCGCCATCGTATTTGACGCGACGGCACGCGCCCTCGCCAGCGCGCGTCGCGAGCTCCAGCAGCACTACCCCGCCTCCGGATGGGTCGAGCACGACGCGGAGGACATCTGGCGCGACACGCTCGCGACGGTGCGCGAGGTCATCGAACGCGTCAGTGGCGGCGTAGCGGGCATCGCGGCGCTCGGCATCACCAATCAGCGCGAGACGGCGGTCATCTGGGAGCGCGCCACCGGCAAGCCGATCCATCGCGCCATCGTCTGGCAGGACCGGCGCACGGCGGAGACGTGCGCGGCGCTCAAGGCCGCGGGCGCCGAGCCCCTGGTTCGTCGCAAGACGGGCCTGCTGCTCGACCCGTACTTCTCCGGCACCAAGGTCGCCTGGATGCTCGATCACGTGGCGGGGGCGCGCGCACGCGCCGAGCGCGGTGAGCTGGCGTTCGGCACCATCGATACGTTTCTCCTGTGGCGCCTCACGGGCGGGCGCGTGCACGCGACGGACATTACCAACGCCTCGCGCACACTCTTGTTCAACATTCACGCCCAGGCCTGGGACGAGGAGCTGCTCGCCCTCATCCGCGTGCCGCGCGCCCTGCTGCCGGAGGTTCGCGACAGCAGCGAGGTCTACGGCGCCACGGAGGCGGCGCTCTTCGGGCGCGCGCTGCCGGTGGCCGGTATCGCCGGGGATCAGCAGGCCGCGCTCATCGGACAGGCCTGCTTCAGGCCCGGCATGGCAAAGTCCACGTATGGCACCGGCTGCTTCCTGCTGCTCAACACCGGCGAGGTGGCGGTCACCTCCGAGAACCGCATGCTCACGACGCCGGCGTATCGCATCGGCGGTCGCATCGCCTACGCCATGGAGGGATCCATTTTCGTCGCCGGAGCGGCTATCAAGTGGCTGCGTGACGGTTTGAAGGTCATCCGCGAGGCGGCCGAGAGCGCCGCGGCGGCGGCGCGCGTGCCGGATAATCACGGTGTGTACCTGGTGCCGGCATTCGTGGGGCTCGGGGCGCCGCACTGGGAGCCGAATGCCCGCGGGCTGATCTGCGGCCTGACGCTGGATGCCTCGGGGGCCCATCTCGCCCGCGCGGCGCTCGAGTCGGTCGCTTTTCAGACCCTCGATCTGACGCAGGCCATGCAGCGCGATGGCGCGCGCCGTGCGGATGCCATCCGCGTCGATGGGGGCATGGCGGCGAACGACTGGTTCTGTCAGTTCCTCGCGGACGTGCTGGAAGCGAGGGTCGAGCGGCCGGTGGAGCTCGAGACCACCGCGCTCGGCGCGGCGTTTCTCGCCGGGCTCGCCACCGGAGTCTGGAGCGACCTCGCGGCCGCCGCCGGCACCTACGCAACCGCGGCGGTCTTCGCGCCGAAAATGCCGGCGGCCCGGCGCGCGGCGCTCATCGCCGGATGGCGCGACGCCGTGAGCCGCACGCTGCACGCGCCGCCGGCGCCTGACCGGCTATGATCCTGACCTCGGCGCGCCTCGGGGCCCCTTCACGGGTCGGGGAAGTCCAGCAGCGTCTCGCGGATCCAGAGCAACAGATGCTCGGCATAGCCACGATCCACGACCAGCAGCGTCTCGCCTGCCCGCACGCATAGCGCCAGCACCGGCACGTCGGCCAGGCGTGAGCGGCGCGCCTCACCCGCGGCCGGAACGCAAGCCGCGCCGCCCAGGCGACGCAGAAGATCGGCGATCCGATCGCCGGTCAGGCGCAGCACCTGCAGGCCGCCGGTCAGGTTCACGAGACAGCCCTCCCCCGCGCCCGCGAGCTGTTCCTCGAGCTGCGCCAGGCGCGCGGCGCTCGGGGTCAGCAGCAGAGTCTCCCTGGGACTGCGCCAGGCAAGGGTGAGCTCGCCGGCGCCGGCCTCAACGGCCCCCAACACCGCCGGCAGCGCTACGCCGGTCGCAGCGTGCACCGCGCGCGCGAACGCTCCGCCGGCCTCGAAGTAGCGTAGCGCGGCGGCCTGCCGGGTCTCATCCAGGCGCAGCGTGAGTCCTGCGCCCTGGAGGGGCCCGATCTGTGCGCTCGCTTCAGCCATGAACGCGCGCTCCGGCCGGATCGACGAACGGCGGCTTCACGACCCGCGCGCCGATACTCGTTCCCAGATGGTGCACGCGCAGCTCCTCGCCCGTGCGCTGCGAGCCGCCTCTGAGCATGGCGAGCGCGACCGGGGTCCCGAGCACCGGGCTGCGGTAGCTCGAGGTGACGTGACCCTCGGTGAATGCGGGCGGCGGTCGAGGGGCAATCTGTGCGCCCACCGGCAGGGGCGTGCGTCCATCGAGCGGGATCAGTCCCACGAGCTGCAGTCGCGTCGGATCGCGCGAGGCCGGCCGCAGGAGCGAGCGCCGCCCCACGAAGGGCGCTGCCTTGCGCTCGATACCGCGCGCCAAGCCGACATCGCCGGGGAGCGTGGTGCCGTCGGTGTCGGTGCCGATGTGAATGTAGCCCTTCTCCACGCGCATCACCTGCAGGGCCTCGATGCCGTAGAGCGCCGCGCCGAGCTCACCGGCCTGCGCCCACAGGCGAGCGAGCAGCGCTGCGGCGTGTGCGGCGGGCAGGTTCACCTCGTAGCCGAGCTCGCCGCTGAAGCTCGCGCGCAGCACACGCAGCGGCATGCCCTCCCACGCGCTGTCGCGCAGCGTCATGTGCGGCATCGCCGCCGGGGCGAGCGCCGCCTCGAATCCGAGCCTCGCGAGCCACTCCCAGGCGCGGGGACCTGCGACCGTGATGTTGGCCCAGCGCGAGGCCACCGGTGTGATGAGGACCTTGAAGTTTACGTACTCGCACTGCAGCCATTCCTCGAACGCGGCCGTGGTGCGATCGAAGCCGGCGGTGGTGGTATTCACCCAGTAGCGCTGCTCGGAAAGGCGCGCCACGATGCCATCGTCCACGAGCGTGCCGTTCTCGTTCAGCAGCACGCCGTAGCGCGCCTGGCCGATCCTGAGCGTCGACATCGTGCCGACATACATGAGATCCAGGAAGCGCGCGGCATCGGGGCCGAACACTTCGAGCTTCCCGAGCGGCGAACCATCAAAGAGCCCGGCGCACTCTCTGACCGTTCCGGCCTCGCGCTGCGCGGCGGCCTCGAGCGCCTCACCGGGCCGCGGGTAGGCGGCCGGCCGGCACCAGTCGCCGAAGGTTTCGAACAGCGCGCCCTGCGCGGCGTGCCAGTCGTGCGCCGGCAGGCGCTTCAAGGGCCGGTACAGTGCGCCCACCCGCCGCCCGGCGATCATGCCGAGCGTCACCGGCGCAAACGGCGGCCGAAAGCGCGTCGTGCCGACCTGCGCGGGGGCCTGGCTGGTGTATTCGCCCATCAAAATGAGCGCGTTGATGTTGCTCGTCTTGCCCTGGTCGGTCCCCATGCCGGTGGTGGTGTAGCGCTTCAGATGCTCCACCGAGCGGTAGTTCTCGCGGGCCGCCAGTGCCACGTCCTCGGCCAGCACGTCGTTGTGCAGATCGACGAACTGCTTGCCACGGACGCCCGGCACGCGGGTGATGGCATCCGACCTCCCCGCCCCACCGACCGGCGCCTGGGGGGGCACGCGGCCGTGCGCCAGCGCCTCCCCCGTTTCACTCGCGTGGCTCACCGCCGGCTCGCGCGCCAGCACACCGGCGCACGCGCCCACGCTCGTAAGGCCCGGCGCCGCGCCGTCCGGCACGAACATCGCGCTCTCGGCAACCCAGCGCAGCTTGCCGCCCGCCTGGGAGTGCAGGTGCACGGCCGGCGCGTAGCCGCCCGCGTTCAGAATGAGATCGCAGTGCAGGCGCTCGCCGCGGCCGCCCGCGAGCGGCACCACCGTGCAACCGCGCACCGAGCGCGCGCCGTGCACGGCCGTGAGCGTCGCGCCTGTCAGGACGCGCATGCCCGCGGCACCCGCGATCGGCGCTGCTCCTTCGCGGCGGTCGACGACAGCGAGGATCTCAACGCCCGCGGCAGCGAGCGATGCGGCCACCCGGTAGGCGCCGTCGCTGTTCGCGGCGATGACCGCGCGCCGCCCGCACGCGACCCCAAAGGCCTGCACGTACTTGTGCGCGGCCGAGGCGAGCATCACGCCCGGGCGGTCGTTGTCCGGGAACAGGAGCGGGCGCTCGAGGGCGCCAGCGGCGGCCACAATGGCCCGGGCGCGGATCTTCCACAGCCGCTCGCGCAACACGCACCCGGGCAGATCGGTAGCGCCCTCGGAACTGACGCTCTCGGCGGCACACACCAGGTTGTGGTCGTAGATGCCGAACGCCACCGTGCGCAGCTGGATCCGAACGCCCAGCTGCCGCGCGCTCGCCGCGAGCGCGGCCGCTTGCGGATCGGCGTCCCAGGAGAGCGCGCCCCCCACCTGCGCACCGCTTGCGAGCAGCAGGGTGCGCGCACCCGCGCGCGCCGCCGCCACGGCGGAGGCCAGTCCCGCCACGCCCGCGCCGATGACGAGCACGTCGGCGTCCGCTGCGACTTCTTCATAGTGATCGGCGTCGGGCGCGGTGGGGGCCCTGCCCAGGCCCGCCATGCGCCGGATGGCCGGCTCGAACCAGTGCCAGTTCGGCCACTTGAAGGTCTTGTAGTAGAACCCCGCGGGCAGGAGCGCCGCACACGCCCCCGCGAGTGCGCCGACGTCGAACCCAACGCTCGGCCAGCAGTTCACGCTCTCGGCGGCGAGTCCCTCGGCGAGCGGCAGGAGCGTCGTGCGCACATTCGGCGTGCGGCGCGCCCCCTGGCCGATATC
>Ga0066709_100005837_pt1 | contig 10252 bp, 12 predicted proteins | sample GraSoiAngelo_158_FD_79665 | JGI IMG/M metagenome (GOLD analysis project Ga0066709, IMG submission 79665) | Grasslands soil microbial communities from the Angelo Coastal Reserve, California, USA - 14_1009_16_30cm | ecosystem: Environmental > Terrestrial > Soil > Grasslands | place: USA... | reverse complement strand
CGCCGGAGCGTTCCGCACAATTCTCGCACAGTTTGCTCTTGCAGGGGCCGGGCGATGCGTGTAAGTCCGCGAAATCCCACCTGCGAGCCGTTAGCTCAGTCGGTAGAGCATCTGCCTTTTAAGGTAGGAAGGTGGGGTGACGGCGGGAAACGGAGTGACACGCTCTGTGTCAGAACCGTAGCCGCGGCAAGGACTTCCGGCCAACTCCGTGGGCAGGGCGCAAGGCACGGAAACAGCCCGTTGCAGGGGGTCGCTACACGGCGGCTGCACAGCAAGGGCGGGTCAGCGCCGGAGCGAAAACTACGCGACCAGGTGACCACCGAGCGCCGTGAAGGCGCGACCAGCCAGGCTGGCCGTGTTCGGGAGAGGACCCGCACGGTATCGTGCGATGCCTAGGGTGTGGGCCGCCTATCCTTCGCCCGCCCGAGGGATTGTCGAGGATGACGAGCTAGGGCCCGGATGTAGTCTTCCATCGCCTGGCGCGAGAACACTAGTCGGCCGCCGATCCTCGCCTTCAGAACGGGGAGGCGACGTTGAGCCGCGAGCCGCCGCACCTTCCAGGCCGGCAATCCGAGCGTGCGAGCAACCTCTGACGTTGGGATATGATCCTTGCCCCAGATTGTCATCGGTCAATACGCCGCTCCTATTCGCCTCGACGGTCACCTGTTCCAGAGGACCAAGAATAGCAGACTGGCGGTCATTCCAAGAAAGAGGCACACCCCGACTCGCACAGGTCCCGCTTCCCGGACATACGGTAGCGGACGCGTCGCGGACAGGTCCACCGGGACCCACCTCTGCAAAAGCACAAGACCGACAGCGCTGGCGAAGGCACCTACGAAAAGCATCTGCTGCGCCAAGCCGCCGCCGCCCGGGAGCACGAGGAGAACGATTCCAAGCAACAAGTAGAAACCGAGCCAGCGGAACACCAGACGCCATTCTCGATTTGGACTCCGCTCACGTCCCGCCCGCGCTGGCGCGGGGCATCCGCAGCGTGGGCAGGTCCATGCCTGCGCCGATACGTCAGCTCCACAATCGCGGCAGGGAACGAGTCGCATGGGCTGGTGCTCTAGGATGGTAGAGTTTCGGTCAAGCCCCTGCGAACCGCGACCCTACCTGGCTCGCGAGCCACGCCTCCATCCGCCCCGAGGGCGGAGCATCTGCCTAAACGACCGACGCTCACCGAAAAACCCACGTGAGCGCTCGGTTTCTGGCGCGCTGTGCAGCCGCTGCGCAGGGAGCCTCGCCCGCCGAGGGGGTGCAGATGGATGAAGGCGACACCGGGTTGCCGCCAGATGCACCGCGAGAGCCGGGCCGATCAACACGCGTGCGAGGTCGGCCGCCCGTCCACGGCCTCAAGCCGCTGCGCCGAGCTGTCACGGCGCTCACTACCCGCCGTCTCGACGGCCGCAGCGCCGTCGCCATCGCGGTGAGGAAGTGGAAGGAAGACGTGCGCCAGGACCTCGGCGGCGACCTCAGCCGGGCGCAGGAGACGGTCCTGGAACTGGCCGCGCAGTCCTGGGTGATCATGTCGAGCCTGGACGACTGGATCGCCCGGCAGCCGAGCCTGGTCACGAAGAAGCGCGCCCTGCTCCCGGTGGTGGTGCAGCGCATGCAGATCGCCGAGGGGCTCGCCCGGCACCTCGACCGACTCGGGCTCGATCGGAAGGCGAAGCCGGTGCCCGACCTGAACGCCTATCTCGCCGAACGGAGCAAGAAGGGCGAGCCGGTGCAGCCGGCTGGCGGAGGAGGAGGCGATGAGACCGCCCCGGAAATGCGTCACAACGCAGGCGAGAGCCGCTGAGCGTTCCTGCCCTGTCTGCGCGGCTAACTTCATCCCAGCGCGGGCGTGGCAGCGGGTGTGTTCGCCCCGGTGTCGGCAGCGGGCGTACCTGGAGCGTCGCATCGCGGACGCGGTAGCGACGAAGCTTAGGGAGACTGCATCGCAGGCGCCGCGCGAGGCGGCGACGCACTATCCCGCCGCCGTCCAAAGCCCCAGCTCTTCACCGTCGTGACCATCCTCGACGCCCTCGCGGATCCGAACCTCCTCGGCGCAGCCTTCCCCGATACAGAATCGTGGACGGCGTGGCGGGCGTTCCTTGCTGCCGTGTTCGGGCTCTCAATGGACACCCAGGAGCTGGCCTTCTTCCGCAGGCACACCGGCCGGGGCACGCGCCCACAGAAGCCGGCGCGCGAGGCATGGCTCGTGGTCGGTCGGCGTGGAGGCAAGTCGAGGGTCGCCGCCTTGGTCGCGGTCTACCTCGCCTGCTTCCGCTCGTACGCGGACGTGCTCGCCCCCGGCGAGCGCGGGACGCTGCCCCTCATCGCCTGCGACCGACGGCAGGCCCGGACCCTCATGCGCTACGTCAACGGTCTGCTCGATGCGAGCCCGATGCTCGCCCGTATGGTCGCGAACCGCACCTCCGAGTCCGTCGAGTTGAGAAACGGCGTCAGCATCGAGGTCCACACGGCCTCGTTCCGGTCCATCCGTGGCTACACCGTGGTCGCCGCAGTGCTGGACGAGGTCGCCTACTGGCGGAGCGACGACAGCGCCAACCCCGACCGGGAAATCGTCGCGGCACTCCGGCCCGCCATGAGCACCGTCCCGGGGGCGCTGCTCATCGGCATCTCCTCGCCCTACGCGAGGCGAGGCGTCTTGTGGGACATGCACCGCCGGCACTACGGCCAGGACGGCGATGTGCTCGTATGGCAGGCGCCGACCAGGGCCATGAACCCGACGGTGGACGAGCGGGTCATCGCTGAGGCTTACGAGGCCGACGAGGCGAGCGCGGCTGCCGAGTACGGCGCGGAGTTCCGGCGGGACATCGAGTCGTTCATCACGCGCGAGGCGGTCGAGGCCGTCGTGGTGCCCGACCGCCGGGAGCTGCCGCCGCTGTCGGCCCTGTCGTACGTCGGCTTCGTGGATCCCTCCGGGGGCTCCTCGGACTCCATGACGCTCGCCATCGCGCACCAAGAGCAGCGCGGCGACCAGGTGGTGGTGGTGCTCGACGCCGTCCGGGAGGTCAGGCCGCCCTTCTCGCCCGAGAGCGTCGTGCGCGACTTCTGCGAGTTGCTCAAGGCGTATCGCGTGACGAGCGTGAACGGCGACCGCTACGCGGGCGAGTGGCCGCGCGAGCGGTTCCGCGAGCACGGCGTCGAGTATATGCCTGCCGAGAAGAGCAAGAGCGACCTCTACGCGGCGCTCCTGCCGGCCATCAACAGCCGGCGGGTCGAGTTGCTCGACCATTCCCGGCTCGCGAGCCAACTGTGCAGCCTCGAACGGCGGACCGCCTGGGGTGGGCGCGACAGCATCGACCACGGCCCCGGTGGGCACGACGACGTGGCGAACGCGGTCGCGGGCGCGCTCGTCGCCGCCCAGGGGCCGTCGGAGCCCGCGATGCTCACGTACATGCGACTCGTCCACGAGCGGCGCCTACAGGGGCTGGATCCGTGGAAGTGGGATTGATACTATCCCGGGTTCGGCAGAACGGCTAGAATGCTTTATCTCGTGCGGCTCGTGAAGGGGCGGCGGGAGAAGGGAGGAACGAGAATGACAGCCGAGCAGGTGGCAGAGACCGTGGCTGAGGCCATCGCGCGCCAGGTCCGGGAGCGCGTCGCGGCGGCGTTCGCAAAAATCGATATTCCCGGCACGCTGCGCAAGGTGGTCGCGCCGGAGCCAGCCGAGGCGGAGCGTCGAGCGCTGGCGGAGGCGGCGGACCGCGGGCGGCAGGCCGGCGAGGCACTCGTTCGCGCGGCGGAGGTGCGAAAGCACCTGAACAAGCAAGCGCGGCCGGTGCTGACGGCCGCGCTGGCAGAAGCGCGCGACCGCCTTGCGCACCTGGAGGCACTCGCCAAGAGCACGCCTGCGTACGCGCGCCCCGCCGAGATTGAGGCGGCTCGGCAGCACGTCGCGGCGCTGGCGGCACAGGAGAACCTCACGCCGGGGAGCGGGTTGCCCGAGCCCTCGCCGCTCAACGACCAGCGCGAGCGCCTCTCCCGCGAGCTTCAGGCTGCGCGGGATTCGGGAGACGGCGAACGCATCGCTGCCGCGCAGCGCGCGTTCGACGCGGAGGACCGGCGGATTGGCTTCCGGCTCGCCCCGCGGGTGCCGCTTATCTCCCGCTCGTGAGGCTGCCGAGCGCCGGGCACAGCGTGACGCCCGTGGCAGCGCAGGCGAGCCCCTACGTCGGGCAACCGCCGCCATCCTACGTCGCCGTCCCGAGCTAGGTCACCTCTCGGGGGACGCGCATCTAGACCAAGGAGCTTCTGTTTAGGGCGACGGCGTGCTAGCTGCCGCGCATGGTGAGAGGGCGCTTCGGTATCCTGGCGGCGTTCGCACTGACCATCCTGTCATCGCCCATCGTGGACGCTGGGAGCGATAATCCGAAGGAGCCCGCGCGGTCTCCGGTGGGAATTCTCGTGTCCAGCAAGGATGGCTCAGACAGCCTTCAAGGGTTCTGCTCCGAGGAAGGCCAGTACACCGTCTGTGATGTCACCGAGGTCCGCATCATCCCCCCCGACCTCAAGCGCATTGATGAGAACGAGCGGAAGGCGCTCCAGGAGTTGAAGAACGAGCCCGCCGACGAGGCGGCGAAGGAATGGACGAACGTTCTGGCCGGCCTCAAGAAGACCGCCGAGCAGGTTCGGTCCGACCCGAGCATCAGCCCGAAGATGCGTCGCTACTTCGAGGACATGTTGGCGGCAGCGGAGGCGCATGACGTCGAGCGGTGGGTGCATGCCTCTACCGAGGCCGACCGCCACACCTGCCACCTGTGGACTTCCAACTACCAACTGAAGTTTCACCGGCTCGGTCCTCGAAAGTGGGTCACGGACGCGGAACCCGAAGGAATCTGTCGAATCGTCAACGTGTGGGAGATGACCGCAGACGACGAGAAGGCAGGCCTCCTCACACTCGTGCAGCATACCGTCGCGGTCGGGAACCCGGGCGGGGGAGTGATGGGACTTTGCCCGAAGAGCGCCAAGCAAGCAGGAGATTCGACCCCGCTGTCGTGGAAAGGCAAGACGCAGTTCGAGCCGCAGCGCCCCTGCGACTTCATCTCGCCCACGCTGATGTATCCCGGTGCGACGCAGAGTAGGATGCGACGTGCCCGCTACACCCAGCTATCCGCCCTGACCGACGTCGCTCCGGCCTTCACCGCAACCCTCGACCCACTGGTGCCCGCAGGGACAAATCCGGTGGAAGTGGTCGACGGTGCGGACTACCGCGAATGGTCAAAGTGAACCCGGATGCCGCCCCGCGTCCCGCACCGTGAGCACCGGCCGCACTGATTCGTGAACGGCGGCAACCGTTCAACCTGGACCTCCACCATCTCCGTCGTCACGGTGGAAATTCTCTACGAGATGCGGGAAGGGCACCAGCCCGCATGCCTCCTCGCGGCGGGGCTCATCGACGGGGCGGCGGTACAGTAGGGCCTAAGCCACGAATACCGTTCGGTAGCGGGGGACTGGCGCGAGAGAGACCTCGGAGTCCTTGTCGGGCTCCTGATGGGAAATCGAGAAGGTCGGGAGCACGGTCAATGGTCGTCCGTGCGTGCATCGAACCTGCGTGGTAAAAGGCGCGGCGCGCCGACAATCCAGATGCCCCCAGCTGACCGAATCCTGCATCGCCTATCCATGGTCCGGGAGCTACTCGCGGGGAGCCCGGTCCTCACGCCAACCTCCGACGGGGTCGCGGTCGCGAAGGGAATCCTCGCCGCGCATGATGCCGCCGAGCTAGCGCTGGCCACCGTCGCCGACCACATCGGCGTTCCGTGGCAGCGCGGCGCGATGTACCTGATGGACTACGCCGCGGCGGTCCAGCAGCACACAAAGACCCCACTATCCGGTTACGACTTCCTCTCGCAGCTTAACGATGCCCGGGTGTCGTTCAAGCACAAAGGCATCTTGCCGAATGTGCCGCAATGGCACCGGGTCGGCGAGACGACCGTTCGGTATGTCGACGACTGGTGCCGAGACCTGCTCGACGTCAACCTCGCCGACCTCGACCGGGCCGTCCTCATCGAGAATGCGACCGCTCGTGGGCTATACCACGACGCGAAGGCCGCATGCGAGGCGTCTGCCTACCAACAAGCCCTCGAATTCATCGGTCAGGCGCTCTGGGAAGCCCTGCGCGGGTTGCCAGGTATTCTAGTCCCGGCTGTCGGAAAAGAGGACGTGGGCCTCGCGCTGCGTCTGACCGCGTTCGGCGTGAACGCTGGTGACTTCCTAACGCTCCAGCAGCTTGTTCCATCGGTGTGGCCTGGGGAACGCGACGGTGAGTGGCTGGTCACCTGGAAGAGCCGCAACACCGGGCATGAGGCGAACTGGACCGAGCACAACGTTCGCTTCTGCCTCGCGACGTTCGTAGACGTTGCAATCAAAATCCAGCACGCGCCGTGGCTGCCCTGGCCCGCACCATTCTACTGGGTTTACACCGACACCGCGACCGCGAAGCACAATGGTGCAACGGTGTGGCGCTACCCTTGGAGCGCGTCGCCGGACGTCGTGAAGAAGTTCGAGCAGGGAGAGGTGTACGTCGGGAACCTCCAGCCGACCGAAGACCCACGCCCCGACCGTTTCTCGCTCTTCCTCGACGAGGTGCCATTCGAGCGCGCGACCGCGTTCACCATTTTCCTCGGCAACGTCAAAGGCATCTTGTTCTTGGACGACTTCGAGGTCAGCAAGAAACCGAAGGAGGACTGGTGGGTCCGACGGGACTTCCCGCACATCTTCGAGACCTAGGAAGATATGACCCAGGAGAAATCGGCGTGGGGCTCTCAAGTCCGGAGGCCCAGCCGCCGAAGAAACAGGCGGTGAGGCGGTGCATGCAGGTTCTGGGGCTGGCCCTGCTCGTAAGGCTGCGCGCCTAGTCAGTTACGCCCCGTGTGTCAGGGGCAAAGCTGCAACGTCGGCGTGCCTTTCACCGCGCCGCCAGTTCCGCCGCCACCTCCACCGTTACCACTCCATGGTGGATGTGACGGGGAGCCGAGCGGCAAGATGCAGCCCGGCTCCTGCAGCTGAAAGTCCCGCCGAAACTCTGCCAACGCGGCAGAGGTTCCTATTCAATGGTGGCGGGCTACGGGTGCCGCAACTACGAATCAGAAGGTCGGGGCGGAGGGCGCGGTGTTCACCCGCACGCGCAAAAAGAAAGGGGCGGGGTTAGCAACGCGGCCCCGACGAGTGACATGACGCCCTCTGAGAGAAGGCCCGTACCGGTGACGCAGTGATACGTGCCCTCGACGAGGAGGGCGGCGGGGGGGGCTGGACGGTCCTGAAGATGCATCCGACGCGGCGATTGTGGATATATCCGAGAAATCCGCCCGACGGGGCGCAGACCGGCATTACATCGACCCCCCCGCGACGCAACGGACAACCGACACCGCGACACCGGAAACGACCAAAAAACTCCTCACATCGGTCACGACCGTCCACTAGGTGGACGTTCGCCCTGACGTTCATGGTGCGGCCCAGGGAGTCGACGAGCGTGCCACGCCAGATGCCGTGTTTCAGGCCAGCGCACGCCGGGCTGACCGCGCAGAGTCCGACCATCGCGACGACCGCTGCGCTTCTCACGAGTCGACACATCATAGACATCGAGTTCGTGCCTAAGTGCCCGCGTGAATGGCGGGCGACACACACCGTCGGTGCGGAGTTGTGCGCATGGACCTGTCCACCTCTCGTCGACACACTAGCAGAGGACGCCGGCACGAAGCGACGCGACAAAGCAACTACTTCGTGGCTCATGCTCCTGATAATGTAGATTGCTCATGGCGAGGAACGGGCGACCAGCCCTGTTAGCGGCGGTTGTCCTGCTAGTGGCGGTGATGCCAGTCACGGCGGAGGCTGCTAGGTCACGCATACGCTGCCACGACGGGGTCCTCGGTGCCACGGACGTTGTCAAGGGGAAGACGCTACAGGATGACCGGTCGTGCGACGTTGACCAGACACGCGATGGGAAATGCACGTTCGACTTTGCCCTTGTTCATCCCCCTCCCCCCGGCTGTCCTCGCTGCGCGGGTAGGGTCGAGACTGTGCGGGTGCGGGTGAGGGTCCGCGGGCGGCGTCTCGTCAAAACCCAGCTTTTCGGCAAGTTCCTATTGCGCTGCCTGCCGTAGCTCCTCCCGGCCAGGCACCTGACCGACGTTGCCGCATGCCTCGACCGCCTATCCTCCCGTCAGAACGGACACGCAGGGTCCCGCTGACATCGCCCGAAGATGCCGGGCTCGACGGTGCTAACGCAGTGATTCGGCGCGCACTGGGTGTATAGGGGCTGGATGCAGTCCGCGTCCGTCGCGCAGAACTGGGGCGGCTCGCAGACCAGGACCTTTCTGCGGTACCACTTCAGGTGCCCCACGCGGACGCGCCGGGGTCTGGGACAGTGTCCGCACCCGATGCGGCAGCCTAAGAGCGGGCAAAACGAAAAGAGACAGACGCCGTCATCCTCCGCCCCGGAGTCGCACCTCGGAGACGCAGACGCCCCGGACACGCCGCCCTCGGAGATGACGACGGTGCCGACCTGCCCGTCGAAGCAGGTGAGGGTGACGAGTTCCCGGGCAGTCGCAGGGGCCTGGAAACCCACGACCAGCACGAACGCGAGCCACGCGGGACCGCGCACGTCGTGAGACTAACCGGACAGTTTCCGAACAGCAAGGCCGCTGCCGCCGCAATGGACTGCGCAACGGGACAGCGTCGTGGGCGACCGCCATGCCTCCCTCAGCGGCCTCTGCGGTGTCCACATTCGGCTCACCCTCAGGTCGGCAGCCGTGGTAGGGTCGCCCCCTGGGAGTGTTTCAGATGCATCGCTCAATTGTCTCCCTCGTTGCGATTCTCCTCCTTGCTTTCGGCACCCTGGGCGTCTCAACGACATCCGCACGGACGTTCCGCTACACCTGCCGGGACGGCGTGCTCAGTAAGCGCATCGCCTGTGACGTTGACCGGCAGTCCAACGACATATGCACCTTCGCCATTCCGAACGGCGTCGCTGACAGTTTTAGCGGACCCCCGACACACGTCGCCGTCCCCGCGGGGCAGAAGCACGTGATTACATACCCCCCGAGCCTTCGGTTTCGGGTCGTCTTACGCTGCCTGCGGCATCACGCGGTCGTGATAACGACCCCAGTCCCACCCCCAGGAGCTTAGACTCCCACGGTGACGTTCCGGGCTCCCCGAAGCTGGCTCGGCAAGACGCTGTTCACCGTGGCTGCGCTGTTACTTAGCGCAACTGGGGCGTTATCGACGCGCAAGACTCGGGTGCATTTCAACCTCGTAGCCGACCCCTGCTCGGAAGTGTGTCGCGTGAATCTTTGTGTCGTACAAGGCGCGACCATCATGGAGTGTCCCGAAAGGTGTCCGAGCGATTTGCACCTAGCCCTTCCTGCCAAGCAACGGGTAATCCTCAAGCTCCAGGACCCTGCGAACCCCCGGCACCGGCTCGGCGCCCTCGTCTACTGTTTTTCCAATACGCGTCCATGCTTCCCTTGCCGGAGCGATGCCGAATGCGACGATGGGAACGCCTGTACGACGGACATGTGTGTGCCCGCAATGATTGGCGGTTGCCAACACATCGACCGCTTCTGACCTGGTGATAGGGCGCGCCGGATGACTCGAAAACGACCCGAGCGAATGCTTACTGAAGCGTCGGACGCCCCGGTCACAGCCCGCTGTAGCCAGCTGTAGCGGCACCCGACTGGCAAGAAAGCCGGTACGACTGGCTACGAAGCGCTACGGGACTGGCGACGCACTGGCGACGCGGGCGGAGGTGGCAGTCCTACGGGGCGGAATCGCCCGTGCAGACGCCCCAAGGGAGAATTCGCTCTCTGCCTCTCCTCCCCTTGCGGTGTCCCGTACTGTGGCCGCAGGTCGAGTGGACCAGTCGGGGACGACGAAAGGCGATGATGTCCCACCCGTTGTTCCCCGTGACAACCGAATCGATGAGCTTGAGCCTGGTGGTGTCGATACCCACGCCGCCGTTATTAGTCACCGTCAGGTTCCTTCCGAAGAGCCCGCGATAGGCGTGGACCGCGACGGTGACGCCGGAAGGGTCGACGTGCTCAAATCCATTTCCGGTCACGGTGACATTCCTGGCGAACACGAAACCCTCAATAGACAGGACCGCCACGCCTCCGTTGTCCTCAAAGTCGACGTCTTCGACTCTGAGCGACTGACGGCGCAGATGGCTGGAGTGCACGATGCCGTAGTCCACGGAGATTTTCCCCGGACCCTGCACGAGGCATCCCCCCTCGCACACGATTCCGTT
>Ga0066709_100005834_pt1 | contig 10254 bp, 8 predicted proteins | sample GraSoiAngelo_158_FD_79665 | JGI IMG/M metagenome (GOLD analysis project Ga0066709, IMG submission 79665) | Grasslands soil microbial communities from the Angelo Coastal Reserve, California, USA - 14_1009_16_30cm | ecosystem: Environmental > Terrestrial > Soil > Grasslands | place: USA... | reverse complement strand
TTTCTCTTCTCCGCTCCGGGTCTGGCGTTCTTCGACGCCGGCGGCGTCCGCCTGATGCTGGTGAAGGCGGAGAGACCCGAACTCGACCATCCCTCCTCGATCCTCTACTTCCGAGCCGCGGACATCGAGGAGGCGCATCGGGGGCTGGCCGGCCGGGGGGTCGTTCTCCTGACGAAACCCCACGTCGTTCACCGGGCGGAGGCCTACGACCTGTGGCTCGCGGAGTTCCGCGACACCGAGGAAAACCTGCTCGCGTTGATGAGCGAAGTTCCACGGAGCTGACGGCAGCGGCTCCCTTCTGGCGCCGGATCGACGGCGACATCGAGCTCCGCGTCAAGGTCGTGCCGGGGGCGTCCCGCTCGGAAATCGCGGGGATCCTGGGCGACCGCTTGAAAGTTCGCGTCGCCGCGCCGCCCGAAGCGGGGAAGGCGAACCGCGCTCTCCTCGATCTGCTCACGACGTGGCTCGGTGTCCGCGAAGTCGAGATCGTCGCAGGTCACTCGGCCGCGAAAAAGACGGTTCGGGTGCGGGGCCTGTCGTCGGTTCCCGGCTGGGGCGATTCCGAAGAGCGCTGAGCTATCATCCTGCGAGGAGAAAAAAAACGATGACCGTCCGCCCGACCCGGCTCGGCCCCCGGTTCGTCGCCACCCTCGCTCTCGGAGCGCTGCTTCTTCTCCCGTCGAGCCGTGCGCTCGCGGGAGGAGCCACGCTTCTCGGTCCGACTCCCTACCTGTCGGTCGCGAACAGTCCCTTCCTGACGGACATCAATGCCGGGCACGTTTACGTGGAGACCTTCGAGTGCGGGACGATCACGGTCCCCGGGGTCACGCCGTCCACGGGTCAGGTGATTCCGCCCGGATTCGCCGGCCTGGTCGACTCGGTCGACGCCGATGACGGCGTGATCGACGGGTCGGGGTTGAACGGCCACTCGTTCTTTTCGGGCAGCGGGGCGACCGGCATCACCTTCACGTTCGATCAGACGACGCTCGGAGCCTTTCCGACGGAGGCCGGGATCGTGTGGACCGACGGCGGCGGCACGACGACCTTCGAGGCGTTCGACTCGCTCGGCGCGTCCCTCGGCACGATCGGGCCGGTCGCGATCGCGGACGGCTCGAACGCCGGTACGACTGCGGAGGATCGCTTCTTCGGGGTGCAGTTCGCCGGCGGCATCTCGGCGATCAAGATCTCGAACACGTCCGGCGGAATCGAAGTGGACCACCTCCAGTACGGGCTGTACCCGTCCGCCGTGGCGCTTCCATGCGGCGTCGCCTCGCCGACGCCGACCGTGGCCGGGATCGCGACACCGACCCCCACCGCGACGACGGTCGCCGCGACGCCGACGACGACGCCGACCTCGCAGCCCACGACCGGAGCCGTAGTCCCGACGCTGTCGTTTCCGATGCTGGCGCTGCTCGGGCTGGCGCTTGCCGGGGCCGCGGTCTGGGTGATCCGGAGACTCTAGAGAGCGGGGCTCACTTCAGGCGTAGAGGCCGCGCACCATGGTGTCGTGCGCGACGCGGGAAATTCCGAGCATGTAGGCCGCGATGCGGTGGCTGACCCCGTACTTCTCGGCCATCGTGGAGACGTCCCGGAACGACTGGCACATGATGTCCTCGAGGCGCTCGTTGACCTCCTGCTCGCGCCAGAAGAAACCGGCCCGGTCCTGGACCCACTCGAAGTAGGAGACCGTCACTCCTCCCGCGTTGGCGAGGATGTCGGGGACGACCAGGACGCCCTTCTGGTTCAGAATCTCGTCGGCGCGCTGCGTGGTCGGGCCGTTGGCTCCCTCGACGATGATCTTCGCCTTGATGTTGGGGGCGTTGCGTCCGCGGATCTGGTTCTCGTTGGCGGCCGGGATCAGAATGTCGCAGTCGAGCTCGAGGAGGTCGGCGTTGCCGACCCGTTCCACGCCTTGAAATCCCTCGAACGTCCGGTGCTTCTCGTAGTGGGCGACGAGCGCGGTCGCGTCGAGCCCCTTCGAGTTGAAGATTCCTCCGTTGATGTCGGAGACGGCGATCACGTGCGCGCCCGCCTCGTGGCACATCCGCGCCGCGATCGATCCGACGTTGCCGAACCCCTGAACCACGATGCGGCTGCCCGCGAGCGTCAACCCTTTCACCGGAGCGGCCTCGCGGCAGATCAGCATGAGCCCGCGGCCGGTCGCCTCGATCCGCCCGCGCGAGCCGCCGAGGGTGAGCGGCTTGCCGGTGACCACCGATGTGACGGTGTGCCGGGCGTGCATGGAGTAGGTGTCCATGATCCAGGCCATCGTCTGCGGGTTCGTCCCCATGTCGGGCGCGGGAACGTCCTTTTCGGGTCCGATCAGGTCCATGATCTCGGCCGTGTAGCGTCGGGTGATCCGCTCGAGCTCTCCCCGGGAAAGGGACGCGGGGTCGCAGATCACGCCGCCCTTGGCGCCGCCGAAGGGAATGTTCACGACCGCGCATTTCCAGGTCATCCAGGCCGCGAGGGCCCGGACCTCGTCGAGCGTCACGTTCTTGTCGAATCGGATGCCGCCCTTCCCCGGACCGCGGGCGATGTTGTGGAGAACGCGATACCCGACGAAGACCTCGATGTGGCCGTCGTCCATGACGATCGGGATCGAGACTTTCGTTTCCCGCACCGGTTCGCGGAGCACTTTGTAGAGACCGGGATCGAGGCCGAGCCTCTGCGCCGCGACGTCGAATCGCGACATCATTTCGTCGAACGGGCTGGCGGAGTCGATCCCCTGGGGAAGGGTGGACGTGGTGAGCCGGGAGTCGGGCAACTCGGGTTCCGCGACCTGGTCCACGGTGACGCTCCTCGGCCGGCTCGAAGCCCGCCTTCGTTAGAATGGGCACCGGATTGTATCCGAGCCTCTCGCGCGCCCTGCCGGCCTCCGCCTCGATCCGCGGCCGGCGCGGCCGGCTTCCGCCGCGCCCGTGACCGAACCGGCTCCTCCGATCCATCCGGTCGCCGGCCGGCCGGAGCCCGACGGCCTTGGCTCCGACCAGGAGCTCGTCCGGCGGATACTCACGGGCGAAGAATCGCTCTTCGCGCCTCTCGTCCGCCGGTACCAGGCTCGAGTCGTCGCCCATGTCGCCCGGATGGTCGGGAGCCGGGAGGACGCTCTCGACCTGGCCCAGGAAATCTTCCTGAAAGTGTTCCAGGCGCTCGAGCGATACAACCCGGAGTACAAGTTTTCGACGTGGCTCTTCCGGATCGCGGGAAACGCGGCGATCGACCACCTCCGCAAGAGGCGGCCGCGGACGGTTCCGCTCGAAATCCCGGACCCCGAGAGCCGGACCGGAGTTTCGGCCGTCGAGCACGAAAGCCCGGGACTCGACCCCTTCGGACGGCTCCGCAACGTGCAGCGGGGGGAGGCCATCTCGAAGGCGATCGCCGAGCTTCCGCTGGAGTTCCGAGAGCTGATCACCCTGCGCCATTTTGGCGGCCTGTCCTATGAAGAGATCGCGCGGTTGAAGAACATGCCCTTAGGGACGGTCAAGAACAAACTCTTTCGGGCCAGAGTCGTATTGAAGGAACGGTTGGCTGGAGAATTGTCGTGACGCCCTGTCTTCGCCCCTTGGACCCGATCGATGTCGAGGCGGTCGCCTCGGGCACTGAGCCGCCGGTGGCGCCGGACGCCGCCGGGCACGCCGCGGCCTGTGCGTCCTGCGGCGCGGCCGTCGAGATGGCGAGAGGCCTCGCGCAGGCCCTGGAACGGCTCTCCCGCGAGGTTCCGGCGGTTCCCGACCTGACGCCCCGGATCATCCGGCTCCGGACATTTTCCGTCCGGGAGCGCCGAACTTACGCCCTCTGGCGCGCGCCGATCCTCCTCTCGGCCGCCACGGCGGCGGGAGGTCTCGCGCTCCTTCTCGCCCCGAACCTGACGGCGGGCGATCAGGCCGGCCTCGGGACGGCCGCTCTCGTCCCGATCGTCGCCTTCGTCCGGTCCCTCGCGCGCTGGGCGCCCGCCCTCGTCCGGTCGGCTCCCTCGGGGCTCGAAGCACTCTCGGACGTGTTGCACCAGGAGCGGCTGGTCGGCCTGGTCTCGCTCCTGCTGCTCGTGCCCGCGGGCCTCGGCCTGCGTCGCGCGTTCGCGCGGGCGCGGGGACGCCGTTGAAGCTCGCGGCAGCCGCCGCACTTCTCTTCCTCCCGGTCCCGGCGCTCGCGGCGTCTCCACCCTCTGTTGGTTCGCTCGGGCGCGATCTCGTTCTTTCCCAGAGCGTCCCCGGCCGGGTCGTCGCGGTCGCCTCGAACGTCTCGATCGAGAGCGCAGTGGCGGGTGACGTGATCGTGTGGGGCGGCGACGTCTCCTTCGGACCGAACGGATCCATTGCCGGAAACCTGGTCGTGTTCGGCGGAACGATCCGCGACAGGATCGGCCCGTCCGGCCGTCCCCTTCCGGTCGCGGGCACGGTCTCGACTCCGGGCACGCTCCTTCCGCTCTACCTCGCCGAGATGCGGCGCGCGCCGTGGGAAACGAGCGTCCTCTCCCCGGTCGTCTGGGGGTTCAAGCTTCTCGCGCTCGCCGCGTGGCTCGCGATCGCTGTCGCGCTTCTCTACGTTTTCGGATCTCCGCTCGCGCGCGCGGCGGACCGGGCCGAGTCCGACTGGGCGGGCGCGCTCACGGCCGGAGCGCTCGGCGTGCTCACGATCTTCCTCGCTGCGGCCGCGACCCTGACTCTGCTTCCTTCGAGCATCGCGGTGCCGATCGCTCTCCTTCTCGGCGTGGCCGCGGTCGCGGCGAAGGTCTTCGGGATGGGCGCGCTCTTCCTGCTCGTGGGCCAGAAGCTTCTCGACAGCTTCTCGCCGGCGCGGCGGCCTGCCGCGCTCGCCCTCGGATTCGCGGTGCTCGGCGGAATCTCGCTTCTTCCGGTCGCGGGCGCGATCGTGTGGAGCGTCGCATCGATCGTGGCCGTCGGGGTCGCGTTTCTGTCTCGGTTCGGCTCGCCGAGATTCCGGGTGGCGCTGACGAACATTTGATTCCCGCCTCGGCCGCGAAATAGAGTCGCGGCCGTGGTTCCCCGGACAATCGGTGTCGTCGGCGCCGGGCAGATGGGCAATGGAATCGCTCATGTTGCGGCGGCGGCCGGCTTCGACGTGGTCTTGGCGGACGTCGTGGAGCTGTTCCTGGAAAAGGCGCGCTCGACGATCGAGAAGAACCTCGACCGCGAGGTCGCCAAAGGGAAACGGTCTGTCGACGAAAAAGGTTCCGCTCTCGGCAGGCTCGCGACCACGACGGACCTCCAACGGCTCGCCTCCGCCGACCTGGTCGTCGAGGCGATCGTCGAGAGCGAAGAGGCGAAGAAGGAGCTCTTCCGCCGGCTCGACGCGATCTGTCCGGCGCCCGCCATCCTGGCGTCGAACACATCGTCGATCTCGATCACGCGGCTCGCCGCCGTGACCCGCCGCCCGGATCGGTTCATCGGGATGCACTTCATGAATCCTGTACCGGTGATGGCGCTCGTGGAAGTCATCCGCGGCATCGCGACTTCCGATGCAACCGCGGCGACGGTCGAGGAAGTCGCCCGCCGCATGGGGAAGACGCCGATCTTCTGCAACGACTCGCCGGGGTTCGTCTCGAACCGCGTTCTGATGCCGATGCTGAACGAAGCGATCGAAGCGCTGCGGGAGGGCGTCGCGACGCGCGAAGCGATCGACGGGATCGCCAGGCTCGGGATGAGCCATCCGATGGGGCCGCTCACTCTCGCCGACTTCATCGGGCTCGACACGTGTCTCTCGATCCTGCGCGTCCTCCAGGAGGGGTTCGGCGATCCGCGGTACCGCCCCAGCCCTCTGCTCGTCCAGATGGTGGACGCAGGCTGGTTGGGGCGGAAGTCCGGCAAGGGCTTCTACGAGTATCCCGCGGCGGCGGCCGGCTGATGTTCTGCCAGGTCTGCGGAGCGAGAAACCCGGACGATGAAGAGCTCTGCGTCCGCTGCCAATCGAAGCTGCTCGTCCTCTCCGGAGTCGGGGTCGTCGAAGAGGGCCGCGAGCCGCAGGAGGAGATCCCGCTCGACGAGCACCTCCTCGAGCGGATCTCGACGCTCGAGGAGCTCGTCAAACGCACCGGCGACGCGATCAAGTCGCTCTTCGAATCGCTCGGCAACCTCGAGAAGAACCTCTTCGTCGCCCACACCGGCGTCCTGGCGCTGCAGGAGACCCTCGAGCGAAGGGGGCTCGTCCGCGCCGAGGAGGTCCGCGATCTCTGGGAGACCAAGCTCGACGAGCGCATGCAGGCGGTCGAGAAGAAGGATCGATTCCTGGAGCGGCGCGACCGGATCGTGGCCCGATTCTCGGGAGCGCACGAGCAGCAGTTCGTCAAGAGGCTGCGGGAGGCGGAGTTCGCGCTCCTGGCGCTCGACTCCGACCGCGGGATCCGGGCGCTCGAGGACCTCTACAAGGTCGATCGCGACAACGCGGAGCTCGGTTTCTATCTCGCCGAGACGTTCTTTTCGGCGGGGGACATGGAGCGCGCGTCCGCGTACTTGAAGAAAGTCCTGGCCGTTCAGCCGAACCACTTCGAGTCCCTCGTGTACTCCGGGATCATCGCGGGGGAGGCCGGTGACGTCGCCGCGGCGGAGACCTTCCACAAACAGGCGATTCAGCGTCGGTCCGATGCCTTCCTGCCGCACTTCGCCCTCGGCTCCCTCTACGCGCACGCTTCGCGCTGGAACGAGGCGGAGAAGGAGCTCGCGAAGGCGATCGACGTCGCCCCCCAGCCCTCGGCGCACGTCCTGCTCGGGACCGTTCTGCGCGAGAAGGGAAACACGTCCGGAGCCATCCGGCACTTCGAGGAAGCGCTCCGGCTCCAGCCGGACCTGGAGGAGGCCGTGTTCCAGCTCGGCCTGTGCCACCTCGAGAAGAACCGCTTGAAGCGGGCCCTCGAGTGTTTTCACGAGGCGCTCGAGCAGAACCCCCGGCGCCTGGAATACCAGGAGGCCGTGCGGATCCTGGAGCGGCGGAAGCTCTACCCGCTGCCGCATGTGGCGGGCCCGGGCGCTGACGCCTTCCGGCGCGCCGAGGAGGCGCTCGCGCGCGGGATGTGGAGGCGCGCGCACGAGCTCTACCGGCAGGCGCTCCAGGCGGAGCCGGGCAACGCGACGATCCGGGTTTCCGCCGCGCTTCTCTCCGCGTCGCTCGGCCTCTGGAAGGAGGCGATCGCCGAGGGCCGGCAGGTTCTCTCCGGCGATCCGGAGGAGGTCGTCGCGGCGGCGGCGTGCTCCGTCCTCTCCGAGGCTCTCCGCGCCGAAGGTCGCCCCGCCGAAGCGGCCCACGTGGTGCGCGATTTCCTCGACAAGCACGAATCGCCGACTGCGCGGGCCGTCGGCTACTACGAGCTCGCCACGAACCTCGCCGAGTCGGGGGAAGACCTCGACTCCGCGCTCGACTACGCGAGCCGCTCACTCGCCGCCGCGCCCGAGGAGTTGAAGCCGTATCCTCTCGCCGCGCTCGGATGGGTGCACTACAAGAGGCAGGAGTTCGACCGGGCGATCGACTGCCTGCGCAGGTCGAGCGAACGCGCCGCCGCGGCGACGACGTTTCAACACCTCGGCATGGCCTACCTCGCCGCCGGCCGGCTCGAGGACGCGAAAGCCTCTTTCCAGAAGGCGAAGACGGCGGCGCGCGGCGGAAAGCTGGAGGACCGCGTGATGCAGCAGGTGCGGAGCAACCTGCGCCTGGTCGAAAAAGTCGGACCCAAAAAGAAGCCGCTGACACGAACGAAGACCAAGATCCAAAACCACAAGTAAGAGACATGCGTTGGTCCAAATATTTTCTTCAGACCGTCCGCGAGGTGCCGGGCGATGCGGAGGCGATCTCTCACGTTCTCTTGACTCGCGCCGGGATGATGCGCCGCATCGCCGCCGGCATCTACGCGCTGACCCCGATGGGTCTGCGCTCCCACCGCAAGACCGAGAGGATCGTGCGCGAGGAGATGAACCGCTCTGGAGCTCTGGAGCTCGAGCTGCCGATCCTCCAGCCGCGGGAGCTCTGGGATGAGAGCGGCCGCTGGGCGCGCTACTCCTCCGACCACATCCTCTTTCATCTGCGCGACCGGAAAGAAGGGGAGTACTGCCTCGCCCCGACGGCGGAGGAGGCGGTCACGTCGCTCGTCCGCGCGGGCGTGACCTCGTACCGCCAGCTCCCGGTCACGCTCTACCAGATCCGGACGAAGTTCCGCGACGAGATCCGCCCGCGGTTCGGGTTGATGCGGGGACGCGAGTTCCTGATGTACGACGGTTATTCGTTCGACGCCGACGCCGCCGGCCTCGATGCTTCCTACGGCGCCCAGGACGGCGCGTACCGGCGGATCTTCGAGCGTTGCGGGCTCGACTTCACGGTCGTCGAAGCCGACCCCGGCGCCATCGGAGGCAGCGACTCGCAGGAGTTCATGGTGCTCGCGGAGACCGGCGAGGACGCGGTCGTGCGCTGCGCGGCGTGCGGCTATGGGGCGAACGTCGAAAGGGCCGAGACCGGTCGGCGCCCCGCGCCCTGGGACGGCGAGACCCCCGGCGCGCTCGAGGACGTCGAGACCCCTGGCCGCGGAGGAATCGATGAGGTGGTCGAGTTTCTCGGCATCACCGCCTCGCGGATGATCAAGTGTCTCGTCTACGAGACCGAGAGCGGACCCGTCGTCGCGATCCTGCGTGGCGATCTCGACGTCAACGAGGTGGCGCTGAAAAACGCGCTCGGGGTCCAGCACCTGACGCTCGCTTCCGAGGAGAAGGTCGAGAGCACGACCGGCTCTCCGGTCGGATACGTCGGACCCCACCATCTCTCCGGCCGCAACGTGCGGGTCCTTGCCGACGGCTCGGTTCGCGGCGCGGTCAACGCCGTGACCGGAGCCGGCCGGCGCGACTGGCACGTTCGCGGCCTGTCGATCGACCGGGACGCGGGAGTCCGCGACTTCCTCTCTTTCGCGATGGCGCGCTCCGGCGATCCGTGTCCGCGCTGCGGAAAGCCGCTGTCGATCGCCCGGGGGATCGAGGTCGGGCACATCTTCAAGCTCGGCACGAAGTACTCGACGGCCATGCGGTGCGAGTTTACCGACGAGAAAGGGGAGACGCGTCCCGTCGTCATGGGGACGTACGGGATCGGCGTCGGCCGGACGATGGCGGCGGCCGTCGAGCAGCACCACGACGACGACGGGATCGTGTGGCCGCTCGCGCTCGCGCCCTTCGAGATCGAGATTGTCTCGCTCAATCCGGCCGACGAGGGCGCGCGGCGCAGCGCCGACGGGCTCTACGACGCGCTCGTGAAGGAAGGACAGGACGTCTTCTACGACGACCGGGACGAACGGCCGGGCGTCAAGTTCAAGGACGCCGACCTTCTCGGTTTCCCGATTCGAGTCAACGTCGGCGGACGGGCTCTGAAAGACGGGAAGGTCGAGCTCGTGACCCGGAGCGACCGCTCGATCCGCGCCGTGCCTCTCGCGGAGGCGGTCGAAGCGGTGCGCGCGCTCCGGCACGAGCTGGCCGGGCCGATCGAGGTCCCCGCTTGAGGAAGATCCTCCGGGAAGAGGCGCTCGAATATCACCGCCGCGCCCGGAAAGGCAAAGTCGAGGTCGTCCCGTCCAAACCCTGCCGGACGCAGGAGGACCTGTCGCTCGCGTACAGCCCGGGCGTCGCCGAGCCGTGCCTCGAAATCGCCCGCGATCCCGAGACCGTCTACGACTACACGGCCAAAGGAAACCTCGTCGCGGTCATCTCGAACGGCACGGCGGTGCTCGGCCTGGGCGACATCGGACCGCTCGCGGCGAAACCGGTCATGGAAGGAAAGGGAGTCCTCTTCAAGCGATTCGCCGACATCGACGTCTTCGACATCGAGGTGGACGCCGACGAGCCGACCGCCTTCATCGAAACCGTGTCGCGGATCGCGCCCACCTTCGGCGGCATCAACCTCGAAGACGTCAAGGCGCCCGAGTGCTTCGTCATCGAGGAAGAGCTGAAGAAACGCCTCAAGATCCCGGTCTTCCACGACGACCAGCACGGCACCGCGATCATTTCCGCCGCGGCTCTCTTGAACGCGCTCGAGATCGCGGGCAAATCGATCGGAGACGTGAAGGTCGTCTTCCTCGGCGCGGGCGCCTCCGCAATCGCGTGCGCAAAGCTCTATCTGGCCTACGGAGTCCGCCGGGAGAACCTCCGCCTGGTCGACAAGTCCGGCGTGATCTATGCCGGTCGCGGCAAGGACATGAATCCGTACAAGGAGCAGTTTGCGGTGGAGACCGGCGAGCGGACCCTGACCGACGCGCTCGATGGAGCGGAC
>Ga0066709_100005833_pt1 | contig 10254 bp, 3 predicted proteins | sample GraSoiAngelo_158_FD_79665 | JGI IMG/M metagenome (GOLD analysis project Ga0066709, IMG submission 79665) | Grasslands soil microbial communities from the Angelo Coastal Reserve, California, USA - 14_1009_16_30cm | ecosystem: Environmental > Terrestrial > Soil > Grasslands | place: USA... | reverse complement strand
CGAATGGGATGAAACAATTCTTTGCCCTTCGCACCCGTTTCGGCTTTGACTTCGTTCACAATCTGCTTGAATCGCTCGGCGGTGAGTTTGCCTTCGCTTGCTGATTCATCTTCAAACATCTTCACGGTGAAGCGCGTGAGGACAGCATCGGTGTGCGGCAAACCGAGGACTTCCGCGTTGTCGGGGGAGGCGAGCGCGGCCTTCGCATCATAGTTAAAGATCAAAGCCGCCCGCTCGGGAAGCTGCTCCAGCCGGTCGACAGAAGGCGACAAGAGGTACACCATCCTCGACACCCAGAGCAGGTTTTCCTTGGTAACCAAGCGTATCTCGGGAAGTTGCCCTGCCCTTTGAAAATACCCCCAGGTGCCCACCGCCATCTTAATTTCATTCGAATGCCTATTGAGCTGGGCTACTAGCTCGTTGTGGCTTGTAGCGCCGCCAGTTCGCAAAAAATAGACTAGGTCTTCTATTGAACTGGCGATAGCGGGCTGTAGTATCGTTTGTTCCCAATCGGCTGCCCGCCGCTCCTTGATGTAATGCCGGTTCAGCCAGTACAGCTTCTCCATATCGAAAACGGCAGGGGAAGGCGTGACACGCTCCAGCGAAAATTCTTTGACCAGCTCATCACGTGAAAAGATTTCGCGTGTGCCTCCGGACGGCGCCCAGCCCAGCAAAGCCAGATAGTTGACCAGAGCTTCGGGCAGAACTCCCATGTCACGAAAATTTGCGATCGATGTCGTGCCATGGCGTTTGGAGAGTCGCTCGCGGTCCGCGCCCAAAATCGTCGATAGATGCGCAAACTCCGGCACCGGCCAGCCCAGCGCCTCGTAGAGCGCAACCTGCTTTGGCGTGTTCGAGAGATGGTCGTCGCCCCGAATTACGTGCGTGATCTTCATCAGTGCGTCATCAATCACAACCACGTAGTTGTAAACCGGCATTCCCGATGAGCGCAGGATGATGGGATCGCTGACAACTTCGTTGGAAAATTCGACTGCGCCGTGAACAATGTCGTGAAAGCGAATCGGGTGTTCCGGAATGCGTAGCCGGATCGCACAGGCTTCTCCGGAGACCCGTCTGTCTTGAGCTTCCGCGGGATCAACAGTCCTGCACTTGCCAGAATAAATCGGCTGCCGATGCTCTGTTGTGGCGCGTTCCCGGTCCTGCTGCAGCTCTGCTTCTGTGCAGAAACATAAATAGGCTTTGTGCTCACTCAACAGTCTTTCTGCATGCTCACGATAAATCGGCAAACGATCGGACTGGCGGTAAGGGCCGAATGATCCGCCAACATCGGGGCCTTCGTCCCAATCAAGACCAAGCCATTTCATGTCATCAATGAGCTGATCTTCGAACCGCGCTCCGCTGCGGTCTACATCCGTATCCTCGATGCGTAAGACCATTGTCCCGCCCTTCTGACGTGCGAAGAGCCAGTTGAAGAGAGCAGTGCGGGCGTTGCCGACATGAAGGTGTCCAGTGGGGGACGGCGCGAAACGCACACGGACGGCAGTAATTGAGTTCACACGAGAATGTTAGCAGGGGAGAGCTCGTGTGGGTCGGACACTCCTGTCCGACCTACTTTAAAAGATTCACCCGATGTCAGGTGCTAAATTCAAAAGCGTTTAACCGCAGAGATCGCAAAGGACTCGCAAAGGTCGCAAAGACAGATTCGCTCCCAGATAATCAATCACAGCCATCCGTGCACGACTTTGGTCGGACAAGAGTGCCCGACTCACAAGGCGTGTGCAGATCTCAAGCCTTGGGCACACGCCGTTGTTTGATCGTTTGCAGATGCTGACGCAGCCGGTTCACCACGCCATCGCGCTGATAATCATTCATCTCCTGCTTCAGTTCCTCCAGTGCAAAGTGGATGACATCGTGGTGGTGAATTTCCTCGGGCGCAACGTCATTGCTGAGCTGGAGCCAGATTCCGTGCAGCAGATCAATTTCTTTCGGGGTAAGATGAGGCGCATGCGGACCGAGATAAAAGATGTGCTCACTGCCACCCGGGGAATAAATTACCAACGTCAACTGCGGCTTGGGATCAGCGAGTCGCTCCCAAGCAAGTCCGGCGACGCGTGCTTCCTCCGGCAGCGAGCGGTTAGGGGATACTCCAAGCACCACCACTGCCGATTGCAGACTTTGAGCTGAACGCAGGATCGCGTCCCACTTCTCGGTTGCACCCGCCACAGCAAGATGAATTGCCTTTCCCTTCTTCTCCGCCAGCGCCAGGGCGCGCGTGAATAGAGTCTGCTCTTCGGAGCTGAACAACTGCTCCGGTTCCAGCTCATACTCTCCTGCATCGGCGCGGCCCAGGAACCGAAGGTGCAGCACAACCACGTCCTGCTTGCGAGCATCTACGCGGTCGAGTGTCGCTGCCAGGTTATAAAGGGCGTTGTAGTTTCGGACCATCACCAGAACGTTGCCCGCCCGCACTCCCAGAGCCCTCGGCGTAAGATCATCGCCGGGCTCTATGTTGAACTGATCGAGTTCGGCATGTGCCCCGGCGCGCCTGCGCGTCACCTTCTCAGAGATCTCGAAGACCGCGAAAAACACAATCGTGAAGGCGATGCCGGAAATCGTCGCAACTTCTTTTGTGAACAGATTGATAATGCAGAGCGCAGTCAGCGTAACGGTAATGAACGCGAGCCCAAGCGGAATCTCAGTGTTCCCAATGTGAAAGTTTAGCGGCACCCGATACTCTCGTTTCCCCGGTTCTTTATAGCGGAGTACCAGAACCGCCAGTCCCTTCATAGAGAAGCTCCACATAACGCCAAACGCGTAAGCCTCACCCAGCACGAAAATGTCACCACGGCTCAGAATGATGGTTATCAGCTGCAACGCGACCACCAGATTGAGAATGCGATGCGACGTTCCAAACTTTTTGTGGGGCCTGCGGAACCATTCGGGGAGAATTCCGTCCTCGGAGACTCGATTCAAAACGCCGTTCGAGCCGACGATCGCTGTGTTCACTGCCCCAGCCAGCATGAGGACACCTACGACCACGACAAAGCCACGAAAGGCAAGCCGCAACGGCAATGGCCCAGCCAAGTACATCGCGAGGCCACCGATGGGGTTGTCCTGAAATCCAGCACGTACCGAGTCCGGAATGATCATCACCGCGAAGAACGCCACACCTGCGGTGAAGATCAAGCTGTAGAAAAAAATGACGCTGGCGGCCTTCTTCAGGTTGGGAAGCTTTGGGTGTTCGATTTCGCGATAGACCTGGGCCATGGTTTCTTCGCCGCTCATTGCGAGAACGGAGTGGCCCAGGCCAATCAGTATTCCGATGAAGCCCACATAGCGTAAAGGGCTGTTGTGGAGCCATCCCAGCGCACCGCCATGCGGTCCCTCGAAGAACCTAATGTTGTGAAGATGCGGCAGGGGTGGAAGATGCGCACCCCCGACAAAGAGCGTGTAACAGCACCAAGCCACCATCAGCACCACCATGACGGTGGTCACGTACATGATGCGAAGGGCCTTCTCGCTCGATTCGTGGATACCCTTGATGTTTTCCCACCAAAAATAAATCGTGACCGCGATCGCGAACACCGCCGCGGCGCCATTCATAGGAAGAAGAGAGCGAGAATGGAAATGTTTCAGCAGTTCGTTCAACAGGCCGACCAGATAAAGACCTGCCGATACGCCGCTGATCGGGCCCGTCAAAATGTAGTCGAACATCAGAGCGGAGACCGAGAACTTGGCCAAGGTGGAACCCATGGCCTCCTTGACCACGCGGTACACGCCGCCACGCACGAACATGCCGCAGCTCTCGATGTAGAGCGCCGCCACCGTGCCTGCAAGCAGCATGATGGCGAGGACGAACCAGGGCGCAGTCTTGCCGACGAAGTGTTCGGAAATTGCGCCGGCATAGAACGCCGACGAACCCATGTCGTTCAGCACGATTGCGGCCACGCGCCAGAAAGAAATGAAGGCGAGCATGGCGCTGGATGCCACCAATACCCGCGTAGAAGGGGTCATACCCCTGGAATTGGAACCATCTTGTGAGGCTTGCATTGGACTCGGCCGGACATCAGCGCGAGCACTCCCTTCTGCGTTTGCGAGGTTAGCTGTCGGGCTCGGACTGAAAGGTGTCCTACCGTGCGCCGGTTGGGCCGGCCTAACGGATTCGCCCCGTCGGAATTCTGCCCCAGATCGCCAAAACCGGGCGTTCCAGGGACCCCGATATTCCGTTGCGGGTCCCCCGCTCCCGCCAAGTGGCGGGATTCAACGTCGAAGTAATTCTACTTACGTGGACGATGCACGTGCAAGCGGCGAGAAATGTTCGCAGGCGGTTTGCTTCCCGGCGTGAATAGTCGTCGAACCAAGCACCTTCAAAAATCAACTTTCCGTATCCGGACGCTTCTGCAGTTCACGCCAGAGCTTGTCCAAAACTTCAGGCCGCCTCTCGCTCCTAAGTTCACTCTCCAGTTCTTCCAGAGCCACGGCGATCACATGATAGTGGTGAGCGCCCGCGAAACGTGGATCGGACGTAATTTCCAGCCAAAGCCGGTGAAGCAGATCGAGATCCTGGTCCCGGAGACGGGGTGTATGCGGCCCTAGATAATATTCACGCGCCACGCCATTTGGCAAACGGACTTCCATGACCAACCGTGGTTTCGGTTCAGGCAGGCGCTCCCAGGCGTCACCGGTCAGCTTGGCTTGTTCGTCCGGTGTCAGCTTATTGGAAAGTCCGCAGACAATGCGGCTTGACTCCAGCCTCTGGGCAGTAACCACGATGGAATCGAACACATCAGTGGCCGGGACTACGAGCAGGGAAATCGGCTTGCCCTCTTTTTCTGCGGCAGCTACCGCGGCTGTGAACAATTCCTGCTCGTAGTGATCGAACACCTGGCCGGTTTCGAGGGAAGTGTCGCCGAACGAGTCGCGGTGATACAAGCGCGCGGTCATAACGACTACGTCCTGCTGGTTGGTGTCAGTTCGTCGGAGCACTTCGCGCAGGTAATAGAGGTTCTTGGGGTCCCGCACGGCAACCACAATGTTGCCTGGCCGCACGCCGAGAGTTTCGTTCTCAGGCTCTTCGTTTCCATAGACGCGGAACTGGTCAAGACTCTCCAGCTTTCCCGCACGTTCTCTCGCCACGCGCCGCTCGGAATATGTAAAGAGGCCAAAGAAAACCAAGCTGAAGGTAACCCCGCCGATAGTGGCTTGATACTTCGTGAAGAAGTTGACGATAGCGGTCAGGAACAAGACAGTCGCGATCAGAATTACGCCGAGTGGGAGTTCGCGGCCTTTGCCAAGCGGTATGTTTCCGGGCACCTTCCATTCGCGCTTTGCGGGCTCGGTGTAGCGCAGTACGAGCACGGCTAACGCCATCAAGGCGAAGCTCCATACCACGCCAAATGCGTATAGTCCGGCAAGCGTAAAGACATTTCCGCGAGTGAGAACAATGGTCAGCAACTGCATTCCGACGACTAAATTGATGATGCGGTAGCTGGTGCCAAAGCGTGGATGCGGTTTCTGGAATGCGTCGGTCAGAACGCCGTCTTCTGCCACCCGATTGAGGACCCCATTAGCGCCAACAATGGATGTATTCTGCGCGCCTGAGAGAATCAGCACGCCGACGAGTACCACGAATGCGTGAAACAACAATTTCGCCCATGGTGGCCCCCACAGGTGCATGGCGATTCCACTGATGAGATTGCCAAAGTATTCCGGCCGTACTTTGTCAGGAATGATCATCACGGCAAAGAACGATGTGAGCGCGGTAAACAGGAGCGCGTAAATGCCGATCACAACCGCGGCCTTTTTCAAGTTCTTCAGCTTGGGATGCGCTATTTCGCGATTCACCTGCGCCAAGGTCTCTTCGCCGCTCATGGCCAGCACCGAGTGGCCGAATCCCACAAACAGGATGAACATTGTCAGGTGACTGAGCCTGGTGTCCTTCAATGAATGCATCCACCCCAGCGATTCATGGTCGAGGAGAATTCCGTACTTGAGCGGGTTTGGCGGAACTTGAAAAGGCCCATGCAATACGGTGACGGTGCACCAGGTGATTAAGATCACCACCATCACGGTGGTGACCATCATGATTTGCAGGGCTTTCCCGCTGGATTCATGAATGCCCTGTGTGTTCTTCCACCAAAAATACGTGGTCACCAGAATGCCGAAAATAGCCGCGAAAGCGTTGTCGGGAAAATACCGGAAGGGACGACCAGCGTACTGAGCAATATCGTGCATGAAACCCGCGAGATATTGGCCCGCGACGACTGAGCTGAGAGGTCCGGTTAGGACGTAGTCGAACAAGAGCGCTGAAACCGAAAACTTCGCGAGCGTGCCACCCATGGCGCGCCGGACCACGCGATAAACACCTCCGCGAACGAACATGCTCGTGGACTCGATGTAGAGAGCGCGGACGCAGTTCGCGAATAACATTACGGCGAGAATGAACCAGGGCGCGCTCTTGCCAATCACCTTCTCCGCATCTCCACCAACGTAGTAGGCCGAAGAACCCAAATCGGAAAGTACAATCGCCGCCGCCCGCCAGAACGAGATGAAACTCAGCAGGACGGTCGTCGCCACAAATACCTTGACTGCTGGCCGACGATGGTTGGGAGCGCTGGACATTGAACGAAGGTGATCGCGCGTGGTTCTAGGAATTTAGCATACCCGGCTTAGGAATGAGGGGCAGAACTTACCGGAGCCAGATGCGTTCTGGTGATGCGATCATGCCAGGAGAGCTGGTCTTCGTCCAAGAAACACCAGGCGTATCCAAGACCGAGTGACACGCAGGAGAGCAACGACGCCAGTACCCGCCAGCGCCGCAGCTTTCGCGAAATTGGTGTGCCATCGAAGTGAGTTACTGCAACGTGAGCAAGACGCAAGCCCGGCGTGGTTCCGGTAAAAACCAGGAACGCATACTGGTATGTGGGCCACAAAACGGCCACCAGTGTTGCTGTGACTTGAAGCGCCACCTTCCATTGCTGAATCGGGCCATTGAACCGTAGGAAAATGTACCCGAATACCATCAATGCTCCGGCAACAAACAAACCGTCAACGGTTCCCGCAAGTAACCGTCGCGAAAGTGTCGCCGACTGGAGCGGCATATCGAAGCCCGGACGCCGTTCCAATTCCTGCTCGCTCGCTTCTTCAATCAGAATTCCACCCAACGCGGGTGGTGGCGGCAGGAACGCAGGTGCCTCCACGATTCGCGGTCGATCGAGCACGGGTTCTGCGAGTTCGTCTTGCATTAAAGGCGGAGGCCCTGCCCGCCGAAATTCGAGTATTCGCGCGGTTGCCTCCAGAGAGACGAATGCTTGCGGTACTTGTGGCGCTTGGGGAATTTCCAAGTCCCTTGCCGCGGTTTCAGCCGGCAGGTCGGGCTCGATGTCTATTCCCCAACGTCGGCGCGGTGCCGGAGGGTCGAACTGCAATTGCAGCGACGGATAGCGCACTTTCGGCGCTTTGCTCGATTTGTACTTGTTTACCTTGGCGCTGACCTGATCGCGCCAGTCGGGGATGATGGAATCAACCGGCAGGTTAGGCTGCGCTTGTTCGACGGTCGAGTTGTCGAGTTCCACTCGACCGGACAGCCGAGGGCGGCTGTCCCCACGTGCGTCGGAACACGATTCAAACTGAGGTGAACTACCAGATATGCGTTCACCTACCGTAGGCCCTTCCGCCTCATTCAGTACAAACGTCGGCTTCTCGATGTCGGCTTCCAGGCTTGCCGCAAATTCCTGCTCGCTCATATCGGGCGCATCGGGATCGAAATATGCCGGCTTCAGTTCGGGTTCGAATTGTCCTTCAAGTGGATCCATGCCTGATGCTGTCAATTGATCCTTGCTCTTTGCCTCAGCAGTGAGGAACGTGCTACCTTCACGCAAGTCCGGCGTCTGGACTGCGTGCGCTCCCGATGCGAGCTCGTACAAGCTTGGTTATCACGGCGGCAGTGGTTTGTCATCTGCTACTCACGCCTCAGTTAGTTACCAGCCAGTTGCTTCCCGCTTCAGCCTCGGCACAGGCTCTCCCCCAAGCTCCCCAAAAATCATCCATTCCAGTGACCATTGAGGCCATAAAACAGGAGAAAGACGGATCGATCTACAAGTTGCAGGGCAAGGTCAGGATTTTGTATGGCGTGTACACATTATCGGCCGACCAAGTTACCTACAACGAAGATTCCGGAGATGCCCAGGCCGAAGGCCACCTCGTGCTCGAAGGCGGCCCTAGCGATGAACATATCGAAGCTGCTCGCGGCACCTACAACCTGCAAGCCGAAAGCGGCAAGTTCGAGGACGTGACCGGCACCATCGGTGTGAAGGTTCGTAATAACCGCAACGTCCTGACTGGGTCAAACGCTTTCTTTTTTCATGGCCGCTTGGTCGAAAAGCCCGGGCCCGACCATTACATCGTCACGGACGGAACCATAACCACCTGCGAGTTGCCGCGTCCAAAGTGGCTGTTTGTCGCTCACAAGGTGGACGTTGAAGCCGGAGGCAGTGCCAAAATCTATCGAACCAATTTTCGACTTGAGGGCGTACCAGTCCTCTATCTTCCATTTGCGACCCACCCGGTTCAGAAAGCTCCGCGGCAGTCCGGGTTCCTCATTCCCAATATCGGTCGTTCCTCAACTCGCGGTTACACTGTGGGCGAATCGGTTTTTTGGGCCATTCGCCGGGACATGGACCTGCTGGCCGGTGCCGAATATTTTTCGAAACGCGGGTGGGCGCCCGATGGGGAATTTCGCGCTCGACCGACAGAAAATTCGTTCGCCGATCTCACTTTCTTCAGCGTCCTCGATCGCGGGGTGCAGGGCGTGAACTGCACAGGGGCTACGACAACATGCGTCTCCAACCAGGGCGGCACCGAAATCCGCCTCAATTCCGAGGGGGCTTTTGAACACAACGTTCGCGCCGTCGCCAACATTGATTACCTGAGCTCGTATGTGTTCCGGCTAGCTTTTAGCGATGTTTTCGCGCAGGCGGTCAACTCGGAAGTGCGGTCTAACACTTTTCTCTCCAACACAACCGGCAGTCTGTTTCTCAACGCCAGCACCAGCCGCTATCAGAACTTTCAGAGCGCCCAGAAAGGTGACGTGATTACGATTCTGCATGCGCCGGGCGTTGAAGCTACAGGCGTGGATCAACAACTGTGGAACTCTCCCTTCCACGGCGGATTCGACTTTGACGCTGAAGGCCTGTCACGCAGCGAGCCCTCGTTCAGAACTGCGCCGCTGATTGGCCGTTTCGATCTGAGCCCCGCGCTGGCCCTGCCTTTGCTCGCCAGGGGCTGGAGCTTTCGCCCTGAGATTTCCGCGCGCGACACAATCTATACCCAGCAACTAGTGCCCTCGGGAGGGATTGCGCTCACCGATGTGGGAACCGTATTGTCTAAGACCATCAATCGCAAATCTCTGCAAGCGTCGCTCGAAGTGCGCCCGCCGGCACTTGATCGCGTTTTCGATGGAGAATTCCTCGGCCGGAAGTGGAAACACGTAATCGAGCCGCGCATAAATTACACGTACGTGACCGGAGTGGAAAACTTCTCCCAGATCTTGCGCTTTGATGACCGCGACATTCTCAGCGATACGAACGAAGTCGAGTACGCGCTGGTGAACCGTCTCTATGCCAAGCGCATGTCTTCTGAGCCGGAGACGTGCCCCTCGGAAGGAATGCCGGCGCTCATTATCGGCGGAGCACCTCCGCCAAGCCGCATTCCTTGGGAGCATTCGCAGGCCACAGCCCAACGCCCCTGCCAGCCGGGGCCATCCACTCGTGAAATCGTGACGTGGGAGCTGGCGCAGAAGTATTTTCTTGATCCCACCTTTGGGGGAGCGTTAGTGCCAGGGCGACGCAACGTGCTCACCAGTACAGTTGACCTGACCGGAATCGCATTTCTCACCGATGAGCGCCGGCTCTCTCCACTGATTTCCCGTTTACGGATTTCTTTGAATACGCGCAGCGACATCGAGTGGGACGCCGATTATGATTTTCGCGCGGGACGCGTGAATACCAGCACCATACTGTTTAATCATCATTTCGGACTGTTCACGATCGGGGCGGGCAACGCGCTGCTGCACACACCGGGAGAGATCTCCACTTCGAACACGACCCCAATCGCGCAAAAATTCAGTCAGTTCCGCTCTGTCCTCGGGTATGGCAGCCCTAACAAGCGTGGGTTCAGCGGGGCGGTCAATCTTGGATTCGACGCACGGCTGAATCAGCTCCAATACGGTTCTGCCGAACTCGCATATAACTGGGATTGCTGCGGTGTGAACGTTGAATATCGCCGGTTTGCGCT
>Ga0066709_100005832_pt1 | contig 10255 bp, 6 predicted proteins | sample GraSoiAngelo_158_FD_79665 | JGI IMG/M metagenome (GOLD analysis project Ga0066709, IMG submission 79665) | Grasslands soil microbial communities from the Angelo Coastal Reserve, California, USA - 14_1009_16_30cm | ecosystem: Environmental > Terrestrial > Soil > Grasslands | place: USA... | reverse complement strand
CGCGTTGTACTTGGTCGCAGTCGCGAGGCCGCCGAGCACTCCGGCGAACACGAAGTCGCGGCCGCGGCGATCGAAGTGGCCGCGCACGAGGAAGAGCATCGACCACATCGCGAATAACGTGACGGGGACGTCCATGACGCCGAAGTGGGAGTGACGGACGTGCAGGAAGCAGAGGCTCAGGAAGAACGCCGCAACGAGACCCGTGGCGCGCGAGAAGAGGCAGCTCGCCAGCCGGTAGACGACCACGACGGTCGCCGTGCCGAGGAGCGCGGAGAGCCCGCGGCCGATGAGGTGAAAGGGGGTCCAGTCGAGCTGCGTGACGGAGGCGAACTGCCGGAGCGCCGGGAAGGCGCCCGCCGCGCGGCCCATCAGGTAGTAGCCGAGATAGAGCACGGCGAGCGCGTACATGTAGAGGCTCGGCCAGTTGAAGAAGTGGGGATTCGGGTCGCCCCGGAGGAAGCCGAGCGCGAGCAGCGCGGGCAGGTTCTCATCGGGGCGGCACTGCGTGTTCGGGAGACCGAAGTCGAGGCCCCAGAGGCGCACGGCGGCCGCCAGCGCAACCAGCACGACCAGGAGACGGCGCAACTCGCGAGCGGAGAACCCGCCGCCGGGATGCGTGACGCTTTCGTGTCGATCGCGCTCGGTCAGCGGAGCGCGGTTCTACCTTGCCGACCACCCGCGGGCAATTGCGGCGCAGGATGCGCGGCGCCGAGCGCGCCGCGCCGGCCGCCGGCACCCGCTTGGCCGCTCATCCCCCCGGACGCAGGACGTTGCCGAGGATGCTCTGGTACGCCTCGCACGGCGTCCAGCACTGGGGGCACTTGTAGTCCCATATCTCCTGCTGGAGCGCTGCTGTGGCGTCCGACTGCCAGATACGCGCCAGGTCGTAGTCCGTCTCACGCAGGCTGCCCACCTTCCGATCGTAGATCGTGCAGGGAAAGACATTGCCCCACGAGTCGATGAAGCACGAGGAGCGAAGCGCATGGCAGCGCATGGGAGTGCGCCCCGTCTCGAGGTAGCGGCGCACCCGCTTGAGGTAGGCGCGCTCGAGGTAGTTGACGGGCGACCAGCCGAGGCCGCGCAGCCGCGCGTAGTCCTCGGTCGCGCGTGCCAGCGCTTGCGGGTCCACGGCCTGGCGTAGCGCCAGGTCCGCGTTGTGCAGGTAGTGCCCCGACTCGTGCACGATGTTGACGTGGAAGTCGCGGTAGTCGAGGTCGGGGATCTCCTGCTTGGCCGCGGCGAAGGCCACGGGGAAGTGGTCCACGTTGGCCGCCGAGAGCGTCATGCCGAGCACCGTGTGTACGCCGTCGAGCTCGCGCAGGCGGCGGAAGGTCTCGATCTGGCGCCGCCAGCCGCCCTCGACCCCGCGGATGCGGTCGTTCATCGCCTCGTCGCCGTCGGTGCTCACCGTGATGATGAGCTTCTCCAGCCCCATGCGGAGGATATCGCGCGTCGCCGCGACGATCTTGTCGGTGAGGTAGCCGTTAGTCGGGAAATGCAGCAACAGGAGGTTCGGGCAGTTCTCGATGATCGCTTCGCAGATCTGCGCGAAGTCCTTGCGCAGCGAGACCTCCCCGCCGGTCACGTCGACCCACACGAACCGGTTCGAGCGCCGGAAGAAGCGCCGGATCTCGTCGAGGGTGAGCTCGTCGCGCGGCTTCATCTGCCAGATGTTGCAGGTCTGGCAGGCGTAGTTGCACCAGTAGGTGATGCAGAAGGTGAGCTTGTAGGGGAAGTCGAGCCGGCCGAAGTTCGCCCGCAAGGCCCGCGAGGCGAGGGCCACGTACGGCGTGAGGCGACGCATGTGCAGAATCTTCAGCGACCCGACAGCCGCTCGACCAGACGGACCACCGGGTGGGCGAGCGGACGCGAAGCCGGCATAGCCTTTACATACCAGTCATAGGCCTCGTTTGTCATCTGGATGTTCGTGTAGCGGGGAGCCCAGCCGAGGAGCCGCCGGGCCCCGCTCAGGTCGAGGACGAACTCCCGGTCGGCAAGCAGGTAGTGCTCGGGCACCAGGGGGGAGAGGCCGAAGAGGTGGAGGAGGCGCGCCCCGTTCCGGATCAGCCCGGCCGGCAGGGGCACGATCCGGGAGCGGGAGCGCGCGTGCGCAACCAGCGCCTCGACCTGCTCGCGCACGGTCGGCACCCCGGCCGATCCGAGGTTGAACGTCTTGCCGCGGCTCTCGGGCCGCGTGGCGGCGAGGTAGCACGCCTCGGCGACGTCCCAGGCGCTCGCCATGTCGACGCGGTTCGCGCCGCGCCCGGCGATGTAGACGGGATGCCCGCGCCGCACCCACTCGAAGAGGAGGAGGAAGACGCCCGCCATGCGGGGTCCGAAGAGACTCACGGGACGGAGCATGGTGATGTCGAGCCCACGCGCGAGGTACTCGCGGCAGAGCTCCTCGGACTTGACCTTGCTGCGCCCGTACGCCCCGATCGGCCTCACCGGGTGCGTTTCGTCGATCGGCTGGCGCCGTGGGACTCCGTACACGCCGGACGAAGAGATGTAGACGACCTTCCGCACGCCGCTGCGCTCCGCCGCTTGGAGCACGTTCGCCGTGGCGCGCACGTTGGCGTCGAAGATCTCTCCCTCGAGGAGATCCAGGACGTGGGGCTTCATGCGCTGGAGGGCCGCCAGGTGATAGACCGTATCCACGCCCGCGCAGGCGGCCGCGGTGAACGCGGGATCGCGCAGGTCGCCTCGCCGGAACTCGACGTGCCGAGGCAGCTCGCCTCCGCTGTTCGGTGGCACGAGGTCGACCAGCCGCAGCGGCTCGCCTCGTCCGAGGAGAAGCGACGTGAGGCACGAGCCGAGGAGGCCCGAGTTGCCGGTGACCAGGCTCAGCACGAGGCGACGCGTCCCTGCCGCGCGCTCGGGGAGCGGGTCTCGAGCGTGCGGCGCAGCGGGGCCTCCCGCCCGAGGAAACGGGTCTCGATGCCGGCCAGCACCTCCTCCACGGTGATCGTCCGGATGCAGACCGGGTCGACGCAGCGGCTGACCTTCAGGTTGTAGTTGGTGAGGCAGGGGCTGCAGTACAGATCCTTGTAGAGCACCAGGTCCTCCGGGTTTCCGGGCCCGTAGTGGAGAGGCGCTGTCGGCCCGAAGAAGGCCACCACCGGCGTGCGCACCGCCGCCGCGAGGTGCATGACCGACGTGTCGTTCACCACCACGAGGTGGGAGCGCGCGAGGAGGGCCAACAGCTCGGTCACCGAGAGCTCGTCGCACATGTTGATTGCCTGCCGCCGCATCTCGGCCCGGGTCGCGGTTATCAGCGCACGCTCCTCGGCGCCCTTGCCCGTGAGCACGACCGCCGCGCCGTAGCGCTCCACGAGCGCGTCGCACAGGCGGGCGAAGTTCTGGGTGGGCCACCGCTTGAGCGGGATGCGGTAGAAGTTGTCGCCGCTGCCGACGTGGACAGTGATCAGCGGGAAGTGGCCCGGGACGACGCCGTGAGCGGCAAGGAGGTCCTCCACGCGCTCCACCTCCGCGAGCTCGGTCGCGAGGTGCACCGGGCGCGCCGCCTCCGCGATGCCGAGCGGGCGAAGCAGGCGCATGAAGATGCGCGACATGTGCTCGCTGTCGGTGTAGACGACTCGGATCGTGTAGAGCCACCCCCGCCGCTGGCCGTCGGTGTTGAAGCCGATGCGCTCCGGCGCGCCGGACAGGAAGGCCACGATCGCCGAGAGCTTCACGAACTGCTCGAAGTCGACGACCAGGTCGTAGCGGCGCGCCCGCACGCGCTGGACCGCCCGCCAGAGGCTCAGGAGAAAAGGGCCGTAGCCCCGCATGGTCATGCCGAGCACGCCGCTCACCAGCCCGCTCCGCTCCAGCAGCGTGCAGTTCTCCTCCAGAGTGAGGAAGTCCACCTCGGCGCCGGGCAGGGCCTCGCGCAGCGCCTGCACGACCGGGATCACCATCACGATGTTGCCGAGGCCATAGAACTTGATGGCGAGGATGCGCCGGGGCCGGAGCGGCGGGGCGCCCGGCTTGGGCGGGGTCGTGGCCCGCATCGGGGGGAGCCGGCGCCCGCCGAAGAGCGACACGACCCGCGAGGCGGCGAAGAGCGCCGCGCTGATGAGGAGCCCGCCCCACGTGTCGATGCGGCGGGCCAGGTTCATGTTGACGCGGCCCACTACGAGCGAGGTTACCACCCCCCCTTTTCCAGCGTCAATGCAGCAATGCCGATCACTGCAGGTAGCCGAGCGCGCGCAGTCGCTCGCGCACCGCCGGATCCACCTCCGCGGGCGCTGGCGCCGGGGCGGTCGCGCGCGGCAGGTCCCGGTAGGTGGGGACCGCGTCCACCCGGGGCGCTCGGGCGAAGAGTTCCGAGATGACATGGCCCGGCAGGTCGCGCGCCACCGGGAGCCCGAGCAACGCAAGCACGGTCGGCGCGATGTCCTGCAGGCTCGCGCCATGCACCTCGCCGTGCCGGATGCCCGGGCCGGCGGCGATCAGCACGCCGGGCGGCGCGTCGGCGTGCTCGCCGGAGAAGACGCCGCCCTCGCGCGCCGCGTGGTGGCCGTGGTCGGAGATCACCAGGACCACGGTCGCGGGCGCGAGGTTGGCGAGCAGTCCGCCGATCTCGCCGTCCACGTACTCGTACGTGCGCGCGATCGTGTCCCCGAAATCCTGCAGCTCGGCCTGGGACACGTCCCGGAACCGTTCGGGCTCGTAGTAGCGCCAGAATTTATGCTCCACAGCGTCGACGAGATTCGTGTAGACGAGGAGCAGGTCGGGCTGCGCCTCCGCGGCGAGGCGCCGTGCGACCCCGAAATACGGACGGTTGATCAGGTAGGTGTCCTTCAGGACGACGAGCGGCGGGTCGCCGAGCGAGTGCACGCGCGCCGGGAGGCGAAGCCACTCGGCGAAGCGGGGCGAGGTCCCGGGCACGAAGCGCGCGAGCTCCTCGGCGCTCATCTCCCAGCCCGCCGGCACGGTGCTCGCGAAGAGCCGGGCGGCCTCCGGCGGGTAGACCGCTCCGTCCTGAAGCGCGTCCTCGGGGAGCCGCTGGAAATTGAGCAGCCGCCGCGTGCTGGCGAAGAAGAGGAAGTCCGAGAAGATCGTCCCCTGCACGCGCTCCGCCGGCCAGGTGCACCACCAGCCCACCACCCCGACCGTGCGCCCGCGGGACGTGGTGATGTTCCAGAGCGCCGGCACGCGCCGGTCGCCGGACTCGACCTGCGTCAGGCGGCGGCCGACCAGCAGCGCCGGCGCTCCGGGCTCGTCCGCCGCCCGAATGCCCCGGTCAGGGCTCACGAGCGCCTGCGGCCCCGCGTCCGCCAGCGCCGTCCCGGAGGGTCCGAGGACGGTCACGCCCGCGATCCGGCCCCACGGCGGGCCCTCCCGCTGTCCCGGCGGCTCCGCGGAGCAGCGGGCCGGCAGGCGAAGCAGGAGGACGTGCCCCCCGCCCCGACCGAGCGCCGCCGGAGGCCGCACATGCAGGCCCGAAGCGTCCCACGTCCCGGGCAGCGGCGTGCCGTCGAGGTGCACCTGCAACGCCTCGCCCCCGCATGGTCCCTCGAGCACGATGCGCAGGCGAACCTCGACGTCGCCGGCGGGCAGCTCCGGGAGCACCAGCTCGGCCTGCGGCCGGAAGGTGACGAAGTTCTCGACGCCATGCGTGGCGGGCGATTCCCCCGTGGCGACGGTCGTCCAGAGCGCGGGAGAGAGCGTCGGGCGGAACGTGGCGAGCGACCCGGCGGCACCCGTGGCTATCAGCCGGGAGAGCACCGGCGCCCGTCCCGCGGCACGCAGGCGATCGAGGACGCTGGGTTCGGCGCCGTCGATCCCGATCAGGACGACCTTGGGTGGTGTCGTCCGGGAACCGCCGCAGGCAGCGAGCGCCGCGCAGACGACTGCCAGGGCGGCGCCCCGGACCCCCGGCGGGCGCCGCCATTCGCCGGAGCCGCCGCTCCGCCCCCGCGCGCGAGGGCGCAGGGCGAGCCGGCATATCCGTCGTGGAAGCGGCGCTCGGAGCAGAGGTCCTTCCTTCTCTACCAGATGCCAGCGGGCCACACCATGCGAAACAGCATGGTCAGGCCTGCGCGAAGCGGCACCCCGGGAGGCAGGAAGAAGGGTATCCAGCAGAGAGACGCGAACAGGAAGGTGGCAACGCCTCGTACGGCCTTGCGGGCCGGGCTGGTCGCGGGAACGACCCGGTCGAGCGGACGACCGGCCATCACCCCCACGGCGTTGAGGAGGCCCCAAAGGAGGAACCCGCCCCAGGCCTGCGGGCCGAAGAAGCCGAGGCCGAGCAGCTTGACGCTCCCCCAGATGTGCCAGGCGGCGCTCACCCCGAAGGTCGCCAGCACGTTGGCGCCGCGGTGGCGGCGGTTGCCCCCGAGCGGGATGTAGACGTAGTCCCGCAACCAGAGCCCGAGCGAGATGTGCCACCGCCGCCAGAAGTCGGCCGGGTCGATCGCCGCCCACGGGTACGCGAAGTTTTCCTGCACGCGCCGCCCGCAGAGCGCGCCGACGCCGATCGCGACGTCGGACCAGGCGGAGAAGCTCAGGTAGAACCAGGCGTAGAGAAGCGCGCCCCACAGCCAGATGCGTCCTGTTGGCGCCTCGGCCCCGCCAGCGAGCGCGGCGCTCCAGCCCGGCGCGAAGACGAGGCCGACCAGCCCGAGCTTGGCGATCCCGGCCAGCACGCGACCCAGGCCGGTGGGGATCCCGCGCCGCTGCGCTACGGGATCGCCCCGCACCCAGCCGCTCTCGAGCAGCCGCGGCACCTCCACCGGCCCGTTCACGAAGGTGGGAAAGAAGAACATCGCGAGGAGGAACCGCGCGGGCGGCTCCCGCTGCGTGCCGCGCCGCCAGCGATCCCAGGCATAGGCGTAGAAGCGCAGGAACGCCATGTTGGTCGCGAAGGCGGTGAACTCCCGCACGTGGCGCCCACGTTCGCCGAGGGGGCCGATCGCCACGACCGGCAGGATGACCTGCGCCGCCAAGAGCAGCGCCACCAGAGCGGCTGCCAGCCAGCGCGGCTGCATGAACTCGGCGGCGGCGTAGAACAGGAGCGCGTAGAGCAGCCAGGCCGCGGCGACGGGCACCGACGCGAACCATGCCAACACGACCAGGCTCACCACGAGGAGTGCCGACTCGCGCGCCCGCACCCCCTGCAGGCGCTCATTGGCCACCCACAGCATCGCCGCAGCGGCGACCGCGACTACCGTCCACTCGGTGAAGAGCAGCGCGAGGAGGTGTCCCGCGCGCGGCGCGAGGCTGCCGAGCTCGAGGAGCATCGCCGGGCTACCTACTCGACTCCGTCGCGACGCCGCAAATCGGCGCGCAAGTCGCCTACGAGCGCGGACGGGGGTTCCGGCTGTACAGACGCAGCTCGTGAATGCCCCATCGGCTCCATTGCCGGTGGTCGGCGGCCAGGTCGAAGGGCGGGGGCCTGGAGGGCTCGCGCAGCGGTGGTACCTCGATCCGCAACGCACTGGCGGTGGTCGGTGGCAGGGGAAGGTCGACGATCACACGCCGAGCATCGACCCGGTACGAGACCAGCGGCGCCGCGGCGTGCCGGCGCGTCGCGACGATCCACTCGCGCCCGCCGTCGCGCGCCCGCACCCGCCACGCCCGCGGGTACTCGCCGTAGTGCGCCCCGAGCTCGATGCGCAGCAGGTCGAAGGTTGTCCGCTCGCCGAGGTCCACCTCGTACCAGCCGCCACCCGCATCCGGATCGACCGCGACGCTCCAGTGCGTCGCGACGTTACCGTCGACCGCCGGTTGCGCGTCACCGGCGCTCGCCCGCACGTGCCATTTGCTCCGCGGCAGCTCGGAGGCCCGGGTGGTCGGCAGCACCGCCGCCACCGGCTGCAGCTCGATCAGCGCCGCTCCGCCCGCTGTCGCCCGCAGCCGTGCCGACGGGTCCGCCCGCTCGACGCGGCGGGCGAGCGCGCGTAGGGAGCGCGCGCCCGGGCGCTGCGTGTCGTAGACGACGAAGCGCACGCCGAGGCGGCGCACGAGCGCGATCGTCCTCCGGCTCGGGAAGCGTCGCAGCCGCCGCCGGAGGTCGGCGGTGGTCGGCCGGAAGCTACTGTACCCATTGAGGAGCGGCCGCAGGTGATAGGCGGCGCGGTAGGTCGCCACCGCTTCCTCCCGTTCCGCTCCGATGGGAAGCTCGACCACGGCGCCGCTCTCGGGGGCGGCCGCGAGCACCCGGTAGACCGGCGCCCGCTCTCCCGGCACTGGTGCCGCGTCGAGCGCCAGGGGACGCCAGCCGACCTCGAGCACCACGAGCGCGGCGAGTGCCCCGCCGAGCAGCAGACGTAGTCGGGAGGGACGGATGCTCCCGAGGAGGGCGGCCGTGCCCAGGCCGGCCGCAAGGCTGCCGCAGGCCACGACCATGCCGGTCCAGCGGCGCGGCTCGCGCAGCGCGGTGAAGCCCGGGAGGTAGGCGTGGAAAAGCCGGTAGGGGCCGGACACCCACCGGCCGTTGCCCCAGGGCAGCAGCACGACGGGGCCGAACGAGAAGAGGAGCGCGACGAGCGCGAGCGCGCCGTAGAGACGGCCCTTCCGGCCGCCCGCGCACACGCCGACGCACGAGAGCACGGTGCCCACCAGGCCGAGCGTACCGGCGCCGCGCTGCCCCGTGGTGAGCTTCGCAGCCAGGTAGCGCGGCACCGTCGCCGCCGCCCGCCCGAGCTCCGCCGGGACGACGGAGTGGACGACCACCTGCAGCGGATCGCGCGCGAAGGCCATCTCGCTGCGCACGACCGCGTAGGGCGCATAGACGGCCGCGACGACGCCCGCGGCGGCTGCCAGCACGCCGGCAGTCGTCAGGACACGCCCGCGGGTGCCGGGCGCGCCCACGCCCATCGCGAGCCACCCGAGCAGGAAGACGCTCACCAGGATCGCGCTCGCATACGCGACGTAGACCGAGGCGAGCGCCTGGAGGACGAAGGCCCCGGCCAGGAGCGCGGCGCGGCGGGGTCCTCCCCTCTCCAGGTAGCCGTCGAGGGCGAGGAAGAGATACGGCGTCCAGTGGACGCAGAGGGCGTGCAGCCGGTCGATCTGCCAGAAGCGGTAGGGGGCGAAGGCGAAGATGAGCCCGCCGAGGAAGGCGGCCAGGCGATCGCCGGTCACGTGCCGGATGAGCAGGAAGGCCCCGACGCTCCCCAGGACGAACGACAGTAAGAGCGTCGTGTTGTGCAGCAGGGCGGGGTCCGGCGTGAGCGGCGCCAGCGGCAGGAGGAGCAATGCTTCCGAGACGAGCGCCTCGGAGTAGGCAAGCGTGTGCCGGAGCGGATAGAAGATGTTGGCGTCGAAGAGGTGCATCGGCTCGCGCAGGAGCTGATGGACGTCCCAGGAGAGCACCCAGGCGAGGAGCAGGGTGTCGTCGCGGGTGCTCGGGGCCGATGCCGCGGGCAGGTGTGTCCGCACGTGCCACGCGAGGGGCCAGGTGAACAGGATCGTGGCCGCCACGTACGCGGCTGCCACGCCGAGCGTCTCGCGCCAGGCCCTCAGCGCGCGGCCCTCGCCCCCGAAAGGCGGAGGACGCGCACCGGCAGGCGGAGCGGCGTCGCCCCCTCGAGCGGGATATCGGGACCAGCTTCCTGCCCGAGCGCCAGCTCGAGCACGTAGGATCCCGGCGCGCTCGGGGCGAGGATGGGAAGCACCACCTGGCACGACTCGCCCGGCGCCAGGTCACAGAGTAGCGGGGTTCCTCTCCACTCCGGTTCCGACGTGCCGTCCTCGGCCGTGCGCCACCGCTGGCGGACCATGACCACGCCGGGGCCGGGCGGCGCGAGACCCGGCCAGGGCACGCTGCTCCGGTTCGTCGCTTCGAGACGCAGGCGCTGGACCAGCCCGGCGGCCATGGTCGGCCCGCCCCGCTCGGCCGCCAGACGACCCCTCTGCCCGCGCGGTGGAAGCGGGGCGAGCGGGAGCCCGCGAAAAGTCTCGCGCGGCGTGCGCTCGTCGGCCGCGACGAGCCGCGGGCGGAGATCGGTGCGCGGGGCGGGCAGCGCGCAGATGACGTCCGCGGCGAACTCCGCCAGCCGCTCGCAGCCCCCCGCGCCCTCGAGCCAGGCGCCCCAGCGCTCGCGCGCCTCGGGACCGAGCCTGTCGCGGTGGAGGAGAAGCAGCCGGACCCCGGTCAGGTCGATCAGGTCCCGCAGGCTCTGCGGCTCGGGCAGCCGCTGCGCGAGGAGCAACACGAGTCCGTGCGACGGCGGTTCGTAGGCGGTGTAGCCGTCGAGCAGCGGCAGCCAATGGTAGGTGCTGAAGTACATCGCGCGGCTCTGCT